>Ga0209175_10000557_pt1 | contig 21291 bp, 18 predicted proteins | sample JI91814C2DNA_FD_187506 | JGI IMG/M metagenome (GOLD analysis project Ga0209175, IMG submission 187506) | Wastewater effluent complex algal communities from Wisconsin, to seasonally profile nutrient transformation and Carbon sequestration -... | ecosystem: Engineered > WWTP > Effluent > Algae...
TCTCAAATGCTCGCCGACTTCACCCGCCGGGTGAGCAGAAAAACGCCGGAAACTCGTGCCAGGCAAGGGTTTTGGCGGTTCGGGTCACGGATTCAGGATCAAATTCAACAGCAATTTTCAGTGGAGTACAGCTAGTCGTGATGTCAAAGATGGGAATGCGCTTCATATCACGCGTGAACCAGAGCAGGTAAAGGCATTCCGGGATACATGGAAAGATGGCGTCAACTCCTATCTCACTTACTTGCGTGATCGCCTCACGGTGATGCGAGACCTACTCAATGAATCTGGATCGGTGTTCGTTCAGATAGGTGATGAAAACGTTCACCGAGTGCGCCTGTTGCTTGATGAAGTTTTTGGGGAGAGTTGCTGCATTTCAGAGATAGCGTTTCGTACCACTACGGGGCGAGTAAACAACTTTCTCCCGGGAGCTTTAAACTACATTCTTTGGTACGCAAAGAACCCGCAAAGCTGCAAGTATCACCAGCTCTACACAAGCAAAAGCGACGGATCTTCTGTTGATCAAATCTATTCTGCAATCCGTGACGACGCCGGCTCAACGCGCCGGCTAAACAAAGCAGAGAAAAGCGGAGAGGTGTCCGTACCTCACGGATGGCATGTTTTCTCACCAGGCGACCTAACTAGCTCACGCCCGGCGGGTGACGGTGACGTACGTCGATTTTCCTTTAGAGGGCGAACCTATACGCCAGGAAAAGGTACATTCAAAACTACCGAAGTCGGGCTATCCCGATTGGCCCGCGCCGACCGAATTTTTCCGACAAGCACTGGAAGCATCAGGTACATCAGGTTCCTTCAGGACTTCCCGGTAATGCCAATCTCCAACGTGTGGATGGACACAGGAACAGGCTCGTTCACCGACGAGAAGGTCTATGTTGTCCAAACAGCATCTAAAGTAATTGAGCGTTGCATCTTGATGGCTACAGATCCCGGGGATCTAGTGCTTGATCCAACTTGCGGCTCAGGAACCACTGCATATGTTGCCGAGCAGTGGGGACGCAGGTGGATCACAGTTGATACATCACGCGTTGCCCTAGCCTTAGCGCGCGCTCGAATCATGGGAGCACGCTATCCCTTCTACATCTTATCCGACAGCCGCGATGGCCAGATCAAGGAAGCCGAACTTCGACAGACAACGCCCTCTAATGCACTAACGAATGGTAGCGTAAGGCAGGGATTCGTGTGTGAGAGAGTCCCTCACATCATGCTCAGCTCCATCGCGAACAATGCTGAAATCGATGTTATCTACGATCAACATCAGATTCAGTTGGAGTCTTTGCGTGAGCAGCTCAATACCGCACTGGGCAAGACTTGGCAGGAATGGGAAGTTCCACGCGATGTTGACACTCAGTGGTCTGAATCAGGTAAAACACTGCATGCACAGTGGTGGAGAAAGCGCATTGCTCGACAGCGAGAGATTGATGCATCTATCTCGGCCAAAGCAGAGAATGAACATCTATACGATAGGCCGTATGAAGACAAAAGAAAGGTTCGGGTTGCGGGACCATTCACGGTTGAGAGCTTGTCCCCCCACCGAGTGCTTGGCGTCGATGAAAACGATGAACTGATTGACCCCAACGACCCGAAGGTCGCTCAGCAGCAGGCCGAGTACAACGCAGCACGCAGCTTCGTTCAGATCATTCTTGATAATCTCAAGACTGCTGGTGTGCAGCAAGCTCACAAGGAAGACAAGGTCGTCTTCACGTCGCTGGTGCCCTGGCCCGGCGATCTCGTATGTGGTGAGGGTGTTTTCGAGGACAGCACGGGCGAGAAACGCGCTGCCATCTTCATCGGCCCGGAATTCGGCACAGTGTCTCGCCCTGATCTCGTGGCTGCCGCGCGTGAGGCTGGCGATGCGGGTTTCGACGTCTTGGTCGCCTGCGCATTCAACTACGACGCGCACTCTTCCGAATTCGAGAAGCTAGGCCGAATCCCAGTGCTAAAGGCACGCATGAATGCCGACTTACACATGGCCGAAGACCTCAAAAATACGGGCAAGGGCAACCTGTTCGTGATTTTTGGCGAACCAGATATTGACATCCTTCCGGCCGAAGGTGGTCAAGTGCGAGTCAAAGTTAACGGTGTGGATGTGTTCCACCCCAACACCGGTGAGGTGCGCAGCGATGGCGCCGACGGCATCGCCTGCTGGTTCATCGATACCGACTACAACGAAGAAAGTTTCTTCGTTCGCCATGCCTACTTCCTCGGCGCTAACGATCCTTACAAAGCACTCAAGACCACACTGAAGGCAGAGATCAACGAAGAAGCCTGGGCGACCTTGAATAGCGACACCTCACGCCCCTTCGACAAACCAAAATCAGGCCGCATCGCAGTAAAGGTAATCAATCACCTTGGCGACGAGGTCATGAAGGTCTTCAGGATTTAAGGCGAGCGCATGGATCTCCACGACATCAAGGTACGCCTTCAAGAGCACCTCAGCGACGGACTGGTCACAATTGTAGGGTCAGGTCTTTCATGTGCAGAGGGGCTGCCAGGCATGGGCGAGCTCGCGACGTACTTGCTCGCACAGGTCGGTAGTGGGCTGACGGGACCTGATGCGGCGGCATGGGCCTCGACTGCGCCTCTGATAACAACAAAAGGGCTTGAAGCTGCACTGCTGGCCGCCCCCCCTACCCCTGCCATTGAATCGGCCATCTCAGCCGCCACCGGAAAATTGATAGCGGAGCGCGAACGCACCGTTATTTCCGAGGTCTTCGCTGGGACGCGGAAACTTCGCCTGACGAGATTGCTCGCTCATCTGGTAAAGCCCCCGACCGGCCTTACCATCGTCACGACTAACTATGATCGATTAGTCGAAATCGCGGCTGAAGAAGCAGACATCGGCGCAGACACTATGTTTGTTGGTCGTTTCGCCGGGCAACTCAATGAGAATGAAAGCCGGATGAGTTTTTGTCGCAACGTTGTGATGAAGCCCCGTCGCGCCGCGACGCTTCAATTCAGACACCGAGCCATTGTTTGCAAACCACACGGAAGCTTGGATTGGTATGCACGAAACGGTCGTCCCGTCTTCTATGCTGGCGAACTCCCTGATGTCGCTCGACTGATCATCACCCCCGGACATAATAAATTCCGCAACGGATATGAGAGCCCTTTTGACCTTCACCGATCCAAAGCAAACGATGCGATTGATCGTGCCAGTAGGTTCTTGGTACTTGGATACGGCTTCAATGACGATCACTTGGAAACCCACCTATCGCCAAGGATTAGGGAGGGCAAACCAACGCTGATGCTGACATGGTCCCTATCTGATACAGCACGGCAGTTGGCTCTCAAAAACCGTAGCGTCATTGCCCTTGAACGTGCCGAGTTTGCTGGCAATGTCGGCACATCCGTCATCGTCGAACAAAAACAGTTCTTCTTTCCGGGAGTCGGAATGTGGGACGTAGACTCATTCGTATCGGAGGTTCTTGAGCCATGACTGCTACGCCTGCAGCCCTGCAATTCGCCGAAGCTGATCTTCTCGGTCGCGTTTCTTCAGTTGATACAAGCCGCGTGGCTGTCGACGTCTCGAACTCTGTACTCCTGACGCGTATCGGCATTGGCAACCTGATCGCCATAAAGGGCAGCACCGAGCGAGAGTTTCTGATAGCCATCACCGAACGTGTGACACGTACCCTAAGCGACGCACTATCTGATGAGTTGCCAACCGATGGGGACGACTTACCACTTACTGCGGTACCAACAGATACTGTGCAAGGAGCTTTGATCGGTACCTTTCGTACAGTCGATGGTGAGAAGAAAAATACGTTCAAGCGCGGTGCAGACAGCTTTCCGCAGATTGACCGAGAGTGCTACGTCGTGGAAGGCGCGAACCTCCAACGATTCAAGGGTATCCTAGGTGCGGATTACCCGGCCAACGAGCGATTGAAGTTAGGGGTGTTCGTCGCGGACAGGACCGCGGAAGCGATCGCGAGCGGCGACAAGTTCTTCCAGAGGCACGCGGCTATTCTGGGCAGTACGGGTTCCGGCAAGAGCTATGCCGTGGCGTTGATCCTTGAGCGAGCGGCACAACTCAAGTATCCAAACATCTTGGTGTTCGACATGCACGGGGAATACTCTCCACTGGCGGACGATACCAAGGGCGGCTTTGCCACGCGGCTTCGCATTGCTGGCCCAGGTGATCTGGCTGCACCGGCTGATGATGCACTGTTCCTGCCCTATTGGTTATTGAATCGCGACGAGATGCTGTCGATGATCCTCGACCGCAGCGACCAGAATGCGCCCAATCAGGCATCGCGGTTCACGTCTCATGTGCGGGCGCTAAAGCAGAAGACGCTTGAGATGGAAGGCAGGGCGGAGGTTGCCAAGACCTTCACCGTCGACTCACCAATTCCGTATGCAATAAGTGACCTGCTGGATACCCTAAACACCGACAACACGACCAAGGGCGTAGGCAAGACTGGTCCGGTCAAAGGAGAGTGGGAGGACAAACTAACTCGATTTATTTCTCGAATGGAGGCCAAGCTAGAAGACCGGCGCTATGGTTTCATGTTTGCGCCCCCGGCCGCTGCGAACACTTACGACTGGCTCGCCGCACAGATAGCCAAGCTGCTCGGATCGCACGGCGGAAAAGGCATCAAGATTATCGACTTCTCAGAGGTCCCTTCAGATGTCTTGCCAGTTGTCACGGGCACGCTCGCGCGGCTGCTCTATGACGTTCAGTTCTGGATGAACTCTGACAAACGCACGCCCGTCACTTTGCTGTGTGATGAGGCCCACCTGTACTTACCTGTTCGAGACGACGCCGATGCGGTGCAACGCCAAGCCCTCGGCGCCTTTGAGCGAATCGCAAAAGAAGGTCGTAAGTACGGTTGTTCCTTGCTGGTAGTAAGCCAACGACCGTCCGATGTCAGCAGGACGATCTTGAGCCAGTGCAACAACTTCCTGTCCTTGCGTCTGACCAATGATGCAGACCAAGGAGTGATCAAGCGTTTGATGCCCGACTCCCTGGCTGGCCTGACCAGCGTACTTCCTTTGTTAGATACCGGAGAAGCTCTGATGCTGGGTGACGCTGTACTGCTGCCGTCTCGTATCAAGTTAGACCTGCCAACCGTGACTCCAGATAGCGCAACGCGTGATTTCTGGAAGGACTGGGGAGCACAAGCTCCTGATGTAGCTGCACTCGCAAAGGCTGTCGAGGCGTTGCGTAGTCAAACGAGAAATGTCGGCGTGTGACCGTGGACTGGGTTGACTCGCTCATAGCGTATGCGGAACAGCACCCGATCGTTGTATTGAGATTTTCTACAGATGAGTGGGAGTCCTTAATCAATTCACGGCGAGGCGTGGGTGAATTCACCATCGCCTTACCGCATGCTCTTGTGAGCGGTATAAAAGCGGCATCACCGTGCTTGCTTCTCAGTAACCACGACGATGTTGAACAAGTCCTTTTCGGTCTGGTTTCCTCGAAGAGTCCAATCACTACACTGGAATCACGAATCAAGGTCTCCCGCTCCGTTGTAATTAGCCCTTCATCGATGGCTGGATTGATGGCATTGGTTACCGACGCGCCGCACGCCCGAAATTTTGCCTCGCGCTTGCAAAGCGCAAAGTCTGTATCGCTTCTCTCGCCGAAGTTGAGCAGTCACCTTATCGAAAGACTGGCAACAATAGCCTCCAACAAGGGGAGCCTACGCGCTATCTCGGAGAAACTGTCGGTACCAAAGCGATTCAAAGGCAATGAAGCCCACCAGGAAGACGCAGTCCAAACGGCACTCGCAGCTTTCGGATTGAGTTCTGGCGACCGGGCTATCCGGGTTGAGCTGGCGGAAGGTCGTTCGACCGCCCTTGGTCGGGTAGCGATTATGGAAGACTCTGTTGTCGAACATGATGCACGAAGTATTTCAGGATACATGCTGATTCGAAGTGACGTTACCGGCCGAGCCGTATTTATAAAAGGCGAAGACCAATTAGAGGTTTTCACTGCCAATAGACGAGATTTGGAACATTGCTTTGGTGTTGATCTCATCTATGTCAATCTGACAAAGCAGAACGTCGTTATGCTCCAGTACAAAATGCTGGAGCCGGTAAGAAAGAATGATGACCAAACAGACTGGGTCTATAGGCCAGATCGTCAGCTTGATGCAGAAATTGCGCGCATGAATGCCTTTGCCGCAGCCCATGAACCGGGGCCAAATGAATATAGGCTAAATTCTCAGGTCTTTTACATGAAGTTCGTCAAACGTGACTCTTCACTCGGCGACGGCGGGATCATCACGCCGTTGGATCATTTCGAGAAGATTCGTACCGATCCTTCTTTCAAAGGGCCAAAGCAAGGGCTTCGCGTGAGCTACAAGAGCCTGAGTGGTAGATACCTTCGCCGGACACCGTTTCTCGATTTAATCAAATGTGGCTACATCGGAGCTCATGCGCAGACAGCCAGCGACCTTCGAGTGCTCATTGAGGCGATCCTTGATGGAAACAAGGCGGTTGTTGCAGCGGTTCAACAGAAAGTTGGTGGATGATGGATTTTCGCATTGCTGACACTTTCACCGACAGCCTCGCCAAACTTACGGGCGAAGAGCAGAAGGCAGTGAAAACAACTGCGTTCGACTTGCAGTTGAACCCGGCTCACCCGAGCATGAGCCTGCACAAGATTGAGCAATCGAAGGACAAGAACTTCTGGTCTGTCAGAGTCAGCAGCGACATCCGTCTCATCGTGCACAAGACGGCCACCAGCTTCCTGCTGTGCTACGTCGACCACCACGACAAAGCCTACAAATGGGCTGAGCGCCGAAAGCTCGAAGTGCATCCCAAAACCGGGGCTGCGCAGTGGGTAGAAATTCGCGAGCGAGTAGAGGAGATAGTTGTTCTGCGAACTGGCGTTGCGGCTGAAGCGTCTGATGACTTTGACGCGAAAGCCTCGGCTCCAGTCGCAGCGCCAACAGCAAAGCAGAAGCCGCTGCTGTTCACCCGCAGTTCTGATGAGGAACTGCTGAGCTACGGTGTTCCGCCAGAATGGCTTGCCGATGTCCGCAAAGTGGATGAAGACAGCCTGCTGACTCTTGCAGACCATCTTCCGGCAGAGGCGGCGGAAGCTCTGCTAGAACTGGCAACTGGCGGTTTGCCCAAGCCTATTGCTGCGACTCAACCGGGTGCAGATCCATTCAACCACCCGGATGCACAGCGCCGATTCCGGGTCATGAAGGATGTGGATGAATTGGAGCGCGCTCTTAACTTTCCATGGGAAAAGTGGACCGTTTTTCTTCACCCTGCTCAGCGGCAGTGGGTTGAGCGCGACTACACTGGCCCAGCCCGGATCTCGGGCTCGGCTGGCACGGGCAAAACGATCGTTGCATTACACAGGGCCGTTTATCTAGCGCGTAATCACGCCGACAGTCGAGTACTGCTCACAACCTTTTCCGACACCTTGGCCAGTGCTCTAGCTACAAAGCTCAGACGCTTGATCAGCAACGAGCCACGGCTTGGTGATCGCCTCGAAGTGCATGCTATGACGGCGATTGGCGAACGACTGTTCGAGGCGCACTGGGGCAAACCGAGAATCGCTACCCGGCAACAGATTTGCCAGTTCCTTGCCGACGCGGCCCAAGCCGAGCCGGGGCTAAAGTTCAGTCAGCGGTTCATGCTCGGAGAATGGGACGATCTCGTTGACGCGTGGCAGCTGAAAACCTGGGATGTCTACAAGGACGTGAAGCGGCTAGGACGCAAAACACGGCTTTCAGAGGCGCAGCGCGTCACGCTGTGGACGGTCTTCGAGCGTGTGTTAACGGCGTTAGGCCAAAGCAACCTGATTACACATGCAGAGATGTTCACCCGCTTGGCCGAAAAGGTTTGCACATTGCGGCATCCGCCCTTTGAGTTCGTGGTGGTAGACGAAGCGCAGGATGTAAGCATCTCGCAGCTTAAGTTCCTGGCGGCCGTTAGTACAAGCCAAGGTCAGGTCCGACCGAACAGCCTGTTCTTTGCTGGCGACTTGGGACAGCGGATATTCCAGCAACCTTTCTCATGGAAGTCGATGGGCGTCGATATTCGTGGGAGGTCGCGCACGCTGCATATCAACTATCGAACGTCGCATCAGATCAGAGCCCAAGCCGATCAATTGCTAGGGCCAGAATTTTCCGACCTAGATGGCAATACGGAGGATCGGCGCCATACGGTCTCAGTCTTCAACGGCCCTGTTCCTGAAATCCGCTCATTAAAGTCTGAGATTGAAGAAGGCAAGGCCGTCACAGCTTGGCTACTCGATCGCGTGAAGAATGGCTTGGCGCCGCACGAGCTGGGTATCTTCGTCAGGTCAGAAGCACAGGTAGAAAGAGCAGTTACGGCGTTAGCTGACGCGGGCATTCCTTTCAGCGTTCTGGATGAACATGTCGAGACAGTCAACGGGAAAGCATGCATTGGCACGATGCACTTGGCAAAGGGGCTGGAGTTTCGTGCAGTAGTCGTAATGGCTTGCGACGACGAAGTCGTCCCATTACAAGAACGTATTGAAGAAGTCACCGACGAAGCTGACATCGAAGATGTCTACAGCACCGAGCGCAATTTGCTGTACGTCGCATGCACCCGAGCTCGTGATCAATTGCTAGTAACGAGTGCAGACCCAGCCTCAGAGTTTCTTGAAGATCTCAAAAGCTAAGAAAACCTTCAGCATCTCATCAATTATAAAGCTCACTCGACTTTGCGCACCATTCACCTTGCTTCTGCCGTAGCAAACCGATCCGCCTATCAGTTCTTCTTGATCGAAAGCGCGGCCGTCAGCCTTGCGACGATGCGTCGGCGTCGAAGAGGCAATCCCACTCTAGTCCCGACATAATCGCCCCAAGTCACTGAAGCGACACAGCGGCCTGAGCGGCCAACTAGCAACCAGCTGCAGATCGTGCAGTAAAGCAGACGCGCTATTCAGGTAGCTCGCAAAGCGAGCATAATGAATCACCAGCCATTTCCCAGGGAAAAATGAACATAACCTCACTGCGCACCGAGAGCGAAATAAAATCATTTAACCAGCTTTTCGCATTCAGAAAAAAAGCGGCAAAGATCATAGCAATCTCTGCGTACACAGACATACAAAGCCTCGATGAGTTAATAAGCTTTATGGAGGGGAAAATGTTCGCTCGGCAAAAGCCGTCCCTCCGGTTTTTTATCGACAGTTCGTCCAGCCACTTCTTTGCCGACGAAAAAACAAGAGGAGAGTTTCTCCGGCTAAACAAAAGGATTCGCTCCTTTTGTGACACCGAAAGCGGAATCTATCTTGTACAATTCGGGACGCTATTCCACAGCAAAGCTTATCTGATCGAGGGTAGCGACACCGGCAAGATCTTCTTTGGTTCCCTGAACCTCACTCGCAGAGGAATTACATCGAATGAGGAGTTGGTTATCGAGGACGAGTACAAGATAAGCGGTAACAGCTACGGTAGCCGACTTGCTTTATGGGTGCAAGAGTATGCAAGAAGTCTGCATGGGAAATCTGTACGCGTCGACGATACAGCAATAGCCAGCCAACGGCGTTCAACATCTTGCATGCGTCAGATGCTCCTCGACGGAGCAATCTGGTACGAATTGAAGGAGCAAAATCCATTTCGATTCATCTTGAAACTACCTAAAGACGTCGTGAGCCAGCAGGCGAATATCGACCCCTTGCTTGATGCGAGCGTAACAGACTCAATTTCCCTCGAAAGATTAATTACATCTCTTGCTCCATATGGGCTTGAGCAGGGATTGCCCAAGCTTTCCGACAGAACCCTCTGGAAAAAATTCTGCATAGAGACCTGTTATGGCCATTGGAATCCCGAGTGTCTGCGTGAGGAACTCGCTGAGGAGCTTAGTAAACGAAGGTATTCACGCGAACCTTATTACACAAAAATCCTCGAATGTATTCATAGGAATCGCCAGCAGCTCCTAGACTGCTTCCTCCAACTGCGGACTCGGATTCAGAGCTATCTCGTTCTGAACGGCGTTAGCGGATGGAAATACGCAGCAGTGCAAAAAGCCGAAGCCGATTGGAACACCTGGCTCGACCGGGTCTTGAGCAAGGTCGCCAATAAGGACTATTACGACCGACTCGTGCTTGGCATTTCCAGTGTTCCCACTCCAGACGTCTGGAGTGATCCGCTCTCCGCTGGGGAGTTCGAGGAGTCGTTCTGTGACTCCCTAATTTATTTGTGGTCCAAGGAAATCACGAGGGGAACTAGCAATATTGTAGCTCAGACCATCGCAAGCAACCTGAACTTGAACGATAACGAAAAGGAAGAGCTTGAAGCCGAAAATTTGCGAACAAGGATTGAGAGTTGGTTGCAAGACAATAGATCTTCGATTGCGTGTATGGAGGCGTGAAGCTTTAGCATTTACATCTCACCCTTTCAAATTTTTTTCTGATGCCCTTGCTCAGCCCGTAACATGAATGATAAGCAAGGTAAGCATTGCAACTGGACTCTATCATATAGGCCACGTAATGAAGCCTAAGGACAACCTTTCAGATGACTGCGTATAAGCGGCAGCAATAGATACCGAGGCTCGATTTTTTCGGCGTGACTAACCAACTATCGATAAAGTTCGTTATCCAAACGTTCAAACGGCGAGCGTTTCCCAGGATGTTTGGCTGAAAACTCTGACCGCCCCGAAAAAGGAGTGCTATCGATGCTAAATCGCGGAGCAGGCTGAATCTATGGAATTGATTGCTTGGGCAGCGCGTGACTGAGCAGCTCTAGCTCCCCTCGCATTGAGCGCGGCTTGGGCAGAGCTGATCTCATCCAGGGTGGCCCGCGATCACTCATCCCGCCGGATTCGGCCCCTCTGATGACTAACCGCCCTGGACCAACCTCAACTGCTTAGACCACGGAGAACTCCATGACGAGAATTTCCAACTTCCCTAAAAAAAAGTACTACCTAATGAAAACATCCACGAATCACAATCCGTGAATCAAGCTCAGCAGAATCCTTACCGGAAAACCAAGCCTCTTCCTTACGGAAAGGGTCGACAACCCATCCCAATTTGTGAGGCTCAACAAAAAAAGCCCCTTGCGTTCGTCGATCCGTACCGCTGAAGAAAGCACCAAGGTTTGGATGACTATGAAACCACCCCACTACGAACTCATCACTTTTCCGGCTTCTATTCGCCTTAGTCCAAAGGGGCGGCTCCATACGTAATGCTGTGGCAGTTCCATGCGCTTCATCAGCACAGACGCAGCCAACAACTACCACCACGTATTTTATCGAAGAGCCCCACTCTTCAACGTTAGCATATGTTTTTCCCAGCAGAAGACCGCCAGACTCAAAAGAACGATTGCCAACATAAGCAAGAACCTGCCTCTCAACAATTTCATCCAGGAGTACTAGAACGTCTGCACCACCTTTATACTGAAGTAAAGAGAGAGCATCCAAAACCGTCAGCTGCCTAAAAAGAGCACTAAGCGGCTCCATTACAAAATCGCTTGGTAACTCACTCCAAGATATGGACATACTCCCCTCCTGGTCAGCTACTTCGTGTTATTCCATGAAATCGAGGAGACATTTTTCAACTTACCTTCGGAAACCGAGACCGTAGGGAAAGCTGAGGGATTCTGACGCTGAGTGGCAACATACCAATTCAAGGCTTCTCGATTAGCAGGAGAACTTTCATTCAGAATGGAAGCATCGAAGGTGATGATTGAAATCAGCTTTTTAACCAACAAATCAAGCCCTTGCGTAGGAAGCCATTTAGCGCCCAAACAAACCTGACCTGACGCATAGACATTAGGGTGAATTATTGGCGACTTAATGGTCACTTGAGGCGCAGCAAAAGGATACCTTGCTCCAATTTCGATTAAAACGCGAGTTACCTGTTGAACCTCATGCGGATACCTCTTGCTCCCCGCAGTAGGATAGAGAAGCTCAAGCTCCACGCTACTAGGCGGATTTCCGTTCACTCGAACGACCTTCACTTTGCCACTGGATTCGCTACCTAGCACACGCAGCTTTTGAATATCCGTCTCCCTTCTCGTTGCATGCGCCGTCATTTCGCCCCCGCGACAAGTACAGGCTGAACCTCAAGAATATCTCCGTCATTCACAATTCCCAGACCGAGGCCAGCCGCAGGAGCAAGGGACTTACCATTTGACGTATTAACCAATGCATAGTCTGTATCTGTTGGAAGTGCCCAGTTATCAACTGCAGCCTGAATGACATCCGCGCCAGTCTTCTCCCGAGGCAGCACAACCTCAGCTTTTCTAGCTTGATCTGCCGTCCGAATAATCACTTTTACTTCACTCATACATCCCTCTCAAAGGAAAAACAATAACTCTGCCCGTCAAGCTCCGCGACTGCATAGGATACGGGCACAGTGCGTCTAGAAAAGAAATCGGAGAATTCCTTGACCGTGAACTCCTGTTTAAAACTAAGATTGACAGATGCAGATGCGCATTCTGAACAATATCTCGCGCTCTCATCCACCTCGCTTTGCGCCCTACCAACAAGCTTGCCACTATAAGGACTCGTCTCACACTGAACACATGTTGCCGAAACGACTATCGGTTCGGATAGGCGCATGTATGTATCAAGCAACCCCTCATTTCCTATTAAGCCAGCAAGGCACCCCGCATCCCGCCCACTCTTTGAAACTGGGACACAAATAAAATTTCCAAGAAAGCTAGAACAGCACGGACAATCAGCATTTTTCTCCAACTCACTCGTTACTGTAGAATGCCCACGTATTGAATCGATCAATATACGCCGTCCCACCTCCGACTTGTTGTGCCCCAGCCGGAGCGCAACTGATGCTCCAAGACTGCCAGCAAGCCCACTAGTAACAATAGTTGTCGGAATTTTTCTCTCCGAAATGGAAATTTTTTTCAAATAGCCACAGGAATAGCGTTCTGAGATTCGTCCATAAACCGAGGGCGGCAAGTTACACTCATAGCAGGCCACTCCCGAGCCAAAAGAAAAAGGGAAAACCTCTACAGATGCGTATCTACTATCAATACCTAGATTGACAAAATCCACACCAGCGATCCGGCACATTTCGTTTAACTTCAGCCTAGCTTCAAAATTATCGACACACGAAATCACACAATCGAAACGGCGAATGTCTAGCACAGACAATAGAGCGAGGGCATCACCATGCTCAAAGCTGACTTCAACATTTGGGTCAAGTTCAGAAGCTCGCAAAGAAGCAACTTCAGCCTTACTCTTTCCAACATCGGCAGATCGGAAAAGCACGCTTTTTGTCAAATTGTGCTCTTCAATTATATCGAAATCGTAAATTGCGACCTTTCCAACCCCCAGCAACACCAGCGACTTGATAATCTCGTTTCCCACGGCTCCAGCGCCAATTATACAAAGAGATCTTCGACTAACCTCTTCCTGAGAGAACCAATCAATCAGATTGTGGCGACTATATCTATCCATAACTACTCACGCCCTCTCATAAGATTCTTATAAGCGAGGTTTAACAGCTTAGTAACCTCTTCGTCCGTCTCTCTCATAAACGGAGATGACCGATCGGGGTGCGAAATGGATATTTTTTTCCTATACGCTTTTTTTATGTCACCTACGGAAGCGTTTTCAGGAACCCCAAGAATTTCGTGGGGAGGCAAATTATTTAACCGCTCCACGAGCCCCACATATCCACCGTTAAGGTTTTTCCATTTCATCGCACTGACAAGATCATCGATCGTTCACTGACAATAATTTCCATACCAAAAGTTGCATGATCGACCACCAAACCACGCACCTTTACTGTCCGGCCCTTCAACCCTTTGATAAAGGCTTCTCCACCGACCTTTCGGGCAGCACCTTTAAAGAAAACAAGTTTAAACCCCTTAACCCACGACTTTGACTCAAACATTACCGCGTAGTCAGTGCCCCGTCGACTGACTTCAACAGAATGCACATATCCTTCAAACGTGACTACTCTTCCGACGTGACGTCGGATGTCGGTTAAGGTGACAACATTTGGATCATAGTTGCGTCCGCTAGACGCATTCGCCGTGCCGGCCGCGACGCTAACTAGGTTAGTAGAGCCACAGGCGACGCACGCACCCCTATTTTCGGTTCGTAATACCTGATAACTTTCGGCGTGATAATGGACTTTACACTTCTCACACCGGAACAAGCCTTTTGCTAAATCGAGCTTTTCTCCCGTGAAAGCATCACACAGATCTCTCAAATCCTCCGGAGAAACGCGCTGAGAACTTGAAGAAGCTGAGGCACTATGACCAAATACAATATCGGACGAGCTTCGTGAAGCATTCGGTCGGTATGTGTCTTTTGACGGAGGCCGAGCAGCAGGACTTGAACGGGGAGGCGAACCTGTACTTGATCCTGTTCGTGGAGGGGGAGACTGCCTGTCAGACCGGGAGGACTTAACGCCACCAGCTATTTTTGCAAGTACATATATAACAGCGATGAGAATAAGTAGTTCCACAGGTAGTCGTTCGCCGGTCGCTCTATCGTAGTCTTAGCATTATGACACATTCACAAAACTCCGGAAGTCCTGAGCACGTCCGCAGAGAACACCCGCCACAGCCGGACCGCTGCGCACTATTGAATTAAAGATTAGCGGCCATCCACACGGGGATTAAGGTACTTCAATAGCTAAAATGCTAAAGCCTGACGATTGAACGATGAAAAAACCCCCTTTCTTCGGTGCTTACTTCTTCATACGGCCAGTGCTGGTGAATGCGGTAGCGCCATCAGCATCACCACGGCGAAGAGCGTAAGCGCATAAGCCTCACCATCCAGGTTACCAAACTTCACAGAGACGCTGCGATCATCAAGCTCATCCACGACAGTGCTCATCTGCCCTTTCAGTAAGTGCTGGCTAGGCATGTCTTCTAGCATAGCGACGACATCAAGTAGTTTCATTGTAGTCTCTGACATTAATGAATGTGGTTAGCGTAGTCGTATTTCAAGAATATCGAGAGCACATTCAAAATGAACGATAACATGCTCTCCTATCGTCTGCTAACATTGCGCTGCGCCCGCTCTCACTGGAAGATGTGCCGACTCTGCGTCGACCAGTGCATACCCTGCATTAACACTGAGTCTAGAGGCATGTTAGGCGGCGGCCGGGCGCATCATCCATTCCATTTATTGTATTGCACGCGAGCTATCCTGCCCCTCGCGCAGCAATATTTTTACGATTCAGAAAAATTAGCTTCTTTGCTCAACCTCACGAGCCAAGGAAATCTGCCAATGCGTAACTCAGCTGCGGCCAAAGATTAACCCCTTCCGCACCAACCTCTTTGGCGCACTAAAAATTGCGTTTTCGACACTCAGCATCGCACCAAGATCTAGAGACTTACGCGATCTCGCTTTTTTGAAAACATCTATCCCACAGCTTTCAATCAATGCAGATCTTGCTCTTAGAAGAGTCTTGCAGTTCTTATAAACGTGAAGATCAGCACCTTTCGACCACAGACCCAAGAACATCTTTGACGAGTCGTTAAGGTAGGCAGGCGAACTGACGTCTTCCGAACTGTTGAATTGCCCCGAGAGTTTTAGGCGCTTTATCCGGCTTATTAGCAACTCTCTAACAACCTTGCGATTCCACTGATCTGCAAACTCCAAATTCAGACTCTTAAGCTCAGCAGCACGAAAAGTTACTTCATAGCGAACGATTGACTTGGCACTCTCCATCAACATTTCGCGACATTTCACTGCCAAGGGAATCTTGTTAACCAATAACTCTTTATACTTGTTATAAAACTTATCAGAAACACGCTTTGAATGCTGTCGATTATAAACCGACTCAGTATGCGCCGCCCCATGAGCAGACCAATTTCTTGACTCAGCTCTCATATACTCAAACAAACATTCAAGAGCGGCATTCACATTCCCCGGAGAACCAACCCGAAAACTGCAAGCAATATCAAGTCTCTTTAATCTGATTCTACTCTTCTTGATTTGCCCCCACGCACGTTCAGACAATTCAATCCCCAAGCGAGCATACACCCTCTTAACTACTTCACCACAAAGAACAAGCAGCCTATTAGTACCAAATACGTTATGCCCCTGAACAAACTTTGGCAGAGACAATTCCACCCAAAAGACACGACGCTCGAGATTAAAATTTATACGAGTGCGAGCCGCGATGAAATCACCTCTCAAATAAAACCCATTCCCGTAAAACACTACTCCATTACAATTAGAAGAATCCCTTTCCTTCAGTTTAGACAGGGCTTCACGAATCATGAAGAATTCAAATTTTGCAGTGTCAATCATTCTTAACCTAGCCATCAAATGTGTCTTAAATGTTGAGTATTACAGGGAGCAGCAGCTATCAATGAGCACTCGCTGCGACACCTAGACATAGGTTAAAAATTTGCATCTTTGCATCTTTGCATCTTTGCATCTTTGCATCTTTGCATCGACATTTTCTCGCCATTGATGCCAGTGCCAACATCGCAGAACAGCAATTACTTGTGCTCACAAGCGGCCCTCACGACGAAGAAGCTGACTTTAGATTTGCCGTCGACCTGTAGCTCATTTGATACATGAAATTGCTTGGTCGGTGTTCCGCGTGCGCCAGGAGCCAAGCATTTACTAGCACGAAGAGCTTCCAAAACCCTCTTCAACTCAAGGTCTCGACAAAGATTTTTTTTAAAGTAGTCCTGATAGATTAAAAAATGCGGCTCTCCGTTCAAGACCTTCAAATACCCACCCGCTAGCCCATCGTTAGCGGGGTTGTATTCGTCAAATGAGGGAAAACAACCTTTGTCTTTACAACGTCGCAGTCGTCGAAAGAACTTTTCTAGCATTTTCTCATTGCTTAACGGGGTTAATGAACGATCGGAAGTAACCCATCGCGCAAAACAAGAACTCACTGCATGGGACACAGCACCGCGCGGCCAATCTATCAAACCTTTTCTGATAGCGAATTCCCCTGCAAACTCAACCAACGCAAAACTCTGTGCGGCGCTTTCATAAACGCCTCGATTCGGAACTTCCCCCACTTCGCCCAACAATCTCTTCTTTATCTCCTGCAATTTATTAGGAATCTCGGAATACCAAGACTCATTGCGATCTACAAGAAACTTGAGATACGCATCGCCCAAAGTGCCGTGGTGCATCCTACTTCCCACAGCAAGGGCTGCCCCCATTTCTGATACTGAGCTGTAGCCATGGAGACAAGAGAACACCGGAAAATCATCGGAGACTGGGATGGACAGCAATCGAACCAACTGCCCCATCATGACCTCCCCTCCCCCACGCTCTAGATGACTACGGAGATCGCGCTCTCCTGAGGAGAGAATCAATCCAACAAAATTACGACAAGAATCTAGCACTCCCTCAGTACTAGATGAGTGACGAATTTTCGTTTGCCCATTAAGAATTCGATATACGCTATCCCCCACCTGACGAGGGTCCCCTTGCCCCATTTCATCTAATATCAGCACTGCATCCTGACGAGACATCGCCACCTCTTCGAGCCCGTTAGCCGTCGCATTCCAGCTCAGCACACTTTCTGCACTACCTATAACTGAAGCAGCGACTTGTAACGCCACAGTTTTTCCAATTTTTGAGAGACCATTTAGTTGCACACCAAAATTTGGAATCCCTGATCGCCTTAAAATCAAGCCGGCGAGAGCCAAAGAAACCGAGAATTGAAGAACGGGATTTTCAGCACATAGATTTCCAACAGCCTTGTTCCAAGTGGACAAATCACCTGAAATAGAAAATCCGTCACGTACTCGACGGTCCAAGACAATCTCTTCTTTGCGTCCACGTCTCTGATAGACAGCTCGGCTCGTCAGATAAAAATATGGCGAATTTTCCACTGTGCGGAGCCAGCCTGGGCTACTAGTTTGAAAAATTTTCCGAGCGAGATGACTACTATCTTGTAGCTCAGATATAAGGGCGAGTGCTTTTTTCTTGTTCCGCACAACAAGTCCAAGATCCACAAGGCGCTCTAATACTCTCATTGGATTGAGCAGGAGCGACGGCTTTAAATAATCAGTCTGATTCTGCCCATTGACTCCTTGAAAGAGCACCCCAAGTCTCACGGCCCCAGTTTCAACATCCTGTATGGTCTCTACTAACTTAATTGTTCCTACAATACCCGACTCTTCGGCAGCTTTATGATTCGAGATATCAGATGAATTAATTTTCTTCGTTGTTTTAATTTCATCTTTAAACACCTCATTTTCGTTGGTTAGACTCGAAACACGCTGCGGCTTAGTGCTCATCGTGCGTCTAGCACCAAGCCCCGTGGAACGCTTAGAAGTTATGCTTCTGCTCATTCTCTGTTTTCCTTAGGTTATAGGGAAACAGACTTAGGAGCACTTTGGAGCACACGGCGAAGATCCCCCACTCGCCATGCGGTAAAACGCACCCCGAATCGATACGGAACTGGCAGCTGACCACGCTTTACCCATCGCCATACCGTTGCACGCGAACACGAAAACAGCTGACAAACAAAATCAAGTCTCACGAGTGCGTCGTCTGGAATCTGGTCAAACGACGCTAACTGCTCTCTAGCACCACCTCGCGCCGATCTGTGGCTCTCTGTTTCTGAAGGCACGATGGATGCACTGCGCCCCACATCCTTTGGGGGCAACGTTCGGCGTTGATCATCACAGCCTCTCAACGACTCAGCGACGTTACGGCTCATTGCGTTCATGAACGGCTCTCTTTCGTATTGGTTTGAACACGAAGGAGCTTACCTAGTGTCGCCATGAAGCGACATCCACATACTTTGGTCAGTATTCTCTGCAACTGTTGCGAACTTTGGCCATCATTCCCTGCAACTGTTGCAAACCCTTGCCAACAATGCGCAAGGCAAACTTAGTTAAAAGTCATGAAACGGCAGCTACCCCAAGCTCTTAACTCGTTCAGACCGGAGACCAATCAATCGCTCAAACAGATTCGCTTCTGTCAAATTGAATTCAAGAAGACATCAAGGAAACCGTTATAGATACATCACCACACGCCCTATAGAGGTACAGACATGTCAGAGATGAGTCAAAATGAGACGCCTCAGGAGATTTTTCTGAACAAAGAGAATCCCCAGCAAAATCTGGATACCGAGCATGGCTCTCCAGAGCAGGCAGCATCTAACGTAAAGCCTATTGTTTACGCTGACGAATCGTGGAGTTTCGCAAGATTTGCGTGGGAGTTTCTTCGATTAAACAAGAAGTTCAAAGCTGCCTGCGATAAAGCAGCGAACACCCAATCAAAGAGAAGAGTAGCTAGAAAGTATGGACTGAAGCACTTCGTTCACTACAGTGAAGAGTTCGACACCAGCCCAGTAAAAATTCGATTCAACGGCATCGACATTTCCTCATGGTCGAACATTAGCACTAACAAGAAGAAGAAGGTTCGCCCAGACCGAAGTCTTAAAAATGGTGAAATCGCAATTTACTTTGACCTTAACTTCATGCTGGAAGAGCCCATCAAGTCACTTGAAAGACAGCTAGACCAGGCGAAGAAAACTCTTTCAAAAAGACTTCAGACTTACGCAAGAAAGAAGAACGAAGATCTTCAAGGCAAAAAACTAACAAACCAAAAAGAAAAACCAATTATCCCGTACAACGTATACATTGACGTAGAAGAAAACGATAAATCACAAATAGACGCCTTCCACTTCCATAAGAACACTAACAGGGATACATTTAACACAAATCCAAACGCAGAGAAGAACCACAGATCCAGTGCCTCAAGAGCATACAAGACAGCACACGACTATATTTACAAGGAGAAAAAATGTCGAGGGCTCGCTTTACTCGTCGATACGAACAAAAAATCTGATCAATAGGGGCAAAACCAAAAAGGTTTATCCCCTATATCCAACTACTCGCACGAAACAACGAACTTTGAGAGCCTTTCCATTGCCGCTTTACGCTCATCAAGATAGTCATGCTGATCGTAAATATCGACCAATCCACCGAGCGAATGATTCAAACAACGCTCTGCAATCAACAGATCAACCCCGAGCCTGCTGAGATGACTTCTCGCAGTAGAACGCAGGTCATGCGGCGTAAACCGCTGAGTGCCTTCTGAAAGGTGGATCTTCCAAAAATTGTTGAATGCTGCGTTGAGCGTTACCGGCTCCATATGAGTGTCACCAATGGCCTTTTTTCGAGATCGAATCGGAAGCACATAGGCTGATCCGAACGCGAGATCCTTGAGATCATGGAACCAGCCGACAACAGGCTCTGAAAGCGGTATAGAGAAGCCGCGCACGTCTTCACCGTTGCGTGCCCGCCCCTTCTTGCCCTTGATGTCTGTTGGCGGGATAAACCAGACGCGCTGCTCGAGATCAACGTTCTCCCACTTCGCGCCCACCAGTTCTCCGATGCGGACAGCAGTACAGAGCAGAATCTTGGCCATGAGCGCGTTCTGAATGCCCATCTTAGGAAGCAAGGGCAGAATGATCTTCAGCTCCGCTTCCGACAGCATCACCCGCGTCCTTGCGACAGGTCTCGGGCCAAGGACAGCGTTTGAACGAAGCTGAAATGCGGGGTCAACATCAATGACATGCCGCCCCACGCCATGAGCAAATATCGCCTTCTGGATACCCAGCACGAGCTTTGCTACGTGAAGGGACTTCTTGCTCGCTCGTTCGATGATTTTGATGAGATCAATCGGGCGCACTTCGTCGGCAGGAGTCGTACCCAGCACGGGGTAGACGTAGTCACGCAGGCGCTGCCGATGCCCCTTGAGCGTTGACTCTTCCAGTCGTCCAACCGACTTCTGCAGATAGTCCTCTGCGAGCTGACGAACGGTCCAGGCCGTAGAAGCTTCACGTTTCGCTTTCTGCTTCTCAGCAGCTACGTCCACGCCCTGCTGGACACGCGCCCTGTTTTCCGAAGCGAGCTTTCGTGCCTCAGCCAAAGAGATGTCGGGGTACTGCCCCAGCGTCTTCTCTCTGGCTTTGCCCCCTACTCGGTAGCGCAGCACCCAAGCGGCCCGCCCTGCCTTCGAGAGCGTGAACGTCAGCCCTCCCCCATCTGCCTTCGCGACTTCAGCCGCGGACTTGATCCACTGCTTGATCTGAATGTCTGTCAGCGCCCCCACTCTCACACCCCTCATCTAAACATCATCTAGCTACACACGCCCCGCGCAGCTACACACCTAGCTACACAGGACTACTGCGATGCAATGATATTGAGAGGTTCGCTCTGAGGCAATAAATTCCTTTAAATCAAGAACTTACGACACTATCAGAGCCTACTGGAGACTAGCTGAGATGCACCTAAAGATTGCAGAAAGTCAGTTCGAAGGGTACGTCCACGTCCACCTGCCCCGGGCGGGTCACGGTTTCGGCGCTCATCAAGCGCACGTTGAGAGCGTACTTGTTGGCGCTGGTTTCCGGCACGCACATGG
>Ga0209175_10000562_pt1 | contig 21216 bp, 16 predicted proteins | sample JI91814C2DNA_FD_187506 | JGI IMG/M metagenome (GOLD analysis project Ga0209175, IMG submission 187506) | Wastewater effluent complex algal communities from Wisconsin, to seasonally profile nutrient transformation and Carbon sequestration -... | ecosystem: Engineered > WWTP > Effluent > Algae...
TCACCGGCGCGGCCGGGTTCATGCGACCCGATGAACCCGGCCGCGCCGGTGATGAGGATTGGTGCACTCGTGCTCAAACGGCGGCCTCCATGCTCGCCCTGGATCGTTGGTTCATCTGCACAGGCTGGAAGCCCGTGCCACGTGTCCTTGCTCCAACAAACAAGCAGGGTGCCAATCGTCGTCGGCACCCCGCTGGAGGAGAGAGATCAAGGGATGGAAAAACTATCGGACTCTACTAGCCCAAGTCCATTGAAGTTCTTGAGAGGTTTTACGCACGTTGAGGGGGGGCATGCGAACATAATACAAACGCGTGAGCGCGGTGCGGGCGCGTGAAAACGGCGAGTCGAAACACGCGTCTCGACCCGCCGCTGCTGTGTGGACTGTGATGTGGAAGTAAACTCGCTTCTTCGGAGAAGACCCTCGCTTGCGCGTCGGGCTCGTCAAGGCACGCTTGTTCGGCGAGACGTCTACTTCTTCTGCTTCTTCTCCATGACCAACTTTTTCACATACTCACGCCGCTCTTCGGGGCTCATCGCCTTGATCTTCTCGCGTTCCTCGGCGGGCAGATTGCGGATCATCTCGCGCACCTTCTCGGGCGAGGCGTCGTCACCCATCTCGTCCATTTTGCCCTTGATCTCTTTCTTGACGCGCTCCTTGTACATCTCCTCGCGGCGCTGCTGCATTTCCTGCTTCACGCGCTCGAGTTCCTTCTCTACCGCGGCCTTCTGATCCGCGGTCAGCACCGCGAACATCTTGGAGTGCGTGTCGTCGGCTTTGGGCGCACCTTCGAAGAGTTCCTTTAGGCGAGCCTTGGCCGCCTCGGCCTTTGCGGGATCAGGCTTCTCGCCTCGTTCACCGCCGCGTTCACCACGCGGACCATCCATCGGGCCGCCATCCATGGGTGCGTCCGCCGGGCGTTCGCCCTTGGGACCATCGGGCCCACCTCGGCGCTCGCCACGACCCTGACCGGGACGCTGGCGTGGACCCTTCTCCCCGTCGGGTCCGCCGCCAGCAGGTCCACGTCCTTCGGGACCCCTGCGTTCCGCACCAGGGCCGCCCGGGCCACCCAAGAGTTCGATCGCGCGTCGGCGTTCCTGGGGCGGCAAGTCGGCGATCAACTTCTTCGCTTCCTCGCGATGCTCTGCACGATACTTGTCCATCTCGGCCCGGAACGAGTCCTCAATCGCCTTGAGTTCTGATTCCTGCTTCTCGGTCAGGCGCAGCGCACCCGCGCCCTCGCCACGCACCACCTCAAATGCTCGCATGAATGCGCGGTGTGGCAGGATGCGCTCGCGATCAAACTTGCCTTCGCCCCCGCCGCCAAAGTTGCGGCTCTCGCCCGGGACGCCCGAGTCCTTGACCTTCGGCCCCTTGAGAGCATCGCCATCCTGCGCCATCGCGTGCGACGTGCCCACGGCGAGCAACATCGCGAGCGTTACCTTGAACAATCCCCGATTGAAATCACGAGCGTTCATCCTCAGACTCCTGTCATGCTCCACCCCGGAGCGTTGTGTTCCCACCCAAGCAATCGGCCCGGTGTGGGCCTGCCACAGAGAAACGGCTCGTGCCCGCGGCTATTGCAGGCTTGGCGGAATTTCAACGCGATGGCCGATCCGCCCGTGCCGCCTTTTCTGGGCACAAACGCGGTTATTCGGCGAGTGGGCTGGGCCCAGTCCCCGGCGGTCACCTCTCCGGAAAGTTGTTCCTTCTTCCTACACTGCTGCATGACGAAGGATGGCATTGCCTCGATCGTGTCCAAGGTTGTCGCGCCCATGGGCGCGTCGTTCGTGTGGTCGAGCGTGTGCGAATCGTTCGTCGCGATCAAACTGCAACTGCCCGCGAACGCAACCCCGGCACAATGCGACGCCGCCGCTCTCGCCGCACGAGCCGCCGTCGAGAAACTCGCGAAGGACGAAGGGCTGCCTCTGCTGTCGTTCGTCGTCGAGTTCGTGAACGAGGGCGGCACCGTCGTCGCGACACGAAAGTTCGGGTCATCGGGCGGTGCGGCTCCAGGAGCCACTGGTGCGCCCGCGGCGTCAACGCCCGCACCTCAGTCGAACGCCGCGGCCGCCCCGCGCGGGCACGAACCAATTCCCGGCCTCGCGCCGTCCAATCGCCCCGCGCCGGGGCCAGCGGGTCCGGCGGGATTGCCTGGCATCAAGCACGTCATCGCCGTCGGCGCGGGCAAAGGTGGCGTCGGAAAGAGCACGGTTTCGCTGAACCTCGCGGTTGGCCTTGCGCGGCGCGGGCACGCTGTCGGCCTCCTCGATGGCGACATCTATGGCCCATCCATGCCCACGATGCTCGGCCTCGAATCGCACGAAGCGATGACCATGCGTGGCATGCTCCAGCCCTTTTACGTCCACGGCATCAAGTGCATGACGATCGGCAAACTCGTCCCCGCCGACAAGCCCCTCATCTGGCGTGGCCCGATGGCGCACGGCGCGTTCAAGCAACTCACCGACCAAACGGAGTGGGGCGAACTCGATTATCTCATCATCGATCTCCCGCCAGGCACGGGTGACGTCTCCCTCACGATGGCCCAGACCATGCGCCTCTCGGGCGCGGTCGTCGTGTGCACGCCGCAGAAGGTCGCGCAGGATGATGCGGTGCGAGCCGCCCGCATGTTCCAGCAACTCCAGATCGACGTCCTGGGCGTCGTCGAGAACATGAGTTACTTTGTGGGCGATGATGGGAAGGTCTACGACCTCTTCGGTCGCGGCGGCGCGGAAGTCATGGCCCAGCGCCTCAATCTCCCCTTCCTGGGCTCGATCCCCATCACCATGAGCCTGCGCGTGAATAGTGACAAGGGTGACCCCACGAGCAACTTCACGGGCACCGACACGGCGGGCAAGGCCCTGCGCGAGAAACTCGACGCGCTCGTGACCAACGTCGAGAACCAGGTCGCCCTCGCCGAGATGCGGAGAGGCAGCACACGGCCAGTCCTGACAATCTCGTGAGCGGGCACACGCCTTGACGAGCCCGAAGCGCAAGCGAGGGTCTTTTCTTTGGGAGGCGAAGAAGCGCCACGATTCGAAGGACCTCATCGTGGGCGTACAGAATGTGGACGGAAAGCGAAGGCTGGGAACTCTCTTCCCTTTCAGCCGTCCAACCCCCACTCCCGCCCGATCACGCCTTGTGCAGCAATCCACACCCCCCCACACCCCATGACCCTCACTGAATGGATCTTCCGTTCTCTCGCCGTGGTGCTTGTGCTGCTCGCAGGCCTCGCGATCGCGTGGGGGTTTGTGGCGGATCGAGTGCGTGGCAGGACGAAGCAGCCTCGCTGCCCCAAGTGCTGGTATGACCTGTCGGGCGTGGCGGAGCACGAGACGTCCAAGTGGCGCTGCAGCGAGTGTGGCTTTGTCGCGACGCGTGTGGCTCAGTTGCACAAAGGTCGCAAGCGCTGGTGGACGGTTGTGCCGGCGGTGCTTTTCTGCGTCATGGGCGCGCTGGCGTGGGCGTGGCCGACGATCGACCGCGATGGGTGGCGGGCGGCGGTGCCGACGTGGACGATCGTGCACTTCTGGCCAATCGACGAGGTGACCTGGGCCGAGGGTGCCAATGGCAGTGACATGGCGTATGAACTGGACCGGCGCATTGACAAGAACCTGGTGTCGGCGGACTTGCTGGATGCGTGGGCGAAGCGGGTGGAGGTGTCGTACAACCGGTCGCGCGTGCTGAGGAAGTCGACGCTGAATGGGGCGCCGGTGTTGGTGAGAGTGGATTTCTCGGATCTGGTGAAGAGAAGCAAGGTGGGCGAGAGTGACACGCTTGACATGTCGTTAGGCTTGGGAGACAAGGGACCTCGACTTAATCAGAAGCGGAACGACTCTGTGGAAAGACCTCAGACCTTCGCGCAGTGGCACTCCCCGCCACTCTCGAACTTTGAGATTGTTGAAGCCGCCGAACAGTTGAATGGCATGGTGCATCGCGTGATCTCGTCGAACTCTTGGACCCACAACGGCGGCCTCGACGGCACCATCCGCCCCTGCGGCACGAACCTTCTGATCGTCAACTCCCGCGAGACATGCGAGAACGCGAAGAATCTCATCGCCGCACTCACGGCCGTGGCCCAGCGTGTGAACAAGGGCGAGGCAGGCGTGACGCTCGCCGCATTCGATGATGGGGACCATCGCGTGGTCGTGCGCGATGTCGGCGACATCCCGCTGACTGCGGCTCGCGCGGATGCGTGGGCGGATGAACGCGCGGAAGAACTGCGTGGCCGCATCATCGACGCGATCGATCCTGACTCATGGGTCGACAACGGGGGCGAGGTCGGGATGATGATGACGTTCGATCGCCTCCTCATCATCCGTCACACGCCCGAGGTGCAGGCCCGCATCGACGAACAACTCAAGCAATGGCGTGCCGAGGCCGCGGTGTCGGCGACCAAGTAAGTCTTGCGGGACGGCGCGGGGGTCTTCGGCAGCGCCACGATTCGAAGACTCATCGTGGGCGTTGCATGTCGGATCTTTGAGTTGGGCGGCCGGACTATCGAACCTTGATCGGTGCCGAGCGCACGAACTTCACCGCCGTTGGCTTCTTCACGAACGCCGCACGGGACTTGGCGAAGTTGGACTTGGTGGTGCTGGTCTGCTTGGTGATGCCGATGGGCTTGAATCGCACATCGCGCACGAAGCCCGTGTTCGACGACGCAAAGGACTTGACGGAAACGGTGCTCTTGCTGAGCACGGGCGCGCTCTTCACACCCGATCCGATGCGAATGCCGTTGGAGAACGACGACGACTTGCCGCCAAACTTCGCCTTGACGGGCGTGAACGCCATCTTGGAGTGGCCGCGCCCGGGGCCCGACGCGCTCTGCGCCATCGCGCAGGGCGAGAGGACCACCATCATCCCGACCACGACCGCGAGACGAGAGAGCATTGAAAGTCCGGCCATGAGACACCACCTTCCAGACACGCACCATAATGATGCGCGACGAATGTGCGGCCTGCAAGGCCTGTGATGGATATCCGGGGCAAAGCCCCAATCAAGGATGCCGATAACCAGCGGATTTGGTAGGATCCACCCGTCCGTGCGTGCGGACCAGTACTCACGCCCGACGTGTGCGAAGGAACGGAAAGCCATGCCACACTGGTATTGGATCTGGATGACAGGAGCAGGCCTGCTCGGCATCGCGAGCCTCGCGTGGCTCTTGTCCGCGATCGCGTGGGACCAGTGGAAACGTCGTAAGGACAAGTCACCCCGCTGCCGTGCGTGCTGGTACTCCATGGAAGGCGCGACGTCGCTCACATGCCCGGAGTGTGGCCACATTGCGAAGAACGCCACCGAGTTGCAACGTCCAAGGAGGCGATATGTCCAGGCGATGATCGCGGTGCTGTGTGTGGCACTGTGCTATCACCTCTGGCTGGTGCCGCAGCGCCACAAACGTGGCGAACGATGGACGAGCCTGATCCCGACGACGGTGCTGGTCATCATCACTCCCATCGAAACGCGATGGAGTACCACGAGCCACCCTGTCGAGGCGATGCTGTACAGATCATGGGAGGCCTGGGACTGGCAGAGAAACATCGTCGCCGCAAGGCAGATACTCGCCGCGACGGACGCAGAGTTGGAATCATGCGTTCACACACGCACCATGTGGCCAGCGGGTGCCGAGATCGTCCTGCGAGCGTCCATGCACAACGACATGTACTCGATATCAGCGTGGCGGCGACTGGATATCCAGTCTACAGATGGACGTGGCGTCCACGTTGGAGAGTGGGAGCCGAACCCCATTCCACTCAATGTCACTTGTGCTCTTGGATATGGACAGGACGCCGAACCCATTCCTCCGGAAGCGTTGGTAAATCCCTTGCCGATCGGCAGGCACGATCTGTCGTTCACCACAACGCTCTCTGGGCCCTGGGGCATGCGCCGAACAAGGCACCACACCGTCCAGATTGAAGTAGTGGCGCCCGAGAACGCGGGCATAGTGCCTGTGGACGAACAGAAATTCCGAGACATCGTCTCTCAAAGCCTTCGTGTACGTGCCACGAACGAATACTCACCCCTGTTCAAGGTCGACATGGACTCACAGTTCGTTTTTGATGAACTGTATCGATCCAGGTACAACGCCAAGTTGACGCCCGTGTGTGATCCGAGCATCGCGGTTCAGATCGACGTGCTCGATGGCGATCACGCGGTGTGGTCGTGTGGCGTGGAGAGGTACGGCTGGAAGAGCGTCAATGAATCTTCCACCGATGAAATGAAGCGTCTGGCATGGAACAACGAGTCGTGCGAGTGGAATCGACAAGCACTCTCGCGCCTCAAAGTCCGAGTGCGAGGCGATCTAGGCCTCACGGCACGCGACTTCGAGGCGCAGCAATACTGGTCGGGCGAGATCACTATCCCGATGAAAGAGATCCTTGACCAGACCGATCGTGCCAACGAGTCGAGGTAGCGCGTTCGTGAAACGCCTACTCACGCCACCGTCACGCCCTTATCCAGATACACATCCTGCACCGCGTTCAGCAACTTCACGCCGTCGGCCATTGGCTTCTGGAACGCCTTGCGCCCCGAGATCAGGCCCATCCCGCCCGCTCGCTTGTTCACGACCGCCGTCCACACCGCGTCCTGAAGGTCCGCCGCGCCCTTGCTCTCGCCGCCCGAGTTGATCAGCGGCACGCGGCCCATGTAGTTGTTGAGGACCTGGTAACGGCAGAGATCGATCGGGTGCCCGCCGTTGCCCTGCTCGTCGCTGCCACAGAGGTTGGTGTAGACGCGCTTGTCCCACTTGCCGTAGGCAGAGCCGCCGGAGTTGAGGGCCGCATACCCACCATTGTTCGTGGGGAGTTTCTGCTTGATGATGTCGGCCTTGATGGTGGCGCCCAGGTGATTGGCCTGACCTGTGAGGTCGGCGGAAGAGTGGTAGTCCACACTCTTGCCATCCGCGCCCGTCACCTTGAACTTGTTGTTGCGCGTGTAGCACCACAGGACGGTGATCATGCCGTAGGCGTGGGCTTCCTCGAACATGTCGCTGACGTACTTGATCTCGTCGCGGGCGGAGTCGTTGCCGAAGTAGATCGTCGCGCCGACGGCGGCCGCACCCATGTCATAGCACTGCTTCACGCTGCCGAAGTAAGACTGCTTGAACGTGTTGGGATAGGTCAGCATCTCGTTGTGGTTGAACTTCACGAGGAAGGGGATCTTGTGCGCATACTTGCGGCTGACCGACGCCAAGACGCCGATCGTGCTCGCGACGGCGTTGCACCCGCCCTCGATCGCCAACTTCACGATGTTCTCAGGGTCGAAGTACGCGGGATTCGGCGCAAACGACGCGCCCGCAGAGTGCTCGATCCCCTGGTCTACGGGGAGAATGCTCACGAACCCGGTCCCCGCGAGGCGGCCCGTGTTCAGGATGTTCTGGAAGTTCTTAAGCGTCTGGGGGTTGCGGTCGGTCTCGGAGAAAACGCGATCAACAAAGTCAGGCCCCGGCAGGTGCAGTTGCGCCTTCCCCACCGTCTTCGACTCGTGCTTCAGCAACTTGTCGGCGTCGGCGCCCAGGACTTCGCGAACGTTGATCGACGGCGTACCCGCAACAAAGGCCATGGCAAAACCTCCAAAGATCGGCGTGCTTCTTCTCCCCAAGAGCGCCCAGCCGCCCCGTGGAAACCCACTATAGCGCGAGCCATCCTTTGCGCGGAAACTGACCTGATTCCGCCGAGAGCAGTGGATTCAAGGTCACACCCATCGAACGATCCGCACGGGGTGTGGACACTCACCACCCGCTGGCTCCGGGGCCTGCGGAATCACCGTCAAGGAGGATGGATCATGAAGTCTCGCCGTCTCTTCGCTGCCGCAGCCGCGCTCTCACTCTTCGCCGGTGCGGCCCACGCCCAGAACCTCTTCGTCATCAGCGGCACGTCCAACGGCACCGCCTTCGCCCCCGTCGGTGCCGACAACCTCGTCGACCTCGTCACCAACGCCGTCAACAACGAGGGGGCCTTCGCGGGCCTCGCCAACACCACCGCCGTCCTCAACGTGAACTATGGCGGCATCGCCAACGCCATCTCAGTCGAGAAGAACGCGGCCAACGACTTCGCGACCCTCTCCTTCATCAATCCCGACGGCACCCGCACCACCCGCACCTTTGACGCCAACGCCACCGGCCGCAGCCTCGAGGACCTCATCCGCGAATACCTCGAAGCCGACGGTGCCGAGGACCTCGCCTCGTTCTTTGAAGCCGTCAACGCACAGAGCCTCATCGCCGTGTCCGACGGCAACCCCAACGCGACCACCGCCCGCATGGCGAATGCCACGTTCAACCGCTTCGGGCGATACAACCGCCAGACTTCCATGTGGGGTGTCAACCAGGACACAGGCGACCGCGAAGGCACCGGCGTCCAGTTCCGCTTCCAACTCTCGGGCGAGGTCTATGAGGCCGGCGACTTCGAGGGCGAGACCGCCATGGCCGAGACCTACTTCGACTGGAACTTCTCGCCCAACGTCGGCGTCAGCCTTGGCTCGTTCCTCGGGTACAACGCCATCGGCGACGCCAACGTCTATCACGGCGGGCTCAGCGCGGGCGTCCCCATCCGCGTCATGCTCCCCAGCGAGCGAGTCCCCTTCACCCTCCAAATCACGCCCAGCATCTCCGCCGGCGGCTCGGGGTCTGAGGAGATCGGCGCCGGCGGCCTCATCTATTCCGGTGCCGTCACGGGCCTCCTCCGCTGGGACATCACCAAGCGTCTCGCCATCGATTTCTCCGCGCAATACGGCGTCTACGAAGGCCAGAAACTCTCCTTCGGCGACTACGAGGTCGATCCCGGCGTCAGCCAGCAGATCATCAAGCACGGCGCCGCCGTGGACTGGACCCTCGGCGAGCAGGGCTGGTACGTCTATGGCGGAGCGTCCTATACCGGCTTTGTCGAAGACGCCGCGGTCGAGGCTTACATCACGCCGCAGATCGGCGTGGGTTGGCGCCGCCCCAACCAGGCCGGGACCGGCTTCGAGTTTGGCCTGACCGGGGACTATGGCGACGACTACGCGTCCACCGGCATCCGTCTGGGCATCAACCTGGCATTCTAAGTCCTGATGGGGGTTCGGCTTCGGGCTGCCCCGACACCCGGACGCCCGTCCGGGTTCCACACACCAAACACGTCGGCACAGGCCGGATAATCAACCCAGACGGAGCGCGTTTTTGGCGCGTTGCGAGGGGTGTCGCCGCTACAGATCGACTTTTTGTCGTTTGCGCGCGAAAACTGCGCCACTTTGCTGGCCAACTTGCCATTCATGGTTCATGTTGTCTGTTGGAGGCACAACGCCTCTTGTGTTTCAACGACAGACAGGAGTGGTGAACTATGTTCGTCAATAAGGCATTCGCCGCAGCAGCGGCGACCGGTATCCTCGCGCTCAGCGGAGCAGCATTCGCAGGCGAGAGTGGCACGCAGGTCTACTTCAATGACTTCAACTCCTCGGGGAGTTCGGTCACAGGTTGGAGCAAGACCAACCGCACGTCGTCCGTCAGCGGGCCCGGCACCGGTGGCTTCCTGGGTGAGTTCGGCAGTGAAACCGTCACGTTGCCCCTCACCAACCTGATCGGTCACGACACGATCACCATCGCGTTCGACCTCTACGTCATCCGCAGTTGGGACGGGAACACCATGACGCCCGGCGTCGGCCCCGACATCTGGTCCACCGGCATGATGCACGACGGCATGGACGAGCACACGTTCCTCGCCACCACCTTCGCGAACCAGCCCCCGAGCCACAACCGCTCGCAGTCGTACCCCCTCGCCTATGGCGATGGCAACAGCCCGATGTACGCTGGCGCGCTGGAAGTCAACAGCCTCGGATACGACCACGAACTCTTCGAGATCAGCCTCTCCTCCGTGTACCACATGGAGTTCACGATGGAGCACTCGGGCAGCAACGCGGAGTTCTGGTTCCGCGCCACGGGCCTGCAGCACCTCGCCGACGAGAGTTGGGGCTTGGACAACGTCCGCGTCAGCGTCAGTGGCGTCCCCGCCCCCGGCGCGCTCGCCCTCCTGGGCATCGGTGGCCTCGTCATGGGCCGTCGTCGTCGCTGAAAACACGCCGATCCGCGTCTGACAATCCGCTCTTTCCACGAGGCCCGCGCCAGTCGCGGGCCTTGTTCATTTTGCCTTGTCAGAGGCCCGGGCGTCGAACTGCACGCCCACGATGAGTCCTCGAATCGTGGCGCTTCCTTCAGTGTCGATCGAGAACCAAGGCAAGACCCCACGCGAAGTGATGGGGTACCCAAACTCACACCCTCGGCCCGCTCGTGCCCAGATTCGCGATCGCTTCCGCATACTGGGCACGCAGCGGCTCCACCACTTCCTTGATGAACCGCTCCGTCTGCTCCACGCTGCGGCCGATGTATTTCATCGGGTCCATGACGCCTTCCCAGTCGAGTTCGGCGGAGAGCGTGCCGCCACGGGCTTTGGACTGGAAGTTCTTGTCGGCCTTGAGGCGATCGAGGAGGTCGTTGTCGAGGCCTTCGGACTTCACGCGGAGGCCCGCGGCCTGGGCGTGGACGCGGATGAGTTCGTGGTAGTGCTGGCGGTCGCCGCCGAGTTTGACGCAGGCCATCAGGATGTTCTCGGTGGCCATGAAGGGGAGTTCGGCCATGAGGTTCTTGCGAACCATTGCTTCGTGGACGATGAGGCCGCTGGCGACGTTGTGCATGAGGTCGAGCGCGCCGTCGAGGGCGAGGAAGGCCTCGGGGAGGGAGAGGCGGCGGTTGGAGGAATCGTCGAGCGTGCGTTCGAGCCACTGCGTGGCGGCGGTGTCGTAAGCGTTGCCGACGAGGTTCATGACGAAGCGCGTGAGGCCACAGATGCGCTCGCAGCGCATGGGGTTGCGCTTGTAAGGCATGGCGGAGGAGCCGATCTGCTTGTCCTCGAAGGGCTCGTCGATCTCCTTGCGATTGCAAAGGAGGCGGATGTCGGTGGCGATCTTGTGGAGGACGGAGGCAGTGGAGGCGAGGTCGGCGAGGATGAAGGTGTCGATGACGCGGGGGTAGGTTTGGCCGACAAGTTCATATGCATTTGTGTCGGTGGAGTCGTTTCCGCGATACTCAGTCAGCACAGAGTCGTTGCAGAGCTCTTGCAGAACCGCATACTCCAACCGATCGACTTGCTTCGATCCTCCAAAGAGGGCTTCAAACGAGGCCTGTGTGCCTGTAGCCCCCCGCAGTCCCTTGAATCGAACGGTCGAACCGAGTTCATAGCTCAGACGATCGATACACAGTCCCAAGTCTGCCGCCCAGTTCGCGAGTCGGCGTCCAACCGTGCTAGGCTGGGCTGGCTGATAGTGCGTGAATCCAAGCGTGGGGATACTGATCGTGCGTACAGCAGACTGCGCAAAGCTCTGGACCACACGAACGGACTTGAGTTCGACCAATCTCAGCGCCTCGGCCAAAATCAACATATCCGCATTACACACCACATCCTGACTCGTCATCCCAAGATGGATAATCCCCTTCGCCTTCGGGCACGAGTCGCCAAGCGCGTGGACGTGGGCCATCACGTCGTGGCGGAGTTCGCGTTCGTACTGCTCCGCGGCCTTCATCTCCTCGTCGGTGATGCCGCCGGGACGCGTGACGACGGCACGCAACTCCTCGACCTGTTCCTTGGTCACGGGCAGACCCAGTTCATGCTGCGCCTCGGCGACGGCGAGCCAGATCCGCCGCCACGTGTTGAACTTGTGGCGGGGCGACCACAGCCGCAGCATCTCCGGGCTGGCGTTGCGGCTGGCGAGGGGGGAGGAATAGGTGTCGTACGAGGAGGTCATGGCGGATCGTATGAGGCAAGGATGCCGAGCCTCGTCAACTCTTCTTGCCGAGTGCAACTCGCAGGCCTGTGGCGAGAATCGCGATTGCCGCAACTGGTGGGAAGACCGACGCAATGAAGACGACTCGGAATGCGATATTCGTGAAGGACCGAATGGAAATGCCGTTCGAGGCAACCTTGTCCCACGCGAGAATGGACATCCATGCGACCACTCCTCCAATGAACGCGACGGCGAGTAGCGCCACGGCGGCCCCAAAGACGCCAGCGATCTTTGACATTCGCCCTCGCTGGGCCATCTTGCCACTCATGTGGACGGCGGCGATCATGAGTGCCAACAAAGCGAGATCGACGCCGACGATCGCGAGGGTGACTGACCACTCTCCGGCGTCGTGCTGACGGGCCCAGGTGTTCGCATTGCGTTCCACAAAGTCTGACAGTGTTCCGAGCATTGGCCGACAATAGCCTTGTGGGAATCAGCCCAGAATCCCCCGGGGAAACCCCTTCGGCCCGCGGCGGGTTCGCGCGCGGTTCTGGTCGCGCCAGCGCGTATCATTTCCCCCTGACGCCGCCCTCTGCCCCGTGCCGTTATGTCTGGGTATGCAGTCAGGAGAAGGAGCCATCCCTTGTCCACCGCGACCCTTTCGCCTTCGACCCTCGCCGTTTCCGGCGGGACCCCCGTCTCGGCCAAGCCCATCCCGTTCATGTCCACCGCGCTCACCGAAGGCGACATCGCCGCGTGCGTTGAGGTCTTGAAGTCGGGCATGCTCCGCTCGGCCAAGAAGTGCGAGGAGTTCGAGAACCAGTGGGCGAAGATCACGCAGTGCAAGCACGCCCTCACGTGCGCCAACGGCACGGTCGCGCTTCAACTGGCGTACGAGCCCCTCTTCAACCCGGGCGATGAGATCCTCGTCCCCGCGTGGTCGTACATCGCGACGGTGTCCATGATCGTCGCCCGCGGCTGCACGCCCGTCTTCGTCGATGCCAACCCCGACACGTTCCAGATCGATGTGGCGGATGCCGCGAAGAAGGTGACGAGCAAGACGCGTGGCATCGCCGCCACGCACCTCTATGGCTGCCCGGTCGATATCGACGGCGTCGAAGCCCTCGCGAAGAAGGCGAATCTCAAGATCGTCTACGACGCGGCTCAGGCGCACCTCGCGACGTGGAAGGGCAAGGGGCTCGGCGCGTTTGGCGATGCGGTGACGTATTCGCTGTATGCGACGAAGAACCTGGCGACGGGCGAGGGCGGGTTCATCACGTGCAATGACGACAATCTCTGCCGCAAGTTGAAGTTGCTCAGGAGCCACGGCGAGACGGACAAGTACCTCCACGAGTCCGTCGGGTACAACTATCGCATGAACGATATCACGGGCGCGCTGGGGCTCTCGCGCCTCGCTCGCCTTGATGGCCAGACCAAGCAGCGTCAGAAGAACGCCGCGAAGTATGACGGCATCCTCAAGAACATCCCGGGCCTCATCGCGCCTAAGACCACGCCCAATGGCGAAGCCGTGTTCCACCTGTACACGGTGAAGATCAAGCCCGGCGCGTTCCGCTGCACGCGTGACGAGTTCTGCAAGGCGCTGATGGCCGAGGGTGTGCCGACGGCGACGCACTATCCACGCCCCTTGCCCAAGCAGCCCGCGCTCGCGAAGTGGGACAAGAAGGATTGCCCGATCAGCGACACGCTGGCGACGCAAGTCTTCTGCCTGCCCATGCACCACGACCTTACCGACGATCACTTCCGCATCGTGGGCGAAGCGCTCGCGAAGGTGGCGGCGGCGTACAAAGCCTGAACAGAGACGGTCCTGCAGACGGCGATAGTTCCGAAGAGACGAAGTGAAGAGTTGAGACATCAAGACCCCGGCCCGTCCATCGATGGAGGCCGGGGTTTTCGTGCGCCAACGCGGAACTTATCTGGACAGTCGACCAAGCAACGAACATCGAAGCAATGAAAGAACCTTGCGTATGATTCGTGGTAATCGCCGAGTTTCGCGGGAGATGAAACCGCGAGAGCGGGGGACCCAGTCCGTGTGGGGCGAATCGCAGTGTGCGTAGGGCCAACCTTCGGCCCGAGCCCGTCAGCTAACCCCGTAGGCGTCGGAGGGATGAACCACCCGGAGTGACCGGAGGTCGTCCTCTGCACTTTGGGAGTTATTCAGCATGCTCAACGACAACTCGGTGTCTCCTCCGCCCGGCGCACAAGACGCCCCAGCGGAAAGGCTGCCCCTGCGCACACGCTTGCGCCGGGCGGTGATCGGTCCGCCACGCTCCTTGAACGACAAGGGACTCTTTCACAAGGTCTCACTGATCGCGCTGCTTGCGTGGGTCGGTCTGGGCGCGGATGGACTTTCGTCGTCGGCGTATGGCCCGGACGAAGCGTTCCGGGCGGTGGGTTCGCACTCGTATCTGTTGCTGGGGCTGGCGGCGATGACGGCCCTGACGGTGATCATCATCTCCGTCGCGTACAGCCGTGTGATCGAACATTTCCCGCACGGCGGCGGCGGATATGTCGTCGCGACAAAGTTACTGGGCGAGAAGGCGGGCGTCGTCTCGGGCAGCGCCCTCCTCGTGGACTATGTGCTGACCATCACGATCTCGATCGCGGCGGCGGGCGATGCGCTCTGGAGTTTCCTGCCCGGCTCGTGGGGAATGTGGAAAGTCCCGACGGAAGCGGCGGTGATCGTGGGGATGATTCTCCTCAACCTGCGCGGCGTGCGCGAGTCCGTCCTCGTGCTCGCGCCGATCTTCGTCCTCTTTGTCATCACGCACGTCGTGCTGATTGTCGGCGGCTTCATCGCGCATGGCTCGCAGATTCCGCAGACACTCTCCAACGCGGGCACGGGACTGCGCGAGGGTGTCTCGACGCTGGGGTTCATGGGCGTGTTCCTGCTCTTCGTGCACGCGTACTCGCTGGGCGGCGGCACGTACACGGGAATCGAGGCCGTGTCGAATGGACTCGCGATCATGCGCGAGCCGCGCGTGAAGACGGGCAAGCGCACGATGCTGTACATGGCGGCCTCCCTCGCGTTCACCGCGAGCGGCATCCTGATCCTGTACCTCCTCTGGAACGTCGCGCCCGAGGAGGGCAAGACGATGAACGCCGTGCTCGCCGAGAGATTCGTCGAGGTCGTGCCGCTCGGGCAGGTCTTTGTCGTGCTGGTGCTGATCGCGGAAGGGCTGCTGCTGATCGTGGCGGCACAGGCGGGGTTTGTGGATGGACCGCGCGTGCTGGCGAACATGGCGATCGACTCGTGGGTGCCGCGCCGGTTTGCGGCGCTTTCGGAGCGACTCACGGCGCAGAACGGCGTCCTGCTCATGGGCTTCGCTGCGCTCGCGGCGCTCCTCGCGACCGGCGGCAGCGTGCGCTACCTCGTGGTGATGTACAGCATCAACGTGTTCCTCACGTTCTCAATGACGGAACTGTCCATGTGCCGCATGTGGTGGCTCGAGCGCAAATCGAGGCGTGACTGGTCGAAGAAGATCCGGATCCACGTCGCCGGTCTCATCCTGTGCGCCACGATTCTGGCCGTCACGGTGTATGAGAAGTTCCTCGATGGCGGTTGGATCACGCTCATCATCACGTGCGGCGTCGTGGGCATCTGCCTCGCGATCAAGCGGCACTACTCGAGTGTCGGATCTCGACTGTCGAAGGCGTTTGAGGGACTGGAGAAGATCCCGCCCGCGCCACAGACACTGCCCCTCGACGACGCGGACGGAACCGGGACCGAAGCCATCTCCCCCACCGCTCCGACGGCCGTCGTCCTCGTCGGCGGCTACAACGGCTTTGGAATCCACACGATGTACAACGTCTTCCGCGCCTTCCCAGGCCACTTCAAAAACATCGTCTTCGTCTCGGTTGGCGTGATCGACTCGGGCGGCTTCAAGGGCGAAGACTCGATCGATCGACTGCGCGAGGAAACCCAACGCACCCTAGATCGCTACCTCGATCTCGCCAGAAACCTCCGCATCCCCGCAGTCGCGCGCCTCGCGGTCGGCACCGACGCGGTGGACGAGGCAGAGACCATCTGCCGCCAAGTCGCAAAGGAGTTCCCCCGCACAACGTTCTTCGCGGGTCAGGTCATCTTCCCGCGCGAGTCGTTCCTGCAGCGACTCCTGCACAACCAGACGGCGTACGCGATCCAACGCCGCTTGCAACTCGTCGGACACAACACGGTGATCCTGCCGGCGCGGGCGTAGGAGCAATCACAGCAGAATCACTCGACGACAGGCCCCGGAGAAATCCGGGGCCTTGTCATGCTGTGTCAACTTCGCGCACTCGCCCAACCCTGGCTTGTCCCGTCGCTTACGCTCACTCCTCGTGAACCCCGCGCCCGCGAAATCTCCCCTCCGCCTCCTCATCGTCCTGCCCAGCTGGGTCGGCGACACCGTCATGGCCACGCCCACGTTGCGCCTCATCCGCAACGCGCTCCCCGGGGCGTTCATCGGCGCGCTCGCCCGCCCCGGGATCGATCTGGTTGTCGCTGGGACGAACTTCTTTGATGAGGTCCACGTCGCGCGGGCGCAGGGGATGATGGGGCCGAAACTCGTCGCGAACAAAGTGCGTCCGCGGCGGTATGACACCGTGCTGCTGCTGCCAAACTCTCTCTCGTCGGCACTGATCGTGCGACTCGCGGGGATCCCACGGCGCGTTGGGTATGACCGTGATGCACGCGGGCTCTTGCTCACCGAGCGCGTGCGCCCTCCACGCGAAGTCAGTGGCCCGCGCGCGGGGCAGGCCGCCCTCGTCTCGCCCGTTGATTACTACTACAACCTGGCGAAACGAACTGTGCTTACGCACGAGGGGGCGAGGGGGCGAGGGGGCGACGGCGAGAATGCCGACGCGTTCCTCACGCTGCCTCGCGGCGTCTTCATGGAACTCGCCACGACCGACGCCGACGATGCGCTCGCCGCGGACATCCTGCAGAAGCACAACGTCCCCACCGGGCACCCGTTCGCGATCCTGAACCCGGGCGGCAACAACCCCGCCAAGCGCTGGCCCGCCGACCGCTTCGCGCAGATCGGGGCGTACCTCAGCGCGTCCCAATCCTCACGCCCCGCAATGGCAATCCTCATCAATGGCTCCCCCGGCGAGGCCGACATCTGCGATGCGATCGCCGCGGGCATCTCCAGCCAAGCGCCGACGTCCAAGGTCGTCAACCTCTCACGCTCGGGCGGCACGCTCGGCTCGCTCAAGGCCCTCACGCGCACGGCGCGTTTCATGGTCACCAACGACACAGGCCCACGGCACATCGCCGCCGCCTTCGGCACGCCGCTGGTCAGCCTCTTTGGCCCCACTGACCACCGCTGGACGACGATCCCAACTCGCCCGACCGGCCCCGAAGAAATCGTTGTCGCGGACCCGACGCTCCCGCCTGAGGAACTTTCCAACGACCATCCAGAACGCTGCCGTATCGAGCGGATCGAGTTCGAGACGGTGCGAGCCGCGGCTGATAGGGTCTTGGCAGGGTCACAGACGCTGTCTACTTGACCTTGCGCCCGCAACCACTACCATCCCGGCCCCAGATGTCACGTCTGGGCTCAATCGGCGGGGAGACCCGGCCGATGGAGTGAGTTCGACTCCCCGAAGCCTGCCAGGGCCTCGGGCGTCCCCTGCTGGGGGCATAGCTCAGTTGGTAGAGCGCATCCATGGCATGGATGAGGTCGTCGGTTCGAGTCCGTCTGCCTCCACTTTCCCAGCAGCAAGGCCCGGGCAATCGCCCGGGCCTTTTTTACGCGCCCGTTTTTGGCACGCTCCGGGCGGAAGTCGTCATCCCGCAAACCCAATCGCGACGAAGAGATACTCGTGGCACAGACCAACTTCGGCAGCATCTGGCGCTCGACCTTCTTCTGGCTGATGGTCATCTTCTGTCTCGGCATCGGTGGCTACGCGCTCTATGCCTACACCACGCGCCCCATCGGCGAGATGGTCCACCCAGACATGCGCCGCACCTTCCAGGAACACCGCGCCGGCATTGTCACGCACGCCGTCGCCGCATCGATCGCACTCATGCTCGGCCCGTGGCAGTTCGTCGGACGACTGCGCGCACGCATGCCCAAACTCCACCGATGGATGGGACGTGTGTACCTCCTCGGCGTGCTTGTCGGCGGCCTGGCCGGTCTCTACATGTCGTGGTTTGCCTTCGGCGGGTGGGTCTCCACCGGCGGCTTTGGAACGCTGGCCCTGCTTTGGCTCGGGACGGGTGTCCAGGCCTATCGCACGGCTCGGGCAAGGAAGTTCGCGGCACATCGAGCTTGGATGATGCGGAACTTCGCCCTAGCACTTTCCGCCGTCACGCTGCGCATCGGCCTGCCGATCGGATTCGGCATGGAATGGCCCTTCGAAGTCTTCTATCCCGCGCTCGCGTGGATCAGTTGGGTGCCCAACCTATTGGTGGCGGAGTGGCTGATTCGGCCCAAGACCAAGCCTCGGCCTGTGACGAAGCCGGCGTCCTAGTCAGCACCCACGCCAGCACCGACATCGACACCCCCATCAGCATCCTGACGGACGCGCCCTCCCGCACCCTGCACGACCCAGAACCCTCCTACAACTCCGCCTATGCCGCACGACCATGCAGGCTCAGGCGTCTTCTCCGCGCGCGTCACGCGTGGATTGTGGCATTACGGCCTGCTCGCATTCTGCATTTCCCTCTTCGTCCTCTTCCTCCTCTACCCCATCTTCCTCACCGTCAAGGGTGCGTTCGTCGTCGACCCCAAAGACCCCAACAGCCCGCTCACGCTGCAAAACCTCTCGCTGGTCTTTCAAGACCCATCCCTCCGTGCCGGACTCTTCAACTCCTTCAAGATCGCCGCCTGCACGACGACGCTCGCGACGCTCATCGCCCTGCCGCTGGCAATGCTCTCGGCCAGTTACCGCTTCCCGGGCAAGTCCTTCTTCAACGCCATCGTCCTTGTGCCACTCATCCTGCCGCCGTTTGTCGGGGCGATGGGCGTGCGTGCGATGATGGGGCGTCAAGGTGCCGTCAACGCGCTCCTCGGCACAGAGATGGACCTCTTCGCGGGCTCACTCGATCTCTTCGGGCTCAGCATCCCCACGCGGTTCATCGGGATCGTGATGCTGCAATCCCTCTCCCTCTATCCGATCATCTTCCTCAACGCGACCGCCGCCCTCGCCAACCTCGATCCCGCACTCGACGAAGCCGCCGAGAACTTGGGCGCCGGCTTCTGGAAGCGGTTCTTCAAGATCACGCTCCCGCTGATTCGGCCGGGCCTGTTCGCGGGCGCGACGATCGTCTTCATCTGGTCCTTCACGGAACTGGGCACGCCCCTCATGTTTGACATGAAGCAGGTGACGCCCGTGCAGATCTTTGAGGGGCTCAAGGAAGTCGAGAGTTCGCCCCGGCCCTATGCCCTCGTCGTGGTCATGCTGACGTGCGCCGTGTCCCTGTATCTCGTGGGTCGCGTGCTCTTCGGGCGCAAGGGGTATTCGATGCAGACGCGCGCGAGCCGAGCGTCGAGCGAGAAGGTTCTGACCGGCGGCAAGGGGCTGATCGCCGCTGGCGCCTTTGCCCTCGTCGCGATCATGGCCATCGGCCCGCACGTGGGCGTCGTCCTCACCAGCATCACCGTCCCCGGGCAGTGGTATGGCACCGTCCTCCCCACGCACACCACGCTCGATCACTACGAGCAGGCACTGACCGCGGGCGACTCCTTCGGCGCGATCGTGACGAGCCTCAAGTTCGCCCTCATTGCGATGGTCGTCGACATCGGCCTCGGTATCGTCGTCGCGTACCTGATCGTGCGGACGAACGTCAAAGGCCGGGGCGTGCTCGACGCGCTCTGCATGCTGCCGTTGGCGGTGCCGGGGCTGGTCCTCGCATTCGGCTACGCCGCGATGAGTTTGCAATGGCCGTTTGCCAAGGGCGGGCCGCTCGACATGTTTGGCATCTTCACCGCGAACCCCAACCCCGCGCTGTTCCTCGTCATCGCCTACTCCATCCGTCGTCTGCCCTACATGGTCCGCTCGACGGTCGCCGGCCTCGAACAAACCAGCGGCGAACTGGAAGAGGCCGCCGTGAATCTCGGCGCTTCGCGCATCACCGCGATGCGCCGCGTCATCGTGCCGCTGATTGCGGCGAACCTCATCGCGGGTGGCCTGCTCGTCTTCTCGTTCTCGATGCTCGAAGTCTCCGACTCGCTCATCCTGGCGCAGCAGCCCAACGACTTCCCCATCACCAAGTCGATCCTCATGTTCACCGAGCGCCTAGGCGACGGCATTTACATCGCCTCGGCCCTGGGCGTCTGGGGCATGGCCCTGCTCACAGTCACCCTGTTCGGGGCGTCAGCCCTCTTGGGGAAGAAACTGGGTTCGATCTTCAGGGTGTAGCGCAGGCTACAAGTTCTAACGCTGCCATTTGCAAGCACTTATGGCTACCGGCAGTCTTCTTTGCAACCGGCAGAACCGGATTCCGAGGAAGTAGGTCACCCCACAGACTAGCATTTACTAGTCTTGGGCCGGGTTCCGATCGTTCGGCACCTCGGCCGGGCGTGTGGGGTGAGGAGTCGACTCATGAAAATGTCGCGGGTGATCGTCGGGAGTGGCTTGGTGGCGTGCATGTTGGCTTTGTCGGGCTGCATCGTCTCGATCAAGAGCGAGGAGTCGTCCGTCGGCCCAACCTACGACGGAAACAGCAACGCCAAGGTGAAGTTGTCCTATTCCGAGCGTGAAACGCTTCCCCAGGTCAACACCACGGCGGACCTTCCCACCGTGCGCAGCCGCTATGGCGAGGCACTGAGCAAACTGGGTCCCACCACCACGCTCGAGGAGTTCAAGGGCTTGTTCCCCAACGCCACGTTCGCTGAACGCCGCGAGATGGGTCCTGCCAAGATGGACGCCTATTCCGTTCGCGTCGAAGAGAAGTTCCGCTACCGCGACGAGTCGTACGGCTACATGGCCCGCGATGAGAAGTGGTTCTACTTCCGCGATGGCGCTTTCGTGAAGTGGAGCGGCCCCAACCAGTGGCCCGAAGGTGCTGGCGACGCGAAGTAAGCGCGACGATCACCCTTCATCAAGATCCTCACGCCCACGATGAGTCCTCGAATCGTGGCGCTCTCGCAGGACATTCCCGCACGAGGAGTGTGGGCATCCAAGAATGCACCATGCCCGTGCGTGGTCCAACTTGGCTCTCGGTCACGCCCCGCGCGATCCTCCATGTCGACATGGACGCGTTCTACGCCTCCGTGGAGCAGCACGACAATCCAACGCTCAAGGGCAAGCCCGTGCTCGTGGGCGGCTCGGGGAAGCGGGGTGTCGTGTGCGCCGCGTCCTATGAGTCGCGCGTGTTTGGCTGCCGCAGCGCGATGCCAATGAGCGTCGCGAAACGCCTGTGCCCCAGCGCCACAATCGTGAAGCCCCACTTCGCTCGGTACATCCAGGTTTCCGAGCAGGTGCGCACGATCTTCGACTCGTTCACGCCGCAGATCGAGCCCTTGTCGCTCG
>Ga0209175_10000570_pt1 | contig 21034 bp, 19 predicted proteins | sample JI91814C2DNA_FD_187506 | JGI IMG/M metagenome (GOLD analysis project Ga0209175, IMG submission 187506) | Wastewater effluent complex algal communities from Wisconsin, to seasonally profile nutrient transformation and Carbon sequestration -... | ecosystem: Engineered > WWTP > Effluent > Algae...
GGAGGCGAAGGGCGTGCAGATGGTGCTGGAGGCAAAGGCCGAGGGCTATCGCAAGTTGATCGAGGCGTGTGGCAGTGATGCGGCGGTGGGCCCGACGCTGCTCCTGATCGAGAAGTTGCCCGAGTTGGTCGCTGAGCAGGTGAAGGCGATCCAGAACGTGAAGATCGACAAGATCACGGTGTGGGACCAGGGCACGGGCCCGAACGGCCGCAACGCAACGAGCGAGTTCCTGTCGGGGATGGTGAATGTGCTGCCCAGGCTGCACGAACTGGCGAGCCAGGCGGGGATCAAGTTGCCGGCGGCGCTGGGAAAGGTGGAGTCTGAGGGCGCGACCGCGTCGGCCTCGGGTGACAAGTCACCAAAGGTGTAGACGGTGGCCGGCGAGCGGGTCATGCCGCGATGCGCGGACGGGAGGTCACTTTGTGAGTGCCCGCGTGTCCTGCCTTCGCGGGCGACAAGCCCGACGATTCGACCTTGAACCGTGCGACCAGGGCATTGAGGGACGCGACCTGCGAGGCGAGTTCCTCGGCGGAAGATGCGAGTTCCTCGCTGCTGCCGGCGCTTTCCTGGGTTGCGTTGTTGAGGTTGCCCACGCCGTGGGTGATCTGGGTGATGCCCGTTGACTGCTCGCGGGTGGTGTTGGAGATGTCGACAAGCAGTTCGCTCACGCTTGCGGTTCCCTTGAGGATGGCGTCGAACGAGCGCTCGACTTCTTGGGCGATCGCGAATCCCTGTTCGGCTCGGCGGACGGACTCGGCGATCATGGTCGACGAGTTGCGAGCCGCTTCGGCGGAGCGCTGGGCGAGGCTGCGGACTTCCTCGGCGACGACGGCAAACCCCTTGCCCGCTTCGCCCGCGCGGGCGGCCTCGACGGCGGCGTTGAGCGCGAGCAAGTTTGTCTGGAATGCGATCTCGTCGATCACCTTGATGATCTTGCTGATCTCGGCGCTGCTCGCGTTGATCTCGCCGACGGCCTTGGTCATCTTGGCCATGTCGGTCTGGCTCTGCTCGGCCGTGGTTTTGCTTTCCTGGGCGAGGGTGTTGACGCGGTCGGTGGTTTCCGTTGCTTTCTTGGTGTTTGCAGACATCTGCTCGATTGAGGCGGAGATCTGTTGGAGACTGGCGGAGTTCTCGCTTGCGGTCTGGGCGAGGGTCTGGGACGTGGAGGAGATCTGAGCGCCGCCGGCGTCGATAGTGTTGGCGCCGCCACGAACCTCGCTGATGACGTCGTGGAGCGTGGCGACCATGGAGTTGAACGAGTTGGCGAGGACGCCGATCTCGTCCTTGGTCTTAACGTCAACGCGGAGGGTCAGGTCGTTGGTGCTCTGCAGTTCGGTGATGCGGGCGACCATGCGCTGGACGGGATTGACGACGCTTCGGGCGAGCAGCCATGCGAGGAACGCGGAGAGGCCGATCGCGGCGAGCATGGCGGTCCAGATGACGGCCGTGGCGTGGGACGCGCTGGCGTGTGCGTCGTCGGCTGCCTTTGTCGCGTGGGTCTCGACCAGTTCACTGACCGACTCCATCTTTCCTTCAAGTGTCTCGAACGCTTCCTTGAAGAGTGGATACTTCGCTTGCGCGCCAGCCTTGTCGGTTCGAGCGAGCGTCACGATGGTCTCTGCCGAGGCGATGTAGTCCTGCAGCGGACCCTGAACATCCAGCAAGGCTGAGCGGACTTCTTCGGGGAGAGTGGCCTTGGTGTTGGCGTCGATGCAGTTGCGGAACCACTGCGCGTGTTCCTTCAGATCGGCTTCCGCAGTTGCCGACTCTTCGGGCGTGCTCGCGACGAACGATGCGAGGACGTCGCTGCGGAGCGCGTCGTGCATCATGTCGGCTTCTTTGTGGTGGCCCATCGCCTTGGAGTCAGTGAGTACAACTTCAAGGCTCTTGGCGAGATTGGTCTTCTCTTTCAAGGCGAAGAGGCCGACACAGACGACTGCGGTGATGCCGAGGATGGTGATGGCCGCGAACTTGGAACGTACGGAAGCGCGCATTGGATGATTCCCCCGAATCAATCAACCGTGAATCACTAGATGGAAATCTTGTGATCTAGAAAGCAACCTCCACGCCGAAGGTTGCGATGAACTCCGAACTATCGTCGTTGTTGATGGCGCTGGCGGCGTCGCCCAGGAGGAGCATCTGCACGCCCGCACTGATCGACCATGCGCCCCACGAAGCATCGATGGGCAGGGCGTAGGCGGCTTCGGCACCGATGCTGGCAAAGCCGAAGAAGTCGTTCTCGCCGTTGGGTCCTTCGTAGAAGTTGCTCGCGCTCAGGCCGATGGTCACTGGGAACGAGAAGTCGATAGCGGTCTTCTCGGTCATTTCCCAGGAGACGCCGGGAGAGACGCCCAGTTGCAGGTAACTGCCGGTGGTTGTCCCGCCGTCGGCTTGTTCCTGGCTGGTCTCAAAGGTGAGCACGGCGGTGGGCTGGAGCGACCAGTCGCCCATGAGTTCAGAGTCGTCGTAGGCAACACTGAAGTAGACCTCTTCGATCGTGCCAAATGCGCCCGAAGGGCTGGTGTACCAGTAGTAGCGAGCATCAACGACCAGTTGTCCACGCTCGCGGCGGCGCCAGCGTAGACGTCGCTCTCGAACCAGTGGCGGACGACGCGGTCGGTGGCGGACGCGGCGGAGTCTTCGCCATGATGGCTGACCCACGTGCCGAGGGTTGCAGAGACGGTGAAGTCCTGGGCGCGGTAGAAGTCGAGCGAGAAGTCGGCGAACGGCTGGGCGATCGCGCCATCGGTTTGGGTCACGATGCCGCGACCGAAGTACTGCGTGGTGTAATCAACTCCAAAGGTCGCGTGGAAGCGAGGAGTCGCGGGCTCGGCGGGCGCGACTGGGCGGTCCTCGGCGGGGCGGGGCTGCGTGCCAGCGTTTGGGCCCATTTCGAGTTCTTCGAGCGAGACCGAGGCAAGAGGCGAGGAATCCTGCGCGCGGGCGGTTCCGGCGAGGACGGAAAGGGCGAGAAGTGCGGAAGCATGTCCGAGAATCGATGAGTTCGTGAAGTGCAAAGCCACGTATAGACCCTTGTGCATGACGCGACCGGAGCCACCAAGGCGGGGCGCGTCGCACGTACGTCGGGCTGGGTTGAGCGTGACTTTGATCGAGTTTGGAGTGCTGGCTCAAACAGTGGCGCATAGTGCTCTTGTTGGCACAATCGCGCGGCGTGGCACCATGATGTGGGTGAGTGTCTCTGCCGATCAAATGCGCGTGGCGCACGTCCTGCGCGATGCCGCAAGTTCAGTTCTTGCTTGCCACGAGAGCAATGATGCCGATAACCGCGAGAGCCCCGAGCACCGCGAACGCGATCTTCCACGCGCTGTAGGGGCGTTCGCCCGAGATTGCGCCGGTGCGGGCGTTCACAAGGAATCGGTAGAGTTTGCCACGATAGCGGAACGTGCTGACCCAGAGCGGGAACAGGACGTGCTTGAAGGTGATCGCGCTGAACTGGGGGGACATGCTGGTGATGCGCTGGTGGTCGCCCCCGATGTCGCGGCGGATGGTGCCGCGGATGACTTCGAGCATCTGCTCGCGGGCGGCGACGAAGGCGTCGTCGAGGTCGATCGCGTAACTCTCGGCACGGAAGCCCGCGAGATAGCGGTCGTCGTATGGCACGAGGGCCTTGGTGTCCCAGTTCCCGAGTTTGTCGAGGAGTTTGGCGGGGAGGGTGATGCTGCCGGGCGTGAGGACGTCGTCGAACTGATTGTGGACGATGCCACTGCGGAAGGACCAGCGGATGCGGGTCTGGGTGCGGCGGTTCTTGCCACTGCCGACGGTGACGGTGTAGTTGTCGCCTCGCTGGCCTGTGTAGGGCGTGACGCACTTGGCGTCGAAGGTCCAGTAGGGGAGGTAGATGCCGACGAGTTGTGTGCCACCCTTGGAGGTTGAGTGCACGCCCTTGCCGAGAGAGATTGCTTCGATGCTCGCGAGTTTCTTGAGGTCGTTTGGGGCGAACCAGAGCCCCTTGAGCCACGACCCGAAGCGTTGCTGGGATTGATCCGCGGTGAACTGAAAGGGCAGGAGGCTCTTGGGCTTGAGGAGGCGTTGGCTCTGGCGTGCGGCGACGACATTGGAGCCACAGAACGGGCAGGATTGACTCGTGACGCCCTCGTCGAACGTCACGTTGGCGCCGCACGAGTCGCAGTGGATGGTGATGGCGTCGATCGTGTCGGTCTGGTCTTTGAGGGATGCGATCGTGGCGTGGTAGTCGATTTCTTCGACCTTGGCGTCGGTGGGGGAGATGTCGTTCTGCGTGCCACAGTGGGGGCACTTGAGAGCGGATTGTCCGGGCGCGAACTCCAACTCGGCCCCGCAGGATGAGCAGGGGAAGGTGGAGTGTTCGGCAACGGCTGGGTCTTGGATTGGGACGCTCATTGAAGAGATTTCACCACGGAGGGCCACGGAGCACACGGAGGAAGAGGAGAGGGGACTAAAGAACGCGACGGAGGATTGAGTTCTTGAGGACGGTTGTGTTGAAGTTCATGAGGAGTCCAACGCGAATGCCTGAGAGGCGCAGGTAGGTCATGAGTTGTGCTTCATGGACTGGTTCAACCGCCTTGACGGATTTCAGTTCAATGAGAATCGAGTCTTCCACGACGAGATCGATTCGATAGCCCTCATCAATGGCTATCCCCTTGTACTTGAGGGTGATCGGGACCTGACGAGCCACTTTCACGCCGTTTGATGCGAGTTCATGTTCGAGGCACGCTTCATACGCAGATTCCAAGAGCCCGGGTCCAAGTTGGCGATGGACTTCAATCGCTGCACCAATCACTCGCTCGCTCAAGGCTTCATGCAGCAGCGCCATACTTGTCTTCTCCCCATCTCTCTTGTCTTCCTCCGTGTGCTCCGTGGCCCTCCGTGGTGAACCTCTTATCGTGGCGGGATCGGCGGCGGCGTTGCACCAAACACGTTTGCCAGTTCGGCGACTGTTCCCGCGGCCAGCCATTGCGCCATGCCCTGCTTCCACACCAGCGTGTCGCGTGTCAGTTCGCCCGTGCGGACCTTGGCCGAGAGCGTGCCGAGGTCGAAGGGGCCCGTCTGCTGCTGCCCCGCGGCGACGAAGAACATGACCGCGCCGGGAATCGGAGGTGGCTGGATCGGCTGGACGTTCGTCGCGCCCTGGTGCTGGAATGCCTGGCCCATCTGCTGCGCCATGGCGAAGCCAGCGCCCAGCCCTACGCCCGCGGCGGCGGCTCCGCCCCCGGGGTTTTTCGCCGCATCACGCATCGCTTCGGCGGCCTGGAACTGTGAGTAGGCCGAGAGGTTGCCGATGACGCCCATGCTCGAACGCTTGTCGAGCGCCTGCTCGACTTCGGGCGGGAGCGAGATGTTCTCGACGAGGACCGTGGGCACGGCGAGGCCATAGGTCGTGAACGTGGGCGTCACTTCGCCCGCGAGGAAGGTGCCCAGTTCGTTGAGGTTGCCCGCGAGGTCGAGCATGGGGATCTTGCTCTCGCCCAGGATGTCGGCGAACTTGCTGACGATGAGGTTGCGCAGTTGCTCCTGGATCCCCTCGATGGTGAACTTGCCGCTGGTGCCGACGATCTCCTTGATCAGTGTTGCGGGCTCGGTGCACTTGATGGCGTAGGTGCCAAAGGCGCGGAGGCGGACGGGCCCAAACTCCGCGTCGCGGCGCATGATCGGGTTGCTGGTGCCCCACTTGAGGTTGGTGAACTGGCGGGTGGAGACGAAGTAGACCTCGGCCTTGAACGGCGAGTTGAAGCCGTACTTCCAGCCTTTCAGCGTCGCAAGGATCGGGAGGTTGCGCGTGTCGAGGGTGTAGGTGCCGGGGGCGAAGACGTCGGCGATTGCGCCCTCATTGACGAAGACGGCGGCTTGCCCCTCGCGGACGACGAGTTTCGCGCCGTTCTTGATCTCGTTCTGGTAACGCTCGAAGCGATAGACGAGCGTGTTGGCGGGGTTCGATGTCGGGGAGTCGATCCACTCGACGATGTCAACCAGTTCGCCCGCTAGTTTGCGCCAAATGTCCATGAGAGCCTCCTGTGGCCGGGGCGGAACACGTCAAACGACGTGGCCCGATCGACCTTCGCGATGAGATTCATCGGAGTGTATGGGCCGCAGTTTCGGGGAAAGTTTTTTCATTGTGGGTGGTGACTGGACGCGGGAGGGCAATAGACTGGCTATGCAACCATTTTTGACCCAGATTCCGCTCGCCGCGGGGAGTGGCAACGTTCCGTTGTTGACCACGATCGCCGCTGGATTCGCGGCGGCGTGGGTGCTCGGGCTGATCGCTCGTCGCGTGGGTTTGTCGCCCATCGTGGGGTACCTCCTGGCGGGCGTCGCGATCGGGCCACACACGCCTGGATACGTGGGCGATGTGGGCCTCGCCCAGCAACTGGCCGAGGTCGGGGTCATCCTGCTCATGTTCGGCGTGGGGTTGCATTTCAAACTGAAGGACCTGCTCGCAGTGAAGCGGGTGGCGATTCCTGGCGCGGTCGGCCAGAGCCTGGCGGCGACGCTGGCGACTCTCGGCATCTTCTGGGCGTTCGGCTGGGATGTGAAGTCCACGCTCGTGCTGGGCATGGCGATGGCGGTCGCGAGCACGGTGGTGCTGCTGCGCGTGCTGATGGATCGAAACCTGCTGAGCACCAGCCACGGGCATGTGGCGGTGGGGTGGCTGATCGTCGAGGACATCTTCACGGTGCTGGCGCTGGTGATGGTGCCGATGCTCGCCCCGGCCGCGGGTGCGGTCGCAGCGGCGGGCGGTGCTGCGGGGGCGGCTGTTGCACCCGCATCTCCCTGGATCACGATCGGGTGGGCATTCCTCAAACTCGGGGCATTGGTGGCGATCGTGCTGCTCGCGGGGTCCAAGGTGGTGCCGTGGGTCTTGGGGCGCGTGGCGAAGTTGCGGTCATCGGAACTCTTCACGCTGACGGTGCTGGTCTTGTCGGTGACGATCGCCGTGGGGTCGTACACGATCTTCGGGGCGTCGGTGGCGCTGGGGGCGTTTCTCGCGGGGATGGTGGTTGCCCAGTCGCCCGTGAGCCATCAGGCTGCGGCGGACGCGCTACCGATGCGTGATGCGTTCGCGGTGCTGTTCTTTGTGTCCGTGGGGATGCTCTTTGATCCGTGGTTCATCCTCAAGGAGCCTCTGCTGGTGACAGCGGGGATCGGAATTGTGCTTCTCCTGAAGCCCCTGGCGGCGATCGTCATCGTCGCGGTGCTGGGGTATCCGGTGCGGACGGCACTGACTGTGGCGCTGGGTCTCGCGCAGATCGGCGAGTTCTCGTTCATCCTGGCGCAGGTCGCCCTCGAGCACAACGTCATGCCCCCCGAGGGCTTGCAGGTGATCGTCGCGACGGCGATGATCTCCATGACGATCAATCCGCTGCTGTTTGGCTCGCTCGATTCGATCGAGAACTGGCTGCGTGGGCGCGTTTGGCTGTGGAAACTGCTGAATGGCAGGTCGGAACGGCGGGCGAACGCGATCAACTCGGCTGCCGCAGCGACAATCGCCGCGGAAGACAAGCCGCTGACCATCATCGTGGGGTATGGCCCGGTGGGTCGCGTGGTGGATGCGCTCGTGCGCGACGCGGGCTTTCAGACGGCGATCATCGACATGAACCTCGATACGGTGCAGTCGTTGGCGAAGTCCAAGCGCGTCGCGATCTATGGCGATGCCACGCGGCGCGAGGTGCTCGATCACGCGGGGATTCGCAAGGCCGTGCATCTGGTGGTGACCCTGCCCCACACCAGTGGGCGGTCGGCCCTGGTCTTGGCGGCACGGGAGTTGAACCCGACCATCGACATCACCGTCCGCGCCCGGTACCTCAATGAGCGCGAGCCGCTCAAGCAGGCGGGAACCAACTGGATCGTGTATGAAGAGGGTGAGTCTGGGGTCGCGCTCGCGCGTCACGTCATGGAGAAGCGTGGCGTTGACAAGGCGACGATCGAGAAGTTGCTTGGTTCGATCCGAACGCTGTGGAAGATGGACGGATAAGGCCCGTGCTCCCGCCAAAAACAAAGCACCCCCGCCGGAGCGGGGGTGTTTTCCAAGTGGAGCGGAGGAGGGTCGAACTCCCGACCTCGTCATTGCGAACGACGCGCTCTACCAACTGAGCTACCGCCCCAAGTCTGTGATCGATCGGCCAAGCGCACACGCTGTCGCGGGTTCGTCAGGCTCCTGTCCGGGCCTTGGTGCTGCCCGGGGCACGATAGTAGCGGGGGAGTTGGCCCCTGCCAAGTGTGGAGGGCGGGTGCCGCCCTGCGGTGGGCATTCGGCGGTCGGCGTCGATTGACTCAGGTCTCCCTGCCGGAATTGCCCGATCCCGCCGAACTTGCACCCCTCCCGCGGCGATACTCTTATTGAGGATCGATTCTCAATAAGAAGACCCCATTTGGCAGGGGCCCAGCCGCAGGAGCAAGCGCCATGTTCAGGGCAGAAGTAGTGACGAACTTGGGTTGGTGGGCACGCCTCACGCAACGGGTGTTAGCCATCGCCGCGATTGCAGCAGTGGTGGTGGCACCTGCTCAAGCGCAGGACGACTTGCCCGGCACCTCGGCTCGTGCCAAAGTTCCGGCGGCGCTCAACGTTGTGGTCACGATCCCGCCGCTGAAGGGACTCGTGACCCCGTTGCTTCCCGAAGGAGCAAGCGTTCGCTCGCTCATGCCGCCGGGGCGCAGCGAGCATGGGTACGAGTTCACACCCAGCGATCTCGCGGCCCTCGCCAAAGCGGATGTTGTCGTCCTCGTGGGGCTGGGGCTCGAGGCTCGTGTCGAGAAGGCTCTGAAAGACAAAGTTGTCAAGGGGCGACAGGTGATCAACCTGGGCGAGGCGTTGGGCCTCGAGCAAAAGGGTGATCACGTCCACACCGAGGAATGCGAGCACGACCATGCGCACGATCATGGCTGGGTCGACCAGCACGTTTGGCTCGATCCGGTGCTGGTGCAGACGCTGGTCCCGAAGATGAAGGACGCGATCGCGCTCGCTTGGCAGAAGCGTGGCGGGACGAAGGAGCAGGTCGAGTCCCTCAACGCCAAGGCCGACGCATGGACGAAGCAGATTGCGGAAGTGCATCGGCAGTATGAGTCTCGCCTTGCGCCCGTGAAGGGTCGTTCGTTCGTGACGCACCATAACGCGTTCTCGCGCGTCGCCGATCGTTACAGCATCAAGGTCGCAGCCTCGATTCGCCAACTCGAAGCGTCGGAGCCCACGCCCGCGGACATCGTCGCCGCCGTCAAGGCCATCCGCGAAGGCGGGGCCAAGGCTGTGTTCGTGGAGCCCCAGATCAATCAGGCCGCCCCTCGACGCATTGCCGCCGCCGCCAAGGTGAAGGTCGGCGTGCTCGACCCGCTCGGCGATGGTGATTGGCTGGCGCTGATGCAGAAGAACCTCGATGCACTGGTCAGTGGATTGAGTGATGAATCTCCGGCGGCGGCTCCACCAGCCTCTCCAAAGACGGGCAATGATCCAAAGCCTTGAGCAACGCCGTGGCACCAACTTCGTCTCGTGATGTCGCGCCTGCAGCGCCGGCTGTGTCATACCGTGGCGTCACGTTCACCTATCGCGGCCCGGGTGGCGACGCCGATCGCCCCGCGCTCGAGAACATCACGCTCGACGTGCGCGAGGGCGAACGCCTCGGCGTGCTTGGCCCCAACGGCGGCGGCAAATCCACGCTGCTCAAACTCACGCTCGGCTTGCTCAGTGGGCACACTGGCGAGATTCGCGTGTTTGGCTTGCCACCCGAGCAAGCGCGTCGTCGTCGCCTAGTCGGTTACGTGCCGCAGCGCAACGAGGCGGAACTGCGTTTCCCACTCTCGGTGGGCCAGGTCGTGACCATGGGCGCGACGGTGGGGATGATGCCGTGGAGCAATCCCTCGGCCCAGCACAAGCAAGCAATCGATGAGGCGATGAAGGCCGTGGGCGTGGATATCCTCGCGATGCGCCCGATTGGGGATTTGTCGGGCGGACAGTTGCAGCGCGTGATGATCGCGCGAGCGCTCGCGAGCCGGCCTCGCATCCTTGTTCTCGACGAGCCGACGGTGGGTGTCGACCCTGCAGGCCAGCAGCAGTTCGCCGAACTCCTGGGCACACTCCATGCCCGCTTTGGTCTCACGATGATCATCGTGAGCCATGATCTTCGCACGATCGCCGCGGGGTGTGATCGAGTGGCGTGCCTCTCCCGCACCCTGCACAGCCACACCGGTCCGGAAGGCTTGACGCCTCGCGTGCTCGCAGAGGTCTTCCGCCACGATGTGGCCGCGATCTTCGGCGACATCCACGTCGATGCCCACGCCGCCGCGACCTGCCACGATCCGTCGCACAGCCACTCATCGCCCGCGACGCCCGTCGTCACGCCCACCATCTCGGCCACTCGTCCCGGAGGGCCCAAAGCATGACGCTTCTCGCCGAGGGCCTGCGAATTCAGGAGTGGCTGAGTGACCCCGCGCTCGCGGAGATGCTCCGTCCGGTGGTGATCACGGGCCTTGCGATCGCGGTGCTGTGTGCCCCTCTCTCACTTCTCGTCGTGCTCAAGCGCCTTGCGTTCATCGGCCAGGGCATCAGCCACGCCGCGTTCGGCGGCTGGGGCGTCGCGAGCATTCTCGCCGGCGCGTCTGCCTCGGGCGGCGCCCTGGTCTACGTCGGTGACTTTGCAGCCTCGACGCGAGGGCAACTCGCGATCGTGTTCGCGTTGTGCCTCCTAGCCGCCCTCATCATCTCCTGGCTCACGCATTCCAGGGGGTCTGCCAAGAGCCGCTCGCTCGAGCCCGACACCGCGATCGGCGTCGTGCTTGTCGCGTCGATGGCTTTGGGTGCTGTCCTTAATCGCCTCGCCGCCAACCCCCGGCCTTGGGAGTCCTTCCTCTTCGGCTCGATCGCGGAGTGTGGCCCCGAAGACGCGCACGTCGCGCTTGTCGCTATGGGAGCCGTACTGCTCGTTCTCATCGTGGCACGCCGAGGCCTCACGTTCTGGGCCTTTGATGAGCCGGCCTCTCGCGCCTTTGGCGTCAACGGCCGCCTGATGAGCGCCTTGCTCATGACGCTCCTCGCGCTCGCGACCGTGGTCTCGATGCGCCTCGTCGGGGTCGTTCCCGCAACGGCGCTGCTTGTGCTGCCGGGGGCGACGGCACTGCGACTCACACGCCGCTGGGGGCCCGCGATCGCGTGGTCCATCATCGTCGCACTGCTTGGCGTTGTCCTGGGCCTGTTCGCCAGTCTCGAACTCGATCTGCTTCCAGGTTCGAGCATCGTCCTCGCACTGACGACGCTGTTCGCCATCGCTCCGCTCATCGCTCGCGTGACCAAGGCGCGGGCCTAAGGTCTTTGTGGAGGCCACGCATGAAAGCCGAGACGCTGCTCGCAGAACTCAACAAACTCCGCAAGGACCTCGGCGAAGACAAGGCCGACCTCGAATGGCTGACGCTCCACCACGCGTTCTGCTTCATCAGTTACAAGATGACAGACTTCCAGAAGTACGTGGCCGAGGAAGACAAGAAGGGCTCGTTCAAGGAGTTTGACCAGGCGAACGGCTGATCCCGTTGACCTCGGTCTGCTACAAGAACTTCAAGAGCAGCGGCAGCATGCGAAGCCCCGATCCCGCCATCGAGCGGATCGTCTTGGATCGACCCGCAAGCACCGACGTGACCGCAATACCCGCACCGATCCAAGGCAGGTAGCGAGCGATCGGGGCGATGTACTGCGCATCGCACTTCGCCGCGCATTCGCGCAGTGCTGCCTTGGCTTCTGCCACAGTCATGGGTCGCGGAACGTCACTCACGAGTGTCCTCCGCTCGCGGCAGTTTTGGACATCATCCGCCAGCCAACCCAGGCGAGCAATGACGCGATTCCCGCCGCCACGACGCTGGAGATGAGCGCGCCCCACGCCGGGCCAAGTGCTGCTGACAACGCTGAGTACAGCGCGAGCACGAGAAGGCCGATCGCGACGACCAGCACGCACGCCGCCGCGACGATGAGCGCAAAGCCGACCAAGATGGCCGTCACGACCGAGCGAAGGTGCCGCCCCTCCGCCTCGGCCAAGTCGGCCACCTTGATCACAAAGTCACTGAGCCCTTGCAGCATGCTCGCTCCCGTTCGAGATTACTTCTTGAGCATCACGCCGAGAAGGATGCCCGCGCCGAACGCGATGGCGACGCTCGTCAGGGGCCGCTCCTCGATGCTCTCCTTGACTTTCTTCGCTGCGTCTTCGCCCTGCTCCTTGGCGCTGTCCATCGCCGAACGGACGTGGTCCTTGGCTGCTGATGCGCCGACGCGTGCTGCGGACGCCATGTCCTTGCCCAGCCCCTTGAAGTCGAGCCGCAGCGCCGAAAGGTCCGCCTTCAAGGCTTCGATCTCGTGTTTGAGTGTCTCTTCGCTAGCCATGTTGTGTTGCCTTTCGGTGTTGTGTGTGGAACTCAGACCAACGTCACGATACGCGATACACGTCGTGACGCAGCGCAGAGTTCGCTCATTCAGGGTCAAGTACGTCATTCGACGCCTATTCAACGAAAATCAGGAGGCGTTCCTCTCTCACAAACAACGAACATCGAGCGAATCATTTGCAAATGGCAATCGGCTGAACAAGGATCATCCCGCCATGGCAACTTCCACCGATTCGGCTGTGCTTCCTCTGCCGCGCGTCGTGATCATTGGTGGCGGCTTTGCCGGCCTCGCGTGCGCCAAGTCGCTCGGGCGCGCGCCGGTGTCGGTCACGCTCATCGATCGTCGCAATCACCACGTCTTTCAGCCGTTGCTGTATCAGGTCGCGACGGCGGGTCTCGCTCCGTCCCAGATTGCGCGCCCGATTCGAGCCGTTCTTCGCCGACAATCCAACACGAAGGTGGTCCTCGCGGAAGTTGCCCGCATCGACACCGCTCGGCGCGTGGTCGAACTGATTCCTGAAGCGGGCGAGTCCACGGCTGCTCGCGAGGTCCCGTACGACTTCCTCGTCGTCGCCGCGGGCGTGACGCACTCGTACTTCGGAAAGGACGCGTGGGCACCCTTCGCGCCCGGCCTCAAGACGTTGGACGACGCGATCGAGATCCGCCGCAGGTTCCTCCTCGCGTTCGAGCGTGCCGAGCGGCTGGAGGAGTCCGCGGCTCGTGAGGCCGAGCTCACGTTTGTCATCGTCGGCGGGGGACCGACGGGCGTCGAACTTGCGGGAGCGCTCATAGAGATCGCACGCCGAACGATTCCCGACGAGTATCGCACGATCAACACGCGCACCGCGAAGGTCATCCTCGTCGAGGCGATGGACCGCGTGCTTTCTGGCGGCTTTCCTACGTCGCTGTCCGATCGGGCCAAGCGAGATCTGTTGGAACTAGGCGTCGACTTGCGTCTTGGGACCCGCGTGACGAACGTGGACGCGCAAGGCGTGACGATCGAGTTCATGAACGATGGGGTTGCATCGACGCAGCGCATCGATGCTCGCAATGTCATCTGGGCCGCGGGCGTGCGCGCGAGCCCGATCGCACAGTCTCTGAGCGTCCCGCTCGAGCGCAGCGGCCGGGTGATCGTCGAGCCCGACCTCTCGATCCCGGGCCACCCCGAAGTCTTCGTCGCGGGCGACCTGGCACACGTCATCGATCCAAAGACCAAGTCTCCGGTTCCCGGCATGGCCCCGGGCGCGATGCAGATGGGGCGGTACGTGGGTGCGATCATCAAGCGAGAAACGTCGGCGGGCACGAGCGGAAAACGGTCACCATTCCGCTATGTTGACAAGGGCGTGCTCGCCACGATCGGCCGCGCACGGGCGGTCGCGTTCGTGGGTGGCGTGGGCTTCGGCGGCTTCTTCGCCTGGGCGTTCTGGGCCGCTTTGCACATCGTGTACCTGATCGGCTACCGGGCGAAGACGCTCGTCCTGCTCGATTGGATCTGGTCGTACTTCTTCTTCGAGCGTGGCTCGCGGCTGATTACGGGGCCAAACGCGAAGCCAGAGTCGGCACCGCGCCAATCGGCGCGATGAGCGAATAGTCGTACTCGTCCTTTTCGCGATTCAGTTCGTGGAGCCCGGCGATGCCAAGCCCGATCCCCACAGGCGTGCCCGCGAGCGCAAGTAGGAGGAAAACGCGTTTCCATCCGCCGATCCTTGCGATTGGCCCAATCAGCGAGAGGCCCGGCAAGAGCATCGAAAGCACGATCAATGCGGTGTAGAGTGCCTTGCGTTCCTGCTCAATCGCGATATCTCCAGCGAACGTCGCCGTTGCCGTGAACGCGACAAAGACGAACGAGCCGCCGAACGCAAGGCTGAATCGTGGCCGCAGCAGCGCGATAAGGCAGGCCGCTCCAAGGATCGCCGCCATCACGCCGACGGCCTGACCCAGTTTCAGGCTCGAATATCCCACGGCCAGAATCTGACTCGCGCCGCCGACGATCGTCATGAGTAGCAGTGGTGCCCCTAAGCCACGCTGCCGCTCGAGCACTCGTTCAAGCACTGCTGTGCCCGCGAGCGTGACGGCAACGAACCCACCAATCCACGCCGCGCTCGTGCCAGTGCTCCATGACCCCTTGATGAAGTTCCTCGCACACGCCGTCGCGAGGAGCGCGAGCAGCACCGCACGCAGTCCCCATCGCAGCCACGACGGGACTTGCTTGAAGCGCGTTGCGAGTTCGAGCAGTCCAAGAGAGACCGCCGCCAGAGGCAACCACTCCTCCGCCGTCGCTGGCGGAAATGCAGTCGCTTCAGAGAGGATCGGCAACATCACTGCTGCGATTCCCGATGCGAGGGCGGGCATGACCCAGAACGGCTCACCATGGCTCTCGATGGACGTTGGTGCGGATCCCGCCGCTCGATCGCTGGAAGCAAGGCGATGCCGCCACCACGCGGGCAACAGCACAGCCGTCGCGGCGGCTCCGGGGACGACGGCCCCGATCGCCAACTTGATCATGAGCCCGGTTTCCAATGGCAGCCCTTTCCTAGCGTGCGAGGCCTGAAAAAGCGGGTTCTGTGCTCTCACACAGAACCCGTTCAAAGAAATCGAGTGCCCAAGGGGGCTCGCATGGTTCTGCGATTACTTCTTCTCGCCGGCCTGGCCACCTTCCAGGCCGACCATGACGGTGACGGCGTTGGAGATGCCCTTGTCCAGCATAAAGTTCACGCCGAAGTCGCCGCGATTGATCGTGAACGTCGCGCCGACGCCCGCGACTGCGCCATTGCGAGCGGTGCCGCGACCCGTGTCCTCGACGTTGACGGTGATGGACTTGGTCGTGCCGCGAACCGTCAGGTCGCCCTTCACCTCGTAGGTGCCGCCGGTGCCCTTCTTGAACTCCTTGCCGACGAAGGTGATCGCCGGGAACTCCTTGGTGGAGAAGAAGTCGGGGCTCTTGAGGTGCTCGTCGCGCTTGCCGTTGTTCGAGTCGATCGACGTCGCGTCGATGGTGATGTTCAGAACGCTCGCGCTGGGATTGGCTTCGTCGAGGTTGAACGTGCCCTCGACCTTATTGAAGCGGCCGTAGAAGTCGGCGACGTTGTTGTGCTTCACCTTGTAGACGACGCTCGAGTGTCCGCTATCAACCGTAAACACGCCCGCGGCCGCCGTCGCGCTGGTCGCGAGCCCCGAGGCGACCGTCACCGCTGCCGGGCCGGCTCCGCCGAGGAACGCAAATGCTGTCACGCCAACCGCCGCCGTCGCCAGAACCACACAGGTCGCACAGGTCTTCATTGGAACTCTCCATACTCATGCCGCCGGGTCGGCCGCTCGACGCGAGCGGCGAATCCCTTGTCACGTTCAATACTCGTATCAACAACTATCGTTGAAGCGGTATCCATGGTTCGCAGGTATCTTCACTGGGTCAAGCGGGAATCTCCCGCCTCGATACTCCGATGGCCGGGGAGTTGTTCTGGGACGAAGGGGCACCGGTCGGCGGAAGCAGGCCATAAGTTGAGTATTTGCAGGGGGTAGCGTGCGAGCACATGGCAAGAAATCTCAGGATTTCCATGGTCCGGGATGGCCGCCGCGCAAGAATCATGTATCTTTCAGTGTGCATCCGCGGGCCGTACCTCGCGAACCGCAGGGGCACTGGATTCGTGGGAAGTATGCCCGGCGTTCGCCGGGAAGAGCGGGAGCCTGTCTGTGAACAAACTGTTGTGTGCGTGTGGGATGGCTGTCGTTCTGGGTGCTGGCGTGGCGAAGGCCGAGCAGGTCGTGCTGGTCCCGCCGCTGGATGGAACGCTCTACGAACTCGAGTTCGACGATTCGGCCAACGGCATCGGGTCGCAGTTCTTTGTGGGCAAGACGTCCATCGGTTGGCGGCGTCGCAGCGTCATGAAGTTCGACTTCAGTTCCATCCCGGCTGGATCCACGGTCAACTCAGTCTCGCTCTCGTTGTCGCTGGACCGGTCGCACGGCGGATCGATGGCGACCACCGTGCACCGCGTGTCTGCGTCCTGGGGTGAGGGCACCAGCAACGCGGGCAATGCGAGCAACGGCGCGGGCGCCGTCGCCACGCCCGGCGATGTGACGTGGCACCATCGCTTCTATCCCGACGTCCTCTGGAACACGCCCGGCGGAGACTTTGACCCCACGCCCTCGGCCTCGACCACCGTCAGCGGCCCCAACTTCTACACGTGGTCCACCAACACCATGAAAGCCGACGTTCAGAACTGGTTGAACAACCCCGCTGCCAACTTCGGCTGGCTGCTCAGGTCTCCCGAAACCACCAACGGCGTCTCCAAGCGATTCATCTCTGGCGATAGCCTCAACACGTTCCAAGTTCCCATGCTGACCGTGAACTACACCCCCCCGGTCGCGTGTCCCGCCGACCTGGATAACGGGAGCGGTAACGGCACTCCCGACGGCGGCGTGGACATCAATGACCTGCTCTACTTCCTCGTGAAGTTCGAAGCGGGCGTCGTCGCCGCCGATCTTGACAATGGCACCGGCACCGGCACCCCTGACGGCGGCGTCGACATTAACGACCTGCTCTACTTCCTCCTGCGGTTTGAGGGCGGGTGCTGATCGTCCTCGATCCTTGCCGGGTGATTCGCGCGATCAGGGCTTGATCGTCGCGCGCGCTCCCAGCCCCGGGCCAAAGACAATCGCGTTGGCGAACACGCGCTGCGAGCCGAGCGTTGCGGCTCGCGTCGTGGGGCTGCTGGCGAAGAGGATGATCTGCCCGTTGCCCACGCTCTCGCGTGTGACGTACGACGAGTTCGCGATGCGGTCGGCGGCCTCGGGCCAGAGCAGGCCACTCATGCGCAGCACCATGTCGTGACCCTTGGGTGCGATGCGCCATCCCGGTGGCGGGGTTTTGGGCTCTTGCTTCTTCTCGTGGTCCTTTGCGGTGTCTTTGGACGTATCGCTGGCCGTTTCCGTGGGTGCCTTTGCTTCGGCGTTCTTTGTTTCGACCGCCTTCTCCGGCGCCACGACAAACGCGCCGATCCGAATCGGTGACTGCACGCCCGTTGGCGCCATCAGCACCGTGCGTCCGCCATACAGCACGGGCAGCACGCCGCTACACCCGAACGTCAGCCAATGCCGATCGTCCACGCGCCCGGCGACGACGGCCCCTTGCGGCGCGAAGATCCGCCGCCACTGATCCCGACGCTTGAGTTCCTCGTCCGAAGCCTTGTCCCCGTCATCCATCGTCCACGGATACTCGACTTTCTCCGGCGGCGTGCGTGCGTAGACGCTCTCGCCCTTGGGTGACGAAGACAACGCTTCCCAATCGCGGATTACCGCGAGGCGATACTCATCGAGTTTGCCGAGCACATCGGGAAGCAGCCGCGTCGTGCCGATGCCGCCTTCGGTCGCAAAGGCGTGCGCGGAAGACTCGACCGCGATGAGCGTGCCACCCTGCTCGACCCACGCGCGAATCGCTTCGACGTGTGGCTTGAGGTCGTCGCTTCCCGCACCGTCGGGAATGATGAGGGTGTTGTAGCGACGCAGATCGAGCCCGCCGAGCGATCCAAAGTCGATCGATGATGCCCGCATCCCGAGCGTGTGATCGAGCAGGTACCACGTCTCGCCGTAGGCGTAGGAACTGATAGGCGACTGCGCCAGCACCGCGACGCGGGGCTGGTGGAGGAGTTGGAAGTGATTGCCGCCCAAGTCGGGCAGGTCGCCCGCACCCAGGCCGCTGGAGACAGCCGTGACCGGAACAGCCAGTTCACTCGCGGCTTTGGTCACTGCGGCTTCGAGTTCTGTGCGAGGCAGCGTGTTGTCCTTGGCGACGATGACGATTGACCCACGCGAGTGGGCAACGCCGTCGAAAGAAAAGGGCTTCTCGGCGGCGCGCACCCAGACGCCCCGCTCCATCAGCCGTGCGGCGAGCGCAACCGTTCGATCGTCATCGCCGTTGGCGATCCACGCGATGCCTTTGGTTGCCGCACTCTTGACCTCAGGCGTTGCAAGCGTGGGCAACTTGTCGATCTTCTTCACACCACTCGGCATGTCCATGGATAGTTCGTACGCGTCGATGTCAAAGAGCATGGGAATGTTCCACGCCGTCGTGTCATAGAGGCGTGACTGTCCGAAGCGCAGCAACTCGCGGCGTTCTTCCTGAAGGAACTCGTCCTTGAATCGCGGGTCAAACTCGAGCATCGCCGCAACGAGGTTGCCCAGGGGCTGGCGCGTGGAAATGAGCAGCGTGCCCGCGGGAAACTCGCGATCCTTGACGCTCGAGCCAAGCCTGTCGACGCCCGAGCCCTTGAACGAGCCGGTGCTCTCAAAGATCTCAAACCCTTGAAGGAGTGCGAGGTCAAGGAACCGACGCATGCGTCCCGTGTTGCTGGACGGCGGGAACGCAAAGACACGCTTGGCAAAGCGCCCGTCCGCCGCGACGTTCTTGCGTTTCGCGGCGAGGTAGTCCTTCATGATCTCGACGCGGTTCTTGGACAGGCTCGAGAGATTCGCCCACGAACTCACGCTCTGGTGATGCACCGACTCGCGGTATGAGACGAGCGTTCCTTCAGGCCGGCGCACCGCGTCGGTGTGGATGTTCGCCATTTCGTACAACTGCTCGATGCTGCCACGAAGTGCGCCCCACGTGCTGGAATAACCCGGGTACCAACTCTCGTTCCACTCGCCCGAGTAGTAGCGCCAGCCCAGCGCATCGAACGCGGCGGCGTGGTCCTTCTGGATCGCGACGCCCCATTTGTGCGCATGCTCTGGGTAGTTGTAGTTGATCGGCTCGCGAGCGGGCATGAACAGGAACGTGTCCTGCGAGCCCATCTCGTGTCCTTCCATGAAATACTGCGGGTTCCACTCGCCCGCAGCGATCACACGGCCGCGTGTTTCGGGCTGCGTGCCAAAGATCCAATCGCGATTCATGTCGAACAGGTAGTGGTTCATGCGCCCGCTGGGCCACAACTGCGTGTGCAGGATCGACTGGTCGTCCACGTCCGGCTGGCTGGTGCGGCGCTGGCGGATCAGCGTCACCGAGCGATCGCGTCCGTCCGGGTTCATCAGCGGATCGACGATGATGACGAGGTTCTTGAGCATCTCGAGAACGTCGGCGTCCTTGCTCGCGGCGAGGTGATAGATCACGCTCAGCGCGCCGTCCGACGCAGACATCTCATCGCCATGGATGCAGTACGCCATCCACGCGACGAGGGGCAGTTTCTCCGCGAGCGCATCACCCTCGCTTGCCGACACCTTGCGTGGATCGGCGAACTTCGCGATATCACCCTTCACCTTGTCCAAATTGGCGATCGTCTCGGGGCTCGAGATCACGAGGTAGTGGAGGGGCCGACCTTCGTGCGAACGGGCATACTCGAACAACTTCACGCGATTGCTCTTGGCGGCGATCGCCTTGATGAACGCTTCGATCTCGGCCGGGCTCGCGGCCTTGTCACCCAGGCGATACCCAAGCACCGAGTCGGGCGTGGGAATGTTCGCGTCGTACGTCGCGTTGGGGAAGAACGGCACGTCATATGCCAATCCTGCGATCGGCGAGGGCGCGGGCTGGGCGAAGGCGACAAAGGGCGTTGAAACTGCGGCGGCTGCCAACGAGAGCATGATCGATCGCATGGGAATCTCCAGATCGGTTCACAATGACTGATGCGCAGTGTACCAGATCACGCGCTCACTCGCCCTGCCGACCGCTTCCGGAGTAGCCTGTCGTCCCACGGCGATCCATCCTTCATACCATCCGCCCACGCAACTCCAGGAACCGACCATGCCCACCATCTTCGACCGCCGCACCGACGACACCCTCGCAAGCCTCAAAGCCAGCGGGCAACTCAAGCACCTCCAGATGATCGACGGCCCGATGGACGCCACCATCCGCATGCGCAAGGACAACGGCTCGTTCTTCGACGCGCTCTGTTTCTGCTCGAACAACTACCTAGGTCTGGCGAACCATCCCGAGGTTGTCGAGGCAGGGTTGAAGGGTTTGAAGGACTTCGGCGCGGGCACGGCCTCCGTCCGCTTCATCTGCGGCACCTTCACGCCCCACGAAACGCTCGAACACACCATCGCGAAGTACATGGGCACCGAATCGTCGTACACGTTTGTCTCCTGCTGGAACGCGAACGAGGCCGTCTTCCCCACGCTCTGCGAGCCCGGCGACATCATCATCTCCGACGAACTCAATCACGCGAGTTTGATCGATTCCATCCGCCTCGCGACCGTCATCAAGAAGGGCCTGCTCAAGGACATCTACAAGAACAACCTGCTTGAGGGGGAGAAGAGTTTGCGAGCCGCACTGGAGCGTGCGAAGGCCAACCCTGAAGTGAAAGGCCAGATCTGGGTCGTGACCGATGGGGTCTTCAGCATGGAAGGCTCGATCGCCGACCTGCCGAAGATGCGGAAGATGTGCGATGAGTACGGCGCGATCATGGTCGTGGATGACTCGCATGGCCATGGTGTGATGGGCAAAACAGGCCGGGGAACGCACGAACACTGGGACATGCTCGCGAGCGGCGGCGCTCGCCCCAAGAACGGCTCGATCGAAGTGTTCACCGGCACGCTTGGCAAGGCCCTGGGCGGCGGCGCGGGTGGATTTGTGGCCGCGAGCAAGCGCACGATCGATCTGCTCATCCAGCGTGGCCGCCCGACGCTGTTCAGCAACGCCCTTCCCGTCACCGTCGCGTGCAGTGCGAACAAGGCGATCGAGATCCTGATGCGC
>Ga0209175_10000584_pt1 | contig 20740 bp, 20 predicted proteins | sample JI91814C2DNA_FD_187506 | JGI IMG/M metagenome (GOLD analysis project Ga0209175, IMG submission 187506) | Wastewater effluent complex algal communities from Wisconsin, to seasonally profile nutrient transformation and Carbon sequestration -... | ecosystem: Engineered > WWTP > Effluent > Algae...
GCCAACCGGGTGATCTTCATGGACAAGGGGCAGATCGTCGAGGACGACAGCAAGGACGCCTTCTTCGGCGCGCCGCGCTCCGAGCGCGCCCGCCAGTTCCTCGCCAAGATCCTGCAGCACTGATTCAGCACAACTAAAACAGCCGGAGACACAGCCATGACCACCGCCGCACTGCCTTCCTTCATCGACCCCGCCCGCATCGGCCCGTGGGGCATGTTTCTCGAACAGCTCGAACGGGTCGAACCCCACCTCGGCCCGCTGGCCGCATGGATCGACACCCTGCGCCATCCCAAGCGCTGCCTTATCGTGGACGTGCCGGTGCGCATGGACGACGGGCATATCCGCCACTTCGAGGGCTTCCGTGTCCAGCACAACCTGTCCCGCGGGCCCGGCAAGGGCGGCGTGCGCTTTCACCCGGACGTGACGCTGTCCGAAGTCATGGCCCTGTCGGCCTGGATGACCGTGAAGAACGCCGCGGTGAACCTGCCCTACGGCGGCGCCAAGGGCGGCGTGCGGGTCAACCCGGCCGAACTGTCGATGGCGGAACTCGAACGCCTGACCCGCCGCTACACCAGCGAGATCGGCAGCATCATCGGCCCGGACCGGGACATCCCCGCCCCCGACGTGAACACCAACGAGCAGATCATGGCCTGGATGATGGACACCTACTCCATCAACCAGGGCAGCACCCAGCCCGGCGTGGTCACCGGCAAGCCGATCTCGATGGGCGGCAGCCTCGGTCGCAAGGACGCCACCGGGCGCGGCTGCTACGTGGTGGCGCGAGAGGCCATGCAGCGCCTCGGCATGCCCATGGAAGGCGCGCGCATCGCCATCCAGGGCTTTGGCAACGTGGGCAGTGCGGCGGCGCGGATCTTCCACGACGCCGGCGCCAAAATCGTCGCCATCCAGGACGCCGCCGGCACCATTGCCAACACAAACGGCATCAACCCCCACGCGCTGCTCGGCTTTCTCAACGGCAACCCGCGCGCCCTGCTCGACTACCCCGAGGCCGAAGCCATCGCCAACGCCGATTTCTGGGGCGTCGATTGCGACCTGCTGCTGCCCGCCGCGCTGGAAAACCAGATCACCGCCGCCAATGCCGGGCGCATCCGCGCGAAGCTGGTGGTCGAAGGCGCCAACGGCCCCACCACGCCGCAGGCCGAGGACATCCTCAATGCCAATGGCTGCACCGTGCTGCCCGACGTGCTGGCCAACGCCGGCGGTGTTACGGTGAGCTACTTCGAATGGGTGCAGAACGCCTCGAGCTTCTTCTGGACCGAGAAGGACATCCACGACCGCCTCGACCGGGTGCTCACCGAAGCCTTCCAGGGCATCTGGGATCTGGCCGCCGCCCGCAAGGTGAACCTGCGCACCGCCACCTACATCATGGCCTGCTCCCGCGTGCTCGAAGCCCGCGCGCTGCGCGGCATCTACCCCTGACCCACCGGGCACCGGCACGGCAGCCCGTGCCATGTCCGGCGCCCGGCACTATCATGAGTACAGCCTGAAACCCGGTCGCCCACCGCCAGCCCATGCCCGAGCCCTCCCCCACACCCCAGACGCCGCCGTCGCGGCAGCTGTCGCCAAACCCCTTCATCGTCCTCGCCTTCCTGCTGGCGATCGGCCTGATCGGCTTTGGCGGCTACCGGGCCAGCGAGTACCAGGGCATGCAAACCCTGCGCACCGACGCCGGCCACCGGCTCGACCTGTTTGCCGCCGCGGTGGACGGCATCGTCAACCGCTATGCCCACATCCCGGCCACCATCCAGCTCAACGAGGAAGTGCTCAACGTGATGCACACGCCGCGCAGCCCGGCCAGCGTGCTGGCGGCCAACCGCTTCCTGCAGCGCCTCAACGGGCACATCGGCAGCATTGCCATCTTCGTGGTGGACCCACGCGGCATCGTGCTGGCCTCGAGCAACTGGGACCACCCGGACGCCAGCTTCATCGGCGAGGATTTGTCCTTCCGCAGCTACTACCTCGACGGCCTCGCCGGGCGCGTCGGGCGCCACTTCGCCATCGGCATTACCCGCGGCGAACCGGGCTACTTCGTATCGCACCCGATCCGCGACGGCGAGCGGGTGGTGGGCGTGGCGGTCATCAAGATCAGCCTCGGCCAGCTCGACAAGGCCTGGGATCTGCTCGGCGCGCCGGCCCTGATCGCCGACGGCAACGGCGTGGTGATCCTGTCCTCGGTGCCCGAATGGCGCTACACGGCCCTCAGCCCGCTGCCCCTCGACACCCTGGTGGACATCAAGATGAGCCGTCTCTACAACGACGGCCCGATTGGCGATTTTCCGGTGCGCATCGACCAGGCCATCGGCGCCGACGGGCAGATCGTGCACATGAACCTGCGCCAGCACTCGCCACGTTCGCACCAGAACATCGCCGGCAGCTACCTGGTGCATGGCCGCCCGCTCCCCGAGCTGGGCTGGCGCCTGCACATTTTTTCCGACCTGCGCCCGGTGCGTGCCCAGGCCATCGGCCACGCCGCGCTGGCGGCGGTGGCCACCGGCTTCGTGCTGCTCCTGCTGCTCGTCGTCGCCCAGCGCCGCCGCATCGTCCGCCAGAAGCTGGAAGCCAAGGCCCTGCTGGAGCAGGCCAACGCCCAGCTCGAAAGCAAGGTCGCCCGGCGCACCAAGGCCCTCACCGACACCAACGTCCGGCTCAGAAAGGAAGTGACCGAGCGCCAGCAGGCCGAGCAGACCCTGCGCGCCGCCCAGGACGAACTGGTGCAGGCCGCCAAGCTCGCCGTGCTCGGCCAGCTGGCCGCCGGCATCACCCACGAACTGGCCCAGCCGCTGGGCGCCATGCGCACCCTGTCGGGCAACGCCATCGAATTCATGAAGCGCGGCAACCTCGCCACCGTCGAACAGAACCTGGGCATCATTGCCCGCCTGGCCGACCAGATGGGCCGCATCATCACCCCGCTCAAGACCTTCGCCCGCAAGTCGCCGGCCATCCCCGCCCCGACCGATCTGGCCCACGCCGTCGGTGCCGCCCTGTTCCTGCTCGACCAGCGCCTCACCAAGGCCGACATCACCGTCACCAATCGCTGCGAGGCCGGCCGCGACATTGCCTGGTGCGACCAGAACCGCCTCGAACAAGTGCTCATCAACCTGATCCGCAACGCCGCCGATGCCATGGCCGACGCCGCACACCGCGAGCTGCTGATCGAAGCCGGCCCCGACGAGGCCGGCCACATCGTGCTGTCGATTGCCGACAGCGGCAGCGGCCTGCCCGAAAACGGCCAGCTCTTCGAGCCCTTCTTCACCACCAAGCCCGCCGGTGAAGGCCTCGGCCTGGGCCTCGCCATCTCCCGCGACATCGTGCGCGAGTTCGGCGGCGAGCTCACCGCCGAGAACCGCCCCGAAGGCGGCGCCCGCTTCATCCTGCAACTGCCCGCCGCCCCAGGCGAGAACCCCCTCCCCGATGCCCGATGAAACGACGATGACGGGAGAGACTGCAGGGGCGACTTCCGAGTCCGCGGGCGACTGAAGTCGCCCCTACAAGTCGCCCCTTGTCGCCCGCCTTCCCACCCCTGGCCCTCCTCCTGCCCCCATGACCCCGCAACTCCGCGCCCTCATCATCGAAGACGACCCCGACGTGCGCCTCGGCTGCGAGCAGGCCATGATGCTTGCCGACATTCCGGTCGAAGGCGTCGGCTCGGCCGAAGAAGGCTTTCAGCGCCTGCACGCCGGCTTTCCCGGCGTGGTCGTCACCGACATGCGCCTGCCCCAAGCCGACGGCATGGAAGTGCTGCGCCGCGCCCAGGCCATGGACGCCGACCTGCCGGTGATCATCATCACCGGCCACGGCGACGTGACCCTCGCCGTCGAAGCCATGCGCGGCGGTGCCTACGACTTCATCCAGAAACCCTTCTCGCCGGAACTGCTGGTGGACGTGGTGCGCCGGGCCCTCGAAAAACGCGCCCTGACCCTCGAAGTGCTCGAGCTGCGCCGCCGCCTCGAACAACGCGACGGCGCCGCGAGCAAGCTCATCGGCCGCTCGCCGCAAATGGCCCGCGTGCGCCAGCTGGTGATGGACCTGGCCGGCACCAGCGTGGACGTGCTGGTACGCGGCGAAACCGGCACCGGCAAGGAACTCATCGCCCAGTGCCTGCACGAACTGTCACCTCGCAAGGGCGGCCCGCTGGTGGCCCTCAATTGCGGCGGCCTGCCCGACAGCCTGCTCGACAGCGAACTCTTCGGCCACGAAGCCGGCGCCTTCACCGGGGCGCAAAAGCGCCGCATCGGCAAGATCGAATACGCCAACAAGGGCACGCTGTTTCTCGACGAGCTGGAGAGCATGCCGATGGGCGTGCAGATCAAGCTGCTGCGGGTGCTTCAGGAAAGAGTGGTCGAGCGCCTCGGCTCCAACCAGCAGCAACCGGTGGATTGCCGCGTGGTGGCAGCCACCAAGGACGACCTCAAGGAGCGCGCCGAACGCCAGACCTTCCGCGCCGACCTGTACTACCGCCTCAACGTGGTGACCATCGACCTGCCGCCGCTGCGCGAACGGCGCGAGGACATTCCGCTGCTGCTCGAGCACTTCCTGCTCCTCGCCGCCGCCCGCCACGAACGTCCGCTGCCGGTGGTGCCGCCCGAGCAGATGCGCAAACTGATGGCCCACACCTGGCCCGGCAACGTGCGCGAACTGCGCAACGTGGCCGACTGCATCGTGCTGGGGGTGGGCAAGGACATCCTGGGCACCGCCACCAGCGACGCACCGCCGGCCTCGCTGGCCGAATCGGTGGAGAGTTTCGAGCGCAGCCTGATTGCCGCCGAACTGCGCCGTCAGGGCGGCAGCCTGGCCCGCAGCGCCGAAGCCCTGCGCGTCGCCAAGACCACCCTGCACGACAAGATCAAGAAGTACGGCCTGCAGGGCAGCGAAGGCTAGCCTATTCGGCCGCCGCCTTCAGCGCCAACGCCCGTTCGTAGAGCGCGTTTTTCGATGCGCCGGTGATGGCGGCCGCCAGCTTTGCCGCCTGCTTGACCGGCAGTTCCGCCAGCAGCAGGCCGAGCACCCGCTCGACCTCGGGCGACAAGCCCTCGACCGGCGGTGCGGCGGACACCAGCAGCACGAACTCGCCCCGCGCCCGATTGGGGTCGGCGGCCAGCCAGGCCGGCGCCTCGGCAACGGGCATGCGCGCGATCTGCTCGAACATCTTGGTGAGTTCCCGCGCAATGACAATCTGGCGGGCGGGCTCCATGCTTGCGGCGAGATCGTCCAGGGTTTCGGCGATGCGGTGCGGCGCCTCGTAAAAAACCAGCGTGCCGGGCACGCTCTTCAGGGTTTCGAGTTCGGCCCGCCGTGCCGTGGACTTGGTGGGCAGGAAGCCATGAAAATGGAAATGCCCGTCCGCCAGCCCGGATGCCGACAGCGCCGCAATCGCCGCACAGGCGCCGGGCACCGGCACCACCGGAAAGCCCGCCTCCTGCACCCGCGCCACCGCCTTCGCGCCGGGGTCGGACACCGCCGGCGTGCCGGCGTCGGTAATCAGCGCCACGTGCTGACCGGCCTCGAGCATCTTGATGACCTGCCCCACCGCCACCTGCTCGTTGTGTTCGTGGAGCGCCACCAGCCGGGTCTTGATGCCGAAGGCCTCGAGCAGGCGCTGACTGTGGCGGGTATCTTCGGCGGCGATGGCATTCACGGCGCCCAGCACCGCCAGCGCACGCAAGCCCATGTCATGCAGATTACCCAGCGGCGTGGCCACCACATACAATGACGGCGTCTTGGCGAGGGGGAATTCCGGAAGTGTGGGATGCATGGCGGGCGTGGAAAACGTCGGGAAAAAATGCGGGGGATTCCGATTGTGGGGGGCTCAACACGCCGATGCAAGCCGAACACCTGAAACGGGGCGCGGCCGCCGAAGCGCTGGCCGCCACGCACCTCGAGCGCCACGGCCTCACGATCCTGGCCCGCAACGTGCGCTGTCGCGGCGGCGAGGTCGACCTGATCGCCGAGGATAAAGGCAGCATCGTTTTCGTCGAGGTGCGCCTGCGCAGCACCGCCCGCTTTGGCGGCGCGGCCGCCAGCATTACCGCCACCAAGCAGCGCCGCATCATCATCGCCGCCCAAACCTGGCTCAACGGCGCCGGCCAACGCCATGCCCGCCGCGCCTGCCGCTTCGACGCAATCCTTCTCGACGGGCTGGAGGCGACGCGCATCGAGTGGCTTCGCGGAGCCTTCGATGCGAGCTAGCGCACGGATCGCAGTCTTCGCGGCGGCCCTGCTGTGCAGCCACCCGGCCCTTGCCCGCCAGCCGCGCATCCTTGTGCAAAGCTCGCCGCTGGCCGGCTTCCAGTATTACGGCGCAAAAATATTGTGGGACGAAATGCGCGAGGGCGACGCCCTGGCGCTGATCCGCGAACCCGACAACCGCCACGACCCTTTCGCCGTGCGCGTCGAATGGCGCGGCACCAAGCTCGGCTACCTGCCCCGCACCGAAAACCGCGACGTGGCCGCCGAGATGGACAAGGGCACGCCGATTGCCGGGCGCATCGGCCGGATGGCCGAGAACCCCAACCCCTGGAAGCGTCTGCGCGTAGATGTTTTTGTCGGTTTGTAAGCGGATCTAGCGCCCCCGGCTCGGCTCGGGGCGCGAATGCTAGAATCCTTGGCACTTACCCCGGAGTCCGCCATGGATCTTGTAGCCCGCATCGCCCAGCAGTTCACCGACAGCGCCCAGACCAAGCTGGCCGCGCTGGAGTTCATGGCCGAACCCATCGCCGCCGCCATCGAGGCCATGACCCACAGCCTGATGGCCAACGGCAAGATCCTCGCCTGCGGCAACGGTGGCTCAGCCGCCGACGCCCAGCACTTTGCCGCCGAACTGGTGAATCGCTTCGAGATGGAGCGCCCGCCGCTGGCCGCCGTCGCGCTCACCACCGACAGCTCCATCCTCACCTCGATCGCCAACGACTACGATTTCACCCAGATCTTTTCCAAGCAGGTGCGCGCCCTCGGCCAGCAAGGCGACGTGCTGCTGGCCATTTCCACCAGCGGCAACTCGGCCAACGTCATCGAAGCCATCCACGCCGCCCACGAGCGCGAAATGCGCATCGTGGCCCTGACCGGCAAGGACGGCGGACGGATCGGCGAACTTCTCGGCCCCGACGACATCCACCTTTGTGTTCCGGCCGATCGCACCGCGCGCATCCAGGAAGTCCACCTGCTCACCCTGCATTGTCTTTGCGACGGCATCGACTGCCTCTTTCTCGGAGTAGAAGAATGAAATTCATCCGCAAGCCGCTCGCCTGGGCCGCCCTTTCCATCGGCACCCTCGCCGCCGCCCAGGGCTGCATCCCGGTCATCGTCGGCGGCACCGGCATGGCCGTGGCCATGGTCTCGGACCGGCGCAGCTCCGGCACCTACGTCGAGGACGAAGGCATCGAGTGGAAGGCCGGCAAGTGGATCAACGAGCGCCTCGGCGACAAGGTTCACGCCAACGCCACCTCGTTCAACCGCAAGCTGCTGATCACCGGCGAAGCCTTCAACGAGGCCAGCCGCGACGAAGCCGGCCGTCTGGCCGCCGCCGTCGACAATGTCCGCGAGGTCGTCAATGAGCTGCGCATCGCCCCGACCAGCACCTTCGGCGCCCGCAGCAACGACAGCTACATCAGCTCCAAGGTCAAGGCCCGCTTCGTGGACCAGAAAGATTTCCACATCCAGCAGGTCAAGGTCATCACCGAAGCCGGCACCGTTTACCTGATGGGCCTGGTCAGCCGCCAGGAAGGCGACGCCGCCACTGAAATCGCCCGCACCACCAATGGCGTACAAAAGGTGGTGCGCGTTTTCGAATACATCAGTGAAGACGAAGCCCGGCGCCTCGACGGCGCCATCAAGTCCGCCGAGCCTGCCAAACCGTAACCCGGAGAATCCCATGAACCGTCGTGAAGCCCTTTTCGCCACCGGCGCCCTGATCGCAGCCGGCGCGGCCGCTGCCGCCGAAGACCACAGCCACCATCATCACGCTGGCGCCCACCCCTGGCAGGCCGTCCTCGACACCGCCGGCATCTGCATCGAGAAGGGCGAAGTCTGCCTGACCCACTGCATCATGCTGCTCGGCGAGGGCGACAAGACCATGGCCGCCTGTGCCACCAGCGTTCGCGAAATGCTCGCCTCCTGCCGCGCACTGATCACCCTGGCGGGCGCAGAATCGAAGTTCGCGCCCAAGCTTGCCGCGCTGTGCGTGGATGTTTGCAAGAACTGTGAAGCCGAGTGCAAAAAACATGCGACCAAGCACACGCCGTGCAAGGAATGCATGGAAAGCTGCGCTGAATGCGCCAAGGCCTGCAAAGCCATGATCGGCTGATTTTCCCCGGGCTATCCGCGGCCTGGCCCGCGGATATGCCGCCCCCTGACGGAGCCCTCATGGCTATTGAAACGCCCGGATTCCCCGCATCGATCGAAGGTCTCGACATTGTCGCCGGACTCCGCCGGCTGGAAGGTGATGGCGAGTTCTACATCGCGCTGTTGCGCGACTTCATCAGCACCGAACAGGACGCCGCAACGGTGATTGCCGCAGCCCTGGCCGCGGGCGACCGCAAGGCCGCCACCCGCCGCGCGCACACGGTAAAGGGCCTTGCCGGCACCTTCGGCGCCGTTCGCCTTCAGCCCGCCGCCCTCGCCCTCGAGCTGGCCCTGCGCAACACCGAGCAGCAGCAGGCGCCCGATGCCGAATTACAGGCCTTCGCGGCCGAGCTGGATGCGCTGATCCGCGAACTCACCGTAAAACTCCCCCCCGAAGACGCCCCCGAAACGCAGCCCGCCGGCCCGGTCGACCCGCATTTGCTGGCGCTCACCTGCCGCGAGCTGGCCGGACTACTGACCGACTGCGACGTCGCCGCCGGGCGCTTGCTGAGTGTGCGCGCCGGACTTTTCCAGGCCGCCTTTCCCGAGCACGCCCCGCGGCTGGAACACGCCCTGCGCAACTTCGACTTCGACGACGCAGCCGAAACCCTGGCCGAAGCCTGCCGCCAGCACGGCATCAAGCTCGACGTTCAATAACCGGCGTCGTTCAAGAAGCGCAGCCGCTCGGCAGGTTTGTCGATGTGGCCGGAGAGTGTCCGGCACAGGCTTTCCGGGCTGTCTGCATCGCGGGCCGCGCGGCGCACGAGCACCCTGGCCATCGGGCCGATGTGGCGCGCGAAGAGTTTTTCGATCTGCGCGAGCAGTTCGTCGGAAATCCCCTCGGCAAGGCCCCCATCGGCATCCGGCACATCGGCAGGCGGGGGCGCCGCCGATGCCGCGCCCGTTGCCGGCGGCCTGCTGCGGGTAGCCGAAGCGCTGCCTGGCGAGCCACCGGCGAGCCCTGAAAGAAACGCCGCCCGCGGCGCCGGATCGGGAATCAGCTGGGCCAGCCGTTCATACAGTTCGATGCGATTCGCCGCCCGGGGAACCGTCTTGCGGACGAGCACCCTGGCCATCGGCCCGATATGCTGTGCCAGGCCCCGCTCGACCGCCTCGATGATCTCCGGGCTCAGGTCGCTGCCCGCCATCGGCCGCGGCAGCGAGGCCTCCCCGCCCCGTGCCGCAGCGGCCGGCCCTTCACCCGAGTAGGCAAAGATTTCGTGCGCGCGATCCTGCCCATCCCGGCGCACGCCCAGATGCTGGAAGCACGCCACGGCATTGCGCTTGAGGTGGTGGATCACCTCGAAATACGCACGCGAAACCAGCACGTGACCGGGCTCGGCAAAACGCATCACGCGAAAGGCCGTGGAGATGCCGTCGCCAAGGATGCGCGAGCGTCCGTTGGCGTCGGGCGCCACCTGCACCGGGCCGAGGTTGATGCCCATCTGGATGCCGAGCCCTTCGCCCGCAGCCGCGTCGCCCAGATGGCTGGCGGCGCGCAGTGCATCTTCGGGGTCGCCCACGTAGCAGACTGCGCAGCCTTCCTTGGTATTGACCGCCAGGCGTGTGGCCGGCGACACCGACGCCACGGTCTGGGTCAGCATCCGGGCGAGGCGGGTGCGCCCTTCGGTGCGCGCGGCAGCGTCGCCGGACGCCACGGCCACGTCGACAAACAGCACCGCGGCGATGAAGCTGCGGGCCTCGGCAGCCGACACGCCCAGCGGCAGCGGGGCTTCGAGCGGCGGCTCGACAGCCCCCTCGCCACCGGTAGGCGGCGCCAGGCAGGCCCGGCGAAACGCGGTCACATCCTGCGGACGGGCGCTCTCGTCAGGCTTGAGGGCCCAGTCGATGGCGTTGAGCAGCCCGATCCCGAACATCGTCACATTGCCGATGCGCGCCGCCGCCGGCATGCCGTCCTCGCGCAGGCGGGCCAGGGCCTCCAGCGGCATCCTGCCGGTCACCATCCAGTACATCACGCCGGCCAGCGCGTAGAGATCGGTCCATGGCCCCTGCTTGCCGTGGCGGTGGTATTGCTCGGCCGGTGCAAAGCCCGGGCTCACCACGGCCGTGAGGGCGTGGTCCACGGCGTCGTGCTCGATGCGCCGGGCCGACCCGAAATCCAGCAGCACCGGCGAGCCGTCGGCACGCATGTAGATGTTGCCGGGCTTCACGTCCCGATGCAGAAAACCGGCCCTGTGCACAACCTCCAGCCCGTCGAGCAGCGGGCGGACGATGCGCAGCAGGCTGGCCCTGTCGAGGGGCAGGCGCCCCACCGCCCACTGCTGCAGCGGCTGGCCGGTTTCGTACTCCATCACCATGTAGGCGGTGTCGTTGGCGCGGAAGTAGCGCAGCACGCGCACGATGCCGGCATGGTGAAAGCTTGCCAGCGCGCGGGATTCGAGCAGGAAGCGCTGCAGCCCCTGGTCGAAGGTCGTCGCAGCGTCGGCCGAGCGGGGCCGCACGCTCAGCTCGGGGGTGCGCACCGCCACGCCACGGGGCAGGTATTCCTTGATCGCCACGCGGCAATCCAGGTTGGTGTCGTGGGCCAGGTAGGTCACGCCAAAACCGCCACCGCCCAGCACCCGCTCGAAGCGGTATTCGTTGAGGGCGTAGCCGTCGGGCAGCGCGAGCGGGTCGTTCTGATGCGCGGGCGGCGTGCCGGCCTGGTGCGTCATGGTGTGCAGCGCCGGATCAGCTGTCGATCATCTGCATGGCTTTTTCGAGACTTCGGCGCATGCGGTTGAACGAGCTTGCCAGCACGGCGACTTCATCGCGGCCGCCGTCGGGGAACTCGGGCTGGTCGAAATCGCCGGTGCTCACCTTGTCGGCGGCCTCGGACATGCGCGACACGGGCCGGATGATCAGCCACGACAACATCAGGTTGAGCGCCACGAACACCGCCACGAACACCGCGGCCAGCGACACCATGAAGGTGCGGAAGGCCTGCCCGGCGTTTTCCAGCGGCACCGACATGGGCACCGAAACCACCTGGGCGCCCACCACTTCATTGAGCTTCCAGCCAAAGCCGTTGGCCGCGCCATACACCTTGAGCATGCTCGCCGGCGCGGCATCCGGGGTGCTGTGACAGCTCAGGCAGGCCGGCGATTCGATGCGGATCGGGTGGGCGATGTACAGCGCCGGGCCGGTGGGCGTGTCGCGCTGACCGCTGATCTCGCGGCTGTCGGCCCGGTTGCGGAAGGTATTGATCAGATCGGCCTCCCAGTCTGCCGCCCGGTCGCGCGGGTTGGTCGGGTTGAGGGTGGCCTCCTTGTAGTCGTAGTCGGGATATTTCTTGTGCAGTTCGGCGAGGGTTTCGGTGGCCGCATAGGCCGGGATGGTCTGGGGCAGGAATTCCCTCTCCATCAATCCGATGAGGTGGGGCTTGACCTGGCCGACGGTGTAGCCGCGGATGGCCAGCGCCGCCTCCATCACCAGGCGCCCCTCGCCCAGCACCCGGTCACGGGCCTGGCGGTGCAGCAGATCGTGGGAGATATAGCCCGCCACGCCGAAACCGGCGAGGAAGACGGCCAATAGAACCAGGTTGAACTTGAATCGCAAACCCATGGAAGGCATCCCGAGAAAGGGCCCGAGGGCCGCACAGAACACGCATTCTTGCACAGGTCAAGCCCAATTCGGGGCGCATGTCGGCGTATTGATCACCGACACGGAGTTCGCCCGGAATGCCTGCCGGGCGATACCATGGCAACCGCCCCGGCAGCAACGCCGAGGTGCGCCGGCGGCGTTGAGGCACATCAACTTGCTGCGGCGCAAAAGATGGACAATCGCCCTGCGCACATGCGGCGGCAAGGGTTCTTGCCTCCTTCACGCCCCGTACGCAGCGCAACCCGGCCGGCCCCCCAACCAAACGGAAAAACAGGAACATGTCCGACGAACACTCCCACAAGGCCATGGCACCGATCGTCGTTGCCTCCATCGGCGTTGTCTTTGGCGACATCGGCACCAGCCCGCTCTACGCGCTGAAGGAAATCTTCAACGGGCACCACCCGATCCCGGTCACCCCGGAAAACATTTTCGGCATCCTGTCGATGGTTTTCTGGTCGATCATGGCGCTGGTCACCGTGAAATACGTCAGCGTGATCATGCGCGCCGACAACCGTGGCGAAGGCGGCTCGCTGGCCCTGCTGTCGCTGATCACCGAAAAATCCCACAACCGGGTGGTGACCTGGGTGATCTCGCTGCTGGGGATTTTCGCCGCGGCCTTGTTCTACGGCGACAGCATGATCACCCCGGCCATCTCGGTGCTCTCGGCGGTGGAAGGCCTGGAGATCATCTCGCCGGACTTCAAGGCCTACGTGCTGCCGATTACCCTCATGATCCTCACCGGCCTGTTCTTCATCCAGCACCGCGGTACCGACACGGTGGGGATGTTCTTCGGGCCGGTGATGGTGGGCTGGTTCAGCGTGATCGGGGTGCTCGGCGCGCTGGAAATCGCCCGCCACCCCAGCGTGCTGGCCGCCCTCAACCCCATGTACGCGATCCATTTCATCGGCGACCACACGGCGCTGGCCTTCCTGGCTCTCGGCTCGGTGGTGCTGGCCGTCACCGGCGGCGAGGCGCTTTACACCGACATGGGGCACTTCGGACGCTTTCCGATCCGGCTGGCGTGGTTCGGCTTCGTGATGCCGGCGCTGGTGCTCAATTATTTTGGCCAGGGCGCCCTGCTTCTCAACGAACCGGCCGCCATCGAAAGCCCCTTCTTCCATCTCGGCCCCCAGTGGGCGCTTGTGCCGCTGGTGATCCTCGCCACGCTGGCCACGGTGATCGCCTCCCAGGCCGTCATCTCGGGGGCCTTCTCGGTGGCCCGCCAGGCGGTGCAGATGGGATTTCTGCCGCGCATGCTGATCATCCACACCTCCGGCAAGGCCCAAGGGCAGATCTACATTCCCTTCACCAACTGGACGCTCTACATCGCCGTGGTGGCCCTTGTCGTGGGCTTCAAGAACTCGTCCAACCTGGCCGCCGCCTACGGCATCGCAGTCACCGGCACCATGCTCATCGACACGGTGCTGGTGGCTTTCGTGATGGTGCTGCTGTGGCGCTGGCACCCGCTGGTCGTGGCCCTGGTGGCCGGCAGCTTCCTGGCAGTGGATCTCGCCTTCTTTGCCGCCAATGCGCTGAAAATTCCCCAGGGCGGATGGTTTCCGCTCGTCATGGGGCTGGTGGCCTTCACGGTGCTCACCACCTGGCGTCGCGGCCGCCGGCTGGTGCGCCGCGAACTGGCCAAGCAGGGCATCCCGATGCAGGCCTTCCTCGGCGTACTCGGCAGCGACATTCACCGGGTGAGCGGCACCGCGGTGTTCATGACCAGCTCGAAGGAAGACGTACCGGCAGCCCTCCTCCACAACCTGAAACACAACCAGGTCCTGCACGAGCGGGTTGCGCTGGTTACCGTCGAAACCACCGACACGCCTTATGTGAACAATTTCGACCGCGTGTACCTGCACCGCATGGAAAAAGGCTTCATGCGCATCGTGATCCGCTACGGCTTCATGGAAGATCCGGACATCCCGCTGGCGCTGGAGAGCTGCAAGCGCTTCGGCGAGTCCTTCGAGATCATGGAAACAACGTTCTACGTGTCGCGTGAAACCGTGATTCCCGGAGTTATCGGACGCAACATCCACCCGTGGCGGGCGCGCCTGTTCGCCTTCATGTCGAAGAACGCGACCAGCGCGACGGACTTCTTCAAGATTCCGAACAACCGGGTGGTCGAGCTGGGAACCCAGCTGGTGATTTAGCGCGCGGGGTGGCCGTGGCCCTGGGCCATGTCCCACTCGGCGAGGATCTCGGCGGCCTGGCAAGCCAGCGCCGCATCCGCGAAGCCCTCGAACGACGGAACCCGCACAAAGCTGCGGATCGGGCTGCCGTTCTTGTGCTGCAGGTCGTACCAGCCGTCCCACTTATCCTGCCCGCGCCGCAGCAGGGCATAAGGCTGGAAGACGAAATCACCGGCGGCCTGCGTCACGGTCCGAATCTCCTGGTAATCCGAGTCACCGGGGAGCGGTGCATGGGATGAGCGGATTCTAGACGGGCCGGTCAGCCAGAATGTGAAACATCGTTACATATCAACCCTGCGAAGCACTCTGAAACAATTCGATTCGGGTGGTCAGCCCTGCGGGCCGGGTGCCGACAGGCGTCGTTGCAGAAAGCGCACCAGCGCCCCCATTACCGGCAGCCGGGCGAAGAGTTCCTCCCCGGTATCCCAGTAATCCCGATGCACGAGCACGTGCCCCTCCGGCGACAGTTCGAGGCGGGTGGCGCCGCGGACAAGCTGGATTTCGGTTTCGCGCCAACGGCGAAACCGAAAGTGGAACTCCCATTCCAGCCAGGCATCGTGGCCCACGGCCAGGCGCGATGTGACGCAAAAGCGCGGCTCCTGCACCTGCCGGAACATGTGGCGAAAAACCGCCTCGATGGCCGCCAGGCCCTGCACGTCGTTGAACGGATCCTTGAAGCGCGCATCGGGGGCATACACCTTGCCGATGTGCGCCAGGCTTTCCGGCGACAGGGTTTCGTAAAAACGCACGACGCGTTCGACATCCAGCCGACGCACCTCGCTCATGGGCGCATGCCCCGCGAGACGAGGCTGAAATACAGCCGATCCGGCAGCCAGCGCAGCAGCTTCATGACGCGGGTGAAGCGCTGCGGAAAATGAATCTCGAACGCGCCGCCGGCAAAGCCGCGGACGATGCGCCGGGCGGCGTCTTCTGCCGAAATGAGGGCCGGCATGTCGAAATCGTTCTGCGCGGAGAGGGACGTGGCGACAAAGCCCGGGTTGATGATGAACACCGACACGCCCTCAGGCGCCAGATCGAGATACAGGGTTTCGGCAAAGTTGATCAGCGCCGCCTTGCTCGGCCCGTAGGCCAGCGCCCTGGGCAGGCCCCGGTAGCCGGCCACGCTGCCGACGATGGCAATCGCCCCACCTTGCTGGCGGAGCATCTGCGGCACCACCGCGGCAACCCCGTCCATCACCCCGAGGAGGTTGGTGTGCACGGTCTGGCGGGCGGTGTCGGTGGTCAGATCCCAGGCCCGCAGCGGCGTGTAGGTGCCGGCGTTGAGAATCACCAGGTCGAGCCCGCCCCAGGCGTCGAGAATCTGCATCATCGCCGGGGTGAAGGCGCCGGCGTCGGTCACATCCAGGGGCAGCAGCATCACGTCGCGCATGCCCTCGGCCACGTCGCGCAGGCGCCCGGCACTGCGGGCCGACAGGGCCAGCCGCGCACCGCGGGCATCGAGATCAGCCGCCAGCGCCGCACCGATGCCGCTGGAAGCGCCGACGATCCACACTCGCCGTCCCTGCCAGTCGGAGATCTGCGTATTCAGGCTGCGGAACCAGGCCATCGTTACTCCCGCTTGCGCAAACTCAGGGTGACTCCACCCGGCCGGAACCCGAACTTGCTCATCACCGAACGATCGAGCATCACCCGGTCGTCCATCAGGAAGATCCAGTCGCCGAAATCCACGTTGGAGACTTTTCCATCCACCGGCAGGGCCATCACATATCTCCAGCGTAGCGCATTGCCACGGGCTTCGCCGACCGCTTCAGCCACCACGTCGTCGGCGCGGCCGGTGCAGCGATTGGCATCCTGGCGGGTCATCGCGAAGCACGCCGAACACGGGTGCTGCAAGCCGCACATCGCCCGCCTCGAAGAGGGCGAGCTGATGGTCGCAGCTCAGCAGCCAGGCCGCCCCTACACCGCGACGCGCTTCGAATCCGGCGCACCGGCGCGCTGCCGGTTTTGATCGATTCGATCCACGCTACGGACGTTCGGCGAGGGCCTTCTCGACGGCCGCGACAAAACTGCGGCTGTCTGGCGCGGTGGTGCTCGGGAAGCTGGAAACCTTCTTCCCGCTGCGGTCGATCAGGTATTTGTGGAAGTTCCATTTCGGCTTCTCGCCGGTCGCTGCAGCCAGCTGCCGGTAGAGCGGATTGGTGCCGGCCCCCACCACCTCCGACTTGGCGAACATCGGAAACTTGACGCCGTAGGTCAGGCGGCAGAAATCGGCGATTTCCTTGTTGCTGCCCGGGTCCTGGCTGCCGAAGTCGTTGGACGGAAAACCGACCACGACCAGCCCCTGCTCCTGGTACTTCGCGTACATCTTCTCCAACCCGTCGAACTGGCCGGTGAAGCCGCAGTAGCTGGCCGTATTCACCACCAGCACCACCTTGCCCGCATGCTGGCACAACGACTGGGGCGCCTCGTCCTGGAGGCGCGCAAAAGTATGCTTGAGCAACGTTGGGCAGGATTCCGGATCAGCCGCCACCGACGGCGCCGCCGAAACCGTCAACAAGGCCAGGGCCATGGTACGAAAGAGTGCCGACATAGTGTTTCTCCTCAGCTTCCGGAGCCGGAATTGACGTGGACAAACACTTTAACGTCCACGTCTTCAGCTTGAACAAAAACCTGGCCGAAACCTTCGACGGGTACGTCGCCATGGGTCATCGCCCTCATCGGGACACGAGCCTGGCTGCGCGGCCACCTTGACGTGCCCGCCGAACACCTCTTCACCGCGCCTGCAAAAGCCATCCTGCGCACCGCCGCGCGCAAACTGCCGGGCGTCCAGGTCTTCACCTCCCTTGAGGGAAATCCTGCAGCAGTGAATGAATGGCGGAAGGCCGCGGGAATTCAGCCGTAGCGCGGCGCCGGCACCACGCGCCGGTGCGGCACCCGCGCCATCGCCCAGTTTTGCCGCGCCCACGCCCATACCGCCGCGAGACCTGAACCGGCAAGCCCGGGCGGCGGGCCCTGGCCCAGGAAATCCAGCGCATCCACCAGCACGCCCGCCGGATCGGCGCTCTCCACGGCACGCGCCAGGGTCTGCTTGGACAGTTTTTCGCCGGCCGCATTGCTCGCCACCGGCAGGTGCGCGTAGGCCGGCGTCGGGTAGCCGAGCAGGCGCTGCAGCACAATCTGGCGGGCCGTCGAGTCGAGCAGGTCTGCGCCGCGCACCACCTCGGTCACCCCCGCCTCCGCGTCATCCACCACCACCGCCAGCTGGTAGGCGAACAGGCCGTCGGCCCGCAGCAGCACAAAATCCCCGACATCGGCAGCGAGATCTTCCTCGACATGCCCCTGCACCGCGTCATCGAAAGCCACCACGCCCGGCTCCACCCGCAGGCGCCAGGCCCGCGCCGCCCGCCCCGGCGGCAAGCCGGTGCGACAGGTGCCCGGATAGCGTCGGGTGCCGTCACGGGCCAGCATGGAATCGGCCATTTCCTTGCGCGTGCAGGCGCAGCCAAACACCTGGCCATTCGCCCGCAGGCGCGCGAAGGCCTCGTCATAAGCCGGTGTCCGTGCGCTCTGCCAGACCACCGGCCCGTCCCATTCAAAGCCGAAACGCTCCAGCGTGCGCAGGATCCCGTCGGCTGCCCCAGGCACCGAGCGCGGAACATCCACGTCCTCGATGCGCAGCAACCAGCGCCCGCCGCCGTGCCGGGCCGACAGGTAGCTGCCGACTGCCGCCACGATCGAGCCGAAATGCAGCGGCCCGGTCGGCGAAGGCGCAAAGCGGCCCACCGGATCGGCCGCCAGACGCCTCACCGCCCCACCCCGTCACAAAGAAATAAATCCTTTAACAATTTTTGACATTTCCTTATAAATCATCACCTTACTGCAAGGCGCTGATAAACCTATACCTTTTGGCATATTTCACCAAACCGGCACGGCCTTGATAATCGTGAGATAGACGCAATGCAGCAGATTACGCACAGACGCACTCACTGCATTCACCCGGCAGCACCCATCCGACAGCAACACTCATCGACCATCGAAAACCCTATTCGCTCCGCATGAAACTTGGCAGCCTTTCCCACTTTCGCCAGGATTCGTCACGCTCCCATCCCGCCCGCAGGAACACCGTGGAGCTTGATCATGCCCGCCGCATCCAGATTGTCGCCCAGCTGACCAGCATCGCGGCCGTCATGGCCCTGTGGCCGCATGTGGATAACCCGCTCCAGCTGGCCGCCTGGTGGATGGGCCTGACGATCACGCTGACCGTGCTTCAGCACCTCACCCGTTCCCTGCTTGTCCAGCACGACGACATTGCACTGCAGAACTACATCTCCTCGGCCGGAACCCTGGCCGGCGGCGCTGCCTGGGGTTCGCTGGCGCTGGTCGGCCCTTATCACGCCACGCCGCAGTCCCAGGCGATTCTCTTCATGATCCTGTGCAGCATCACGCTGGCCGGCGCAGGCGTCATCCGCCACGGCCGCAGCGCCAGTGCGGTTTTCATCGCCGCGTGCCTGCTGCCGCTATTCATCCTGTCGGTCGTCAGCCCACCCTCGGCCCTGCCGGAGGCCGGAATGTGGCTGCTGGCCTTTGCGCTCTTTGCCTTTGGCGTGAGTGATTTCCAGCGGGGGCCCAAGACCGCCCCGGACACCCACCGTGATGGAAGCAGTCTGCCCGAAACCCGCCAGACCCTGCTCGACAACGCCAATGCCAACGCCGCCATCGTGCTGTCCCGCGGCAATCGCGTCGAAATCTGCAACCGGCGTTTTGCCGAGATGATGAACCACAACGAGGAAGGCATCGCCGGCCGGCGCCTGGCCGACGCCTTCGAGAGCCGCGCAGACTGGCGGCGCCATGCCCGGGCCGCCAGCAACATACTTCGCCGGGGCGGCACCTATCACTGCGCGACCCGGCTGCGACGTCACGACGGCAGCGCCTTCTGGGCCGAGATCACCGGGCAGGTGGTCGACTCCGGCGACAGTCCGGCGCAGATCGTCTGGGTCGCCTTCGACATCACCGACAGGATGATGGCCACCGCGCGTGAAGAACTCATCAGCGCACAGTTGCACGCCCTCATCGGCAAGAGCGCCGACTGGTACTGGCAAACCGACGCCCAGCACCGCCTGATGCATGTCACCCGCCATATCGACATGAGCGACGACACCCTCAAGCGCAAGCTCGGCCGCAAATGGTGGCAATTCCACCGCCCCGGCCACGGCGCGCGGGCCCGGCAGACCGAACTGCGCGAAGCCTTCGAAAACGGCAAGGGCTTCCGCAACCTGACCGTGGAGCTTCCCGACGGCGACACCGCACCGCTGTGGCTGTCGATCTGCGGCACCCCGCGATTCAACGAGCACGGCGCCTTTCTGGGCCACCACGGCATCGCCATCAATGTCACCGAAGAAGTCCGCCGGACCGAGCGGATTCGTCACCTCGCCTACCACGACGCGCTCACCGGTCTGCCCAACCGGCGCCTGCTCACCGACCGGCTGACCCAGGCCATCGCACGGGCCCAGCGCTACCGCGAGCGGGTCGGCCTGATCCTCGTCGACCTCGATGACTTCAGGCGTATCAACGATCTGGGCGGGCACGCGGCCGGCGATCAGGCCCTGCTCGAAATTGCCGACCTGCTGCGCAGTTGCGTGCGCTCCTGCGACACCGTGGCACGCCTGGGCAGCGACGAGTTCGTGATTTTGCTGGCCGAGCTGGAGCACGCGCCGGCCGCCGAGCAGGTAGCCGCCAAGATCCTCACCACGCTGCATATGCCGCTGGCCTTCCAGGGTTCGCGCAACCCGCTGTCCACCAGCATCGGCGTGGCGGTTTTTCCGGAAGACGCAGGCAGCGCCACCAGCCTGATCGAAGTGGCCGACGCCCGCATGTACCGCGCCAAACGGCGCGGCGGACAACGCATCGAAAGCCGCGAAGGGACACCTGCGGGCCCCCCGTCAGGGCCCGCCCCCGACTTCCTGTATCACTGAACCGGGGTTTCCCCCGGGCCTTACAAACTCACTCCGGGTCGGCGCGACGCACGCGACGCTGGCGCACGGCCTCGGCCAGCACGTCGAGCACGGTCAGGCTGTCCTCCCAGCCGATGCAGGCATCGGTAAGGCTCTTGCCGTATTCGAGTTCGACACCGGGCTTGAGATCCTGGCGGCCCTCCTTGAGGTGCGACTCCACCATCACGCCCATGATGCGCTCGTTGCCTTCCGCCAGCTGGCCGGCCACATCACGCGCCACCTCCACCTGCAGCTTGTGCTGCTTGCGGCTGTTGGCATGGGAGAAATCGACCATCAGCTTGCCCTGCACGCCCGATCCCGACAGCTCGGAGCACGCCGCAGCAACACTGGCCGCATCATAGTTGGGACCATTGCCGCCACGCAGGATCAGATGGCAATCCTCGTTGCCGGCGGTGGACACGATGGCCGAATGACCGGCCTTGGTCACCGACAGGAAGTGGTGCGGCGACTGGGCCGCCTTGATCGCGTCGACGGCGATGCGGATGTTGCCATCGGTGCCGTTCTTGAAACCCACCGGGCATGACAGCCCGGACGCCAGTTCGCGGTGAACCTGGCTCTCGGTGGTGCGCGCGCCGATGGCGCCCCAGGAAATCAGGTCGGCGATGTACTGGGGCG
>Ga0209175_10000585_pt1 | contig 20732 bp, 15 predicted proteins | sample JI91814C2DNA_FD_187506 | JGI IMG/M metagenome (GOLD analysis project Ga0209175, IMG submission 187506) | Wastewater effluent complex algal communities from Wisconsin, to seasonally profile nutrient transformation and Carbon sequestration -... | ecosystem: Engineered > WWTP > Effluent > Algae...
ATCAATGCCCAGGTCCCAGAGTTGGGACACGGCGTCGATGCTGCGCACGTGGTCGACGATCAGGCCGCGGCCGCTCGCGCGCCACGGCGACACCAGCCTGGAAAACGCCTCGGCCGGCACGCCGTCGATGGCCGTGTGCGGCAGCCGCAGCAGGTGCACCGGCACGTCGTGCAGGCGCTCGAGCAGGGCCAGGCTGCCCGAGGGTTCCGACAGCGACAGGGTGACGCCGCTGTCGCGCAGCTTGCGCACCACGTCCAGGCGCGCGGGCCGGGCCAGCAGCGGCGCCGCGTCCAGTTCAATCAGCAGGCCGTCCACCAGCGGCTTGCGGCGTCGCAGTTCGGCCAGCAGCCAGTCCAGCTGCGCACCTTCCAGCGAGGCCAGGTCCATCGGCACCAGGATGCGCGTGCGGCGGCCCTGCGCGCGCTCTTCCTGGATGCTTTCGAAGGCGTTGAACAGGCTGGTGCGGTCGATCATGCCGATGGCGCCGGCCTCGCGCGCGGCGTCGAGGTATTCATCGCGGCGGATGCCGGCCAGCGGCGCGCGGAAGTCGCGCAGCCGCGTGGCCTGCGCATAGTGTCCGGCCACGTCGGCGCCGCGCAGCGGCAGCATGGGCTGGTAGTCCACTTCGATGTGCTCGCCCTGGGCGGCATTCTTGACGAACTCGCGGATGATCAGCACGCGCTCGGCCGGCATGTCGCCGTGGCTGGCGCTGAGCACGCCGTCGTGGCGGTTGCCGCCCATGCGATGGGCGATGGACATGCCGGCGTAGGCGGCGGCGAACCAGCGGTCGGGGTCGTTGCCGGCGGCGCCGGTGGGCGGCAGCGCCACGCCCACCGACACGGTGAGGTCGAGCGCCATGTCGCGCACCAGGAAGGGCCGCGCCTGCACGCGCCGGCACAGCTCCTGCGCCAGCGCGGCCACGTCGTCGCTGGTGTCGCGCCGCACCAGCACGCCGAAGCCGAACTCCAGCCAGATGGTGTAGGCGTCGCGGTCGTCGAGCAGTTCGGCGAAGCGCGCGGCCACGGCCTGTTCGAGTTCGTACGCGCCCGACTGCCCCAGCCGCCGGCCCAGGTCGGCGGCCTGGTCCACCTTGATGGACATCAGCACGCGGCAGCCCGATTCGGACGACCGCATCGCCGTGGCCAGCTGCGCCAGGAAATCCCCGCGGCGGAGCAGGCCGCTGCGGCGCGGTGATGCCACCGCGGCTTCGCCGGCCGGCAGCTGGCGCCGGGCCAGGCGCGCGCGCCGGATGCGGCTGCCCACTTCGGCCAGCAGCACGCGCGGGCGCACGGGCTTGCACAGGAAGTCGTCGGCGCCGGCCTGGATGGCCAGGAAGCGCACGTTCTCGCGCTCCTCGCCGGAGATGAAGAGGATGGGCAGCAGGGCCAGGCCCGGCAGGCGGCGCAGCGCCATGGTCAGCGTCAGGCCGTCCACCTCGGGCATGTGCAGGTCCAGCAGCAGCAGGTCGGGCGGGTGGTCGGCCACCAGCGCCGGCACCTGGCGCGGGTCGGCGCACTCGCGCACCTGCATGCCGCCCTGTTCCAGCACCAGGCGCAGGTAGCGCGACGACTGCAGGTCGTCGTCCACCACCAGCACCCGGAACGCCTCCGTGGCCGGCACGTCCACCAGCTCCAGCACGCGTGCGGCCAGGCCGGGCTCGGCCAGCGACTCCACGTGGCCGCCGGCGCCGTGCAGCAGTGCGTCCAGCCGCTGGCCGCCCACGCCGACGATCACCGTGGCGCCGGCCGCCGGCAGCTGGTTGGACAGCGACTCGAGCACGGCGCCGGCCGGCACCAGCTGCTCGGCCTCGACCAGCAGCGCGGCGCCGGGCGTGCGCAGCACGGCGTCGGCCAGTTCGGCCCAGTGCGTGAAGCGCCGCAGTTCGAAGCCGGCCTGCGCCAGGGCCAGCGCCGAGGCCGGCGGCAGGTCGCCGCGTTCGCACAGCAGGTCGATGTAGCGCACGGGGCGGTGCGCGGCCGGCAGCCCGCGCGCCACGGCGTCGGCCAGGGCGTCCACCAGCCGCAGCAGGGTCTCGCCCTGCTGCGGGCGCGGCGACGTGGCTTCCTCCACGCCCACCAGGTAGGCGAACAGGTCCATGCCGGCGTCGCGGATGGCGGCCTGGCCCAGGTCCTGGGCGTCGTCGGTGAGGCGTTCGAGTGCGCTCGTGCAGCGCAGCAGCAGTTCGTTCGGCCAGCCCAGGGCGACCAGGCTGCGGCAGTCGCGGTCCAGCGCCGCGGTCAGCTCGGTGAGCGCGTGGTCGGCTTCGGTGGGGGGCGGTGGACGCATTGCCCACAGTTTACTTCCGGGCGTGCCGGCAGCGTGAGAGTGGCCCGGCACCCGGTAAACTGTGCGCCCGGAAAACGGCACCGCGCCGCGGCCCGTCCACCCCGCCAACGGAGCCCACCCATGCGCGTCTGTGTCTACGCCGCCTCGAGCGCCAAGGTGGCGCCGGAATTCCATGCCGCCGCCCGCGCACTCGGCGAAAGCCTGGCCTCGGAAGGCTGCAGCATCGTCTACGGCGGTGGCTCGCAGGGGCTGATGGGCTCGCTGGCCGACGGCGCGCTGGCCAAGGGCGGCGAAGTGATCGGCATCCTGCCCAGGTTCATGGCCGACCTCGAGTGGGGCCACCCCGGGCTGACCCAGCTGGAACTGGTGGAGGACATGCGCGAGCGCAAGCACCGCCTGCTCACCGGCTCGGACGCCGTGGTGGCCCTGCCCGGCGGCTGCGGCACGCTGGAAGAGCTGTTCGAGGCGATCACGCTCAAGCGCCTGGGCATCTACTTCAATCCCATCCTGCTGCTCAACACCCGCGGTTTCTACGCGCCGCTGCAGGGCTTCATGGATTCGGTCATCCAAGAGCGCTTCATGAACCCCGAACACGCCGCCATGTGGTCGCTGGTGGACCACGTGGCCGACGTGCTGCCGGCCATCCGCAGCACGCCCCGCTGGCGCGAGGACGCGCGCAACTATGCCGTTGTCCGCTGAGCACGCGCCGCCCCGGCGCGGCGCCCGATGAAGAAACCCGGCAAGGTCCCCGAGCCACCGCGAAGCCTGGGCGACGACGACAAGGCCGGCATCCGCGCGGCGCTCGAGGGCCTGCGCAAGAGCCCGGGCTTCAAGAGCCGCGGCGCACAGAACGCCATGATCGCCATCGCCGCGCGCGCGCTGGGCGCGTCGGGCGGCGGTGCCGTCATCGAGGCGCCCACGGGCGTGGGCAAGAGCCTGGGCTACCTCACGGCCGGCGTGCCGATCGCGCTGGCGCACAAGCGCCCGCTGGTGATCGCCACGGCCACGGTGAGCCTGCAGGAACAGCTGGTGCAGCGCGACATCCCGCGCTTCCTGGCCGACACCGGCCTGCAGGCCACCGTGGCGATCGCCAAGGGCCGGCAGCGCTACGCCTGCCTGCGCAACCTGGCCGAATCGGCCGGCGGCGACACCGGCGAATCGCTGTTTGATTTCGATCCGGCCTACACGCGCGCGCCCAGCGTCGAAGAAGCCAAGGTGATCGAGGCGCTGGCCCAGGGCTTCGATGGCGGCCACTGGAACGGCGACCTGGACATCGCGCCGGTGCCCCTTCCCGACGGGCTGCGCAGCCGCATCACCACGTCCGCCGGCGCCTGCACGCGCGCCAACTGCGCCTTCGTCGAGGCCTGCCCGTACCTGAAGGCGCGCGCCGGCGTGAAGGCCGCCGACATCGTGGTGGCCAACCACGACCTGGTGCTGGCCGCGCTGGGCCTGCCCGACAGCGAAGAAGGCGACAACCCGATTTTGCCGATGCCTTCCCGGGCGCTGTTCGTGTTCGACGAAGGCCACCACCTGCCGGCCAAGGCCATTGACGCCGACGCCGCGCAGCTGCACCTGCCCACCGGCATCGAAGCGCTGGAGCGCGGCCGCGGCCCGCTGTCGGCCGCCTTCGTGCGCAGCGGCAAGGACGCCATCGGCGGCCTGGCGCCCACCGAGGTGCAGGAACTGGTGACGCAGGCGCGCGACGCGCTGCGCGATTTCAACGACAAGCTCGCCCTGGCCTGGACGCCCGACCCGGCCGAAGCGCAGCCCACGTGGCGCGCGCCCATGGGCCAGCTGCCCGACGACTGGCGCGACGACGCCGTCGAACTCGACCGCCTGTTCACCAAGCTCAGCCGCTTCGCCGACGCGCTGGTGTCGGCCCTTCCCAAGGAAGACGGCGGCAAGGCCGAGCCCGACGACAAGCTGATGCGCAACCTCGGCCGCCTGGTGGAGCGCCTGCAGGACGCGGCCGCGCTGTGGCAGCGCTGGGCGCGCCAGGACGCCGCCGGCTGGGCGCCCATGGCGCGCTGGATCACCGTGGCCAAGGACCGCAGCCTGCTGTGCCACGCCGCGCCGGTGTCGGCGGCGGGCATCCTGCGCCACCTGGTCTGGAGCCGCGTGGATTCGGTGGTGATCACGTCCGCCACGCTGGCCACCGGCGGCGATTTCCGCCTCTTCTGCGAAGAGGCCGCCATTCCGTCCGAGTGGGAGCTGGCCAGCCTGCCCAGCCCCTTCAACCTGGCCGAAAGCGCGGTGCTGTCGGTGCCGGCCATGAAGACGCTGCCCGACGACGCCGCCCGGCACACCGACGAAGTGGCCGCGTGGATCGAGGACGAACTCGACTGGGACGCCGGCAACCTGGTGCTGTTCACGTCGTGGAAGCAGATGGAGCGCGTGGTGGCCCTGCTGTCGCCGCAGCGCGCCATCCGCACCCTGGTGCAGGGTTCGCGTTCGCGCACCGAACTGCTGGAGCTGCACGCGCGCAAGATCGGTGAAGGCAAGGGCAGCACGCTGTTCGGCCTGGCCTCGTTCGGCGAAGGCCTGGACCTGGCCGGCGAGCTGGCCACCACGGTGGTGATCACCAAGCTGCCGTTCGCCATTCCGTCCGACCCGGTGGGCGCCACCAAGGCCGAGTGGTACGAATCACGCGGCCGCTCGCCCTTCTTCGAAGTGTCGCTGCCCGAAGCGCAGCGCACGCTCACCCAGTACATGGGCCGCCTGATCCGCACCGAACGCGACCGCGGCCGCATCGTGCTGCTGGACCGGCGCGTGGTGGTGAAGCGCTACGGCCGCGCGCTGCTCGACAGCCTGCCGCCGTACCGGCGACTGATTGCCTGAGGCCGGGTCAGTCGCTGGCGTCGCTGGCGCCGTCGGCGCCGCCGGACACATCGTCCAGGCCGAAGTCGGCCTCGGGCATCGCGCCTTCGTCTTCGTCGCTGCGCGTGGTGGTGACCGGGCCGGCAGCGGGCATGCGCTTGTTCTTGGGCAGCGGCAGCTTGGCCACTTCTTCACCGGCGGCCAGCACCAGTTCGCTGCGGCGCGCTTCGGGAATCTCCTGCCAGTGGCAGCCCAGGATGGCGCCTTCCAGCGCGTACAGCAGGTTCAGGCTGGGCTTGAAGCCGGCGCGCTTCACCCGTACGAAGGCGGCCAGGGCGCCCACGGCCTCCAGGTCCTCCTGGGTGCGCACGCCGGTCTGGCGCAGCCACGCCGCGGACTTGGGGCCGATGTTGCGAAGCTTGGTTCCGGTTGTCATCACCACTCCTGCAGGCCGTCGTCAGGCGGTGCCCAACGACTCAATGAACGCGCTGGCCACGGCTTCAAGGCCACGCTGGTCGTCGGCGTCGAAACGGTCGGGCACCGGGCTGTCGAGGTCGAACACGCCCAGCAGCTCGTCGCCGCGGTACAGCGGCACCACCAGTTCCGAGCGCGAGGCGGAATCACAGGGGATGTGCCCGGGGAACGCATCCACGTCGGCCACGCGCTGGGTCTGGCGCGTGGCGGCGGCCGTGCCGCAAACGCCGCGGCCCAGGGCGATGCGCACGCAGGCCGGATGGCCCTGGAACGGACCCACCACCAGTTCGGTGCCGTCGAAGAAATAGAAACCCACCCAGTTCAGGTCGGGCAGGGCATGGAACACCAGCGACGAGAGGTTGGCGGCGTTGGCCGTGCGGTCGCGTTCGCCGTGCATCAGGCCGCGTGCCTGTTCAAGCAGCTGGGCGTACTGGTCGGGCTTGTCGCCGCTGAGGGTGTTGGCCTGGAACATGGTGGTCCTTCCCGATGGGCCTTGGAGTGTAGCGCGGCCGGCGTGGTGGGCTGGTAAAGTCGCGCCATGTCGAATGCACCCGGTGACTTGTCCGCCGACGGATTCCGCGACCGCGGCGCCCAGGCCACGCGGCTGGAGGCGTTCGTGGACGCGGCTTTTGCCTTCGCCCTCACGCTGGTGGTGATTGCGGGCAACGACATTCCCGCCAGCGTTGACGAACTGGTGCTGGCGATGAAGGCGGTGCCGGCCTATGCCGCCTGTTTCCTGCTGATCATGCGCTGCTGGTCGGCGCACGCCGACTGGAGCCGCCGCTATGGCCTGGACGACGCCACCAGCCGGCGGCTGAGCGTGCTGTTGGTGTTCCTGGTGCTGATCTTCGTGTACCCCATGCGCATGGTGTTCTCGAGCCTGTTCAATGCGCTCACCCTGGGCTGGCTGCCCACGGGGTTCACCATCAACAGCGTGGCCGACGTGCCGGCGATGTTCATCATGTTCGCGGTGGCCTTCGGGCTGCTGGGGGCGGTGATGACCGCGCTTTACGGGCACGCCTGGCGCCATCGCGACGCGCTGCGGCTGACGCTGCACGAACAGGCGCAAACCCGCTTTGAAATCATGAACTGGGGCGCCGTGCCGGTGGTGGCCACGCTGTCGCTGGTGCTGGCGCTGGCCATCCCGGCGCGCCACGAAAGCGGCGCCTGGCTGGGCATGCCGGGCTTCGTGTTCTTCCTGCTCAACCTGGCCCCGTTCGCGCTGCAGCGTGCGGCCCAGCGCTGGCGCCGCGCGCAGCCGGGGGCCTGAGTGGGCTCGTACTTCGTCACCGGCACCGACACCGGCGCGGGCAAGACCTTCGCCAGCGTGGCGCTGCTGCACGCGCTGCGCGCCGGCGGCAGGCGCGCGGTGGGCATGAAGCCGGTGGCCAGCGGCTGCGAGGCCACCGCCGAGGGCCTGCGCAATGAAGACGCGCTGGCGCTGCAGGCGGCCAGTGACCCGCGGCCGGCCTACGCCCTGGTCAATCCCTTCGCGCTGCCCGAACCCACCGCGCCGCAGATCGCGGCCGAACGCGCGGGCGTGCACGTGCACCTGGGCCCGATGCTGGACGCCTGCCGCGCCCTGCAGGCGATGTCGGACCAGGTGGTGGTGGAGGGCGTCGGCGGCTGGCTGGCGCCGATGGCCGACGGCCTGGACCAGTCGGCCCTGGTGAAGGCGCTGGACCTGCCCGTAATCCTGGTGGTGGGCCTGAAGCTGGGCTGCCTCAGCCACGCCCGCCTCAGCGCCCGGGCCATCGTGGCCGACGGCTGCCGCCTGCACGGCTGGATCGGCAGCAACGTCGAGGGCCTGGAGCCGCGCTACATCGAGCTCGTGGCCCGGGCCCTGCCGGTGCCCTGCCTGGGCGTGCTGCCGCAGGCGCCCGGGGCAGACCCGGCCAGTCTGGCCGCGAAACTGGCCGTCGGCTGAACCAATCCCGCGGAATCGCCGCGGAACAGGCGTCATTCCACTTACTGCACTTGACAGTACACATTTCGAAAATAGAATGACCGTTCATTCATTTTGGACGCGGGCGCCTTTTCGGGTCGCGCCGTCCCCGTCGCTCCTGATCGAGGTTTCCATGGCTGCCCTCCGCACTGCTCCCCGGTTCTCGCTGCTGCTCGCCGTTGCCGGCGCCCTGGCCCTGTCCGCCTGCGGCGGCGAACCCGCCCCCCAGGCCATGCCCACGCCCGAAGTCGCCGTGGTCACGCTCAAGGACCAGCCGGTGCGGCTGACCCGCGACCTGGCGGGCCGCACCACGCCCTTCCTGGTGGCCGAGGTCCGGCCGCAGGTGACCGGCATCGTCAAGCGCCGCCTGTTCGAGGAAGGTTCGCTGGTGAAGGCCGGCGCGCCGCTGTACGAAATCGACGCCTCCGCCTACCGCGCCAGCCGGGACAGCGCCCGCGCCGGACTGGCCCGCGCCGAGGCCGCGCTGACGTCGGCGCGCCTGGCCGCCAACCGCTCGAAGGAGCTGGCCGCAGCCAAACTGGTCAGCGCCCAGGACAACGAGCGCGCCGCCGCTGCCTTCCAGCAGGCCCAGGCCGACGTGGCCGCCGCGCGCGCCGACCTGCGCGCCACCGAAGTGACCCTGGGCTACGCCACGATCACCGCGCCCATCAGCGGCCGCATCGGCAAGTCCAGCGTCACCCAGGGCGCGCTGGTCACCGCCAACCAGGAACAGGCGCTGGCCACCATCCAGCAGCTCGACCCGATCTACGTGGACCTGGCGCAGTCGAGCACCGAACTGCTGTCGCTGCGCAAGGAAATGGCCGCGGGCACGCTGGAGCAGGCCGACGGCGTGCCGGTGAAGATCCTGCTCGAGGACGGCAGCACCTACGGCCAGGACGGCCGCATGGAGTTCGCCGATGTCACCGTGGACCCCACCACCGGCAGCTACGCGCTGCGCGTGCGGGTGCCCAACCCCGACAACTTCCTGCTGCCGGGCATGTACGTGCGCGCGGTGGTGGACATGGGCCAGCGCCCGAACGGCGTGCTGGCGCCGCAGCAGGGCATCACGCGCGACGCCAAGGGCCACGCGGTGGCGATGGTGGTGACGCCGGAAAGCAAGGTCGAGCAGCGCATCGTGCAGGCCAGCCGCACCATCGGCGACCAGTGGCTGGTGGACGAGGGCCTGAAGGCCGGCGACCGCGTGATCGTCGAAGGCCTGCAGAAGGTGCAGCCGGGCGGCATGGCCACGGCCGTCGAAGCCGGCGCCGCGCAAGCGCCCGGTCCGTCCCAGCCCGCGCCCGCCGCGGCCGACAGCGAATAAGGAAGGACCCTCCCCATGGCAAGGTTCTTCATTGACCGTCCCATCTTCGCGTGGGTCATCGCGATCATCATCATGCTCGCGGGCCTGCTGGCGCTGACCCAGCTGCCGATCTCGCGCTACCCCACCATCGCCCCGCCGTCGGTCACCATCAACGCCAGCTATCCGGGCGCGTCGGCGCAGGCGGTGGAGAACTCGGTGACGCAGATCATCGAGCAGTCCATGACCGGCCTGGACGGCCTGGACTACCTCTCGTCCACGTCCGATTCCAACGGCAGCGTCAGCGTCACGCTCACCTTCAAGACCGGCACCGACCCCGACATCGCCCAGGTGCAGGTGCAGAACAAGCTGCAGGGCGCCACTGCGCTGCTGCCGCAGGTGGTGCAGCAGCAGGGCATCGGCGTCACCAAGGCCAGTTCGGGCTTCCTGCAGGTGCTGGGCTTCGTGTCCGAGGACGGCAGCATGGACCGCGGCGACATCGCCGACTACGTGTCCTCGAACATCGTCGACCCGCTCAGCCGCGTGCCGGGCGTGGGCAGCGTGCAGGTGTTCGGCGGCAAGTACGCCATGCGCATCTGGCTCGACCCGGGCAAGCTCAACACTTACAAGATGGCGCCGGCCGACGTCATCGCCGCCATCCGCGCCCAGAACGCCCAGGTGGCCGTGGGCCAGCTGGGCGGCACGCCGGCCATCGACGGCCAGCAGATCAACGCCACCATCACCGCCCAGGACCGCCTGCAGACGCCGGAACAGTTCCGCGCCATCGTGCTGCGCAGCAATGTGGATGGTTCCGTGCTGCGCCTGGGCGACGTGGCCCGGGTGGAGCTGGGTTCGGAAAGCTACTCGGTCATCAGCCGCTACAACGGCCAGCCGGCCTCGGGCGTGGCGGTGTCGCTGGCCACCAATGCGAACGCACTGTCCACGGCCGACGGCATGGCCGCGCTGATGGAGCAGATGAAGCCTTCGTTCCCGCCGGGCCTGAAGGTGGTGATTCCGTTCGACACCACGCCGTTCGTGCGCGTCTCGATCAATGAAGTGGTCAAGACGCTGATCGAGGCCGTGGTGCTGGTGTTCCTGGTGATCTTCCTGTTCCTGCAGAACTTCCGCGCCACGCTCATCCCCACCATCGCGGTGCCGGTGGTGCTGCTGGGCACGCTGGCCATCCTGCTGGCGCTGGGCTTCTCGATCAACATGCTGACCATGTTCGCCATGGTGCTGGCCATCGGCCTGCTGGTGGACGACGCCATCGTGGTGGTGGAGAACGTCGAGCGCCTGATGAGCGAAGAAGGCCTGACGCCGCTCGAGGCCACGCGCAAGTCCATGGACCAGATCACCGGCGCGCTGGTGGGCATCGGCATGGTGCTGGCGGCGGTGTTCATCCCGATGGCCTTCCTTACCGGATCCACGGGCGTGATCTACCGCCAGTTCACCGCCACCATTGTTTCGGCGATGGGCCTGTCGGTGCTGGTGGCCATCGTGCTGACGCCGGCGCTGTGCGCCACCATGCTCAAGCCGCTCAAGAAGGGCGAACACCACGGCGAGAAGGGCTTCTTCGGCTGGTTCAACAAGAAGTTCGACGCGGGCAACAGGAAGTACCAGGGCTTCGTGGGCACCATGCTGCGGCGTAGTGGCCGCTTCCTCGTGCTGTACGGGCTGCTGGCGCTGGTGATGGTGTTCGTCTACTCGCGCGTGCCGTCGTCCTTCCTTCCCGACGAAGACCAGGGCGTGCTGTTCACCATCGTGCAGACGCCGGTGGGCGCCACCCAGGAGCGCACGCAGAAGGTGATGGAACAGGTCGAGGCCCACTACATGCAGAACGAGGCCGCGCACATCGAGTCCACGTTCTCGGTGCAGGGCTTCAGCTTCGCCGGCAGCGGCCAGAACAACGGCATGGTGTTCGTGAAGCTCAAGGACTGGGAAGAGCGCACTTCGGCCGATGCCAGCGTGGATGCGCTGGTGGGCCGCGCCATGGGCGCCTTCAGCCAGATCAAGGACGCCATGGTGTTCGCCCTGGCGCCGCCGCCGGTCACCGAGCTGGGCACCACGGGCGGCTTCAACCTCTACCTCAAGGACAACGCGGGTGCCGGCCACCAGGCGCTGGTGGCCGCGCGCAACCAGATGCTGGGCGCCGCGGCGCAGAGCCCGCTGCTGATGGGCGTGCGCCCCAACGGCCAGGAGGACACGCCGCAGTTCCGCCTGGACATCGACACCGAGAAGGCGCAGGCGCTGGGCGTGTCGGTGGCCGAGATCAACAGCACCCTGTCCGTGGCCTGGGGCGGTCAGTACATTGACGACTTCATCGACCGCGGCCGCGTGAAGCGCGTCTACCTGCAGGCCGACGCGCCCTTCCGCATGGTGCCCGAGGACTTCGGCCAGTGGTACGTGCGCAACGGCGCCGGTGAAATGGTGCCGTTCTCGTCCTTCGCCACCACGCGCTGGGAATACGGTTCGCCGCGCCTGGAGCGGTTCAACGGCGCCTCGGCCATCAACATCACCGGCACGCCGGCACCGGGCGTGAGCTCGGGCGACGCGATGGCCGAGATGGAGCGCATCGCCGGCGAACTGCCGCAGGGCTTCGGCATCGAGTGGAGCGGCCAGAGCTTCCAGGAGCGCGCCGCGAACGCACAGACGCCGATGCTGTACGCGCTGTCGGTGCTGATCGTGTTCCTGTGCCTGGCGGCGCTGTATGAAAGCTGGTCCATCCCCACCTCGGTGCTGCTGGTGGTGCCGCTGGGCATCCTGGGCACGGTGCTGTTCACGTGGCTGCGCGGGCTGGAGCGCGACGTGTACTTCCAGGTGGGCATGCTGACCACGGTGGGCCTGTCGTCGAAGAATGCGGTGCTGATCATCGAGTTCGCCAAGGCCAACGTCGAGAAGGGCATGGACCTGGTGGAAGGCACGCTGGCCGCCATCGGCGACCGCCTGCGGCCCATCCTGATGACGTCGATTGCCTTCGGCTTCGGCGTGCTGCCGCTGGCCCTGGCTTCGGGCGCGGGCTCGGGTGCGCAGCGCGCCATCGGCACCGGCGTGGTGGGCGGCATGCTGGCCGGCACCTTCCTGGGCATCTTCTTCATCCCGCTGTTCTTCGTGGTGGTGCGGCGCCTGACGGCGCGCCGGAAGGCGGTGTCGTGAACCTCGCCGCCGGCGCACCGAGCAAGTCCGAACTGCGCGCGCAGGTACAGCGCACGCGCATCCTGGACGCCGCACGCACCTGCTTCGCCGAGCGCGGCTTCCACGCCGCCAGCATCGCCGCCATCGCCGAGGCGGCGGGCATGAGCCAGGGTTTGATCTACCGCTACTTCACCAACAAGGCCGCCATCGTCCACGCCATCGTGGACGAACAGCGCCAGGGCCGCGGCGAGGCGCTGGCGGGCATCGCCTCCTGCCATGCGCTGGTGGACGTGGTGATGGGCAAGCTCGAGCGCTGGCGCGAGCGCGGCGGCACGTTCGACCGTGAGTTCGACCCGATCCTGTTCCTCGAAATCACCACCGAAGCCACCCGCGACCCGGAGGTGGCCGCCGTGCTGTCGGAAAACGAGCAGGCGGTGTGGTGCGACCTGTCGGACGTGATCCGCCGCGACGCGCTGGCCTCGGGCAAGGCGCTGGACGAAGCCCAGGTGCAGCAGCGCACCGTGGCCCTGCGCTGCGTGGTGGACGGCGCCATCCTGAACTGGATCCGCGACCCGTCCATGGACGCCCAGCAGCTGCGCCGCAGCCTCAACGCCGTCTGCGACACCCTCCTCACCTGAAAACCGGGGCGAAAACCGGGGTCAGAGCCCGGCGTAGCGGCAGCCCGAGGTGCAGGTTTCGTGCACCACCACCAGCGACAGGGCCGGCAGCTGCGGCTTGATCTGGTCCCAGATCCAGCGGGCGAGGTTCTCGCTGGTGGGGTTTTCCAGGCCGGGGATGTCGTTGAGGTAGTGGTGGTCCAGGCGCTCGTAGGTCGGCTTGAAGATCGCCTTGATGTCGCCGAAGTCCATGATCCAGCCCGTGTGCGGATCGGGCGTGCCGCCCACGTGCAGCTCCACAGCGAACGAGTGGCCGTGCAGGCGCGCGCACTTGTGGCCCGGCGGCACGTTGGGCAGCCGGTGGGCGGCTTCGATGCGGAAAACCTTGAAGATGTCCATGGTCAGGATTGTATCCCGCCGCCGGGGAGGGCGCCCCCGCACGGGGACGCGCCGGGTTTGTGATGGCGCGCGGGCCGGGCCTATGCTGGGGGCCACCCCCCCCGGGAGTCTGACCATGCGCCCCTTCGTGCTTGTCCTGATGGCCGCGGCCGCGCTGGCCTGGCTGCCGGTCGCCCGGGCCCTGACCCCGCTGCCCCAGGCGTCGTACGCCGGCAAGACCGTACTGGTCACCGGCTCCACCGACGGACTGGGCCGCGAGCTGGCGCTGGCGCTCGCCGCCGACGGGGCCCACGTCATCGTGCATGGCCGCAATGCCGAACGGGGCCAGGCGGTGGTGGACGAGATCACGAAGGCCGGCAGGGGCTCGGCCCGCTTCGTCGCCGCCGATTTCGCCTCGCTGCAGGCGGTGCGCGAGTTCGCCGACACCGTCGCCCGCACCACGCCCAGGCTCGACCTTCTGGTGAACAACGCCGGCGTCGCCTTCACCGGCGACCAGCCGCGCCGCGAGAGCGCCGACGGCCACGAACTGCAGTTTGCCGTGAACTACCTGGCCGGCTGGGTGCTGGTCAACCGGCTGCGGAACAACCTGGCCGCCGCGGCGCCGTCGCGCATCGTCAACGTCGCGTCGGGCAGCGCTTCCCCCATCGACTTCGACGACGTGATGCTGGAAAGGCCCGGCGCCTACGCCCGCGGCTACGGCCAGAGCAAGCTCGCCCAGGTCACGATGACCGTCGCCCTGGCGCCGGCGTTCCAGGAGCAGGGCATTACGATGATTGCCCTGCACCCGGCCACCATGATGGACACCACGATGGTGCGCGGCCTCGGCGTGGCGCCGCGCACCACCGTGGCCGAAGGCCGCGACCACGTGATGGGGCTGATCAAGGCGCCGGTGCTGCAGCCCGGCACCTTCTACCGCGACGGCGTGCCGACCGAGCCGCGCGACCCGCAGCCGAGTGACCCGCAGGCGCGCGCCAGGCTGGTGGCGCTGAGCGAGAAGCTGACCGGCGTGCCCTTCACTCCACGGTGATGCGCTTCACCTCGCCCAGGTTCAGTTCGCGCACGCCGGCCTCGATCACCTTCAGGTCGCCCACGATCACCCACGTCAGCTCATCGGGCTTGACCACGCCGGCCGCCGCGGCATTCATCGCCGGCGCGTCCAGCGAGGAAAGGTTCCTGGCGTAGTTGGCGTAGTAGGCCGGGTCGCGGCCGGTGTTGACGATGTCCAGCGCCGCCGCCAGCAGCGAGTCCAGCGTTTCGAAACGGCCCGGCAGGCGCGCCACCTGGCTGCGCATGATGCTGGTGTACTCGTCGCCCGCCAACGGCCGTTCACCGGCCACGCCCTGGATCTCGCGCACCACTTCGATGATGGCTTCCCGGGTTTTGTCGGTCTGCACCGGCGCATTCACCACGAAGGTGCGCGGGCCGCGCGCCGCGTTCACGCCGCCGTAGGCGCCGTAGGACCAGTGCTTGTCCAGGCGCAGGTTGCGGTTCAGGCGCGCGGTGGCCATGCCGCCGAAGTTGCGCATCACCGTTTCCAGCGCCAGGTCGTCGGCCTGGCCCGAGGGCGAGGCCAGGTGCGCGGCGACGATCACCGTCTGCGGTGCGCCCGGCTTGTCGATCAGGTGCACCACGCCGCGGCCGGGCGAGGTGCTGGGGCCCACGGCCTTGGCCGGCGCGGGGGCGCCGCGCCAGCCGCCGAAGCTGCGCTCGAGTTCGGCCACCAGCTCGGGCAGGGTGATGTCGCCCGCCGCCACCACGGTGGCGTTGGACGGCACGAACCAGCGCGCATGCCAGTCGGCCAGCGCCTGGCCAGTCAGCGCCGCCACCGCGGTCTCGCTGCCCAGCCCGCCGCCCGGCGCCGCGTAGGGATGGCCAGGCGCGTAAAGCAGGGTCGGCAGCACGCGCTGCGCGGCGGCGCCCGGGTTGGCTTTCTGCTGCGCGATGGAAGCGAGCTGCTGCTTGCGCTGCAGGTCCACCATGTCGGCCGGGAAGGCGGGGTTGAGCGCCACGTCCGCCATCAGGTCCAGCGAACCGGCGAGATTGCCGCTCAGCGCACCCAGGCGCACGAACGACTGGTCGAGCACGTTGCCCACCGAAAGCTGCGCGCCCAGCGCGTCGCGCTCGTCGGCGATGCGGAAGGCGTCGCGCGTCTTCGTGCCCTTGAGCAACAGCTCGAGCGCGAAGTTGGCGGTGCCGCGCGCGTCGGCCGGATCGGCGGCCACGCCGGCGTCCACGGCCAGCATCAGGTTCACCAGCGGCGCCGAGTGGCGCTCGAGCAGCACCACCTTCAGGCCGTTGGCCAGCGTGGCGCGCTGCACCTCGGGGAAGCGAACGTCGGGCGACGGGCCCAGCGCCGGCAGCACCGAGCGGTCCAGGTCGCTGGCCGCGGCCTTGAGCGCCGGGAACGGGTCCACCTGCAGCGTGTAGCTGGGGCGCGACAGCCAGGCCTTGGCGGTGTCGCGCAGTTCGGCCGGGGTGATGGCGCGGTAGTCGCGGAAGCGCTGCAGATAGGCCTCGGGGTCGCCGAAGTAGGTCTGTGATTCCACCAGCACGTCCGATCGGCCGCCGAAGCCGCCCAGGCGCTCCTTGCCGCGCACGAACTGCGCCACTTCGCCGGTGCGCGCGCGATCCAGCGCAGCGGCCTCGGGCAGCTGCGACATCGCCTTGGCCAGCAGCGCGTCGAGTTCGCGCTCGAGCTGCGCCGGGTCCACGCCCGGCCGCACGCTCGCCACCACCAGGAACAGGCTGGCCAGCTCGCCGTCCTGCACGCCGGCCTGCACGCCGGTGGCCAGGCCCTTCTCGAACACCAGTTCGCGCTGCAGCGGCGAGCTTTCGCTGCCCGACAGCACGCTGCCGAACAGCTGCATGGCGTGGGTGGCGCGCTTGCCCATGGGCGGCAGGTGCCAGGCGCGGTAGATGCGCGTCTGCGGCACCTGGTCCTGCATGCTGTCGCGGATGTCGGCGTCCAGCACCGGCACCCATTCGCGCTGGCGCGCCACCGGCTTGCCCGGCGCGATGCCGCCGAAGTACTTGCCCACCAGCGCCTTGGCCTGTTCAAGCGTGATGTCGCCGGCCAGGCCCAGCACGGCGTTGTTGGGGCCGTAGTAGTCGGCATACCACTGGCGGATGTCGTCCATCTTCGCCGCGTCCAGGTCGGCCATGCTGCCGATGGTGGACCAGCTGTAGGGGTGCGAGTACGGGTACATCGTTTCCGATACGCGGGTCCAGACGCGGCCGTAGGGCTGGTTCTCGCCCTGGCGCTTCTCGTTCTTCACCACGCCGCGCTCGCGCTCGAGCATTTCCTCGCTGAGGTTGCCGGCCAGGAAGCCCATGCGGTCGGCTTCCAGGTACAGCGTACGCTCCAGCGCCGAGGTCGGCACGTCCTGGAAGAAGTTGGTGCGGTCGGTGCTGGTGGTGCCGTTGCGGTTGTTGGCGCCCAGGTCGTCCATCGCCTCGCGGAAACCGTGCGGATGGTTCTCGCTGCCGTTGAAGAAGAAGTGCTCGAACAGGTGCGCGAAGCCGGTGCGGCCGCGCACTTCGTTGCGCGAGCCGACGTGGTACCAGACGTTCACGCCCACCAGGGGCACGCTGTGGTCCTCGTGCACCAGCACCGTCAGCCCATTGTCGAGCACGAACCTGTGGTGGGCGATGCGCAATGGCGCAAGTTCGGCCTCGCCGGCCGCAGCGCGCGGCTGGGCCTTGGCGAGGGTGGCGGGCAGGGCGGTCGCCAGCAGCAGCGTGGCGATCAGCGTGATGGTGCGCATGGTGGGTCCTTCCCGGGAGGCAGCGCTCGAATCTAGCGGGACGGGCGGCGCTTGCCCAGTGCGGGAGGTCCGGCCACGGCCGTCGCCCGGGGCCCGGTGGCCGGAAAGCCTGTCGCGTCACCGGCGGGTCCGGGATAATGGCGCATCCCTGCTCCCGGCCTGACCATGAACACGAACTTCCGCAAGCCCATGCCCGGCACATCGCTGGATTACTTCGACGCCCGCGCTGCGGTGGAGGCGCTGGCGCCCGGCGCCTGGGACGGCCTGCCCTACGTTTCGCGCGTGCTGGCCGAGAACCTGGTGCGCCGCTGCGACCCGGCGGCGCTGGACGCCTCGCTGCGCCAGCTGGTCGAACGCCGGCGCGACCTCGACTTCCCGTGGTTCCCGGCGCGCGTGGTCTGCCACGACATCCTGGGCCAGACCGCGCTGGTGGACCTGGCCGGCCTGCGCGACGCCATCGCCGACCAGGGCGGCGACCCGGCCCAGGTGAACCCGGTGGTGCCCGTGCAGCTGATCGTGGACCACTCGCTGGCGGTGGAGTGCGGCGGCTTCGACCCCGATGCGTTCGCCAAGAACCGCGCCATCGAGGACCGCCGCAACGAAGACCGCTTCCACTTCATTGACTGGACCAAGCGCGCGTTCAAGAACGTGGACGTGATCCCGCCGGGTAACGGGATCATGCACCAGATCAACCTGGAGAGGATGTCGCCGGTGATCGGCGTTCAGGACGGCGTGGCCTATCCCGACACCTGCGTGGGCACCGACAGCCACACGCCGCACGTGGATGCGCTGGGCGTGATTGCCATCGGCGTGGGCGGCCTGGAGGCCGAGAACGTGATGCTGGGCCGCGCCTCGTGGATGCGCCTGCCCGACATCATCGGCGTCGAACTCACCGGCAAGCCCCAGCCGGGCATCACCGCCACCGACATCGTGCTGGCGCTCACCGAATTCCTGCGCGCCTCGAAAGTGGTGGGCGCGTGGCTGGAGTTCCGCGGCGAAGGCGCTGCCGCGCTCACGCTGGGCGACCGCGCCACCATCTCCAACATGGCACCCGAGTACGGCGCCACGGCGGCGATGTTCTTCATTGACGGCAACACGCTGGACTACCTGCGCCTGACCGGCCGCAGCGACGAGCAGGTGCGCCTGGTCGAGACCTACGCGAAGCACGCCGGCCTGTGGGCCGATGCGCTGGCCACGGCGCAGTACGAGCGCACGCTGTCGTTCGACCTGTCGAAGGTGGGCCGCAACATGGCCGGCCCGTCCAACCCGCATGCGCGCGTGGCCACCGCCGACCTCGCCGCCAAAGGCATCGCCGGCAACCTCGACGCCGCCCGCGCGCAGGAAGCCGAAGGCCTGATGCCCGACGGCGCCGTCATCATCGCCGCCATCACCAGCTGCACCAACACGTCCAACCCGCGCAACGTGATTGCCGCCGGCCTGCTGGCGCGCAACGCCAACCGCGCCGGCCTGGTGCGCAAGCCGTGGGTGAAGAGTTCGCTGGCGCCGGGCTCCAAGACCGTGGCGATGTACCTGGAGGCCGCCGGCCTGAAGCAGGAGCTCGAAGCGCTGGGCTTTGGCATCGTCGCCTTCGCCTGCACCACCTGCAACGGCATGAGCGGCGCGCTGGACCCGGCCATCCAGAAGGAAATCACCGACCGCGACCTGTACGCCACCGCCGTGCTCAGCGGCAACCGCAACTTCGACGGCCGCATCCATCCCTATGCCAAGCAGGCCTTCCTGGCCTCGCCGCCGCTGGTGGTGGCCTATGCCATCGCCGGCACCATCCGCTTCGACATCGAGAAGGATGCGCTGGGCGTGGATGCCGCCGGCCGGCCCGTCACGCTCAAGGACCTGTGGCCGAGCGACGAAGAGATCGACGCCATCGTGAAGGCCAGCGTGAAGCCCGAGCAGTTCCGCAAGGTCTACGAGCCGATGTTCAGCGTGGTTGTGGAAAGCGGCGAGCAGGTCAGCCCGCTGTACGACTGGCGCCCGCGCAGCACCTACATCCGCCGCCCGCCGTACTGGGAAGGCGCGCTGGCCGGCGAGCGCACGCTGCGCGGCCTGCGCCCGCTGGCGCTGCTGGGCGACAACATCACCACCGACCACCTGTCGCCTTCGAACGCCATCCTGGCCAACTCCGCCGCCGGCGAATACCTGGCGAAGATGGGCCTGCCCGAAGAGGACTTCAATTCCTACGCCACCCACCGCGGCGACCACCTGACCGCACTGCGGGCCACCTTCGCCAACCCCACGCTGAGCAACGAAATGGCGGTGGTGGACGGCGCGGTGAAGAAGGGTTCGCTGGCGCGCGTGGAGCCCGAAGGCGAAGTGATGCGCATGTGGGAGGCGATCGAAACCTACCTGGATCGCGGCCAGCCGCTGATCATCGTCGCCGGCGCCGACTACGGCCAGGGCAGCTCGCGCGACTGGGCCGCCAAGGGCGTGCGCCTGGCCGGCGTGGAGGTGATTGCAGCCGAAGGCTTCGAGCGCATCCACCGCACCAACCTGATCGGCATGGGCGTGCTGCCGCTGGAGTTCCAGCCCGGCACCACCCGCAAGACCCTGGGCCTGGACGGCACCGAAACCTTTGATGTGCTGGGCGAACGCACCCCGCGCGCCACGCTCACCCTGGTGGTCACCCGCCGCAGCGGCGAGCGCCTGGAGGTGCCGATGACCTGCCGCCTGGACACCGCCGAAGAAGTGTCCATTTACGAGGCGGGCGGCGTGCTGCAGCGCTTCGCGCAGGATTTCCTGGCGGCCACGGCGGCGGCCTGAGACGGGTCGAACGCCGACAGCCACCCGGGCCATCGGCGCATTGCCGGGCCTCGCGCCGGGGCGTAAACTCCTATGGCAATCTTTGCCATAGGAGCCTGTCGTGGCCACCATGAACATCTCCCTGCCCGATGACCTGAAGGCCTTCGTCGATGCGCAGGTCGCCGAGCACGCGTACGGGTCAAGCAGCGAATACCTGCGTGAACTGATCCGCAAGCAGCGTGACGTCGAGAAACTGCGGGGCCTGCTGCTGGAGGGCGCCAACTCGGGCCCGGGCGAGCGGGTCACTGCCGACACGTTCGGCAAGATGCGCGAGCAACTGCGCGCGCGCCACGCGAAGTGAAGCCAGCCATCTGGCGCGCTGCCGCGCGGAGTGATGCGGCCGAGGCGGCCTGGTGGTATGCGCAAGAGGCAGGGCTCGCGGCGGGCGAACGTTTCCTTGCCGCCGTCGAGCATGGCATCGACCATCTCTCACGCCACCCGGCCATCGGATCATCGCGCTACGCCGTGGCCCTGAACCTCGAGGGCCTGCGGTTCTGGCCGCTCAATGGCTATCCCTACCTGTTGCTCTACGTCGAACTCGAAACCCATCTGGACATCTGGCGTGTGCTGCACGCCCAGCGTGATATCCCGGCATGGATGGCCGAACCCAAGGAAAGCAAATGAAGCACGCCCCCCAGCTCCGCATCCCCGCCACCTACCTGCGCGGCGGCACGTCCAAGGGCGTGTTCTTCCGCCTTGAAGACCTGCCCGAGGCCGCGCGCGTGCCCGGCCCCGCGCGCGACGCGCTGCTGATGCGCGTCATCGGTTCGCCCGACCCCTACGGCAAGCACACCGACGGCATGGGCGGCGCCACGTCCAGCACCAGCAAGTGCGTGATCATTTCGAAGAGTTCGCAGCCCGGCCACGACGTGGACTACCTCTACGGCCAGGTGTCCATTGATACCGCCTTCGTGGACTGGAGCGGCAACTGCGGCAACCTCAGCACCGCGGTGGGGCCGTTCGCCATCGCCAATGGCTTCATTGACAAAGCGCGGCTGCCGGCCAACGGCACGTTCGCGGTGAAGGTGTGGCAGGCCAACATCGGCAAGACCATCGTCTGCCATGTGCCGGTCACGAACGGTGAAGTGCAGGAAACCGGCGACTTCGAACTCGACGGCGTCACCTTCCCGGCCGCCGAGATCGTGCTGGAGTTCATTGACCCGGCCGACGAGGGCGAAGGCGAGGGC
>Ga0209175_10000587_pt1 | contig 20719 bp, 21 predicted proteins | sample JI91814C2DNA_FD_187506 | JGI IMG/M metagenome (GOLD analysis project Ga0209175, IMG submission 187506) | Wastewater effluent complex algal communities from Wisconsin, to seasonally profile nutrient transformation and Carbon sequestration -... | ecosystem: Engineered > WWTP > Effluent > Algae...
GGATGCCAACCTGGCGGATCTGCGAGGGCTGCAGCGCCGGCGACGATCCGCCCAGGTGCGTCAGCGGCCGCGGGCCCAGCCCGCACAGGCACGACACCGGCATGCCGTGGATGTTGCCCGAAGGCGTGACGTCGCTGGTGTTGAAGTCGGCGTGGGCGTCCAGCCACAGCACGCGCAGGGCCTTGCCGTTCTCGCGGCACCAGCGCGCCACGGCGGTGATGCTGCCCACGCCCAGGCAGTGGTCGCCGCCGAGCAGGATGGGCAGGCGGCCGAGCTGCAGCTGCGCGTACATCGCGTCCATCACCAGCTGGTTCCAGGCGACCACCTGGTCGAGGTGGCGATAGCCCTCGGTGGGCGGCAGCCAGGGATTGACCGGGCCGGCCAGGTTGCCGGTGTCCACCACGTCCAGGCCGCGCTCGCGCAGGGCTTCGGCGAGGCCGGCGACGCGCAGCGCTTCAGGGCCCATCGAGGCACCGCGGTGGCCGGCGCCGATGTCGGTGGGCGCGCCCACCAGCGCGACGGTCTGGCTGGTCGGGTTCATTGCGCGGTCACCTCGGCGGCGGGCGCCTGCACGGGCCGGCCCTCGGCCTTCCAGCGCGCCCAGCTGCCGTCCACCTGGCGCACGTCGAAGCCTGCCTGCGCCAGCACGCCTTCGGCGATGCCGGCGCGGCGGCCACTCTGGCAATACACCAGCACCCAACGGCGGCCGTCGAGCTCGGACAGGCGCCGGGCCACCTGGTCGTGCGGGATGTTCACCGCGCCCGGCACGTGGCCGGCGGCGAACTCTTCGGGCGAACGCACGTCCAGCAGCAGCGGCGCATCGGCGCGCCGCGAGACTTCTTCCACCGCGGCGGGCGACACGGCGGGCTTGCCCGCCAGCGCGGCCATCGGCAGCGCGAGACCAAGCAACAGGGTGGTGGCGCAGTGGCGATGTCGGCGCATGGCGCCTCCTTGGCTGGGGATTGCGTGATGGCGATGCGTGGTGCCGACACCCGGATTCGAACTGGGGACCTACCGCTTACAAGGCGGTTGCTCTACCAACTGAGCTATGCCGGCATGGCGGCCGATTCTAACCCGCGGCGGCGATCACTCGCAGGCCACCGGACGGGCCTGCACGTCCCGCGCCTTGGGCAGCAGCGCCTGCCAGTCGAAGCCCGGTTCGGCGGCGAGGTCTATCCACCACTGCGCGGCGTCTTCCGTGCGCGGTTCGAGCACGGCGGTGAAGCCCTGCGCGGCAAGTTCGTCGCGACGCTTCTCGGCGTTGGCCAGGTCGCGGAACAGGCCCAGCGACACGGTGTTCTCCTGGTCGCCGGCGGTGACGACGTAGTAGTCGCGCACGCCGCGCGCGGCCAGCTGGCGCGCCGCCGCCAGCGCGGCCTCGCGGCTGCCCGACGCCGGCAGGTAGACGCGGTAGCCGCGCAGCTGGGTGGCGCCCACTTCGCGGTACTGGATGCGCGCCACGCCGGGCGTGAGGGCAGCCATCGCGGCGCGCAGTTCGGCCGGCGTCGCGAACGGGCCCAGGGTCAGGCAGTCCGGCGCGTCGGGCATCGGCACGGGCACGGCGCCGCGCTCCATTTCGTCGGCGCTGGGCGGTACCTCGGCTTCGCCCAGCAGCACCAGGCCACCCACGCCGGCATCCATGGGCGGCGGCGGCACGGGGGTGGGCGGGCGCTGCGCCATCCACCACGCGGCCACGCCCAGGTTCAGGCACACCAGCAGCACCACCAGCCCGCGCAGGATCACGGCGTACTCCCGGCATTGTGCGCGGCATAAACGGCCAGACCCTCCAGCACCAGCCCCGGTGCCCACTCCACGTCCAGCTCGAGCGCACTGGCCAGGCGCTGGCCGCCGCCGCCGCTGAGCAGCACCCGCGGCGCCGCGCCCAGCCGCTGCGTGGCCTTGCGGTGGCTGCGCTCCACCAGCCCCGCGGCCGCACCCAGGCTGCCGCTGGCCAGCGCGTCGGCGGTGTCGGCGGCGAAGTCGCCGGCCTCGCCGCCGGCGAAGGCCAGCGCCGGGAAACGCGCCGCCAGCGCCGAGCGCATGTGTTCCGGGCTGGGCGCGATCAGTCCGCCGCGGTGGACGCCGTGCGCGTCCAGCAGGTCCACGGTGAGCGCGCTGCCGGCCGACACGCACAGCCAGGGCCCCGGGCCGCGGGCATGTGCCGCCAGCAGCGCCAGGAACCGGTCCACGCCCAGCCGCGAGGGCTCGGCATAGGCGATGCGCACGCCCGCGCATTCACTGCGCGGGCGGGCGCGCGTGGCGGGGTTGCCGTGGCTGGCCAGGGCTTCGGCGACGGCCGCCGTCAGCTCCGATCCGGCCACCGACGCCAGCCAGCACGCATCGCCGGGCTGCACGCCGGCCAGCCAGCGCTGCATGGACGGCGCGAAGTCGGCGGCCCCGTGGGTCCAGGCCTGCATCTCGCCCAGGCCTTCGCCCGGTCGCCAGGCGGCGACTTTCAGTCGGGTGTTGCCGAGGTCGAGCAGCCAGGTGGTCATGCGGCGCGCAGGCTCGCTTCACCGGCGTGGTGCCGGCGTTCGCCGTCGGCCTCGCGCAGCCTCAGGGCGCCATCGGCCGCCACGCCCAGCGCCACGCCCTCGACCACGCGGTCACCCAGGTGCAGCCGCACGCGCTGGCCGGCCAGCATGTCGTGCCTGGCCCAACCTTCGAGGAAGGCCTCCAGGCCCTCGCGTTCGAAGCGGGCCAGCATCGGCAGCAGGGCGTCCAGCAGCGCCACGCACGCGGCATGGCGCGACGGCGGCGCGGCGGACAGCGAAGCCAGGTCGCACCACGGCTGGTCAATGTCGCGCGCGGCCGAAGCGGGCATCGCCACGTTCAGGCCCAGGCCCACCACCACGCGCATCGGGCCGCCGGCTTCACCGCCGACCTCCACCAGGATGCCGCCCAGCTTGCGGCCGTTGGCCACCAGGTCGTTGGGCCATTTCAGGCGCACCTGCGGGTAGCCCAGCGCGTGCAGCGCGTCGGCCGCGGCCACGCCTACGGCCAGGCTCAATCCCTGCAGCGCGGCCACGCCGCCGTCGAAGCGGCGCGACAGGCTCAGGTAAACATGCGCCGCCAGCGGTGACGCCCAGCGCCGGCCGCGGCGCCCGCGCCCCGCGGTCTGCCGCTCGGCCAGCCAGGCCCGCGTGCCGCGAGCCGGCGCCGGCTCGCGCAGCGCCACGGCATTGGTCGAGTCGGTTTCAAGCAGCACGTCCAGGTGCGCCAGTTCGGCCCTGGCCGACGGCGCCAGGGCGGCGGCGATCGCGTCGGCGTCCAGCAGCTCCAGGGCCGCGTCCAGCGCGTAGCCTTGGCCCGGCCGCGCCTGCACGTCCACGCCGGCGGCGCGCAGCGATTCGATGCGCTTCCACACCGCGCTGCGGGTGATGCCCAGTTCGCGCGCCAGTTCGGCGCCCGACGCGGGCGAACGGCGCAAGCGCAGCAGCAGCGCGCGATCGATCACGCGGCCTTCCGGCGCAGGCGGGTCCACAGCCGCACGCGTTCGAACCGCGCTTCGGTGCCGGCGCGCAGCCGCGCCAGGTTGGCGCGGTGGGTGAACACGATGAACACCGCCATCAGCACCGCGAAGCCAAAGCGCACGTCGTCGGCGCCGGTGAACCAGGCCAGCGGCACCAGCATGGCGGCGGCCAGCACGGTGGACAGGCCGACGTAGCCGGTGGCGGTGAGCACCAGCAGCCACGCCGCCAGCACCACCAGCACGGCCACGGGCCACAGCACCAGCAGCGCGCCCACCAGGGTGCCCGCCCCCTTGCCGCCGCGGAAGCCATGGAATACCGGCCAGACATGGCCCAGCACCGCCGCGATGGCCGCCGCGTAAGGCAGCCAGGGTTCGCCCTGGCCAAACCGCAGGGCCAGCCACACGGCCAGCGCGCCCTTGCCCACGTCCACCAGCACCGTGCCCAGTGCGAACTTCCAGCCCTGCGTGCGCAGCGCGTTGGTGCCGCCGGCGTTGCCGCTGCCCAGGGTGCGGATGTCCACGCCGCGCAGCCGGCCCAGCAGCAGGCTGCCCGACAGGGAACCCAACAGGTAGGCGGCGACGATGAGCAGTGCGGAAGTCATGGCCGCATTATGCGGCAGCCTCGCCCGGCCGTCAGTCCGCGGGCTGCAGCGACACCACCAGCGCGCCCGGTCCGGCGTGTGCACCGATGGCCGAACCGGTTTCCACCAGCCAGCCTTCGCGCACCGTGATGCGATCGCGCAGCGCGGCCAACACCGCCGCGCCGTCGTCGGCCGCGTCACAGTGGCCCACCACCAGGCGCCAGGCCTTCGTGCGGTCCACGCGCCGGGCCACGTGCGCGGCGAAGCGCACCGGCACGTTCGACGTGCCGAACAGGCCGCCGGCCATGCCCAGGCGGCCACTGGGCTTGATCCTGGCGATGGGCGTCAGGCCCAGCCACTCGGCCACCGGCTGGGCCCAGGCGGGCAGGCGGCCACCGCGCACGGCGTGGCGGATATTGCGCGCCAGGGCCCAGGTCTGCGTCAGGGGCTTGAGCCGCGCCAGTTCGGCCAGGATCGCCGGCGCGTCGGCGCCCTGCAGCGCCATCTCGCCCGCGCGCATCGCCAGCAGGCCCTCGCCGCCGGACGCGTTGCCGGTGTCGAACACGTGGGTGCGGTCGGGATGGCCGCGCTGGGCGGCGGTCTCGGCCGACTGCAGCGTGCCCGAGATCGCGCGCGACAGGCCCACGTAGACCAGCGTGCGGTGGTGCGAGAGCAGGAACTCGAACTGCCGGCGGAAATCGCCCGGCGGCGGCTGGCTGGTGCGCGGCAGCACCACCTCGGTGCGCAGCTTGCGATAGAACTCGGCCGTGGACAGCCCCACTTTGTCCAGGTAGTCCTGGTCGCCGAAGTTCACGCGCGCCGGCACCATGTGGATGTTCAGGCGCTGCATCTGGTCGGCGGGCAGGTCGGCGGCGCTGTCGGTGATCACCGCCACCGCGATCGATCCCGCTGCGGTGCGCGCCTGGGCGTGCATGTCGTCGGCCTTGGCGGCCTCGACGCGGCCGAAGCGCGCCGCGACCGCGAACATGGCGCTGGGGTCGGCCACGTGCGCATGCAGCCGCAGCCGCGCATGGCTGCCCGCGATCACCACGCACGACGAGCCCAGTTCGCCCATCGCGGCGCGCAGGCCGGCGCGGTCCAGGCCTTCGCCAATCAGCAGGCACTCGCTGCACCAACGGTGTTCGGGGTCGGCGTCGCCGATCTCGCCGTGCGCTTCGGCGGCCTCCAGGTCGCCGGGCAGTTCGTCGGCCAGGCCCACCGCATCCACGGCGCCGGAGGCGATGAAGTCGCCGATGCCTTCCAGCAGGTCCACGAAGCCCTGCGCGCCCGCATCCACCACGCCGGCACGGGCCAGCACCGGCAGCTGGTTGGGCGTGTTGGCCAGCGCGCGCCGGCTGTGTTCGAGCGCGGCGCGGAACCAGCCGCCCAGGTCGGTGTCGCTGCGCTGTTCGAGCGCGTCGGCGAAGGCGGCGATGACGCTGAGGATGGTGCCCTCGCGCGGCTCGGAAAGCGCCTGCCGCGCCGAGTCGGCGCCGGCGCGCACGGCCCGGGCCAGCGCCGCCGGCTCCAGCGCGCGCGCCGGGCCCGCCGCTTCGGCCACGCCGGTGAAGAACTGCGCCAGGATCGCGCCCGAGTTGCCGCGTGCGCCGTCCACGGCGTCTTCGCCCACGCGCCGCAGCAGGTCGCCGGCGCCCTGGGTACGCCGGCTCAGCGCGCCCGCCAGCACGCCACCCAGGGTGAACGCGAGGTTGCTGCCCGTGTCGCCGTCGGGCACCGGGAAGACGTTGATCTTGTTGAGCATCTCGCGCTGGGCGATGACGCGGCGGGCGCCGGCGATCAGGGCTCGGCGGAGGGCGGGACCGCGGATCAGGACACGCGGCGGTTCGATGATGGCGGCATTCATGGGCTGCCGGAGTCTGCCCCAAGCCGGGCCGAACGCCATGCTGCAGTGCCGCAACGCCGGCACGTGGCTACAACGCGGTTCGGGTATAAACTCGGCCCTGCAACCTTTCGGCGTCCTGCCGCATCCCTTGTGAACTATCCATCCCAGGTGTCCGCCATGTCCCGCACCCTGCTCGCCCTTTTGCTAGCCGTGGCCACGGCCGGTGCCCTGGCGGAGGAGTCGCTGCCGGCGGAAACGCAGGCGCCGCAGTGCGAAAAGGAAGACGCGCACGAGGCCAAGTCCACGGCGGCGACGCCGGGCGGGTCCTCGTCCGCACGCCCCGGCACGCCGGCCCCGGTGCGGCCGCGCAGCGCCAGCGGCCGCAGCACGCCGCGCTGGCACAGCCTGCTGCCGGGCATGATTCGCTAAACCCACGGACTTGCCAGCCGGGCCCCGCGCCCGCACCTTGGGCGGCATGAAGTCCCTGTTTGCCCGCCTCTTCCCCCGCCCGCCCGCACTGACGCCCGACCAGGACGCCCAACTGGCGGCCGACCTGCCCTGGCTGTCGCGCCTGGCCAGCGACCGCCGCGACCGCCTGTCGGCGCTCACCGCCCGTTTCCTGGCCGGCAAGGCCATCACGCCCGTGCACGGCCTGGCGCTGGACGACCGGCAGCGCCTGCGCCTGGCCACGCTGGCCTGCCTGCCGCTGCTGGAGTTCGGGGCCGAGGGCCTGCGCGGCTGGAGCCAGGTGGTGGTGTACCCCGGCGCCTTCCGGGTGCAGCGCCAGCACCACCACGAAGACACCGGCGTGCTGGAGGAATGGCAGGAAGACCTGGCCGGCGAATCCTGGGACCACGGCCCGCTGGTGCTGTCCTGGGACGACGTCGAGGCCGACCTGGCCGACCCCGAAGCCGGCTTCCAGCTGGTGGTGCACGAGATGGCGCACAAGCTCGACGCGCTGGACGGTGCGATGGACGGCACGCCGCCGCTGCCCGCCGAATGGCAGCGCGAATGGGCGCGCGATTTCCAGGCCGCCTACGACGATTTCTGCGCGCGCATGGACGCCGGCGGCGACAGCGCCATGGATCCGTACGCGGCCGAGGCGCCCGAGGAATTCTTCGCCGTCACCAGCGAGTATCACTTCTCCGCGCCGGCCCTGCTGGCGGCGGAAATGCCGGCCGTGGCCGCGCACCTGCGCCGCTTCTACGGCGAATCGCCGATACCGGCGGCCTAGAACGCCGGCGGGAAGCGCACGCGGAAGCGGCCGCCGCCCAGTTCGGGCGCGCGCTCCACGCTCAGTTCGCCTCGATACGCGGCCACGATGTCCTGCACGATGGACAGGCCGATGCCGTGGCCCTGCACGCGTTCGTCGCCGCGGACGCCGCGCTGCAAAAGGCGCTCGACCTGTTCTTCCGGGATGCCGGGGCCGTCGTCGTCCACGATGAAGATCACGCCGGGGCGGCGGTTGGGCGAAGCGCCCTCCACCCGCACGCTCAGCAGCACGCGCCGCCGCGCCCACTTGAAGGCGTTCTCCAGCAGGTTGCCCAGCAATTCCTGCAGGTCGCCCAGCTCGCCGTGGAAGCGCGCGCTGGCGTCTATCTCGAACTCGCACAGCACGCCCTTGCCGGCGTACACCTTCTCCAGCCCGGCGACGATTTCCTCGGCGCGCGGCTCGATCTCGATCGGCGCCGAATACAGCGCGTGGCCACTGCGCGCGGCGCGCGAGAGCTGGTAGGAAACGATTTCGTTCATGCGCTGCACCTGCGCGGCCACGTCGTCGCGCAGTTCGTCATGGCTGGCGTCGGCGTCCAGCCGCGCGCGCAGCACGGCCAGCGGCGTCTTGAGGCTATGGGCCAGGTCGGACAGCGTGTTGCGGCTGCGCTCGAGGTGGCTGCGCTCGCTCTCGATCAGGCTGTTGATGGATTCGGTGATGGACTCGAGTTCGCGCGGGTGCCGGCCCGAGAGGCGCTGGCTCTGGCCCTGGCGCACGCGCGACAGTTCGCGCTCGACGTTGCGCAGCGGCAGCAGGCTCCAGCGCAGCACCAGCACCTGCACCAGCACCAGCAGCAGCGCGGCCAGGCCCAGGTAGCCCCAGAGCGCCTGCCGGAACACGTTCACCTGGTCCTGGATCTGGGCCGCGTCCTCGTAGACGCTGAAGGTGAGGTGGAAGTCGCCGGCCGACTCCCAAATGACGCCGATGGAGTAGGCGTAGACGCTGTTCTCGGTGCCGCGGGCGTCAATGATGCCCAGCGGGCCCTCGAAGCGGCGCGCGCCCGGCGGCAGGAACTCCACCGGCGGCAGCGAGCGCCCCAGCGACGACGCCGAATCCCAGCGCATCCCTTCGCCGCGCACGCTGGCGTAAAGGCCGCTGCCCGGGATCATGAAGCGCGAATCGGGCGGCGTCTCGGGCGGGATGAAGCTGCGGCCGCGGTCAAGCTCGCTGCCCGACAGGTAGCCGTTGGCCAGGTCGGCCAGGCGTTCGCGCAGGGCGTTCTGCGCCGTTTCCACGAACGCGCGGTCCAGGGCATAGCCGGTGAACCCGAGGAAGGCAACCAGCGCCAGGCTGGCCGCCAGCAGCTGGCGGGCCTGCAGCGATAGCGTGCGCCAACCGCGCAACGCGGCTTACTCGTCGCGCGGGATGGCGAACCGGTAGCCGCGGCCGCGCACGGTCTCGATGGGCTTGATCTCGCCCTCGGGATCGAGCTTCTTGCGCAGGCGGCCGATGAACACTTCCAGCACGTTCGAATCGCGGTCGAAGTCCTGCTGGTAGATGTGCTCGGTGAGGTCGGCCTTGGACACCAGCTCGCCCGCGTGCAGCATCAGGTACTCCAGCACCTTGTACTCGTAGCTGGTCAGGTCCACGCCCATGCCGTTGACGGTGACCGTCTGGGCCGAGAGGTCGAGCTTGACCGGGCCGCAGTCGAGCGAGGGCTTGGACCAGCCCGCGGCGCGGCGCAGCAGCGCGTTCAGGCGGGCCAGCAGCTCTTCGACGTGGAAGGGCTTGACCAGGTAATCGTCGGCGCCCGACTTCAGGCCCTCGACCTTGTCCTGCCAGCTCGAACGCGCCGTGAGGATCAGGATCGGGAACTTCTGGCCCTCGGCGCGCAGCGCCTTCACCAGGTCCATGCCCGACATCTTGGGCAGGCCCAGGTCGATCACGGCGATGTCGAACGGGACTTCGCGGCCGTGGTACAGGCCTTCCTCGCCGTCACCGGCGGTGTCCACGGCGAAACCTTCGCGCTTCAGGCGCGCGGCCAGGGTTTCCCGCAGCGGAGCTTCATCCTCGACCAGCAATACGCGCATGTCGTCTCCTTTCGACAGGGGGACCGGCCCGACCGGGCCAGCCTATCAGTAGTGCGGCGATGGACTGCGGCCTTCGTCGCTGCGGCCGGGCTGGCGGCCCGGATTGTCCATTCGTTCGGGGGCGGGCGACGGTTCGCGCCGCATTTCGGGTTCGCGGTAGCGGCGCTCGCTGGGCCGGGACCCGCCGTCGTCCTGGCGGCCGCCGCGGCGGCGATCGAAGGGATCGGGGCGGGACTCGCGGCGGCGCGGATCGTCCAGCACGCGGACGCGGCCCTCCGGGGTCAGCACCTTGAGGCGGTAAACCTCGCGACCGCTGCGCTGCATCGGCTCTGCCTGCAGTACGCGGCCACCGTCGCGCTCGACTTCCCGCACGCGGTCGCCGGCGTCCTCGCGCTGGCTGGCGGTGTCGCGCTCCTCGTCCTGGGCATGCACGGGCATGGCCAGGGCGGCGGCGAGGACCAGCAGCAGGGGGCGGAGGGCGCGGCACATCGTCGGGATACTAGCTCCAAGGGGGTCGGGCGGCTAGCGCGACCACGGGGCAAAGTCTGGGCGGAAAGCGGTGAATCCGATATGAACCCTAGCGGCGTCAACCACTTGGCCGGCAGCGGGATTCAGGTGTCAGTAGATTTCGGCCACGCAGCAGCGCAGCGACCCACCGGCCTTCTCGATTTCGTCCAGCGCCACCTGGCCCACGGCGAAGCCCGCGCGCTGCAGGCAGGCCTGCTGCGCCGCCGTCAGGGACGCTGCGCCGGCCGCGCTCAGCCACACCCGGTCGGGTGACAGCGCGATGCCGTTGCCGGCGAACGAGGCTTTCTGCGCGGGCGTCAGTTCGACCACGTGCGGCGCGTACAGGGACGCAATGGCGGCCGCCGCGGCCGGGTCGGCGAAGCCGGCCGGGCAGACCACCAGGGCGCGCCCGGCCAGCACGCTCATCACCACGTTGGTGTGGTACTCGCCCGGGGCCAGGTCGAACATCAGGGTGCCGCGCAGGCCGAAGGCGGCGTGCATGGCCGCGGCGCCGGCTTCGTCGCAGCGTTCGCTCAGGCCGCAGAAGCCCAGGCCGCGCGCGCGGTCGATGATCAGGGCGCCGGTGAGCTCGCAGATGCCGGGCTGCGTGCGCAGGTCGGTTTCGGCATAGCCCATGGCGGCGAAGAAGCCGCGGATGTCGGCGCGTTCGGCCTCGCGCTGGCGCACGGGGTGGCGCATGTGGCCGATCACCAGCCGGCCAGGCGCGGTGGCGAACACGTTGTTGGGGAACAGGCCGTCGGGCATCGCCGGGTCGCCCGGGAACGCCACCACCGGCAGCGACGCCGACAGCGCGCGCTGCAGGCCGCGGTGCTGGTCGAGCGCGCGGCGCGGGTCCACCGCCACGCCCAGGTCCATGTAGGCGTTGTCGCTGGCGGACTGCTCGGCCAGCGCGAAGCCCTCGGGCGTCACCAGGAACGCGGCCTTGGCGCAGGCCGGGCCGAAGTCGGGCGCCAGCGAGCGCGCAAACGCGGCGAACGCGTGCAGGTCGCGGGTGATCATGCGGCGTCCTCGCGGCGCTCAGTGACGGCCAGCGCGCGCTCGACGAGGTCCCAGCCGGCGTCGCTGCGCGGCGCGCCTTCGCTCAGCACCTGGCGGAAGGCGCGGCCGCCGGGCTGGCCGTGGAAGAGGCCCAGGATGTGGCGCGTGATGTGCTTCACCGCCACGCCGCGCGCGCGGCAATCGTCCACGTACGGGCGATAGGCGCGCAGCAGCGGCCCGCGCTCCAGCGGCGCCAGCCCGGGCGTGAACAGGGCGCGGTCCATCAGGTGCAGGCGATAAGGCTCGTGGTAGGCGGCGCGACCAATCATCACGCCGTCCACGTGTCCGAGCGCAGCCACGCTGTCCTCCACCGTCGCCAGGCCGCCGTTGAGCACGATGCGCAGCTCGGGGCGTTCGCGCTTGAGCTGGTGCACCCAGTCGTAGCGCAGTGGCGGGATCTCGCGGTTTTCCTTCGGGCTCAGGCCCTGCAGCCAGGCCTTGCGCGCGTGCACCACGAACAGCCCGCAGCCCGCCAAAGCCACCGTGTCAATGAAGGCGCGGAACACGCCGTAGTCCTCCATCTCGTCCACGCCCAGGCGGCACTTCACCGTCACCGGCACCGGCGACGCGGCCGCCATGGCGGCCACGCATTCGGCCACCAGCGACGGCTCGCGCATCAGGCAGGCGCCGAAGCGCCCCGCCTGCACGCGGTCGGACGGGCAGCCGACGTTGAGGTTGATTTCGTCATAGCCCCAGTCGGCGCCGATGCGCGAAGCCTGCGCCAGATGCACCGGGTCACTGCCGCCCAGCTGCAGCGCCACCGGGTGCTCGACGGCGTCGAAACCCAGCAGCCGCTCGCGGTCGCCGTGGATCACGGCCTGGGCGTGCACCATTTCCGTGTAAAGGCGCGCATGCGGCGCCAGCAGGCGATGGAAGGCGCGGCAGTGCCGGTCTGTCCAATCCATCATCGGGGCAACGCTGAGGCGGGTGGTTTCGGGGGCGGGCAGCAGGCTCATGGCGGCAGTCTAGCGGGTGGCATGGCGAAGGTCGTCGGGCTTGAAGGGCATCCCGCGGCACTTGTGGGAGGGCTTTCAGGCCCGACGCCTTTGAAAGGCCCGGCTTAGAACGCGCCGCCACCACGGCACGGGCCGGCGCAGCGCATCGGGCCGCTCGAACTGTCCGGCGAAAACCAGCGCGCGCTCGTCCGCAGGCGTGCGCGCCGTCACCACCACGCGCACCGGGCCGTCGCCGCGCGGCGGCACGTGGCGGAACTCCCAGCCCGACGCGTCCAGGCGCGCATCGGCGAACACGCGGCCCACGTCTTCGCGCGGCAGCCCCGTGGGGCAGCGGTGCAGCACGTCGTCCACGGTGATCTCCACGGCATCGAGCGCGCCGTCGTCAATGGACGCGGCCCAGCCGCGAAGGTGCAGCTCGCCGTCGTCGGACAGCGTGCGTTCGTCGGCCCAGCCCCAGGGCCCGCGGCGGAAACCCGACAGCGCCGACAGGTCGCGCGCCGGGTCGGCGGCCACCACGTAAAGGTCCTGTTCGTGCGCCAGGCCGCGCGGGATGCGGAAATACCGATGCCCCGGCCCGCAGGCGCGGGCAATGGCGCCCGCCACGTGCGCTTCATTGACGTAGGTGGTGCCGTAGCTGGCGGTGTCCAGCCCGTCGTTTTCGCTCTGCGCCCAGAACAGGAAGCCGCTGTCGGGAAACACGTGGCCCGGCGGCACCAGGCACTCATCGTGCACGCTGAAGCACAGCACGCCGTCCGGCGCCAGGCAGTCCACCAGGCGCGCCAGCCACGCGTCGAACGGCGCCGCGGGCAGATGCGAGAACAGCGACGCCACCCAGATGAACTGGAAACTGCGCCCCGGCTGGAACCGGTCCGGCGCGCCGGGCGAGGCGTGGCCCTTCACGCCGAAGCGCTCGCACACGAAGTCCAGCGCCTCGGGCTGCACTTCGGCGGCGTGCAGGTTCACCCGCGGCAGGCCCAGCGACAGGAAACGCAGCAGCCGGCCGTAGCCACACGCGAAATCCAGCACCGACACCTGGTCGCTGCGGCCGGGGAACAGCGCGCGCAGCACCTGCTGCGCCGCATCGTGCTGCTGCAGCGCCACGTTGAAGTACTGGGCGAAGGACGCGTTGGCGTCGCGATGGTGCCTGAGCGAATGCAGCAGCATCTGGTCGCCGGCATGGATGCTGGCGTCGAAGCGCGCCGCGTCGGCGGCCGTGCCCAGGTGTGCGCCGTGCCGCCACACCACCTGGCGGAAGTACGGGTCGTCGCACAGCCAACGCGCCTGCATCAGCAGGCTCGCGTCCGACACGCTGTTGGCGGGATCCATCCCTGGCGTCTCCTGTGTGCGGCGTACTCGTCAGCCGCGGCCGTTGCCCTTGCCTTTGCCTTTGTCCTGCTGGCCCTTGCCCGAGTTGCCCCGGTCCTGCTGGCCCTTGCCCGGGTTGCCGTGGGACTGCGCCGGCTTGCCGCCCGGCGAAGCCTGGCTGCCGCTGGAGCGCTGGGGGCCATGGCCGTGCGCCTTCATGCGCCCGTGACCCTTGTCCACGCGGCCCTTGAGCGCATGGAACTGCGCCGAACCGGGCTTGATGCCCATGCGCTGCGCCAGCGCACCCCAGCCCTGGCCGGGATGGCGGTTGTAGTCGCTGACGATGTCGCGGCAGGGGCGGTCGAGCAGCTGCGCCAGCGCGCAGGCGTAGTAGATGTCGCCGGGGGCCCAGCGCTGGTTCACGAAGAGGTCGCGCACGTAGTCGCGCGGCACGCCGTAGCTGGAGTACATGTCGTCGTAGAAATAGTCCGGGTCGCCCCGGCCGTAGGTGTTGATCTCGCCCAGGCGGGCGTCAATCCACACATCGCCGGTGCGCGGGCTGTAGTTGAGCGAAATCGTCTGCGCCTGGGCGCCGGCCGAAAGGACCAGGGCGGCGGCCAGGGCGAGCGGGAGGAAGGACTGCTTCATGGCGGAGCCTCTCTTGCGATGCGGTGGCCCAAGTGTGGCCACATCGGATGAATCCGCGCCAACCGCGCGGTGTGCGCGGTGCGGGCGGGGTGGACTACATGCGCTGCAGGCGATGGGCCAGGCCGTCGGCGGTCGGGCGCCCGGGGCCATCGAGCATTTCCAGCGCGCCGTCGGGCTGCAGCGCGAACCAGCGCTGGGCGCCGCTGGTGTCCAGGCGGTAGGCCACGGTGGACTGGCCGTCCAGCACGGCGGTTTCCTCGACCCACGCGCCCTGGCTTTCGAACACTTCGCCGCCGTCGCTGGCCAGGTAGGTTTCCTGCAGCTCGTAGCGGCGGCCCTCGTCGTCGGCAACCAGGCGCAGGCGGGTCTGGATGCCGTCGCAGTCGGCGCAGGGCAGCACGCCCTGCCAGGTGATGTCGAGCGCGGAGTCGGCCGGTGCCGGGTCCGGGGCCTCGGCGGTTGCCGGCGCAGGCGGCGCGGACCCGGCCGGGTCGGCATCGGTATCGCTGCGGCCGCAGCCTGACAGCGGCAGCAGGGCGGCCAGGCACAGGGCAACAAGCCAACGAGTGGGTGACATCGGGGCGCTCCGGCAGGGGCCTCCATCCTAGCCCGTTGCGGCGCCGGCATCAGCCCTGCAGTCCTTGCGCGCACCCGACGCGAAGGCGTCAACCCCGTTTCCGCCGGCCAGGCGTTGGAACCCTTGCCACCCGCGAGGAGACGCCCCATGAACGACCGCACAACCCACCCTTCGGCCTTCCAGGCGATGGACGCCAAGCGCATCGCCGGCAACAGCCTGGCCCTGCTGGTGCACGCCGTGGCGCTGGCGCTGCTGATGCTGCCCGGCACGTGGGAACCGCCCACCCCCGCGCCGCGAAAGGAAACGGTGCTGGTGGAGTACCTGCCGCCCCCGCCCGAGGTGCTGCCCACCACGCCGCCGCCGACCCTGCCCACGGTGCAGCGGCGCCCCGAACCGCGGCCCACCACCATCCCGCAGTCCACCACCGTTCCCGTCACCGACACCGCGCCGGTGATGAACGAAGGCACGGTGTTCGCCGAACCCACCGAAGAAGGCCCGCCGGTGGAAAGCTTCGACGCCGGACCGCCGATGGTCGAAACCCTGGCCTACGACGTGCACCCGGCGCCGCGCTATCCGCGCCAGGCCGCGCGGGCCGGGCTGGAGGGCACGGTGACCCTGCGCGTGCTGGTGGACGAACAGGGCTGGCCCAAGACCGTGGAGATCGAGCAAAGCAGCGGCCACCGCGAACTCGACCGCAGCGCGCGCGAACACGTGCTGGCCAAGTGGCGCTTCCATCCGGCCCAGCGCCAGGGCCGCGCGATCAGCGCCTACGCACTGGTGCCGATCGACTTCCGGCTGCCGTGAAGCGGCGCTCACGCCGGTTAGACGGAGGGCGCCCACAATGGGCGCCTTCCCGAACCGGCCGTCGCCATGAACAAGTTCATTCCCCTGATCGTCCTGCTCGCGGCCACCGCCCCCGCCCTGGCGCAGCAGCCCGATGCGCCGCGCTGGACCCTCGGCGCCCTGGTGATCGACCGCGACGCGCCCTACCGCGACCTCGACGAAGGCCTGCTGGCCGTGCCGCTGGTGCGCTTCGAGGGTGAACGTGCGTATCTGCGCGGCCTGCGTGGCGGCGTGCGCCTGGTGGAGTCGCCCGGCTACGAACTGGCCGTGTTCGCCCAGGCCCGCCTGGACGGCTACGACAGCCAGGACTCGCCCACCCTGGCCGGCATGGCCGACCGCCGCGCCTCGCTCGACCTGGGCGTGGCATCCACCTGGACGTCGCAGCGGCGGGGAACGCTGGAACTCTCGGCCGCGGCCGACGCCCTGGACCGCAGCGGCGGCTACGAGCTGGCGGCGACGTGGACGGGCCGTTTCGCCGCGGGCGGCTGGAGCCTCTTCCCGGGCGCGTCGCTGCGCTGGCAGGACGAAAAGATGCTGGATTACTACTACGGCGTGCGCGCCTCGGAAGCCACGCCGACCCGCGCGGCCTACGCCGCCGACAGCGCCGTCACGCCCGAGGTGTCGCTGCTGGCCACCCGCCCGCTGGGCGCGCGCTGGGAGCTGTTCGCGCGCGCCAGCCACGCCTGGCTGCCTTCGGAAGTCACCGACAGCCCGCTGGTGGACCGCAGCGGCAGCACCGGGCTGTTCGTCGGCATCGGCTACGCGCTGGACTGATACCGATCCGGAGCGGTCAGATCAGGCTGGGCTGCACCGGCTCGGGCTCGTCCAGCGGCGGCAGGGCGGTGTCGGCCACCACGCGGTCGCGGCCGGTGGCCTTGGCGGCGTAAAGGGCACGATCGGCGCGGGCCACCAGCGCTTCCTCTTCGTCGCTGGCGTGGCCCTGGGCCACGCCGATGCTCACCGTCAGCGCCTGGTGCGGCCAGTCGGCGACGTGGAAATCGCGCCGGATGCGTTCGGCCACCAGCACCGCGCGTTCGCCGTCGATGCCCGGCAGCAGCACCGCAAACTCTTCGCCGCCGTAACGCGCGGCCACGTCGCCCGGGCGCAGCGCCGATTTGAGCAGGTGGCCCACCAGGCGCAGCGCCTGGTCGCCGGCCACGTGACCGTGCGCATCGTTGAAGGCCTTGAATCGGTCCAGGTCGAGCATCAGCAGCGAGAACACCGCGTCTTCCTCGCGCCGGCGACGCAGCAGGCCCTGGATGGCGGTCTGGAAGGCGCGGCGGTTGGCCAGCTGGGTCAGCGGATCGGTGTTGGCGTCTTCGCGCAGGTGGCTGGTGATGCGCTGCTCGCGCTCCACGCGGTCCAGCAGCACGCTGACCGTCCAGATGATCCAGGCCACCAGGCCGCCCGACGTCACCGCCAGCAGCGTGATGGTGGAGTCGGGGGACAGCACGCCGCGCTCCTGCAGGGCCTGGGCGAAATAGCTCAGCATCGTCGGCACCAGCACCGACGGCAGCAGCGCGCGCCGCGCCAGCGCACCGCCGAAGCTGCGCGCCGCCAGCACCCGCATGATGCCCACGCCGGGCCGCGCGGCCAGCCAGCCCAGCGACAGCAGCAGGAACAGCAGCGCCGAAGGCAGCGCCACCGGGTGGATGAAGCTGCCGCCGCCGTCCATGCCGTGGTAGCCGAAGGCCGACAGCGCGTACAGCGCGATGGCGATCGCGCCCAGTGTCAGCACCTGCGCCCAGACCACCCAGCCCAGGCGGCAGTTGGTGATGCCGGCGCCACCCAGCAACACGAAGGCCACGGCGCTGAGCTGCGACATCCGCCCCGGCGGGCGGCCCAGGAGCAACGCCGCCGGGTCGGCACGCCACAGTGTGTCAATGCCCGCGTCCCAGCTGCTGAGGAACTGCGCCAGCGTCACGCCGCCCAGCACCAGCACGGCCAGCGACAGCAATCCCGACAGCCGCTGCATGGAAAGGCGTGACGACTGGCAGCACACCAGCGCCGCGCCGGTCAGCAGCATGCCCAGCGCCGTGTTCACTTTCATCTCGACGCCGCGCGTGAGAAGGCGCTTGAGGTCGGGGATGTCCCAGGCCCAGCCGACCAGCACCAGCAGCGCCACGCCGATGGCCAGCGCGCCGGCGCCGCGGGAGAACGCCCGGAAGCCGGCGGTCACGCGCGGGTCGGACGATCCTGGCTCGGTCTGCTGCACAGCGCCTCCCTGGCGCCGCCATGGGCGCCCCGTCACGTCCAGACTACCCCTGCGGCGGCGGAAAAGTGGAGACTTCGGTCAAAGTTGCGGCGCGCTCCCCGGCAGGCTCAGAGCACTTCGGGGCGGGTGTCGCACACCGTGGCGTCCAGGGCCGACAGCAGGCGGGCGTCGAGTTCGGTGGCGGGCAGTTCGTGCAGGAAGAACCAGCGGCAGGCGGCCAGCTTGCCGGCGTAGAAGTCGGCGTCGGCGGGCGTGGCGGGCGTGGCCCGCGCCGCCACCAGCGCCTGGCCCAGCCAGGACCAGGCCACCGCCAGGTGCCCGACCAGACCCAGGTAGCGCGAGGCGTTGGACAGCGCCAGGCGCACGTCGCCGCGCGCCATCGCGGCGCCCAGCACGCCGGTGGTGCTGGCCACGGATGCGGCGCACTGCGACAGCGCCGCGGCGTACCCGGCCAGCGCCGGCACACCGGCGGCGGCGCGGGCGGTGGCGGCCACGTCGCGCAGCAGCAGCTTGAGCGCCGCACCGCCGTCCATCATCGCCTTGCGGCCCAGCAGGTCCAGGCCCTGGATGCCGTTGGCGCCTTCGTGGATGGGGTTGAGGCGGTTGTCGCGCCAGTACTGCTCCACCGGGTATTCGCGGGTGTAGCCGTAGCCGCCCAGCACCTGGATGGCCAGGTCGTTGGCCTTCAGGCACCACTCGGCCGACCAGGCCTTGATGACGGGCGTGAGCAGTTCCAGCAGCAGGTGCGCTTCGCGGCGGCGCTGCGGGTCGGGGTCCCGGGCCTGCACGTCCACCAGGGTGGCGGCGTGCATGGCCAGGCCCAGCGCGCCTTCGGTGTAGGCCTTCTGCTGCAGCAGCATGCGGCGCACGTCGGCGTGTTCGATCAGGGCCACGGGCGGTGACGACGGGTCTTTCTGGTCGGGGTGGCGGCCCTGCTTTCTTTCCTTCGCGTACTGCAGCGAGTAGCGGTAACCGGCCGTGCCCAGCATGATCGCGCCCAGGCCCACGCCGATGCGCGCCTCGTTCATCATGTGGAACATCTGCGCCAGGCCCTGGTGCGGCTGGCCCACGAGCTCGGCGCGGCAGTCGCCGCGCTCGCCGAACTTCAGGAACGTGTTGACGATGCCGCGCTGGCCCAGCTTGTGGTTCACGCCGGCCAGCTGCACGTCGTTGCGCTCGCCCAGACTGCCGTCGTCGTTCACGCGGACCTTGGGCACGATGAACAGGCTGATGCCCTTCACGCCCGGCGGTGCGTCCGGCAGGCGGGCCAGCACCAGGTGGATGATGTTTTCGGACAGGTCGTGTTCGCCGCCGCTGATCCACATCTTGGCGCCGCTGAGGCGGTAGCTGCCGTCGGCCGCGGGCTCGGCGCGGGTGCGGATGTCGCCCAGCGACGATCCGGCCTGCGGCTCGCTCAGGCACATCGTGCCCAGGAAGCGGCCCTGCAGGATGGGCGTGCGGTAGCGCGCGCACTGCTGCGGCGTGCCGTGCGCCTGCAGCAGGTTGGCCACGCCGCGCGCCAGCATCGTGTAGCCGGCGGTGGACACGTTGGCGGCCACGAACATCGCATCGCAGGCCAGGCCCACGGTGTACGGCAGCTGCATGCCGCCCTCGCCGGCGTCGGCCAGCAGGGCGCTGAACCCGGCTTCGGCGAACGCGTCCAGGGCCCGCTTCACCTGCGGGATGATTTCCACGCGGCCGTCCACGAAGCGCGGCTCGTGTTCGTCGCTGGCGCGGTTGTGGCCGGCGAAGGTGGCGTCGGCCAGGTCCTGGGCGGCGTCGAGCACGGCGTCGAAGGTTTCGCGCGAGTGCTCGGCGAAGCGGGGGTAGCGGCACAGCGCGCCGGCGTCGTGCACTTCGTGCAGCAGGAAGTCGAGGTTGCGGCGGTCCACGGGGCGGCTGTCGGTCATGGCGGGGCGTGCAGGCAGGGACGCGCCAAGGGTAGCAAGGCCGCGCGGCCGCGGCTTCAGTCGCGCCCGGTGATGCGCGCCTGCGCGCGCGACTGCAGCGCCACCAGCGCCTTGGGGATGCTGGCCGCGGCGTCCACGCGGATCACGTGGCGGTCGTGTTCGGGCTGCAGGCTGTTGTCGAGTTCGTGCGCCCAGGTGACGTGGTAGGGCACGTGGATGCCCCAGCCGCCCAGGCGCACCACCGGCTCGATGTCCGAACGCAGGGAATTGCCCACCATCGCGAACGCTTCGGGTTCGACGCCGAACTCCGCCAGCAGGCGCGTATACGAACGCGCGTCTTTCTCCGACACGATCTCGATGCGGCGGAACAGGTCGGCCAGCCCCGACGCCGCCACCTTCGCCTCCTGGTGGAACAGGTCGCCCTTGGTCACCAGCACCACCGGGTAGTGATGGGCGATGGCCACCACGGCGTCGCGGATGCCCGGCAGCAGCTCCACCGGATGCGCCATCACTTCCTTGCCCAGGCCAACGATGCGGTGCAGGTCGTCGGCGCCGATGCGGCCCTGGGTGATCGCGAACGCGGCCTCGATCATGGACAGCGTCATGCCCTTGGCGCCGTAGCCGAACAGCCTGATGTTCGCGCGCTCGGTCTCGAGCAGGCGCTCGTGCAGGCGCGCATCGGCCAGGTCCACGTAGCGGCCGACGATGGCCTCGAATTCCGCATGCGCCGACTGGTAGTAACCCTCGCTGTGCCAGAGGGTGTCGTCACCGTCGAAGCCGATGAGCTGGATCATGGGGGCGTTGCGTTTTGCCGGGGGTGTCCCAAGGGTACTACCGCCGCGTGAAGACCGCGCCTGCCGGGTGCGTCGCCACGGATGCGGATGGGCGGGCCCGATGCGGCATCATGGCGCCCTGCTTTCCGGAAACCACCATGACCAGCGAAGAGAACACCCCGCCCGCCCCCGCCCTGCTCACGCCGGTGGAAGCCCGCATCCTGGGCAGCCTGGTGGAAAAGGAAGCCACCACGCCCGAGGCCTACCCGCTGACGGCCAACGCGGTGGTGCTGGCCTGCAACCAGAAATCCAACCGCGACCCGATGCTGGAGCTCGAGCCGGGCGAGGTGGGCCATGCGCTGCGCGAACTGGAGGCCCGCGGCCTGGTGCGTTCGGTGCACGGCGCCCGCGCCCAGCGCTACGAACACCGCTTCGCCAGCGGCTATTCGCTCACCCTGCCGCAGCAGGCGGTGCTGAGCGTGATGCTGCTGCGCGGCCCGCAGACCGTGGCCGAACTGCTGACCCGCTGCGAACGCCTGGCCACCCTGCGCGACCAGGACGACGTGCGCCAGCTGCTGGAGCGCCTGGCGCAGCGCGGCCTGGCCGTGAACCTGGGGCGCGCGTCGGGCCAGCGCGAAGACCGCTACATGCACCTGCTGGGCGGCCCGGTGTCGGCCGGGCAGTTCGTTTCGGCCAGCCTGCCCGCGGCCGGGCGCAGCGTCGGGCT
>Ga0209175_10000588_pt1 | contig 20658 bp, 21 predicted proteins | sample JI91814C2DNA_FD_187506 | JGI IMG/M metagenome (GOLD analysis project Ga0209175, IMG submission 187506) | Wastewater effluent complex algal communities from Wisconsin, to seasonally profile nutrient transformation and Carbon sequestration -... | ecosystem: Engineered > WWTP > Effluent > Algae...
CGGCGCCGCGAGTGCGAGGCGACGAGCTCGGACTTCATGTAGCCGCCCTCGACCGCGGGGACGGCGCCGCCCATGGCCTGCACCCTGTCGATCTCGGCGCGGGCACCCTCGACGAGCTCGGCGACCTTGGCCGCGACCACCGTCGAGCCCTCGAACAGGTCGTCGTACTCGAGCAGGTCGGACTCGTAGGCGAGCACCTGCTGGATGCGCAGCGACCACTGCTGGTCCCACGGGCGCGGAAGGCCGAGCGCCTCGTTCCAGGCCGGCAGCTGCACGGCGCGGGCGCGGGCGTCCTTGGAGAGCGTCACGGCGAGCATCTCCAGCACGATCCGCTGCACGTTGTTCTCGGGCTGCGCCTCGGTCAGGCCCAGCGAGTTGACCTGCACCCCGTAACGGAAGCGCCGCGCCTTGTCGTCGGTGACGCCATAGCGCTCACGGGTGAGCTCGTCCCAGAGCTGGACGAAGGCGCGCATCTTGCACATCTCCTCGACGAAGCGCACGCCGGCGTTGACGAAGAACGAGATCCGCGCGACGACCTCACCGAAGCGCTCCGGGGGGACCTGACCGGAGTCGCGCACGGCATCCAACACGGCGATCGCCGTGCACATGGCGTAGGCGATCTCCTGCACGGGCGTGGCGCCGGCCTCCTGCAGGTGGTAGCTGCAGATGTTGATCGGGTTCCACTTGGGGATGTCTGTGACGGTGTACGTCACCATGTCGGTGATGAGGCGCAGCGAGGGGCCGGGCGCGAAGACGTAGGTGCCCCGCGACAGGTACTCCTTGATGATGTCGTTCTGGGTGGTCCCCGCGAGGGCACGAACTGCGGATGCCGGGTCCTCGCCCGCCGCTTCGGCCTGTTCCTCCGCGGCGACCTGGTAGAGCGCCAGCAGCCACATGGCGGTGGCGTTGATGGTCATGGAGGTGTTCATCCGCGACAGCGGGATGTCGGCGAAGAGCGCCCGCATGTCACCGATGTGCGAGATCGGCACACCCACCTTGCCCACCTCGCCCCGCGCCAGGACGTGGTCTGGGTCGTACCCCGTCTGGGTCGGCAGGTCGAAGGCCACGGAGAGCCCCGTCTGACCCTTGTCGAGGTTGCGCCGGTACAGGGCGTTGCTGGCGGCGGCGCTGGAGTGGCCGGCGTAGGTGCGCATGACCCACGGTCGGTCGCGAGGTGGCCTGCTGGCGTCGGTGCTCTCGGGCATGCGTCGAACGCTAGCCGCGGCCGAGAGGCCCGGATAGGCGCGCGCACGGTGAGAGTGCCCACACCGACGCCGCGGTGGCGCGGCCGATGGTCGGCGTCGTCAAGCGGTGCGAGTCAGGAAGGTGCCGGTCAGCCGACCGCGATGGCCATCGTGTGCCGCTCCGGCACCGAGCAGTCGAGCGAGGGGCCGAGGAGCGAGCCCAACCGGGCACGCCGCAGCAGTCGCTGGGTGCGGGCATCTGCAGCGACGACGTGCACCTGCCGACCGGCCCGGCGCGCGCGCCGCTGGCACTCGACGATGAGCCCGAACCCGGTGGCATCCCCGACATGGACCTCGGCGAGGTCGAGCAGCAACGGGGTGCTCCCGGCCGCGATGAGGCGGTGCAGCGCGAGCCGCAGGTCAGCGGCCGTGCGGACGTCGACCCGGCCGCGCAGGGCGACATGCCAACCGTGCTCGTCCTGGTATTCGGTGATGGTCACCACACTGCTCACCCGGTCCGTCACGGCTTCACCCCCACCCTTCGGTTTGCGTTGCTCCATTAGACCCACGTGGCGCCGCTCTTGCCCTCCCCTGAACGGAAGATCTGGCGGCAGAGAACAGTCACTGTCCACTTCATGCCACGGCTCAACAACGGATTCCGAAGGTGCCGCCGGCGCCCCATGCGTCACCCCCGTCACTGGCGGGCGGCCCGTTCCCCCGAGTCGCGACGGCTTCACCCGGGTCGGCGCCGCAACCGCCGCAGCGCGTCTGAGAGGCTGAGGGCATGGTCAACCTCACCCGGATCTACACCCGCACCGGCGACGACGGCACCACCGCGCTCGGCGACCTCAGCCGCACGTCGAAGACCGACCTGCGACTCGCCGCCTATGCCGACGCCAACGAGGCCAATGCCGCGATCGGCGTGGCGGTGGCGTGCGGCGACCTCCCCGACGACGTGCGCGCCGTGCTCGTTCGCGTGCAGAACGACCTCTTCGACATCGGCGCCGACCTCTCGACCCCGCTCCAGCAGACCTACGAGTACCCGCCGCTGCGGGTCAAGGAGGAGTGGGTCAGCGAGCTCGAGGCCGACTGCGACACCTACCTGGCCTCCCTCGAGAAGCTGCGCTCGTTCATCCTCCCCGGCGGAACACCCGGCGCCGCCCACCTGCACGTCGCCCTGACGGTGGTGCGCCGAGCCGAGCGATCGGTGTGGGCTGCCATCGAGGCGTACGGGACCGAGCCGGGGACGGCCCGTGGGGAGGGCGGCATCAACCCGACGACCGCGACCTACCTCAACCGGCTGTCCGACCTGCTGTTCGTGCTGGCCCGCTACGCCAACCTGCCCGGAGGCGATGTGCTCTGGGCGCCGGGTGGCGGCCGCGAGCAGCCCCCCAGCCCGTCTTGACGGCGGGTCAGGCCACGTTGGCCTTGTACCCCGGTGGGCTGGACTCCAGCCAGGCCCGCACCGCGGTGTAGGCCGCCGGCACGAAGGCGAACTCACACGTGGCGGCCCCCGAGCTCCCGACCACCGCGACCGGGTCGGCGAGCCCGGGGATGGGGTCGCTGAGCGCCGACACCGAGCCGAAGTCGAGCTGGCCCCGCACCCAGGCCACCTCGGGGCGCAGCGAAGGCCCGACGATGCTGAACCACTCGAACCGGTCCGAGCTCAGCCGCGCCAAGCCCAGGCGCCACCGATCCCCCTCGCCATCGCGCCGGGCACACAACATGACCGGGCGGCCATCCCCCGAGATGTACCGACGGCGCGCCCACACGAAGGTGAGCGCGCCGACGATGACCAGCACGATGAGGGCGAGGACCACCTCGGCGACGACGAGTGGCGTCATGCGAGTGGTCCCCGGCCCTCGATGTCAGGAACTCATGCCAGAGGCGTCGACCGACTCCGCGATGATCGTGACGCGATCGTGGTCCACCGACAGGAAGCCGCCGTCGATGGTCGCCGACTTCCAACCACCCTCACTGTTGATCCGCACCTCACCCTCGCCCAGCACGCACAGCAGCGGCTGGTGTCCGGGCAGGATGCCGAGGTCGCCGTCGATGGAGCGGGCGCTGACCTGGCTCGCCTCACCCTCCCAGACCTTGCGGTCCGCGGCGACGAGCTCGACCGTGAGAGTCATCAGAGGTTCTTCTGGATCTCGGCCCACTGGCGCTCGACGTCGTCGAGGCCACCACACATGAAGAACGCCTGCTCACCGACGTGGTCGTAGTCGCCGTCACAGATCTTCGTGAACGCCTCGATGGTGTCGGCCAGCGGCACCGTCGAACCCTCGATGCCGGTGAACTGCTTGGCGACGTAGGTGTTCTGCGACAGGAAGCGCTGGAGACGACGGGCACGGTTGACGAGGATCTTGTCCTCTTCGGAGAGCTCGTCGATACCGAGGATCGCGATGATGTCCTGGAGCTCCTTGTTGCGCTGCAGGATCCCCTTGACGCGAAGCGCGGTGGTGTAGTGGTCCTCCGCGATGTAGCGACGGTCCAGGATCCGGCTCGTCGAGGTGAGCGGGTCCACGGCCGGGTAGATACCCAGCGAGGCGATCTCACGCGAGAGCTCGGTCGTCGCGTCGAGGTGCGCGAACGTCGTGGCCGGGGCCGGGTCGGTGTAGTCATCGGCCGGCACGTAGATCGCCTGCATCGAGGTGATCGAGTGACCACGCGTGGAGGTGATGCGCTCCTGGAGGGTGCCCATCTCGTCGGCGAGGGTGGGCTGGTAACCCACGGCCGACGGCATCCGGCCCAGCAGCGTGGAGACCTCCGAGCCCGCCTGGGTGAAGCGGAAGATGTTGTCGATGAACAGCAGCACGTCCTGGCCCTGGACGTCGCGGAAGTACTCCGCCATCGTCAGCGCGGACAGGGCCACGCGAAGACGCGTGCCCGGCGGCTCGTCCATCTGGCCGAACACGAGGGCCGTCTGCCCGAGGACGCCGGCCTCCTCCATCTCGACCATGAGGTCGTTGCCCTCACGGGTGCGCTCACCGACACCGGCGAACACCGACACACCACCGTGGTCGCGGGCGACACGGGCGATCATCTCCTGGATGAGCACCGTCTTGCCGACACCGGCACCGCCGAACAGGCCGATCTTGCCGCCCTGCACGTAGGGGGTCAGCAGGTCGATGACCTTGATGCCGGTCTCGAACATCTGGGTCTTGGACTCCAGCTGGTCGAACGGCGGCGCGGTGCGGTGGATGCCCCAGCGCTCGGTCGCGGTGAAGGTCTCGCCCGGGGCGAGGTTCATCACCTCACCGGTGGTGTTGAAGACCTTGCCCAGCGTCTGGTTGCCCACGGGCACCGAGATGGGGCCGCCGGTGTCCTGCACGGGGGTGCCGCGCACGAGACCGTCGGTGGGCTGAAGGGAGATGGCGCGCACCATGTTGTCGCCGATGTGCTGCGCGACCTCGAGGTTGAGGTTCTTGGTCTCGCCGCCGATCTCGACCTGGCTGGTGAGCAGGTTGTACTGCTCGGGCATGGCGTCGACGGGGAACTCCACGTCGACGACGGGGCCGATGATGCGCGAGATACGCCCGACACCGCCGACGGCGTGAACCTCGCTGCGCTCGCTGAGGGTTGAAGTCATGATCTCTCTCTCACTCACTTGCTCTCGGCCAGGGCACTGGCGCCGCCGACGATTTCGCTGATCTCTTGGGTGATCTCGGCCTGGCGGGCCTGGTTGGCCAACCGGGTGTACTTCTTGATGAGCTCCTCGGCGTTGTCCGTCGCCGACTTCATCGCCCGCTGGCGGGCGGCGAGCTCGGACGCGGCGGCCTGGAGCATGCAGTTGAACAGACGGGCGTTGACGTACTTCGGCAGCAGCGCGTCGAGCACCTTCTCGGCCCCGGGCTCGAAGGTGTACAGCGGCAGCAGGTCATCCGGTGCCGGTGCCTCCTCGCCCTCGACGACCTCGAGCGGGAGCAGCCGGATGACCTCGGGCTCCTGGGTGACCATGGAGACGAACCGGGTGAAGACGATGTGCACCTCGTCGATGCCGCCCTCCTCGGTCGGGGTGGTGAAGTCGGCGACGAGTCGCTCGCCGACCTCACGGGCCGTCTCGAAGCTCGGGCGCTCGGAGGCGCCGCTCCACTCGGCGGCGAACTCGCGGTGGCGGAACTTGTAGAAGGCGATCGCCTTGCGACCGAGCAGGTAGGGGACGACCTCCTTGCCCTCGTCACGCAGCGACGCGATGAGCCGCTCGCTCTCCTTGATCGCCGACGAGCTGTAGGCACCGGCCAGGCCGCGGTCGGAGGTCACGATGACCACCGCCGCGCGCTTGACGTCCTCCTTCTCCGAGGTCAGCGGGTGGTCCTCGTTGGAGAACGTCGCCACTGCCGAGACCGCCCGGGTGAGAGCCCGCGCGTACGGGCTGGACTCACGCACGGCCTGCTGGGCCTTGACCACGCGCGAGGCAGCCATGAGCTCCATCGCCCGGGTGATCTTCTTCGTCGAGCTGACGGCTCGGATGCGCTGCCGGTACTCCCGGATCTGCGCTCCCATACGTTTCCGCCTTCCTGGTTCTACTGCTCGTGTGCCGTGGGGCTGGGTCGGGGGCCGGGAGCGCGTGGCGCGCTCCCGGCATCCGACATCAGCGGCGCTGCTTGACGATCTTCTCCTGCTCGGACTCCTGAGCCCGGGCAGCTGCCTCGTCCTCGGCCTCGTTCCCGGCCTGGACACCATCGGCACCCGAAGCCTGGAAGAGCTTGGCCTTGAAGTTCGCGATCTCGGAGTCGAGCGCCTGCTCGGTCTCCTCCTCGAACTTGCCGGTCTCGCGGATCGCGTCGAGCAGCTCGACGCGGCTGCGACGCAGGTGGTCGAGGAAGTCGGCCTCGAAGCGGCGGACGTCGTCGACGGCGATGCTGTCGAGCTTGCCGGTCGTGCCCATCCAGATCGAGACGACCTGCTCCTCGACCGGGTACGGCGAGGCCTGACGCTGCTTGAGCAGCTCGACGAGGCGAGCACCCTTCGCGAGCTGCGCACGCGAAGCCGGGTCGAGGTCGGAGGCGAACATGGCGAACGCCTCGAGCGCGCGGTACTGGGCGAGGTCGAGCTTGAGGCGACCGGCCACCGACTTCATGGCCTTGATCTGCGCGGCACCACCGACTCGGGAGACCGAGACACCCACGTCGATCGCCGGGCGGACGTTGGAGTTGAACAGGTCTGACTGGAGGTAGATCTGGCCGTCGGTGATGGAGATGACGTTGGTCGGGATGTAGGCCGACACGTCACCCGCCTTGGTCTCGATGATCGGCAGGCCGGTCATGGAGCCCGCGCCGAGGTCGTCGGAGAGCTTGGCGCAGCGCTCGAGGAGCCGGCTGTGCAGGTAGAAGACGTCACCCGGGTAGGCCTCGCGGCCCGGCGGGCGGCGCAGCAGCAGCGACACGGAGCGGTATGCCTCGGCCTGCTTGGACAGGTCGTCGAAGACGATGAGGACGTGCTTGCCCTGGTACATCCAGTGCTGGCCGATGGCCGAGCCGGTGTACGGGGCGAGGTACTTGAAGCCCGCGGAGTCGGAGGCCGGAGCGGCGACGATGGTGGTGTACTCCATCGCGCCCGCCTCCTCGAGCGTGCCGCGGACGGCGGCGATCGTGGAGCCCTTCTGGCCGATGGCGACGTAGATGCAGCGCACCTGCTTCGTCGGGTCGCCGCTGTCCCAGAACTCCTTCTGGTTGATGATCGTGTCGACCGCGACCGTGGTCTTGCCGGTCTGGCGGTCACCGATGATGAGCTGGCGCTGGCCACGGCCGATCGGCGTCATGGCGTCGACGGCCTTCAGGCCGGTCTGCAGCGGCTCGTGCACCGACTTGCGCTGCACGACGTTGGGCGCCTGGAGCTCGAGCGCCCGGCGCTCCTCGCTGGCGATCTCGCCGAGGCCGTCGATCGGCGCACCGAGCGGGTTGACGACGCGGCCGAGGAACGCGTCGCCGACGGGCACGGAGAGCACCTCGCCGGTCCGCTTGACCTCCTGGCCCTCCTCGATCGCGGAGAACTCACCGAGGATGACGACGCCGATCTCGTGGACGTCGAGGTTGAGCGCCAGGCCCAGCGTGCCGTCCTCGAACTGGAGGAGCTCGTTGGTCATCGCCGAGGGCAGGCCCTCGACGTGCGCGATGCCGTCGCCGGCGTCGGTCACGCGACCGACCTCTTCGCGCGCGGCTGCGCCGGGCTCGTAGGACCGGACGTAGCTGTCCAGGGCGTCCCGGATCTCGTCCGGACGGATCGAGAGCTCCGTCATGTTCTGATCTTCTCCTCGGTCACCGGCCCCTGGTGGGGCCGAAGTCTGTGGTCGGTGGTGCGGTGTCTTGCGGTGTTCGGATGCCGTGCGTGGACTGCGGTGTCAGCCGCCGGTCACGTGGCGGCGGGCTTCGTCGAGGCGCCGCAGGACGGTGCCATCGACGACGTCGTCGCCGACCTGGACCCGGATGCCGCCCATGACGGTGGGGTCGAGGACGACCTGGAGGCTGACGGCCTTGCCGTAGTGCGCCTCGAGGGCGCTGCGCAGCCGGGCACCCTGCTGCTCGGTGAGGGGCGTCGCCGCGGTGACGAGCGCGGTGAGCTCGTCACGGCGGGTCGAGGCCAACGCGAGGTAGGCCTCCATGGTGCGGTCCAGACGGCGTCCGCGGGGGGCGCGCACCGCCTGCTCCGCGAGGCGGACCGTCTCGGGCGCCGCCTTGCCTTCGAGCAGACCCCGCACGAGGGCGGCCTTGCCGTTGCCGTCGGTGTTGCGGCTGGAGAGCGTGTCGCGCAGAGCGGGGTCGCCGGCGACGATCCGCTCGAAGCGGAAGAGCTCGTCCTCGACCCGGTCGATGTGACCGGCTCGCTCGGCCGTGGCCAGCAGGCACTGCACGGCTGTGGACTCGAGCGTGTCCGTGAGGTCACGCTCGGCGGACCAGCGCTGCCCTGCGACCTCGGCGACCAGGTTGGTGGTGGTCTCACCGACCTTGCCCCCGAAGACCGCACGGGCCAGGCCCTGCTTCTCGGTGGTGCCGCGCGAGGGGTCCGCAAGGGCCCGACGCAGCGACGCGTTGCCGTCGACGACCGCGGTCACGGCGAAGAGCTCATCCGCGAGCGGTGCCCAGGACGACCCCTGCGCCAGCACGGCGTCGAGCGCCGCCTGCACCGCAGTGGCCGAACCTCGCGACGAGCCGCGCATCAGGCGTCCTGCCCCGCCGGGGCAACCTTCTCGGGGACGATGTCGCCGGCCTCGAGATCGGCGAGGAACCGGTCGACGATGCCCTTCTGGCGCACCTCGTCCTCGAGCGACTCGCCGACGATCTTGCCCGCCAGGGTCGTCGACAGCGTGCCGACCTCCTGGCGCAGCTGGACCACGGCCTGCTGGCGCTCGGCCTCGACCTGACGCTTGGCCGACTCGGAGATGCGGGCTGCCTCGGCCTGGGCCTGGGCACGCATCTCCGCGACGATCGACGCGCCCTGCTCACGAGCGGACTCGCGGATCTCGTTGGCCTCGGTGCGAGCCTCGGCGAGCTGGGCGTTGTACTTCTCCAGGGCAGCCTGGGCCTCGGCCTGCGCCTGCTCGGCCTCCTGCATGCCGCCCTCGATGGCTGCGGCACGCTCGGCGTACATCGCCTCCATCTTGGGGACGACGCTCTTGGAGAAGATCCTGTAGAGGATGGCGAAGGCGATCAGCCCGATGATGATTTCGGCGGGGTGCGGCAGCAACGGAAGTGCTGCCGGCCAGCCGACACCCTCGGATGCCTTCACGGATGCGAGAACCACGTCGCTTCCTTATCTGTCGATCGAACGGGGGGTCGTCGGTGCGTCAGCCTGCGAAGACGAAGACGAACACGAGACCGAGGATCGCGAGCGCCTCGGTGAGGGCCATACCGGTGAAGGCGATGGTCTGGAGCATGCCTCGGGCCTCGGGCTGGCGAGCGACGCCGTTGATGTAGGCGGCGAAGATGAGACCCACACCGATACCGGGGCCGATGGCGGCGAGGCCGTAGCCGAGGAAGGTGATGTCACCAGTCATTGCGTTTTCCTTTCGGTGGCGCCAGGGGCTCCCGGCGTCGGAGTGTTCATCAGGTGGTTGTACTTACCGGACGGGTCCGGGAGATCAGTGGTGCTCGCTCACCGCGTCGGAGATGTAGAGCGCGGCGAGCAGGGTGAAGATGAACGCCTGGAGGAACTGCACCAGGAGCTCGAAGAAGGTCATGACGATGCCGAAGCCGAGGCCGAGCACACCGGAGAACTGGACGAACAGGTTGCTGCCGTGCAGCAACAGGTACTCGCCGCCGAGGATGAAGACGAGCAGCATGAGGTGGCCGGCGAGCATGTTGCCGAAGAGTCGCAGGGCGAGCGTCAGCGGCCGGATGAGGAAGTAGGTCAGGAACTCCAGGATGAACATGATCGGCTTCAGCCAGCCGGGCAGCCCGGGGGGCACCAGCGACTTGAGGTAGCCGACGACGCCGTGCTTCCGGCGGATCGCCACGGTGTGGTAGACGATGTAGACGATCAGGGTCAGCACGATCGGGAACGCGATCCGGCTCATCGAGGGGAACTGCACGAACGGCACGATCCCCATGATGTTGTTGAACAGGATGAGCGTGAACAGCGTCAGCAGCAGCGGCAGGAACTGCAGGAAGTCCTTCGACCCGATGACGTCGCGGGCGATGGTGTTGCGCACGAAGTCGTAGCTCTGCTCGGCGATCCACTGGCGCTTGGTCGGCACGATGCTCAGCTTGTTGACCACGCTCATGTAGTAGATCGCGATGATCACGACCGAGGCCATGACGACGAACGAGGGACGGGTGAACGCCCAGTTGCTCGTGTCGCTGCCGATCAGCGGCCACCAGAAGGACTCGGGGCCGGGGGCCTGGAAGCCCTCGCCGTCGGTTGCGGCGATACCGCTCTGAAGCCAGTGTGCGGGAACCACGCTCAGGCTCACAGCCTCTCCTCGGGGGTTGCACAGGCGCCATCGACGGGCACCCGGGGGAACGGGACGTACGCTACCGGACCCGCGAGGGTGGCCGCGACGCAGGTCGTGGGGGTTTCGATGCGTCTCACCGTGCGGCGCCGTCGGCCGCGGGCGGGTCGTACACGGGAACACGTGCGGTGCGCAGGGCGCGCATCGCGAACCCCTGCCACACGATCGTCACGACCAGGGCCACGATGCCCAGGGCTGGCCCATCGACCCACGCGGCGTCCTTGAACGCCAGGATGACGAGCAGCAGGGCGATGACCTGGCCGAGGTAGACCGCCATGGCGACGGCGAAGAACGCGTGCGGGCTGGCGCTGCGCACGAGCCTGCTCAGCAGGAACATGCCGGAACCGAAGAAGCCCACCGAGACGACGAGGCCGATGAGCGCACCGGCCAGGGCCTCTCCCCCACGCACGACGACCAGGGCCACGACCGTCAGCGCCCCGGCGACCAGCGAGGGCAGCAGGGCCCCGCGGAGCATGGAACCGAAGGGGGCGCCGGCGTGCGGCTCGGTGCTGGTGGAGCGGTCGGTCATCGGCGATCGGCCTCTTCGGGGGTCGTGACGGATAGGTCTCCGGGACGGCTTGTGAAAGTTATCACAAGCGACGGGTACAGCCCAAAAGGGCGCTCAGACCCGTCGCGTGACGATGACCCAGATGGTGCGGGCGATGATCTCGAGGTCGAGCACCGGCGACCAGTTGACGAGGTACTGGAGGTCGTAGCCCAGCTTGTACTCGGCGTCGGTGTGGTACCGACCGTGGATCTGGGCCAGGCCGGTCAGCCCGGGCGGGACCTCGTGACGGCGGGTGTACCCCGCGATGTCCCGCTCGAAGCCGGCGGTCAGCTCAGGACGCTCGGGGCGCGGCCCGACGATGGACATCTTGCCCGTGAGGATGTGCAGGATCTGGGGCAGCTCGTCGGCCCGGGTCGCCCGCACCCAACGGCAGGCCGGGATGACCCGCGAGTCGGCCTTGCCGGTCGAGAGCGTCGCCACACCGTCGGCCTCGGCATCGGTGCGCATCGTGCGGAACTTGACCATGTCGAACGGTGCCCCACCCACGCCCACCCGGGTCTGGGTGAAGAGCACCGGCGTCCCGGCCACCGCGAACTGGTAGAGCGACACCGCCACGAGCAGGACGATCCACACCGGAGCGGTGACGAGGAGCAGCACGAGGTCGAGGATTCGCTTGAAGTGCCGCTGCGAGCTCGGCATGGTCTGCGCGTGGAGGAGGACGAACGGCATCCCCCCGATCTCGCGCAGCCGATCGAGACCGAACAGCGTCTCGCGACCGGTCACCCGCAACAGGGTGGTCAGGCCCAGCTGGTCGAGATGGTCGATGGTCTTCGGGTACCAGCTGTCCAGCCACGCGCCGGTGACGAGCAGGACGTCGGTGGCCCGCAGCTCACGGGCGACGTCGACGACGCCAGCCGGGTCATCGACCTCCGCGACGACGACCAGCGCCCTCGCGTCGACGGCAGCCAGGTGCCTCCGGGCGAGCTCGAGGTCACCCTGCTCGCCGGCGATGACCACGCGCGGAGGGCCCTCACGACGCGTCCGCAGGGCGTGCACGACCGCGCGGTTGATCGCCACGACGACAGCGCCGAGCACGATGACGGCGAGCAGGTTGGGGATCGGGAACGGCAGGACCCGTTGGGTCAGTGAGCCCCGCTGGTTGGCCAGACTCGTGAGGGCGAGGTTGAGCAGCGCGATGAGGCTGCCGGCTGCCAGCGACAACCCGGCAGCCCGTGGGAACACGGCGGCACCGCCCAGCCGCGGCTCACGTTCGTAGAGCCCGCCGAAGTAGAACGCCGAGATGAAGATCGCCGTCGAGACGGCGAACGACACCGCATAGGCACCCGTCGGGTACGTCGGCCAGGGTGGCAGCCCGTAGCGCCACCACATCGACCCCACGGCCAGGCCGAGGATGGCGGCGCCGTCCAGCAGCATGACGAGCCGGAACCCACGGCTGTTGAGCCGGGCCAGGATCGGCCGGTCGGTGCCGGGGCTCGGTGTGGACACGAAGATCCGAGGTCTCAGGCCTGTGCCGCACCCGCGCGCGGGTAGGCCGGGAAACGCCCGACGAGCTCGCTCACCTGGGCCCGCACCTCGCGTGAGACCGCGTGGTCCGGGTCGGCGTCACCGTGCACGACGGCCTTGGCGATCAGTTCGGCGATCGTGCGCATCTCGTCCTCACCCATGCCCTGGGTCGTGACGCACGGCGTGCCGACGCGCACCCCGGAGGCGATGTTCGGCGACTGCGGGTCGAAGGGAATGGCGTTCTTGTTCAACGTGATCCCGGCGGCGTCCGCGCGTGCCTCGGCGTCGACGCCGGTCACCTGAACCGGCTGGAGGTCATGCAGCGACAGGTGGGTGTCCGTGCCCCCCGTCGTCGGGCGGATGCCGTGCTCCCCCAGCGTCTGCGCGAGGACCTTGGCGTTGGCGACGACCTGGCGGGTGTACGCCGCGTACTCAGGCGTCGCACACTCCTTGAAGTTGACCGCCTTGGCGGCGATCGTGTGCATCTGCGGCCCGCCCTGCATCATCGGGAAGACGGCCCGGTCGATGGCGGTGGCGTGCTCGGCCTTGCAGACGATGGCTCCCGAGCGCGGGCCGCGCAGCACCTTGTGCGTCGTGAACGACACGACGTCCGCGTAGGGGACCGGGCTGGGGATGGCACCGCCGGCGACGAGGCCGATGAAGTGTGCTGCATCGACCCAGAAGATCGCCCCGACCTCGTCGGCGATGGCGCGGAACCGGGCGAAGTCGATGAGCCGCGGGATGGCCGAACCGCCCGCGAGGATCACCTTGGGGCGGCGTTCCTTGGCCAGGCGCTCGACCTCGTCGTAGTCGATGTTCTCGGTGTCCTTGTCGACTCCGTAGTGCACCGCGTCGAACCACTTGCCGGAGAAGGACATCTTCGTGCCGTGGGTGAGGTGCCCGCCGTGCGGCAGGCTCATCGCGAGGATCGTCTCGCCTGGCTTGAGGAATGCGCCGTAGACGGCCTGGTTCGCGCTCGCGCCCGAGTGTGCCTGCACGTTGGCGTGGTCGGCGCCGAACAGCGCCTTGCAGCGCTCGATCGCGAGCGACTCGGCCTTGTCGACCTCGGAACAGCCGCCGTAGTACCGGCGCCCCGGGTATCCCTCGGCGTACTTGTTCGACAGGGTCGAACCGAGTGCCGTCAGCACCTCGGGGCTGGAGAAGTTCTCGCTCGCGATCAACTGGAGGCCGCCGCGCAGCCGGTCGAGCTCGCTCAGCAGCACCCCCGCGATCTCGGGGTCGAAGGCGTCGAGGGCGCCGAAGTCGGATCCGTAGAACGTGTCAGTCATCGTCGCTGCTCTCTCGCTGCTCACTGGCGGTGGGGGTTTCGCTCGCGGCGGGCGGATCGGACGCGTCCGCCGCGTCCTCGTCGCCCGACTCCGGGCGCGACAACTCTAGGGCGTCGGCGCGCGCACGCTCGACGACGTCCATGACGTCCGACGTCGCAAGGGCTCCGACCCGCAGGATCACCGGCTCGTCTCGGGTGCAGTCGACGATCGTCGATGCCAGGCCACCGGTGACGGGCCCGCCGTCGAGGTAGAACTCGACCGCCGCGCCGAGCTGGCTGGCCGCCTCGACGACGGTGCGCGATGCCGGGTGGCCGGTGCGGTTCGCGCTGCTCACCGCCATCGGCCCCACCTCGCGCAAGAGCTCCAGCGCAACCGGGTCGTCCGGCATCCGCAGGGCGACCGTGCCACCGGTGTCGCCGAGGTCCCACATCAGGGACGGCTGGGCGCGCAGGACGATGGTCAGCGGGCCTGGCCAGAAGGCGGCGACAAGTGCTCGCGCATAGTCGGGCACGTCCGTCGCGAGCCCGTCGACCGTGCGCGCATCGGGGACGAGCACGGGAGGCGGCATGTCACTCCCCCGTCCCTTCGCGGCGAGGAGGTCGCGCACGGCATCCGGGGAGAAGGCGTCAGCCCCGATGCCGTAGAGGGTGTCGGTGGGCATCACGACGAGGCTGCCGGCGCGCACCCCGGCGGCGGCCTTGGGAATGGCATCCGCCCGTCCGGGCTCGGTCGTGCAGTCGAAGACGGGGCTCATGAGGCCAAGCCTAGGGTCGAACCGGGCTCGGCTCGTGAAGGCCCCCGCCGAGGGCGCGTCACCTGTGCGCCCCTGCGCGCACCGCCACCGTCGCTCGGGGCCGACCGGTGAGATCGGCATGGTCGAGCACGTCGCCCCACAGCCCCGTCGCGCGAAGAGCAGCGGGAAGGCTCGCCCCCTGGCTGTCGGCGTGTTCCATGACCAGGACCCCACCCTCGCGCAGCAGCACCGCAGCGCGTGCTGCGACCGCCAGCGGGATCGCCAGCCCGTCGGCCGAGCCGCCGTAGAGCGCGAGGGCAGGGTCGTGGTCGCGCACCTCCGGGTCGACCGGCACGGCACCGACGGGGATGTACGGCGGGTTGCTGACGACCACGTCGACCTCGCCCTCGAGGTCGTCGAAGGCCGTCGTGGCGTCACCGAGGCGCACCTCGACGTCGAGCCCGAGGTGGTCGCGGTTGGCCAGGGCCCAGCCGTGGGCGAGGTCGGACAGCTCGACCGCGAGGACCTCGGCACCGGGAAGCTCGTCCTTGACCGCCAGCGCGATGGCTCCTGAGCCGGTGCACAGGTCGACGACGACCACGCCGTCACCCTGGCGGCCCATGGCGGATGCCGCGTCGATCGCGAGCCCGGCCGTCACCTCGGTCTCGGGTCGGGGGACGAACACCCCCGGCCCCACCGCGAGCGTGAGACCGCGAAAGTGCGCCCGACCCGTGAGGTGCTGGAGCGGGACCCTGGTGAGCCGCTCGCTGACGAGCGCCTCGAACGCCGCCGCGAACCCGGCATCCGGGGTCGTGCGCAGCACCATGGCGCGGCGCACGTCGCCCGCGGTGGTGCCGAGGGCGAACGCGGCGAGCTCGACGGCATCGTTCTCGGGTGAGCGGATGCCGGCCGCCTCGAGGCGCGCGGACGCCCCCCGGACCGCGGTGTGGAGGTCGTTCACCGGTCGGCGATGGCGGCGAGGCGGGCGGCCTCATCGGCATCGACGCAGGACTGGATCATCGGGTCGAGATCGCCGTCGAGGACGGTGTCGAGGTTGTAGGCCTTGAACCCGGTGCGGTGGTCGCTGATCCGGTTCTCGGGGAAGTTGTAGGTGCGGATCCGCTCGGAGCGGTCGACGGTGCGCACCTGGCTGCTGCGAACGCTGGCGTCCGCGGCGTGGCGCTCGTCCATGGCGATCTGGTGCAGCCGGGCGCGCAGCACGCGCATGGCGGCCTCGCGGTTCTGCAGCTGGCTCTTCTCGTTCTGGCACGAGACGACCAGGCCCGTGGGCAGGTGGGTGATGCGCACGGCCGAGTCGGTGGTGTTGACGCTCTGGCCGCCGGGGCCGCTGGAGCGGAAGACGTCGATGCGCAGGTCGTTGGCGTCGATCGTCACCTCGACCTCCTCGGCCTCGGGCATGACCCACACCCCTGCAGCGCTGGTGTGGATGCGCCCCTGGCTCTCGGTGACGGGGACTCGCTGCACCCGGTGGACGCCACCCTCGAACTTCAGCCGCGCCCACGGTGCTTCACCGGGCTGGGAGTTCCCACGGGCCTTCACGGCGACCCGCACGTCCTTGTAGCCGCCGAGGTCGGACTCGGTGGCGTCGAGCACCTCGGTGCGCCAGCCCCGGCGCTCGGCGTGGCGCAGGTACATCCGCAGCAGGTCACCCGCGAACAGGGCCGACTCCTCGCCTCCCTCACCGGCCTTCACCTCGAGGATGACGTCGCGGTCGTCGTCGGGATCACGCGGGATGAGCAGGCGGCGCAGTCGGTCCTCGGCGGCGGCGAGCGTGGCCTCCAGGGCGGGGATCTCGTCGGCGAACGCCGGGTCCTCCGCGGCGAGCTCGCGCGCGGCCTGGACGTCGTCGCGCGCGGCCACCCAGGCGTGGTGGGCAGCGACCGTGGGGCCGAGCGCGGCATACCGCTTGTTCAGCTCACGGCTCCTGTCGGGGTCGGAGGCGATCGCCGGGTCGGCCATCTGCGCCTCGAGCGCCGCGTGCTCGGCGACGAGGGCCTGGGCGGACTCGAGCACGGGGGCCTCCTGGGGCAGCACGGCAGGGGAAGTGATGGGTCTCGGGAAAGACAGGTGCGCCGGCCCGTCCCGGCGAGGGGACGGACCGGCGCACCGGGAAAGCTACTTGGCGACCTTCTTGCCGTAGCGGGCCTCGAAGCGGGCCACGCGGCCACCGGTGTCGAGGATCTTCTGCTTGCCCGTGTAGAACGGGTGGCACTGCGAGCAGACGTCGGCGTGGATGACGCCGTTCTTGGCCGTGCTGCGCGTGGTGAACGTCGCGCCACAGGTGCAGGTGACCGTGGTCTCGACGTAGTCGGGGTGGATGTCCTTCTTCACGATGTTCTCCTTGGAGGTGTCCGGGTCGGCGGGCTCAGCACCGTGCTGCAAACCCTTGGCGCCCCGACTGCGCCCCTCGTGGTGGAGGGCGCTCAGGAAACGCATCGAATGCCGTGAACCGGTCCAGCGGTCAAGTGTGCCAGAGGTGGCGCACAGGGGCCTAAACGCGGTCGACCGCGGGAGCATTCCATCCGTCGGGTGCGGTCGGTACGGTGCCGGGATGAGGTTCGGAGCCGTCATCCCCTATGCCACCGAGCGCGAGTTCGCCGAGCTCGCCGTCGTCGCCGAGGATGCCGGGTGGGACCAGGTCTTCTCCTGGGAGTCGGTCTGGGGGCAGGACGCCTGGGTCACCCTCGGAGCGGCCGCGATGGTCACCGAGCGGATCCGCCTCGGCACCCTGCTCACCCCGGCCGCCCGGCAGCGGCCCTGGGACCTCGCGTCGAAGGTCGCCTCCGTCGACCGTCTGTCCGAGGGGCGGGTGACCCTCGGGGTCGGCCTCGGTGCGCTGCACGGCAACTGGCTCGCCTTCGAGGCCGACGAGGGCCGCGCGGTGCGTGCCCGCAAGCTCGACGAGGTGCTCACCATCTACGCGGGGCTCATGGGCGGGCAGCCGTTCTCGTATGCCGGCGAGCACTTCTCCGCGGCCCCCGTCACCGAGCTCGTCCCGCCCCCGCCGGTGCAGCAGCCCCACCCTCCGGTCTGGTGCGTCGGGATGCTCGTGCCAGGGCGCACCCGCCAGCGCTCGCTGGAGCGCGCCGCCCGCTGGCAGGGGGTCTTCCCCGCCGTCGCAGGCGGCAGCCTCGAGAACCCGGGGTCGCACCTGACCCCGCAGTCGCTGCGCCAGCTCGTCGAGCACATCGGCCGGCTGCGCGCGGGTGCCGGGCGGTCGATGCAGGGCTACGACGTCGTCGTCGAGGGCGACAGCCACGGCGCCTTCGGATCGGTCCGCCCTCCGGTGGAGCAGTGGGCGGATGCCGGTGCCACCTGGTGGGTCGAGTCGTGGTGGGACCTGCCGGACTCCCCGGAAGGCCGCGCCGAGCTACGGCGCCGCCTCGAGCTCGGACCCCCGAGGTGAGCCTCGAACCCGGCCGCGGCACGGCCTCCGGCGTCGTCATCCGTGAGGCGACCGCGATGGATGCCGCGGTGCTCGTCGAGCTTCGGGCGCTGATGTTCGAGGCGATGGGCACCCCCGCCGACCGGCTCGCGCACGGCGCGTGGCGGAACGCCGCGCTGGACTGGTTCACCCGCCGCATCGGGACCGAGGGCGTCCGGGTCGTCGTCGCGGAGGTCGACGGCGTGGTCGCCTCCGCCGTCGTGGGCGAGGTGACCTCGCTCATCCCGGGGCCGGGAACGCCCAACGGGTCGGTCGGGCTGGTCTCGAACGTCGCGACCTTCCCGACGTACCGCGGACGCGGCCTGGCCGGTCTGGTCACGGACGACCTGCTGCGCTGGTTCTCCTCGAGCACCGACGTGACGCGCGTCGACCTGTTCGCGACCCCCGGCGGCGCCCGCATCTACGAGCCCCGAGGATTCGTGAACCGCGCCTTCCCCGGAATGAGCCTGTCGATGCGGCACGGGGCGACGCGCGCCGCGCCGATGACCTCCCGGGGCAGCTAAGGCGTGAGCTACCGCCTGGTACTTGCCGTGATCGCAGCACCTACCAGGCGGTAGGTGGCGCCGTAGCGAGCCGCGACGACGCACGCCACCCCGGAGAGCTCCGGAAGCGGCGTGCGTCGTCGTGTGGGCGGCGACCGACGGGTCAGTCGTCGCCGTCCTCGAGCTTGGTCGAGGCCGAGTGCTGGATCTGGGTGAGGAACTCGTAGTTCGTCTTGGTCTTGCGCAGGCGGTCCAGGAGCAGCTCGATGCCCTGCTGCGAGTCGAGCGCAGCGAGCACCCGGCGCAGCTTCCACATGATCCGCAGCTCCTCGGGAGCCAGCAGGATCTCCTCCTTGCGAGTACCCGAGTTGTTGACGTCGACGGCAGGGAAGATCCGGCGGTTCGCGAGCTGACGGTCGAGCTTGAGCTCCATGTTGCCGGTGCCCTTGAACTCCTCGAAGATCACCTCGTCCATCCGCGAGCCGGTCTCGACCAGCGCCGTCGCGAGGATGGTGAGCGAGCCACCGTCCTCGATGTTGCGGGCCGCGCCGAAGAACTTCTTCGGCGGGTACAGCGCGGCGGAGTCGACGCCACCGGACAGGATGCGCCCGCTGGCCGGGGCCGCGAGGTTGTAGGCCCGCCCGAGCTTGGTGATCGAGTCGAGCAGCACGACGACGTCGTGCCCCATCTCGACCAGGCGCTTGGCCCGCTCGATCGCGAGCTCCGCGACGGTGGTGTGGTCCTCGGCCGGGCGGTCGAAGGTCGAGGAGATGACCTCGCCCTTCACGGCCCGCTGCATGTCGGTGACCTCCTCGGGGCGCTCGTCGACGAGGACGACCATGAGGTGGCACTCGGGGTTGTTCGTCGTGATGGCGTTGGCGATCGCCTGCATGACCATCGTCTTGCCCGCCTTGGCCGGGGCGACGATGAGGCCGCGCTGGCCCTTGCCGATGGGGGCGACGAGGTCGATGATCCGCGTCGTCAGCAGACCCTGCTCGGTCTCCAGGCGCAGTCGGTCCTGCGGGTAGAGCGGCGTGAGCTTGCCGAACTCGGGGCGGTGGCGGGCGTCCTCGGGCGTCATGCCGTTGACCGTGTCGAGCTGGGCCAGCGGGGTGTACTTCGCCCGGTGGTTGCGGCCGCCGACGTGCTGCTGCTGGCCCTCGTCACCGTCGCGCGAGGCCTTGATGGAGCCGGTGACGGCGTCGCCCTTGCGCAGCCCGTGGCGCTTGACCAGCTGGAGCGGCACGTAGACGTCGCTGCTGCCGGGCAGGTACCCGGTGGTGCGCACGAACGCGTAGCTGTCGAGGATGTCGAGGATGCCGGCGACGGGAACGAGGACGTCGTCCTCGGTGATCGACGACTCGACGGGGCCGTCGACCTGGTCGCCGCCGATGCCGGGACGGCGCTTGTCGCGGTTGCGCCCACGGTTGCGGCGACGACGGCCACCGCGGCCGTCCTCGTCGTCGAAGCGGTTCTGGTTCTGGCCGCCCTGGGCACCGGCGTTCTGCTCGCCCTGCGCCTCACCGGACCCGGTGTCGGCGGATGCCGTCTGGTCGCCGCGGTCCTCGGACTGCGCGTCGCGGGCCTCGGTGCGGTCCTGGCGGGCGGCGCGCGTGCGGGTACGACCGGCACCGCGCTCCCCGCGGGCCTGGCCGTCGGCCTGCTCGGCTGCGTCCGACCGGACATCGCGCTCGGCGTCGGCACGTGCAGGGGCGGTCTCGACGGGGGCCTGCGCGGCCTGCTCGGGCGCAACGACCGGCGTGGCCTGCTCAGTCGCAGGTGCCGTCTCGACGCCGCGGCCGGTGCTCGTGGCCCGGCGGGAGCGACGCGGTTCGGTGCCGCGCGTGGGCTCGCTGGCGCGCGCCGACGGCTCGCTCGTCGCGGCGGGCCCGCTCTCACCGTTCTGGCGGGCCTTGATGGCGGCGACGAGGTCGCCCTTGCGCATCTTGGCGGTGCCGCTGATGCCCATGCTCGACGCCAGCCCCTGGAGCTCTGCCAACCGCATGGCGGTGAGTGCTCCGGAACGACGCGGGCTCGCGCCCGCCGTCGACGGCTCGAGAGTGGTGGTGTCTGACACGAAGGATCCTTTCCCTCGCTCGTGGATGGCCTCGATGCGGCCGATCTCGGGGGGTTCACGTCGGGGCCGCAGCGCAGGCTGAACGGGGTTCCCAGATCGTGGAGGTCGACTCGCGGCAGGCATCGGGAGAGAAGCCCGGCATCGGCTGCGGTCGCACGGTCACAGTAGCACCGACGCCCCGACGTCACCGCCGGTCGATCACGCTCGTGACAGCACCGTGACCCTGGCCCCGTGATCGGGGATGCCGGGGGTCAGCACGCGCCAGCCGGCCTCACCGTGCGCGCGCACCTCCTCGACGTGCTCGCGCCGGGCCAGCACCAGGACGGACGGGCCGGCACCGGAGATGACGGCCGCGTGGCCGCGGGAGCGCAACCGGTCCACGAGGGACATCGACGCGGCGTACGAGGGGCGGCGGGCCTCCTGGTGCAGCCACTCCTTGGTGGCG
>Ga0209175_10000591_pt1 | contig 20625 bp, 16 predicted proteins | sample JI91814C2DNA_FD_187506 | JGI IMG/M metagenome (GOLD analysis project Ga0209175, IMG submission 187506) | Wastewater effluent complex algal communities from Wisconsin, to seasonally profile nutrient transformation and Carbon sequestration -... | ecosystem: Engineered > WWTP > Effluent > Algae...
GAGAAAGGTATTGCTCCTGGGCAAGTTCAGGGTTCAGGCGTTGGTGGCCGCATCACCAAGGAGGATGCCGGTAAGGCAACATCTGCTCCGGCAAAGGATACAAAAGCAGCGCCTTCAGCTCCTCCTGTTATAGTTTCTGGAGGAGGAAGAGGTGTCAGACGAGAGAAGATGACTTCCCTGCGCAAAACGATTGCGAGGCGATTGGTGGCAGTGAAAAATGAAACTGCCATGCTCACTACTTTTAATGAAGTAGATATGAAGCCGGTGATGGATTTACGATCTCGTTATAAAGAACAGTTCAAAGAAAAATATGGTGTGGGCCTTGGATTCATGTCCTTCTTTACGAAGGCGGTATGTGCGGCATTGAAAGAGTTTCCTGCCGTCAACGCATCCATTGATGGAGATGAGATTGTATATCATGATTATTGCGATGTATCTATTGCGGTGTCAACGCCACGTGGCTTGGTGGTTCCGGTGATAAGAAATGCAGAATCATTAAGCATGAATCAGGTGGAAGCCGAAATCGCCCGACTAGCGGCACGAGGTAGGGATGGTAAACTCTCCATCGAAGAAATGAATGGTGGAACGTTTACCATTACAAATGGCGGTGTGTTCGGCTCTATGTTGTCAACACCCATAATCAATGCGCCTCAGTCGGCCATCTTAGGTATGCATAATATTGTTGAGCGCCCGGTGGCAATTAAAGGTGAAGTTGTGGTAAGACCCATTATGTATTTGGCACTTTCCTATGATCACCGAATTGTAGATGGTAGAGAGTCTGTGAGCTTCCTGGTGAGGGTGAAAGAGATGCTGGAAGATCCGGGAAGGTTAGTGCTTGGTGTTTAGTATTCGTTGCTGTTAAAAAATTTTTATCATGAAATACGATGTTACTGTTATCGGCTCCGGACCCGGAGGTTATGTAGCTGCCATTCGCTGCGCACAACTTGGTCTTAAGACTGCTATTATAGAAAAATATGATACCCTCGGAGGAACTTGCCTTAACGTGGGTTGTATTCCCTCCAAAGCATTGCTTGATTCTTCAGAACATTTTCATAATGCAACTCATACTTTTAAGGAACATGGTATAGACATAACTGAGCCCAAAGTGAATCTTGCTCAGATGATAAGTCGCAAGGCGGGAGTTGTTAAATCCAACGTAGATGGTATCGCGTTCCTGATGAAGAAAAATAAGATTGATGTCTTGAAGGGTGTAGGCTCTTTCATTGATAAAAACACAATCAAGATCACCGATAAGGCAGGGAAAGAAACAACCATCAACTCTGACAAAGTTATTATTGCGACCGGCTCCAAGCCTACGCCATTGCCTTTCGCGCCTTTTGACAAAAAGCGAATCATATCAAGCACCGAAGCGTTGGAGCTCAAGGAAATTCCAAAACACCTGATCATTGTTGGCGGAGGTGTAATCGGAATGGAGTTAGGATCTGTTTATGCACGTATTGGATCCAAAGTATCTGTAGTAGAATTTCTTGACAGCCTGATCCCTACGATGGATGGTACCATGGGCAAAGAACTTCAAAAGTCTATGAAGAAACTGGGTATCGACTTTTACCTGAGCCACAAAGTCACTGCAATTGAGAACAAAGGGAAAGAAGTTGTATTGAAAGCTGAGCCAAAGAATGGCGGCACTGCTCTTGAATTGAAAGCAGATTATTGCCTGGTGAGTGTCGGACGCAAACCCTATACAGATGGCCTTGGTCTGGATAAAGTTGGAATTGAATTGATCAAAGGACAAATTAGCGTAGATGATCATCTTAAAACTAAAGTTGACTCTATCTATGCGATTGGTGATGTTGTGCGCGGTGCTATGCTGGCACACAAGGCGGAGGAGGAAGGCGTTTACGTTGCAGAACGAATCGTTGGTCAAAAACCTCACATAAATTATCTTCTTATACCCGGAGTAGTGTATACGTGGCCAGAGGTCGCCAGTGTCGGTTACACAGAAGAGCAATTAAAGGAGCAAAACAGACCGTATAAAGTAGGAAGTTTCCCATACAAAGCGCTGGGTCGTGCGCGAGCTAGTATGGATTTGGATGGACTTGTAAAAATTCTTGCAGACAAAACAACAGACGAAATTCTGGGAGTACACATTATCGGAGCTCGTGCTGCCGACATGATTGCTGCCGGTGTTGTGGCTATGGAATTCCGCGCCTCTGCAGAAGATGTGTCAAGAATGTCGCATGCTCACCCAACTTATATGGAAGCCGTGAAAGAAGCATGCCTTGCTGCGACCGCCAACAGGCCGATTCATTTATGAGTTGATAACTTTTTTGCCTAGCAACGTAGCTAGTAAGAAAGCCCTAATCGTCATTGCCGCCACAACTGGCAGTAAGAAAACATTTAGCTGCTGCGGAAGAAATGGCCACAGGAGCAAGGTTAATGCAAGAACAATTCCGGTGGCTTTGAAATAGCCGGCTAACCATTTGACAGCTGAGCGTTTTATTAGAAGGAAGGCAGCGATTAAGTGAAAGGGAAATGCCCAAAGCAGGTTGAAATTATTTGCGGCTGCTTTATGATCGGTAGCAATCCATAGCAAGAGCAAAAGTAATCCAATTAAACCAACGACTAGAAACAAGATAGTATCAAACCATTTAGAAAGTTGCTTTCGTTTCCAATCTCTGTAAGTGAGTACTACGGCAAGAAGTAAAAATGCCCCGAATACAATCCATGGATGAAAAAAACTTGTTTCTATTTCAGCAGGCCTGCCTTCAAACACAACAATTCGATCACTAACAATTGGGACAAGGATATCCCTATCTCTAATGCCACAATTGACAAAGGAAGATTCAACATAGTCCGGTAAGAACATGTATTCATATGGGCTGGCCGTCTTATCTATAGGTAGGCCGAGGCAGATGTCAATTCCAAGATCCCCCCAGGGTAGGGGACTTAAATATAGATCTGTCAATTCACGAATGGTGTAGTTAGTTTTGATGAATGAGCCATCGAACTGGATATCGTTCCCAAGAACTTCCGTAAAAACATCACGCACTTTAGTGGCGCAATTATTATAAAAATAATCATAGCGATAGGTTTGATTTTCAGGGAGCGCATTCCACTCCAGATAGCTGGCAATTTTTTGCTTTTGTTCCGGTGTAAGGTTTAGTACCTGCTCATGAATAAACCGATTGTAATAGATATAGGCATCCCTAAAATCTGGGTAGGAGTAGACACCAAGCTTGTAGTAAAGAAATCCTTTGGCAAAATTCAAATAGAAATTGGGTTGATTAAAATCAAAGACCCCATAATTGTATGCATAATCGATTCCTCGTAAAGAATCATAAACACGAATAGCGCTATGCCCAAAGGCCGCATATAATTCATTGGGGTCAGGCCCCAGTGTAATCACTGAAATCTGCGCTTTTTCGCTAAGTATGATGCCTCGGGAGAAGGAAGAAAAAGAAAATAGCAGTAAGAGCCCAAACAGAAATCTTTTCATTTGACAGGAAATAAAGCGATGAAAGATAAAACAATCGACATTCAAACGGTAATTTTGAAATGATGAATCGTAACCTTTCTGATGGTGTAAATTTTGCTACGAAGCTAACCCCAACCAGAGCGTGGAACGCCTCACAATTGCTATCTAGCTATTACATTTCGAGATTGTCAGGAAAGCCCAATCATTGGGGTATGCCGTTGAGCATTTCGATTGAACCTACAACCTCCTGTAATTTGCGCTGCCCTGAATGTCCCAGTGGATTACGTTCTTTTTCGCGACCTACCGGCATGCTCAAACGGGAGTTATTTGAATCGGTTATTGATCAACTGTCACCCACTCTTTCTTACCTGATTTTTTATTTTCAGGGAGAGCCTTACCTGCATCCTGCGTTGTTGGAAATGGTGCGCTATGCTTCGTCTAAGAAAATTTATACAGCAACATCTACCAACGCTCATTTTCTGAATGATGAAGCCGCCAGACAAACGGTGGAATCTGGATTAGATCGACTTATCATCTCTATTGATGGTGTTACCCAGGAAACGTATGAATCATATCGTATTGGTGGAAAATTAGATAAGGTTATTGCCGGTGCGGAAAACATTGTTCAATGGAAGCACAAGTTAAAATCGAAGACACCTCATATCATCTTTCAATTTCTAGTAGTTAAGCCAAATGAGCACCAGATTGGTGATGTTTATCGTTTGGCAAAAAAAGTAGGAGTAGATGAAGTCGCGCTTAAGACTGCCCAGGTGTATGATTATAAGAATGGGTCTGAATTAATTCCTTCCATTGCAAAATATTCGCGCTATAAGAAGCAATCCGATGGATCGTTTACTATAAAAAATCAATTGCTTGATCATTGCTGGAAAATGTGGCACAGTTGCGTGATCACCTGGGATGGCAAGGTGGTTCCTTGTTGCTTTGATAAAGACGCTCACTTTACGTTAGGCAATCTTAATCAACAATCTTTCGAAGAAATTTGGAGAGGCGACAAGTACAGAACGTTCAGAAATTCCCTGTTGCGATCCCGCGAAGAAATTGAAATTTGTAAAAACTGTACAGAAGGAACGAAAGTGTGGGCTTAGACTGATTTTGAGCTTGAAATTTTCTTTTCAAGCGCAACGAAATCAACTGCCGAACATTTGCCACAGCCTGAAGAGCATGCGCGCTTAGCCTGAAAACTTTTGTAGACTAATCGCGCTACAAACCCCAAGGAGGATAAAAAAACAATGGCGATGATGATTTCCTGTATCACAGTTCAAAGATAGTAAGACATCTCTGTAACACCCATCCTAAAAGAATAATTCCTGTCCGAGATCGGACGGTTCGAGTCGCAATTGGACACCCTAGCTGCCGGAAAACATGCAAAATAACCCAATTGGGTTGATTCAAGGCTGGCACCAATCTTGGCTTGCGAGGAAGTAATCAAAATAGATTATGCTAAGAAACTACCTCAAAATCGCTATTCGCAGTTTGATGCGTAATAAGTCCTATACGTTCATCAATGTGGCAGGCCTAAGTCTGGGAATCACTACATGCCTGATTATTTTTCTGATCATTAGATATGAGCTGAGTTTTGACTCGTTCCATTCGAAGGCCGATCGCATTTATCGCATAGTGCACGATTCAGAGAATGCATCCGGGGTAGAGCATAACAGTGTGACACCCTATCCATTTGCTAATGCCTATCGAAACGATTTTCCGGGAGTTGGCACGGTTACTCAATTTCATTTTCACAATGAGTCGCTTGTTATAATCGGGGATGATAAAAGCAGGGTCACCAATATAGCCTTTGTCGACTCATCTTTTTTTGACGTCTTCGATTTTGAGTTGATTGGCGGTGATGCTAAGTTAAGTTTGAACCAGCCAGGGAAAGTTTTCTTGTCGGAAGAATATGCTAATACGTTGCCTGATAAAAATGTGAGGCACATCAAGCTGGATAACCTACTTGATCTTGAGGTTGCCGGAATTATAAAGACACCACCCAGCCCTTCTCATATCAATTTTAATATGATTGTCTCTTTGTCCACGTTGACAAAAGATAATGCAGAACAATTTCTGGGATTTCCTATGGACCAGTGGGGTATTAATTCTTCTGGTTTCTCATATATCCTTTTACAAGAAGGCCAGTCCAAAGAACAAATCGAACGTAACCTGCCTTCATTTGTGAAGAAATACTATAGCGAGGAGGAAGCTCGTCAGCAAACGTATTTACTTAAGCCACTCACGGGCATTCATTTTGACAGCGACTATTCAGAAAATCCGGGGACAGCCAGTACCTCTTTGTCTGTGTTAATTATTCTTGGATTTATTGCTTTGTTTATTCTGGTGATAGCGTGTGTTAACTTCATCAATTTAGCCACGGCTTTGTCTATCAAAAAGGCAAAAGAGGTAGGGGTGCGAAAAACACTTGGTGCGCAACGGAATCAGTTAGCTTTCCAATATCTAAGTGAAGCCTTCTTATTAACTGTATTTGCTGCAGTTATTTCTCTTGGTGTGGCAGAGTTTGCTTCTCCATTGGTAGGTTCCTTTTTGGAGAAAAATATCAGCGTTAACCTGATCAGTAATCCGACCATTCTCGGCTTCCTGATTGGAATTGTCTTTTTGACCTCGCTTCTTTCCGGCTTTTATCCAGCAATGGTGTTGGCGCGATTTAATCCGGTGAAGGCATTGAAGAGCAAGCTTTCTGCTCAAAGCAACTCTTCAGTAACGTTGAGAAAATCGCTGGTTGTGCTGCAATTCTTTATCGCCCAGGTGCTTATTATTTGCACACTGGTTGTGTCCAGTCAAATGCGCTTTTTCCGTGACACGCCCCTTGGCTTTGCAAAAGACGCTATTATTAGCGTACCCATTCCGGATAACAAACGAGAAACACTGGAGGCATTTAGAAATAAACTAGCCACTGAGAGGCATGTAATAGACCTTACCTATTCATTGGCGGCACCCATGGGCGAATATAACTTTGGGACAAGCATGTTTCAAACAGAGAAAGGAGAGGAAGAAAAGTATAATGTAAGGATTAAGCCGATAGACGTCCATTATAAAGATGTTTATGATCTCAAGCTAATTGAGGGAAGATGGTTCTATGAAAGCGATCAAAAATTGGCTGATAATGAAAAGAGAGAAGATAGAGAATATTCATATGTTGTCAACGAGGCAACAGTGCGTACGTTGGGTTTCGCTACCCCTTTGGATGCTATTGGAAAAAACATCACAACTGGCTTGAATGACATTGAGGCCCCCATCATTGGTGTTATCAAAGACTTCCATACCAGCTCGTTGCATAACGAACTTGAGCCGCTAATTTTATTAACCTTTCCATCGTTGTTTTATGAAGCAGGGATAAAAATTTCATCGGAGAATACAGCAACGACACTAAAATTCATAGAACAAAGCTGGTCTGAGCTATACCCTGAGTATTTATTTCGGTATACATTCTTGAACGACTATGTGGCAAGACAGTACCGCGAAGAGGAGCGCATGTTCACCTTGTTTGAGGTCTTTGCAGGTATCGCCATATTCATTGGATGCCTTGGGCTTTATGGGCTCGCATCATTCATGGCCAATCAGAAAACTAAGGAAGTAGCCATTCGCAAGACACTGGGTGCATCGGTTTCACAAATTGTTGTCTTGTTCTCAAGAGAGTTCGTCCTGCTTGTTCTTCTGGCCTTTGCTTTAGCTGCTCCGGTAGCCTGGTATGCCATGAACGGATGGCTACAGAGTTTTGCGTATCGTACTGACGTGAGCTGGACCGTATTTATGTTCGGAGTGTTATTTACATTGATAATAACTTTACTCACCGTAGGTTATCGATCACTCAGGGCTGCTTCTTCCAACCCGGTCAACGCATTGAAAACAGAATAGAACTTTCCAGCTGATTATTTCATCTAAGTCAATAAAAGTAATAGCATGTTTAAAAATTATCTCGTCACTGCAATTCGAAATCTTTGGCGTTCCAAAAGCAGCACACTAATCAATCTTTCAGGATTGACTCTTGGTGTCACGACAAGCCTTGTCCTTTTTTTGCTGGTAAGAAACCAGTCTGGTTTTGATAGCCTGCATTCCAAAAAAGATCGCATTTACAGAGCGGTTTATAGTTCCGATGGTAATCAGGGACGCAATTATACACCAGGCGTACCTCCTGTTTTTCCTGATGCATTTCGAATAGACTTCCCTGAGGCAGAGGAAGTCATCTTCACCTCATACCGTGGAAATGGGGCGATGGTAACTATTCCTCAGACTAACGGCACACCAAAAAAATATGAAGAGAGCAGGGGCGTTGTCTATACTGAGCCCGGCTACTTTAAGATATTTGATCGAAAAGTTTTGCTGGGCGATGGCTTGAAAGGGTTGGACGAACCTAACGAAGCTATTCTTTCGAAAGGATATGCTATAAAATATTTTGGTAAGGAAGACGCTATTGGTGAAGTGTTAAGCTTTGAAGGTAAAGAATACAGGGTTAGTGCTATTGTAGAAGATAGCCCGCACAATACAGATCTACCATTTGATGTGATGCTGTCTTACATCAGTATAAAAAAGGAAAGAGATGAAGTGGGCTGGAATGGAATATGGAGCGATGAGCATTGCTATTTTCTGGTGAAGCAGGGGACAAACCTCGCTGAAATCGAAAAACGGATGCCTGACTTTGTGAAGAAATATTACGGCCAAAACAGCGACAATTCTTCTTACACGCTGCAACCATTATCGGAGATTCATTTCGATGATCGTTATGGAAATTATAATTACAACACCATCAGCGTACAAACACTGACTGCCTTGGGCGTTATTGGAGTTTTTCTGATCATCACGGCCTGTATTAATTTTATCAATTTGGTGACAGCGGAATCTATTAAGCGCTCTAAGGAAGTAGGCATTCGCAAAACATTGGGCAGTTCACGCGGACAATTAATTGCACAATTTCTGGGAGAGTCAGGGTTGATAACACTGATTGCAGTTTTGTTATCTGTTTGTTTTGCTCAGTTGGCTCTCAGTTTCCTTAACCCATTTCTGGATCTTCATGTCGCCCTCGATTTTGCCAATGATGGAACCTTATGGATATTTCTCTTGGGGGTTACTGCCGTTGTGGGAATATTATCTGGTCTATATCCTTCGATGATTGTCTCCGGCTTTAAGCCAATATTTGCCATTAAGAATCAAACCAGTAATCGTAACTCTTCGGGCTTTATACTTCGGAGAGGCCTTGTCGTGCTTCAATTTTTTATATCACAGTTTTTTATCATCGGCACCATCGTGTTGATTAGTCAGATGAATTATTTCCGTTCGAAAGACCTGGGCTTTAAGAAAGATGCTATCATTACTATCCCCATTCCTGAGAATGAGGGTTCAGGTGCAGAAGGAGCTTCCAGCCGGATGAAGGCTTTTCAAGATGAGATGTCACGACTAGGAGGTGTTGAACTAACCAGCCTCTGCCGCACGCCTCCATCATCAGGCAATGTCCAATCAACTGATTTTACTTTTGAGGGCAAGGACGAGCGTTTTAGTACACAAATAAAAATGACGGATGCTAATTACCTGGACTTGTATGGACTTCAATTGGTAGCAGGGTCAAATATTCAGGAATCGGACACAGCCCAGGGCTTTTTAGTCAATGAAAGACTCGCCTCCATGGTAGGATTCAATAATCCGCTGGATATTCTTGGAAAGAAGATTTCATGTGCAGGGCAAAACCTTCCAGTAGTTGGTGTAGTGAGGAATTTTCATACCATGTCATTACACGAACCAATTGAAGCAACCATTCTGTTCAGTCGTATCCGAAGGTATGAAGCGCTTTCTATGAAAATCAATCCTACTAATATACAGCAAACCATTAAGGAAGTGCAAAGCAAATGGGAAGCTACTTACCCGGACTATATTTTTTCGTACAGATTTTTGGATGAGCAAATAAAGGAGTTTTATGAGCAAGAAATGAAAATGTCCACATTGCTAACACTATTTACTTCGGTTGCCATTTTTATCGGCTGTCTCGGCTTGTTTGGATTGGCCACGTTTATGGCTAATCAAAAAACAAAGGAGATTGGTGTGCGAAAAGTACTTGGAGCTTCAGTGGAAAGCATCGTTCTCATTTTTTCTAAAGAATATGTCAAGCTGATTGTGATCGGTTTTGCATTGGCAGCGCCCGTGGCTTGGTATGTAATGAATCAATGGTTGAATGATTTTGCATTCAAAATTGAGATTGGACCTTCAATTTTCTTAATTGGTTTGGGTACAACCTTTTTGATAGCACTCATTACCGTAGGCTATCGCTCAATTCGCGCTGCCACGGTTAACCCTGTAGAGTCGTTACGGAGTGAATAATCAGAATTAATACCAGTGTCCCTGAATTACCTTGAGCATTTCGGGATGAATTGCACAAGCTGATACCAGTTCACCACCAAAGAGGAAATTTCGGCCGCCTTTAAAATCGGTGACTTTTCCTCCTGCCCGTTCTACGATGAATGACCCGGCTGCAACATCCCACGCATTGAGATTGTATTCAAAAAAACCTTCCATTCTACCGCACGCTACATAGGCTAGGTCTGTGGCAGCGCTGCCAAGTCTGCGAACTCCATGTGTTCTTTCAAGAAATGTCTTAATGATATCAAGATATGCTTCTCGTTTGTCAAAATGATAATACGGAAAACCTGTCGCAAGCAGGCTTTCATTTAAAGAATGAATTGACGAGACTTTTATTTCTTTCCCATTACAATAGGCAGAATTACCTTCTGATGCATGAAAAGCCTCTTGCCGCGTTACCTCATAAACTACACCTAGTACGATTTCTTCCTTTTTGGCTAATCCAATGCTGATAGCAAATGGCGGAAGGCCATGGGTGAAGTTTGTCGTGCCATCCAGCGGATCGATGATCCACTTATAGTCATTCGTACCTTCGGAAGTAGTTCCTTCCTCAGCAATGAAACCAGCTCCGGGTATTATTTTTTTTAGTGACTCTACTAATTTTCGCTCTGATTCTTTGTCCACATAGGAAACAAGATTGTTGAATCCCTCTTTTTGTTCTATGCGAAATCGATCAAAATTTTCTGATTCAGTTCGTATGAATTCGCCAACCTGTTGACACAGATGAACTACGTCTTTTTCTACACCCGACAGATTGATCATTTCTTAGTTTTATTTTTTACGAGAGACACAAGAATAAGCAGGCCAGAAACCCAGGCAGCTGTCCGTGGGATTAGTTCACCGCGTTCCATATATTCTTTTGACAGTAACGTACCATCACCATTATACAAAGTAAGCATATTCATTCGGCTAATTGAAACCCCTTCACTCATTAATGAAAAGGCAATCGGACCCGCGATGAAAAGGATGCTAAGCCCAACCCACATCCAGTTAATTTTTCCTTCCTTCAGTATGCCGAGGTATATAAATAAATTGGTGACTAATATCCAGAATGATGATCCCAGATAACCAGTATTAACATTCCAATGCTGCCAGCCAGACTGTAATTGCAATGCATCAGCCAAGAATATGATTTGATTTCTGAACGGTGTTTTAACCAAGATGTATTCGATTCCAAGCCAAAAAATAACGATTGTAAATTTACCCAGGCGATTACCGAGACTTTGATAAGCAAACGCATAACCAACAAAGGCTAATGTGAGCGCAATGGATTGACTAATAGCGGCAACTAAAAACTGAACCTGGAAAAGGTGAGCTGCAAAAAAGGAAATGGTGAGTCCTGCCAGTATCAGCTCGCTGAGATTCCAAAATCGATCATCTTCTTTACCTTGATCAACAATGGCAAAGAATGGCGCTATTCCAACGAAGATCAACAGCGGAAAGGATTTCATTAGCCACCCGGAAGTAAACAAAATGGTGCCGGCAGCAAATAGAATCCAGGGACTTATAATCGAATTACTCTTTTTTGCCATCGATGATAATTACGATCTCTCCTTTTACTTCTTTTTGTTGAAAATGATGAAGCACCTCTTCAATGGTTCCTGTTATCGTTTCTTCATAAACTTTTGTCAGCTCGCGCGATACCGAGACGTGCCGCGATGCCCCAAAGAGCTCAATCATTTGCTGTAATGCTTTGACAAGACGGTGAGGAGATTCATAAAGAATAACTGTTCTATCCTCCTCCGCAAGCCTTTTAAGCAGCGTTTGCCTTCCTTTTTTATGGGGCAGGAAACCTTCGAAGACGAACCGATCAGAGGGAAATCCGGATTTGACAAGCGCAGGAACAAACGCAGTTGCTCCAGGAAGACATTCAACTTTTAATTTCGCCTTCAGCGTTTCTCTGATTAATAGGAAACCAGGATCCGAAATACCGGGCGTACCGGCATCACTCACAAGGGCAAACACTTCGCCATCTTGCATTCGCTTAACCAATGCAGTTTGCGTTTGATGTTCATTAAAAATATGAAAGCTTTGAAGAGGCTTGGCAATCTGATAATGCTTCAATAGAATACCTGACTTCCGTGTGTCTTCCGCCAAAATCGTATTTACAGATTTCAATATATCCAGCGCACGGAGCGTGATATCCGCCAGGTTACCGATGGGTGTAGGAACAATGAATAAGGATGTTTTTTCTATACTCACGCAACTAGTTTATCGATGGCTTTCGCAAGGTCATGGTCTTTTTTGGTTACCCGATCCCCCTCGTCATGAGTTGATAATTCAAAATGCACCGTATTGTAAACATTGGTCCAATAAGGATGGTGATTCATTTTTTCTGCGAGAATGGCCACTTTACTCATAAATCCAAAGGCCTCTACAAAATCGGTGAACTTAAAAGTCTTGGTTAGCCGATTATTTTCTTCTTTCCACATGGGTGTTGTTGCGGTTGTTACGGGTTAAAGTTAATAACTAAAACCAATTCCCTTCTGAGTCGGCAACTGACCACTACAGTGCAATAATACCCTCTATTGCTGAAGCCTTTTGGTAGACAAGAATGACAGCTTCGCTGGAAGGCATCATCATTTGAATGGTGAGGCTGGTATAGTTTCCTTTTTTTGACTCTTTCTCTGTAGGAATGTGCATGGGAAACATCGATCTTATTTCTGCTTCCTTGCCCTTAGGTACTATGAATTTGAAAATGTAAAGCGAGGGCCATGCGTAATGTTGGTCCAACTTTTCACGAAATGAAGCAAACCAGGAGGCATCCATAAAACAAAAAACAGGCGCCCAAACCCTGGTGGATTTGGGCGCCTGCTATGTAACTCGTCAGTTAAAAAAACTTATAACGTTGGTCTTCAATCTTTGCTGCGTCCTTCAGGGCCTGCGTGATATTAAACCCAACCCGGCCATCAAGGGATTGCTTGAGCTGATTCTTAAACATACCGTACTCACCAATCGCTGGCGCAATTGTCTTATTTGACAATTCGAGAATAACAACACCATTTTCTCCCGCAAATGCATTTGATCTTTTTCCATTCTCCAACGAGAATGCCTTACCCAAGGCTACCGGATCAAAACCAATGCTTCCTAGTGAAGTGCTGTTAAGTTTCACGTCATTGGAGCTATTTACATTAGCATCACTACCCATTACCTTGGCTATTTCTTCCAGGCTTCCTTTTTGAGCGTTTAGTTTCTCAATAAGCATTTTGCCCTTCAACTCATTCTTTACAGCGGGCATTATTTCATCTTTCACTTTATCCAACGGCTTATAGCCTGCTTCTGTCTCACTGGTCATTACGGCTACTACATAGTTTGTTTCAAGATCAAAAACATCCGATACCTTACCTTTTGAAGCGTCTCTGAATAACCAGGTTACCATTTGACGTGCATCGTTGAGGTCGTTCACACTGCGTGCACCGGAGGTCAGTTCATTCCCTTCAAATATATTGAGGTTCTCTTTTTTGGCTTTTTCTTTGAAATCACCAAGTCCGGAAAGTCCGCTGGCAAATACATCAGCCTTGCGGAAAGCTTCATTTTGTGTTTCATCACTTGGCGTGATGGATCGCTCAATCGTAGCCACAGTGTAAGATGTGTTATCCTTTACTGAAGTCACCTCAATGATATGATAACCAAACTGAGTTTCTACCACATCGTTGAGCAATCCTGTCTTCTTTGCGTTGAAGACAGCTGTTTCAAAAGGCTTAACCATTTGTCCGGAGCTAAAAAATCCAAGATCACCTCCGCGGGAAGCCGTTCCATCAGAACCAAATTCCTGCGCCTTTGCTGCAAAACTTGCACCTGCCTTGATATCATTAAGGATCTTCTTTGCCTTATCCTTGGCAACCTTCTTTGCCTCAGCCGTTTCGTTATCCCACTTAATCAAAATATGATTTGCTTTAGCGGTGCCCACTGTATCGGTTCCAATTTTTGAAACTTTAATAACCTTATAGGTACCGTTTTCAAGGACTGGTCCAATCACAGTACCTGCTTTCAGATTTGTCTTTTGGTCGCTAAGGAAGGTGGGGAGGTTAGATACATTGTACTTTGTGTAAGGCGATGATCCATCTGTATTGTTGGCGGCATAGATAGAGTCTTCAGCGCTCGATTTGAAAGCTTCCACATCGCGACTGAGTTCTTCTTTGATCACAAGCGAATCCTGCGAAGAGGCCACTACCGGAAAAACTACATAGCTGAGACTGCGTAGCTGTTCCACTTTATATTTCTCTTTGTTTTTGTTGAAATAGTTCCTCAAATCGCTATCACTAACTTTAATAGCGGAGTCACTTACTGAGAAATACGGAACATACAAATATTTTACCTCGGCAACATCATTCTGAGTATGATAATCAAGTTCAGCCTCAGCGTCTGTTACGTAATTAGTCTTGATCAACAGATTTTCATACTTAAGTCTTTCGCGAGAAGGTGCCAGGTTCTGCTTAAATAAATCCCAGCGAATGCGCGCTTCAGAAGCTGCAGGCTGCGCATCCAGCGATTGCAGGTATTGAATGAGTCTTGAGCGATCAAAATTTCCGGAAGAATCTGTAAAAGATGCCTTCACATTTTCATCTACATTTTTTCCCTGAACCATATCCCATACCTCATCAGTGTGAACCTTCACGCCAACTTTTTCATATTGTGGCATAATGGCGTATTTGGCAATCAAGAAATCCCATGCTTGCTGGCGCAGTGTTGGCTGCTCGCGTTCGCCTGGCTGACGACCAAAACTAAGGATATAGTTATTCTCTCTATCCTGAATGGCAGCCTGATATTCTTCCAGGGAGATACTTTTTCCTCCGATCTCACCAACTATATTTTTGTTTCCCCCGAATATCGAGCGAGGTCCACTTCCAAATAAATCACTGCCAACAATAAAAGCAATCATTGCAATGGCTACAAAACCTACGACCACCTTGGTCATTTTTGTCCTTAACGTACTGATCAATGCCATAAAAGCTGATGATTAAAAGTATAATGAAAAATAAAACATCTTTACCTGAACTCGGGGATTTCCCAAAACTGCATAAAGAGCCGCAAATTTAACCTGTTATCTTAATTCGGCAAAGGCGAAATCCAATAAAAAGGGAATTAATTTATCTGGTTTTCAGCACGTTAGAGAGTTGATCCCGGCAGGTCAATCCGCCTGTTCTTCGCTATCCACGCTAAGTTTCAGCATATCAATACGGTTATCTTTGGTGGCCTGCACTGTAAGGGAAAACGGGGGAATATGGATTGTCTCACCAACTTTGGGGAAATCTTCTGCGTAGGCAAGGATCAGGCCGCCCAATGTCTCATAGTCTCCGTGTGGCAATTTCCAGCCGTAGCGATCATTCAGGTAATCAATTTCATGACGACCGCTTAATAAGTAGTTGTTCTGGTCGATTACTTGCTCGGTAAGGTCATCTTCATCATGCTCGTCCTCAATTTCACCAAAGATTTCTTCAATCACATCTTCTATGCTTACAATTCCGGAAGTGCCTCCAAATTCGTCCACCACCACAGCCAGACTCTTGCGATCTTTTAAGAGTTGGATCATCAGTTCATTGGCCATCATCGTTTCCGGTACAATGCTGATTGGAGTTAATATCTCTTGAATGGTGGCTGGCTTGTTGAACAAGGCAGCCGAATGACAGTAGCCTATGACATCATCAATGGACTCTTTGTAAATAATAACTTTAGAGTGCCCGCTTTCGATAAATGCTTCTTTTAGTTTTTCTATTCCATCTTCGAGACTCACCGCCACTATTTCCGTCCTTGGAATCATGCATTCGCGCACGCGCACTGTTTTGAATTCAAGTGCGTTATCAAAGATTTTTTTATCCAACTCAATGTCCTCATTGTCATGCCGCACCTTGTGCATGTTTTTCAAATAGTTGTTTAAATCCGTGAGACCAAACAATGGTCTTTCTTCTGAGTATTCAAGGCGCAAGACATGAACAATAAAGAACTTAGATAGTGACACAATGGTAAACATGATGGGCCACAATGGAATATAAATCAGTTGAAAAGGAATGGCAAGCGCTGCCAACATGAGATTAGGGTTGATCAAAAAGAGGCTCTTGGGTAAAAATTCAGCCGTGAAAAGAATAATAATCGTGGATGTAAATGTCTGAATCAGAAGAATACTGGGATCATTGTTTAAACTGCGAGGCAAATGTGCAACCAGCAAAGGTTCAAATAACTGGGTTGTGAAAATCCCAAACAACACGAGAGCAAGTGTATTTCCGATAAGGGTTGTGCCAATAAAACCGGAGGGGTTCTTAGCGTATTTTGACATGATCCTGGCCCAGCGTGCGCCTTGCTTGCCTTGAAGTTCAATTTGCAGGCGGTTGGCTGAAAGAAACGCAATCTCTATTCCAGAAAAGAAGAAGGAAAAAATGAGCGAAATGACAATCGGAATGATAAGCGAAACGTCCATCTATCTTTTTTTACGATAGGTATACACAAAAAAGAGAATGACGGAGAGCATCACCGACCAATAGGCATGGCCAATGCCGCGTGTCATCGTTTCATAAATTCCAATAATGACAAATACTACTGCCAGCGACAGCAGTAGAACATCGACCAATTTCATAGCGGGCAAATTTACGATTTTAGAACTCATTCGGGAAATGAGCTTTCCAGGCGAAAGAAGGGCTCAGTCCTTGACGTCAAACTCGCCTTCCGGATTTTTAATCGTATAGGATGACAAATCCTGATCGGCATCCAGCCCGGTTCCATAAATCACTTCGCTCTCCAGTTTGATGGTCACAAATTTTTCGGTAAAAATCCTTTTGGTCTCGGGCTTCCAAAAAAGCTCTTCCGTGTTTAGCTGTTGATTTTTTTCGATGTTCTTAACTTCTACTTTACCTCGACCGCGCCATTGCTTTTGTTCATTAAAGAAGAAGGCACTATTGGCTTTAAGCGTTGACGTTAGCTTCCCGAACTCATCGTAAAATTCGAGATAGATTCCTTCTGGGAATTCGCGATCGCCATTTTGGAATTCAAATATTTTTTTGGCATTCAGTTTTACTTTGACCTGATCGAATTCTGTGTAAAACATTTCTACTTCTTCGGCCTCCTGCAAAGGGCCTTCATAGGGGATAGGCTTCGCTGTTTCTTTGACCTCGCAGCCTATGAGCATGACGAGGGATAACAACAAAAAGCAAAGCTTGGTCAAAAAGTGATTCATTTGCGACAATCCATATAAATGCAAAGCATGGTAAAAAAGAAGGCCAGCCCGTGAGCCAGCCTTCCTTGTTATCAAATAAGTTTATCAGTCTTTGCCACGTGTGCGAAGCGTTACAGACTCACCAATCCAGCAACCAATTTGCTTCTTTTCACCTTCTGTCCAGCTTAGTTCAAAGATTTCTGTTACGGAAGGGAACTGTGATTTTGCCTGTGCCATTTTTTGAGAATTGCCTGACCGGGCGTACATATCATACGCTGCCAGGTAAACCAATCTATCTTCAGCAAGACTTACTTTCTTTGCACAGTCGCCTGAGCTAAAATAGTAGAGGTCACCAATTTTTTCGTAGGCTTCTTTGTTTTCAGGGTTGGCAACTAATGCCTTGCGATACCACTCACGAGCGCTGGATTTACTTCCTTTTGTGTTCTGAATATCACCCAACATCATTGTAGCTTCAGACTTATCAGCAGGAGTGGTGGCGAGAGTAAGTGCCTCTGTCAACAGCAATTCTGCACGGTCAGTATTCTTATTTTTCAAATACATTCTGGCCATATTTTTTCCTAACCCGAAATCAGGACTTACTTTATGGATAGCTTCGCCAGCTTCTAGCCAAAGTGGATCTTCGATGCAACCACCGCTAAGCATGAAGGTAAATATCTTCTTTGCAAGATTAATGTCAGCAGGGTTTTGCTTGAATTTAGGCTCCAGGTTTTTCCTCACGAATCCACAATCAACCTTCACCATGCTAATCAAAAGATCATCAACTACTGTCTTATACCCTTTTAGCTTATCAACATCAGCAGTTTTATTCTTTTCAGTTGCTGCTTTGATTTTAACATCAATGATGCTCATTACTTTATCGTAACGCTGGAAAATCTGCTCGTCAGTCACATTTTTTAAAGTGGCCCAGTTAGATTTTACGGTAGTCATGTAAGCTACCAGATTTCCATCGGTAACATTATTGCCACTCATTTCATATACTTTATCAAAGTTGGCGAGCAAACCAGCCATTTTTTCTTTGTCCTTTACCTGATACTTATACGAAGCGTATACTTTGCGATTAAGTACGTTTACTTCATCTCCGCAATTTTTGATACGCTGATCATAAATCCACAGTAAGGAGTCAACAAGGACTTTCTTTTTGGAAGCGTCAGCCTCTTTCTCCGCCAGTTTATCATAGATATCGGCTCCTTCTACATAGAGCTTTGTATTCCATTGCGGTGCATTGGTCAACATCCACTGCAAAGAAGAAGTAGCAGCACGGTAATTTCCTTGCTTCAATGCATCGCCATAGACGGCAACACACTCTTCCGCTTTGACTTTATTTTCAGGCCATTTGAGTTCTTTGCATTGCGACCAAGCGGTTGTCGCTATGGTAAGTGAAGCAAAAACCAGAACTCCAGATAACAATTTCATTTTCATAGTTTTAAAAATTTCAATCAAACTTCCTTTTAATAAACCATTGATCGTTAAAAGTGACACCAAAATATAATTTTATATACTTTTCCTCAATGGTATTGGTCTGCAAATCTCCTCTCTTGCCGAGTCGCACGGCTATGTCGAGACTCGAAATTCTGCTTACCGGCAGAGATAAGCCAAAATTAATGCCAAAATCTTTCACTTTATTGTTATTTACCAAATAAGGGTAATTATCGAGGCTTACACCTGTTCGGTATGTCATTCTCTTCAAATAACTACTGGGGGATGCAAGATCAGGTGTGAATTCAAATCCAAGGGCCATTCTAACTGCGCTTTTAATGTCACTAGAAGGATTCCCATCAATCCCGCGGTACTGTTTATAATCGAGGTAGGTGAAATCAGCACCCACAGTCCATTGATAACCTTTGCTAAAAGAAATGCCACCAGAAAATGCCTGTGGCAGGGTAATACTTCCGTTAAGCGTGGCAAGCGTTACAGAGTCTGCACCTTTTGTGATTGGTCTTCGCTCAAGTCGCTGAGATAATTCAGTATTTAAGTTGGCTTTGAAATCATATACCGCTCCGATATTCAGCCTGTAATTTTTTCTCGTCAGCGAATCTTTATGGTAGGATATTCCTAATGAAAAATCGAGATCTCTTACGTATGAACGTTCGTAGATCGTTGGAAAATAAGAGACCTGCTGCGTTGTGTTTGTAAGGGAGTTGGTCGTCTCGTTGATGATGGAGCTGAACAGGTACGTGGCCTTTAGTCCTACAGACAAATTTTTATTAAGAGCTACTCCATTAGACCAGAAAAACTGGTTGATTCCGCCAGAACCTTTTTCGGTGACGTCCACCGTATTGGTGCTTCCAGCGATATCATTTTGATAACTCAATACGAAATTAACACTTGAATAAGGCATTAAGCCTGCAGAAGTAGTCCATTTGCCAGGCTTGACAGGGAAACCCATGATCAGGTAATTTAGATTCCCGTTTGAATTTACCTCTTTGCTACTATCGCCCTTAGCTGTTCTTTGCTCCATCAGCATACCCCCTTCAAAAACAGTAAGTCGATTGTAGACGAGCAGTGCCGGGTTCTTATTATTGAGGTAGTAATACTGGGGATTGCTAACACCGACACCTGCCATTCCCTGATTATGGGCCAGGCTATTGCCATAGTATTCACCAATGCCAAAAGATGAAAATGGACTACGTGCTGCCTGACTAAATGCGGACGAGGCCGCAGTTCCAATCAGGAGAAGGCTAAAGAGAATTCTTTTAAAAACCAGCATTATGGAGTAAAATCCTGTTCAAACCGCGCAAGACGAGATCAGGGGCCACAAATATGGAATCTTTCAATTTGTTTTCAAAAAAGTGGGCGTCACCCCCGCATAAAATTGGTTGGAGAGTGGGGTAGATCATTCGGTATTTTTCAATAATTCCATTTATTTCAGCTATCACTCCATTCATCACCCCACTTTGCAGGCAGGTTTCAGTATTTCTACCGATCAAAGCCGCATCCTGCACTGGTGAAGCTAACGGTAAGCGAGCGGTAAAAGTATGCATTGCTTCAAGACGCATTTTTACTCCTGGCGAAATGCTTCCACCATGGTAGGTGCCCAGTGCATCGAGAAATTCGTAATTGATACATGTGCCGGCATCAATAACAAGGCAATCTTGTTTTGGAAAAATTTCTTGTGCTCCGCATACCCCTGCAATGCGATCTACTCCAAGCGTTTGGGGAGTTTCATACGCAAGCTTGATCGGTAACGGGAGATTGACGTTAAGCGAGAATTTATTCCCAGAAGCATTTATTAACGGAAAGATATTATCAGGCGATTTACTCACCGAACCAACAATACAATGCTTTATGGTTTTGTCTTTGAGATGGCCCTTCAGAAGGAGTGCATCCGAAAATTGAAATTTCTCCCGCAGTTCTGTCCCTTCAAAAAAAGCCCCTTTGATGAAAGTATTGCCATAGTCAATTGCCAAGTTCATAGCTAAAGGTCTAAAGTAAGGATACATGAAGCAAGCCTTGAATAAAAGTGGAGTTTGAAAATTTTGTGGGCATCCAAGTCTTATCCATCTTTGCAGCAGTTTATAGGCATTTGATTTTTGTACAGTATCTACACCTTCACATGAAAGAACTTCTTAGAAAATTTGAGACAAAGCGACCCGAGATTGTATTTGAGTGGAAGGATGCAGAGACGGAGGCCGAAGGATGGGTTGTT
>Ga0209175_10000594_pt1 | contig 20572 bp, 27 predicted proteins | sample JI91814C2DNA_FD_187506 | JGI IMG/M metagenome (GOLD analysis project Ga0209175, IMG submission 187506) | Wastewater effluent complex algal communities from Wisconsin, to seasonally profile nutrient transformation and Carbon sequestration -... | ecosystem: Engineered > WWTP > Effluent > Algae...
ACCACCGGTAGACCACGGAGCAAGAGCCGCGCTCATCACTCACACCCGCAACACGGATAGTCAATGTGCGAACACCGCGCGGCGTAGGTCGAACGACCCGAATACCGCCGGCGCCCCGACCCTCGACCCGATACCACCGGATCACCCACCGGATCACCACACCCATCATGCGTAGCCGCGAGACCCTTGACATACCGAATCGACTCACCCGCAGCAATACGACCCGAACAGATACCGCACACACTCGCGAAACGAGCAGACATCACACGAACACCTAGAACCTTCACGGCAGAACCTCCAAAGACAGGAGCACAGTTTCCGAAGTGTTCGCTTCGGATATTCGTCCGAACTGTGCTCGATATGGGTTCCGGTGGCGATCGTTGGCACTCGCGCCACCGGGGACGAGACTCACAATACACGACTCAGAGGGCTTCGCATAGTCTCCGTTATGCGGAATCCTATGGGTAGATGAGATGGGGGGTATCTCTCGAAGAGATGCCCAACCCCCTCGCGTGTGTGTGCGTGCGCGTGCGTGGGAGCTGGCAGGTTGTACCCCCACCGCACGAGGGGAGGGGGGTACGTGTGCGCGTGCCTGCGCGTACACGGGCGCACGCCCGCAGGGGGGGACCCCACCCCCTGTATGAGTGCGCCTGTGCCACCATTTTTCGGGGTGTTTGGGGTTGGGGGTTGACGGTGGCCCTATGCTTCGGGGTGCTGGGCTGGTGGGGGTCGATCAGTTGGCACTCTCGGTCCCTGCCGCCTGGCGCTGGGGTGTCGCGCTGGTTATGGCATACTTGTTCGTCGCGTTCATGCGTCGTTCAAGTGGCGCTGGCGCTTCCTGCTTTGGCAGTGCGTCGGGTCTGGCGAAAGGTCTGGGGTAGCGATCCCCCCTCCCCCTTGTGGGTCGGCGTCCCCGTAACCAGCGTGTGTGCTGGGCTCACCTTGGCGAAAGCTACGAATCCGGAATGGGGTGGCTCTGTCGGCGGGGCGGTTCATGGCCGCTCGTTGGGCGGCTCCACCGGAGTTGTCTCTCTACGGTGGCGGTGGTGATGTTAGCGCTTGGGTGGGCAGCGGTAGTGGACGGTGTTGCCGTCGATGTTGGTGATGGCTCTGCGTGTGCCGAAGGGTTGGTGGCAGGTGTGGCAGACGCCTTCGCGTGGTGCTGGTGTGCCGGCGACCCGTTGGGTTCGTGCTTCGGTGGCGTTGAGGACGCATCGGTGGCAGTGCCAGCGGCTTTGGTGTTTGAGGATGCGGATGGTGATGGGTTCGAAGTGTCGGCCGCATCCTGGGCAGGTGAAGGCGTGTTGGTTCCAGATCGGTACTTTGGCGGCGGATCGTGGGTTGTTGTTGATGCGACGTGCCATCGGTGGGGATGGTAGCGCATGGTGGGTCTTGCGTGATACTGTCGCCGGCATGTAGAGGCACCTGATCGTCTCATGTCGTAGCACCGTGGAGCAGTGGTTAGCTCGCCGGGTTCATACCTTGGAGGGTTCATACCCCGGAGGTCGCAGGTTCGAGTCCTGCCGGTGCCACCAAGTTACTACCGGAGGTTCCCATGCTTGAGTTCGTGAATGATCCGCAGTTCGATGGCCTGCCGTTGGTGGGTGAGGGTCATGTGTTGGTGGCTCGTCGGACTGAGTGTGGTCGTGCGGCCAGGTGGGTGCCGGGTGGTTCGGTGGTGGCTCTGGCCGAGTTTTTGGGGCCGGAGTTCCCGGTGTTGGACAACCGGTTGTATGAGCGCCAGTTGGGGGGTGCGCTGATGCCGCTTGATCTGAACTGGCCGATGTGGGTGTTCGTGCCGCCGGCGGGTGAGCCGGTGATGTTCCGTCCGGAGTCGTTGACGCCGCAGTACGCGCAGGTGGTCGATTCGGCGCAGTACGCGCAGGTTCCCGATCCGCGTGCTGCTGCGGTGAAGGCTGAGGGGCTGACCGATGAGGTGAAGGCGGCGAAGTCACTGTCGAAGGCGGCGAAGGCTGCTGCGGCGAAGGAGGCCAGTGGTGGTTGATGTTGACCTGACCCCGTTGTCCCCGAAGTCGCCGCAGGTTGCGATGTTCTCTGATCCGGAGAAGGCGCGCGAGTTGCAGGTGCGGTCGCGTGAGACGTACAAGGCGAAGCGTGCTGAGAATGCTGCGCGCCGGCAGGAGGTCACGAAGTCGGTGTTGGGGTCGGTGGTGGAGACGGCTGAGGCTGCGATGGATTCGCGCCAGTTGGACGACAAGACGACCGAAGAGTTGGCGGATATGCAGGTGCGCCGGCTGGCGAAGCTCGTGCTGTTGGGTGGGGCGCTTTTTGCGCCGACCGATCTGCGCGAGGCGTCGCAGACCGCCGGGTTGTGGTCAACGATCGCGAAGAACGAATCCATGCGTAAGGGCAAGATCAAGGATGACACGGTGGAGGACGACTCCCCGGTCCAGAAGGCTGCCCGCGATCTGCAACGTCTGGCTCGTCGGATGCACTCGGTGAAGGACAAGGCGGGATGAGTCGTCGTCTCGTCTGGATCAGTGCGGGGGCGGCGTCGGCCGTTGCGGCGAAACTCGACATCGCCCACCATCCGGGCGCGGAGCGTGTGTTCGCGTACACGGACCCCGGTAGCGAGCACCCCGACAACGAGCGCTTCCTGACCGATCTTGAGACGTGGTTGCAGGCCAGCATCGAACGGCTGGCAAGCACGAAGTACGCCGACACTTGGGACGTGTGGGCGAAGCGCCGCTACCTCAACGGGCCGACCGGTGCGCTCTGCACGGCCGAGCTAAAGAAGCTGCCCCGGTATGCCTTCGAGCAGCCCGACGACGTGCAGGTGTTCGGGTACACCGTCGAGGAACAGCACCGGGCCGACAGGTTCCGTGAGCAGAACCCCGAAGTGACGCTGTGCACCCCGCTGATCGACGCCGGGCTGACGAAGGACGACTGCCTTGCGATGATCGACCGCGCCGGGATTGAACTGCCCGCCATGTACCGGCTCGGCTACCGCAACAACAACTGCATCGGCTGCCCCAAGGGTGGGCTGGGCTACTGGAACAAGATTCGTCGCGACTTCCCTGGGGTGTTCGACCGCATGGCCCGCTTGGAGCGCGACATCGGGCACACCTGTTCCCGTGACGATGACGGAGCGGTGTGGCTTGACGAGCTCGACCCCGAGCGCGGCAACCACGCGGACGAGCCGTCGTTTGAGTGCTCACTGCTGTGCGCTATCGCTGAGGCGGAAGTGTCTGCATGACAGACCTGTTGGGGATGGAAGCACTGCAACTTGACGAGGATGTCCTCGCCGGGTTCGGTTTGCTGTCCCCCGCCGAGCAGGCCGAGTACCTCGAGCTGATCGAGCAGGCGCTCGAGGGCCTGTGGGTGTTGACGCCGAAGCAGCAGTTGGCTGAGGAACTGTGGGGGAAGGTCGATTGGTTGCTGTACGGCGGCAGCGCTGCGGGAGGGAAGTCCGAGTTCGCGTGCCATCACGCGAACCGTCTCTCGACCGAGATCGAGGGGCACAGCACCCTGTTGATCCGCCAGTCGATTCCCGAGCTCCGCCGGTCGCTGATCTTGCGGCTGTTGGCGCGGGGCCGGCAGTTCCGGTTGCCGATGCGGTTGCGGAAGGTGGATGGTCAGACCGGGTTCCACTATGAGAACGGGTCGCTGATCGAGTGCGGGTATCTGGCAACGGATGAGCATGTCGGCAACTACCTGTCTGCGGAGTACGACGCGATCATCATTGACGAGGCCACCCAGTTGATGCCGGATCACATCGTGGCGTTGTCGGCCCGGTTGCGGACGACGAAGGAGAAGGCGAAGCGTGGGTCGCGCCCGCACTTGGGGCTGTTCACGAACCCTGGTGACGTGTCCCACGCGTTCCTCTACAACCTGTTCGTCGTGCCCACGGACTACGGCAACGAGGTTGTCGTGTTCAACGTCGCGAACGGGATCGAGCGTGCGTTCCCTGTGCGTTCGTATCGGGCGCCGGTCCCGGTGCGTGAGGCGACGTTCGATGAGATCGATGACATCCTGATTCCGTGGGCGCAGCAGTTGGAGGTGGAATGCGATCCGGAGACCGAGCTGGCGGTGGCGTTCGTGCCGTCGAAGGCGACGGACAACCCGCACATCGACCGGTCGTACCTCAAGTTCCTCAACGCTCTGCCTGACCGCCGCCGGCGCCAGTTGCGTGACGGTGATTGGGACACGTTCGAGGGCCAGTTCTTCGAGGAATGGGCCCGCGATTCGCATGTGGTCCCGGCGTTCGACATCCCTGAGCATTGGCCGAGAGCGAGGGCGGCTGACTACGGGTCGGCTGCACCGTGGGCGTGCTACTGGGGGGCGTGGGAACCGGAGACGGGGAACTGTTACGTGTACCGGGAGCGGTACGGGGCGGGTCTGTCGCCGCAGCAACAGGGTCGTGCGGCGAAGGATGCGTCGGTGATCGTCCGTCAGGATGGGTCGTCGGTGAAGGAGACGTACTTCGCGAGCGTGGGCGACCCTTCGGTGTTCTCGAACTCGCGTGGTCAGGGCAAGTCGATCGCGGACCTGTGGCGCGAGGCCGGCTTCACCGTGTCCCGGGCGAAGAACGCTCGTGTGGCCGGGTGGGCGAACATGCGCCAATACCTGTGGGACCACGAGAAGGACAACGGCGACGACCTCCCAGCCGGCGGGCCTCGGCTGTTCGTGTTCGACACCTGCCCTGATCTGATTCGCACGATGCCGTTGCAGCAGCGCGACAAGGACAACCCGGAGGACTTGAACACGAAGCTCGAGGATCACGCGTGCGTGGCTCCGGACACGCTGGTCGCTACCCGTCGTGGTGAGGTGCCCATCTCGACTGTGGTATCTGGCGATGAGGTGGCGACGCGTGCGGGGTGGCGCAGGGTTGAGTGGGCTGGGGTGACGGGTGTTCGGCCGTTGGTGCGTCTGTCGTTGCCGGATGGCGGCTGGTTGGACTGCACGGAAGATCATCCGGTGTGGACCGAGAACCGTGGGTGGATTGCCGCAGGATCAGTAGCGCATTGCGATACGCTTCATGCGCTATGGACCCCATTGTCGTCTCCCCCACGATCCAAGACTACCTGTGCGGGTTCTACTTCCAGCACAAGGCAAGCCGGCTTCATCGAGTGGTCTGGCAATCTGAGCGTGGTCCCGTCCCCGAAGGCCACCACGTCCATCATGTCAATGGGGACCGGGCCGACAATCGGCTCGCCAATCTCGAACTCATGGACGGCTCAGATCACGTCGGCCTTCACGCCGCCGAGCGCACGCCTGCTCGGGTTGCTGCCGCTCAACGCGCGCTTCCGCGTCTCATCGCTGGAAACGCCCGACTCACCGCCGAGCAGCGAGCAGAAGCCGCCCGGCTCGGGTGGCTCACCACGAAGCGCGATCATCTCGTCATCTGCCAGACGTGCGGGTGCGAAGTGCTCACGCCGGTTCCGTCACGGACCAAGTTCTGTGGGCTCAACTGCCGCCAGGCCGCAGTGCGAGCTCGCAAGCGTGCCGCTCGGCTACAGCAGCCCGGTATGGAACCTGCTGGTTGAGGGCGAGCACGAGTTCTACGCGAACGGATACCTCGTCCATAACTGCGACGCGATCCGTTACCTGTTGGCGTTGCGGCCGTTGCAGGCGGGTCCGTCCACGAGGGCACCAAAGACGGGGCAGTCGTTGGATCAGAGGTTCACGTTCCGGCTGCGTCAGTTCGACAAGAAGCACAGAAACCGGAGGCAAGGATGGACGTAAGGCAAGGTTTTCAGGTGGCGCCGGGGCAGTGTTTCACCTGCCGCACGAGCGATCCGAAGGCGTGGGTGATCGACACCGGGCAGGATCATCCGGAGGTGGTGCGCCGGCATCGCATCTACATCTGTTCGGGGTGTGTGTTGGCGATGGCGAAGATGTTGACCCCGCACACTGATGTGATGCTCGTGTCGGCGGATGCGTTGCAGGTGATGCACGGCACCACCGCACTGTCGGAGTCGTACCGTGAGCGCGCTGAGGCGGCTGAGGGTCAGTTGACCGAGTTGGCGTCCCTGGTGACGCTGAGGACTGTCTGATGGACGCACAGCGCTACACCCACGTCAACAACGTTGATGAGATGTCCCGGCCCGCTGGCGGGCGCGCTGACGGCATCGGCATCACGATCGAATGGCAGAACGGGCCGCTTGGCCGCTTCCCCGACCGCGCCGACCCCAATGGCGCTTTCGTGGAGGACATCATCCGCATCGCTGCGGAGCGCATCGAGTTCTACCAGCAGTCGCAGTTCGCCTCGTTGGACAACGCCGTTGCTCTCGGCCACCTGCAAGCTGCGCTGACGGCGCTGAACTTCCGCACTCTGCGCCGCGAACTCGCCGGCGTCGAGGGAACGCACGAGGGAACGTGATGGAGTTGTCGCCGCGTCTGATCCGCCGGGTGAACGAGCTCGAGCTTGTCGTGCCGAAGGTGTCGCGCCTGTCGCCGTTGAAGCGGCGCGAGGCGAAGCAGGCTGCGGCGGCGATGGTTGCTGCGGAGTGGCCGGCACACCTCGCCAGGTTGCAGGCCGCGGACGCGAAGCGTGCCCGCCGGCGTGCCCGGAATCTGGGGCTGGGCTGATGATTGACCACCGACCCGAAGTGATGGAGCAGAACGGCAACCGGGCAATGCTGCGCGAGATCACCCGCGAAGTGCGCGAGCACAGCACGAAGCACCCCGGGAGTGTCCGCCGTTCGGACAAGAACCGGGCCCGCCAGACAGCCAAGCGCTCCAAGGCGTCGCGCCGGGGGAACCGCTGATGTGGCAGAACCTTGTGCTTGCTGGGATTGGTGGGTGGTGCGCTCATGCGGCGTTCCTGCCGTTCTGGCGGCGGGTGCGCGCCGGGCAACCGTTGCGTGATGCTGTGACCAACCGACAGGACCGCGACCGGAGACGCATTCCCCGACCGACCGAGGTTCCCTGATGGCAACGATGGCCCCGTACAAAACCCCTGACGCCGGCGAGATCAAGCGCCGCTGGCAGGCGTGCACCGACGACATGCTCGCCGCCCGCCGTTCCCTGTCGCTGAATGACTCGTTCTTCCACGGTGAGCAGTGGGTCGGCTGGAACGACGCGACACACGTGGTGGACACGTTGGACTTCACGTCGCAGGAGGACGCGGCCAGGCGGACGACGGTGAACAAGATCAAGCCGCGCACCGTGCAGTTCGAGGCCCGTTGTCTGCGGACTCCGTTGGAGTTCGAGCCACGCCCCGAGGGCACCGACGCGGAGGACATTCGCCGCAACCGCATCGCGCAGCAGGTGCTCGCCGTGGACGCTCACCGCAAGGACTGGGAGCTCGTGCGCGCCGATCAGATGCACTTTCTGATGCTGGCCGGGGTGTCGGCGGTGTCGATCGAACCGGACTGGGAGTACAAGACGGCGCCGGTGCCGGATGCTTCGACGGGCGAGTTGATTCGTGTGCCGGATCGGCCGTCACCGAAGTTCACCGCGATGACCGCCGACGAGTTCGGCCTCGAACCCGGTGTGCGCTCGTCCAGGGATGCGCGCTGGTGGATTCGCTGCACCACCCTCACCCCGGAGCAGGCGCGCGATCACTACAAGCTCGACTACCTGCCCACCCCGGACGGGCAGGCATCCCGGTCTGCGATGCACCGCATGTTGTCGTCGCGTAAGGCTGACCGCACCCCCCGCGTCTGCCTCGTGTACGTCCTATACGAACGCCCGTGCGGCGACTGCCCCGGCGTCGTGGTGCACGTCATCGGTGACAAGGTGGTGCTCGAGCACGAGTGGCCGTTCCCGTGGGACCACGAGCTGAACCTGCGGACGTTCATCCAGACCCGCCGGGCCGGCACATGGAAGGGCGACACGTTCCTGAACGACTGCCGCCAGTTGCAAGTCAACCTGAATCGGGCGTACACGACGATCAACTCACACATGGGGAAGGCGGACAACGCCCGGATGGTGCTGCCGCAGGGTGCGATGGTCGATGAGGACGACGAGCTCACCGGCGAGGTGGGGGAGATCATCCGCGTCAACCCGGATTCGACGCCGCCGTTCTGGATGCAACCCCCGCAGGTGGCCCGCTGGCTGCGCGAGCACATCGCGTCGATGATTGACGAACTCGATGACGCGTTCTCTGCCCATGCAGTGACGCGCGGGCAGGCGCCCGGTGACCGCAACTCGGGGCTGGCGTTGTCGATCCTGGCCGAGAAGGACGAAACCCCGCTGGGGCTCATGGCGGCGGATCAGCAGCGCGGGTGGCAGTGGCTCGCTGAGGCGCACTTGAAGCTCACGAAGCACATGGTGGCCAAGGCGTCGCAGCACCCGGACCCGGCGCAGCGGATGGCCCCGCAGACATACACCGACGTGATGCTCGCGAAGGACGGTGCCCCGGAGAAGGTCGAGTGGTCGGCGGCTGACCTGCCCGACCACCCGATCGTGCATGTCCCGCTCGAGTCGGTGATGCCGCGGTCGCAGTCGGCGGTGCAGCAGCAGATGCTCACCCTGGCGCAGACGTTCCCGCAGATGTTCCAAGGTCTCGGGCCCGGCGAGCTCGCTGTCGTGCTGCAGACCCCCGATCCGACTGCGTTCACCCGTGAGATCGACCCGCAGATCAACCTTGCGGACTGGGAGAACTCGCGGATGGTCGTCGGCGCGGAGGACGAGGAAGTCGAGATTGCCGACTGGCACGACCACGACATCCACGTTCAGCGCCACAACCGGCTGCGCGCCTCCGCGGCGTACCGTGACGCCCCGCAGCAGGTGCGCCAGTACATCGACTTGCACGTTGACGCCCACGCCACCCTGGCGCAGCAGGCGATGATGCAACAGATTCAGCAGCAGATGGCTGCACAACAGTCTGCCCCGGTGGATGCCGGGGCGGGTAACCAACCACCGGAGGAACCACCGCAATGAGCATCGACAACACGTCCACCCCGCCGCCCACCGTCCCCGCCGCCCCACCGGTCGTGGACAACGCGCCGAAGGACTACCAGGCGCTCTACACCGCTGAGGTGCAGGCCCGCATCGCTGAGCGCGAGAAGTACAAGCCGTTCGCGCAGACGATCGGGAATCTGCGCCAGGAGGATCAGCAGGCGATCCTCGGGCTCGCTGACGCTGTGGCTGCGGGTGACACCGCGGCGATCGCGGAGTGGTCCGCGAGCACGTACCGCAACGTGACCGGCGCGGAAATCGCTGCCGGTGTTGCGGCCAAGGTCGCCGGCGAGGGCGCCTCCCCCCCCGCCCCCGCCGGCGAACCCCCGGCTGCCGCCCCCGCTGTGGGGATGACGCCGGATCAGATCGCGGAACTCGTCCGCACGGAGACAGCGAAGGCGGTTGCCCGGGACCAGTTGGTCGGCCAGATTCGCAGCGAGCTCTCCGCTGCCGGGTACGAGCACAACACCCCGGCCGGGCAGACGATCCTCGCGTACGCGCAGGCGAACCCGCGGCTGTCGATGGCTGACGCGATCGCGTGGTACTCGACGGACCTGCAGACCCAGTACACCCGCCACATCAGCGCTGCCGCAGCGGCGGGTGGTGCTCTGCCGGCACCGGCTGGCGCCCCTGCGGCGCCGGTCACTGGTGCGACGCCGCGTGAGCGTGCAATGGCCCGACTGCAACAGCGAGGGTGATCCTTGTATTCGTCTGTGGGGTGGCGTATCGTGAGACCGTGTAAGCGGTTCCGCCTCATGGATGTGTAGGTAGCGCCCGACCTGAGTGGATGCTCGGCCGGAACGTGGAATCGGAAGAACGGCCAGAACTCGCAAGGCAACCGTGGATGCGGTGCGGTGGGTGGAGGCCGGTGAGTCCCCCTTCCCCCTCCCATTTCAAGGAGCATCCTCATGGCAACATCCACTCAGGTTGACGCGATCCTTCGCGACGACTACCGCGAAGACTGGGACCAGCTCAACAACGCATGTTGGCTGCTCGCACAGATCGAGACGAAGCGCGACACCGTGCAGGGTCGCATCGCCCGCCACGTCATCCACACCGGCCGCTCCGGCGGTATTGGTGCCCGTCGTGAAGGCGTCGCCCTCCCCGCCGCCGGCCGTCAGCGCCACAGTTCACTGCCGATCCCGGTCCGCTGGAACACCGCCCGCATCCAACTCACCGTGCAGTTGATGAACATGGCGAAGGGTGAGCCCGGCGCATTCGTGGACGCCCTCGAATCCGAGATGGGTGGCATCAAGAAGGACGCGATGCGCGACATCAACCGGCAACTGTTCGGCACCTCGAACGGTGTCATCGCCACCTGTGGCACGACCACCACGTCAGCGACGATCGTGCTGGCGACCACGACCACGGCGGCGCAGATGCGTCACCTGTACGTCGGCCGGTTCGTGGATGTCGGCACCGTCGCCTCGCCGCAGACCGTGGCGTCGAACCGTGAGATCACCGCTGTGGACACCACGAACAAGACGATCACCGTCTCGGGTGCAACGATGTCCACCACCGGTTCGCACTTCATCTTCAACTACAACTCCGGTGGCGCTTCCGACAACTCCGGGGCGCAGGAAGATGGTCAGTCGGAGTGCACCGGTCTGCAGACGATCCTCTCCAACTCGGCCACCCTGCACACCCTCACGGTGGCGTCGGTGCCGGTGTGGAAGGCGAACGTGTACGCCAACTCGGGCACCAACCGGCCGATCAGCGACACCCTCGTGGACTACGCGCTGCTCGACATCGCCGCACAGTCGGGCGAGTCGCCCGACATGATGGTGTCGAACATCGGCGTGTTCGTCCAGGGCAAGGGCGTCCTGTCCGCCTACCAGCGCAACCTCGACACCGTGGAGATGAAGGGCGGGTTCACCGGCATCCGGTGGAACACCCCCGGCGTCTCCGGTTCCGGCGTCAAGGACCTGGCGTGGACCACCGACTTCGACGCACCGGCCAACCGGCTCGAGCTGCTCAACAGCTCGAAGCTCGTGTGTCACCAGATCGCAGAGGGCTGGCAGTGGATGGACGACGACGGCGCCGTGCTGTCCCGTGTCCCCGACCATCTCGCCTACGAGGCGGTGCTCTACACGAGCATGGAGCTCGGCTGCGTGCAGCGCAACGCGCACGGTTCGATCCAAGACCTCGCTGAGACCACGGCCTGAGCCGACCGAATGTGACGGCAGGCGCAGTTCTCTCCGGTCTGCGCCTGCCGTCCTTCACGAAAGGATGAGTCATGGCTCTCACAGTTGCTCTCGATGGGTTCCCTCGGCTGCTCGGCAATCGCCGGGTGGTGACTGGGCAGATCACGTTCGACAGTTCGTATCCGACTGGCGGCGAGTCGCTGCCCCTCACTGCGCTCGGTCTCACGACCGTGCAGAACATCGACATCACCAACGTGTTCGCGTCGTCCACCACCTCGTATGTGGTGGCGTGGAACAAGTCGGCCACCGCGCCGCTGTTGCAGGTGTTCTTCGGTGACAACAACAACGCTGCCGACGCGGCGTTCCTCGAGGTGGCGAACACCACGGACCTGTCTGCGACGGTCGTGCGGTTCGAGGCGACGGGCTGGTAGCAGATGGCTGATGACCGGTTGATGTCCCGCCTCGCGGCGAACGGCACCCTGTGGATGTCCCCTGCCGCCGTTGGCGCGATGCAGGACATCGACCGGCGCATCAAGGAAGGCGACGAGTCCGGGTGGCGGGGCGACCCGTCGATGGGCTTGTTCTACAATCAGAAGCTCCACCGGTTCGAGGTGTGGGGCATCGACGTGACCGGCAAGGAGTACCTGGCCGCCGCGAACGACGATCTGGACATCAACCTCGTCATCAAGCTGCGTGACGGCGACCCTCGCAAGAATGACGTGTTCCAGCGGGTGATCGACAACAACCTTCGCATTCAGGCTGACGCTGATCGGGCTGAGGCTGAGCGGTTGGCTGCGTTGGGCGACAAGTTGCAGTGGGCGATCCGCCAGGACTTCGGCGCCCATTTGGGCGGTCGCAAGCGCCTGCACGCGGTGTCGGAGTTCCACAAGAAGGAGGCTGCTGGTGCAGCGTGAACGCAAGTTTCAGACGCTCGACAGTGCCGAGACGTTCAACGTGAAGGTTGACCGGGTGGACCGTTGCGGCTTCCAGTTGGCCTCGGGGCTCACTGGCACGGTGTCGTTCGAGGCGTCCGTGGACGGGACGAACTTCGTCGCACTGGGCGTCACCCCCGCCGCCGGGTCCGCTGTCGTGACATCGACCATCGCTGCTGGTGCGTGGACCGCAGATGTCGCCGCGTACGAGTCGGTGCAGATGCGTGTGTCCACCTACACGTCGGGCACCGCCACGGCGTGCATCGCCCCTGCGGTCACCGCGAAGTAGGCCACACGATGAACCGGGGAGAACTCAAGGCGGCGCTGTCATCGCGTCTCGGGATTCCCCCTACCGGCGACGGGCTGATTACCGGCGCGGCGCTGGCCGAGTGTCTTGATCTGGCGCTCACCGATCTGTCCGACGCGAAGCAGTGGCCGTGGCTGCTCACCTCCGCGTCGTTGACGTTCACCGCCGGTGTGGCCCCGTTCCCCACGTCGCCCGCGGTCGCGGACGTACGCGAGCTTGAGATCGACGGGCGGCGCGCGAAGAAGGCGGGTTCGCTGCCAGAGTTCTTGGACGCGCTCGGTGAGCGCAATCGGTGTGTGTGGTTCGTGGAGGGCACGAACGTGAAGCTCGCCCCGGTCCCGGCGTCGGCGCCCACGTCGGCCACCCTGTACTACTCGCAGGCTGAGCCGGCGTTGGCGGCTGACGCACAGTCGCCGCTTGTCCCGCCGGTGCATCACAATGTGGTGCTCGCCCGGGCCGCGTATCACGCGAACGTGCGGCGCACCCGGTGGGAGGCCGCTGCTCAGGACAACGGCGAGTACGAGGCCGGGTTGAAGCGCATGGGCGACGCCGCGCGTTCGATTGGTGGGCAGCGTTCGGTCCGTCATGTCGGTGTGTCTCGTTGGGCGGTGTGGGCCTGATGGGCAAGACGTTCGACATCGTGTACGAGGACTTCTCCGGGGGCCACTACTTCGGTTCGCAGAGCACGAAGCAGCCGAAGAACACGTGGACCGGTGAGGGCATGATCCATTGCGCCGCGGACGGCACGCTGATGCCTGGCGCGCCGTTGGTCGCACATTCCGATGACAGCATTGCCGGCGGGTGGGCCGGCTACGTCGCTGACGGTTCGGCCGGGCTCCGCTACTTCCAGGTGGTGAGTGGTGCGTCAACGTTCGTGGTGGCCGGCGACGGGTCGTCTCCCTATTCTGTGTCAACCGCTCTGCCGCAGGGTCGCATGGTGCAGTTCTGTGGGCTGACGGTGATGGCCCTCGACTCGGCCCGGGTGATGGTCTACGATCCTGTTGCCGGGACGACGACTGTTCATGCGACGGGCCTGTTGGACCCGGGGTCAGGTGCCACGATCACGTTCGGCACGATGTATGCGTGGGATGCGTGGGTGTTGGGCACGTTCGAGAACCGCATCTACTTCTCGGCGCCGCTCGACGCAACGTCATGGAACTCGAACGACTACATCGACGTTGGCGACACGGGGTCCACGATCCGGGCCATCGTCAGCACGGTGCAGGGGATGCTCGTCGCGACGGCAACCGGGTGGTGGCAGATTTCCGGGGTGCTCGGGCAGACGACGGTGAAGCGGCAGGTCACGACGAAGGGGGTTGCCCAGCCGTCCTACTCTGGCGATGCTGCTGTTGACGCGGACCAGGGGGTGATGTTCAACGCCGGCGGGAACCCGCCTACCGCTGTCGTCGGGCTGCTTTCGGGCGCGCAGACACCGACCGTCCTGTGGGACTTGGCCGAGTCGGGGGGCATGGCCTCGTTCGCGAAGGTCAGCGGGCACTACGTGTTCGCGAACCGTGAGATGCTTGCGAGCGATTCGGTGCTGTATATGTGGTCGGAACGCACCCGCAACTGGCGGAAGATCGCGCTGCCCGCACGGGACACCGACTGGGACAAGGGGTTGGTGCGGGTCGCGTCCGACCTCAACGCCGAGGCATACAGCGCCTACATCGAGATGTCGGGGTTCAACCAGATGAGTGGCAACACCGACCGGGCGATCTACACGTACACGATCGACCCGTTCGACCCGCCCTACGATGCCGCCGGCACGGCGTACGCGTCAGCGACGGCCGAGCTCGCCGGGTACGACCACCCGCGCGAGTTCACAGTCGATGAGGTGATCTGCGAGCTGGACTTGGGTGTCACCTTGGACTTGGGTGTCAATAAGAGCCGGGCGGTTGGCGTGCAGATGGTCACCAACGCAGCGGTCATGGACTACTCGTCGTCCGTCAGTTCGCTCCACGATGCAGCCTCAGCGCTCCAAACGTTCACGCTGCCTGCGATGGCCTCGACTGCAGGTGAACGGGTGGTGGTCAGGTTCTCCCCGAACAACGGTGGCGCCACGTTCACCGCGGCGCCACGTATCACGTTGCGCGGCGTCAAGCTGCGCCGCTGTGTCGTCCGATGCAAGGAAGTGGCCTGATGGCGTTCCGATTCGCAGACCGCTGGCAGGGCCGGATTGGCAGCCTGTTCCCGGACAGCCCCAACCGTGAGGAACTGCTGGCGCTGCTCGAGGTGCGCGACCGCGATCTGGAAACCCGGCTGGAACCTTCGGCTTGGGCTGACGCGGTGCTTCTGAACTCGTGGGTCAACTTTGGGGGTACGGAGCAGGTGGCGCAGTACCGGTTGGTTGCGAGCGATCGCGTGGATTTGCGGGGCGTCATCAAGAGCGGCACGATCGGGTTCGTCCCGGCGTTCCCTCTGCCGGTGGGGCTCCGACCGCCGGCGAATCAGCCGATTGCCACGCTGTCCAACGGGGCGCACGCCGAGTTGTACGTCACGGCTGACGGCGAAGTCCAAGTCATCACCGGATCGAACGTGTCGGTGTCGCTTCACTGTTCGTTCTCGGTGGCCCCATGATCCCGTTCATCGACATCTCGAAGCACCAGGGTGCTGTGGATTTCAGGGTGATGGCGTCGCGCAACGTGCCGGGTGTGATCTGCCGGGCAGGGAACGGCACCCGGATCGACCCGACGTTCGTGGACTTCACCACCCGGGCCCGCGCTGCCGGGATGGTCGTGGGCGCGTACTGGTTCTGCAACCCTCGCGTCGGTTCGGCCCGCCAGCAGGGCGAGATGCTCGCTGCCGCACACAACGCGATGGGCTGCGACCTACCAGCGATGTTGGACGTGGAGGACTACTCGCGTGAGGCCGGGTCGGCGTCGAACGACCTGTACGGTCCCCGGTTCGCCGCCTGGTTGCACGACATGGCCGACACCGTTGCCGCCGGCACCGGGCGTGACCCACTGATCTACACGAACGCCGCCTACTGGAACCCTTCAGTGAACGACACCACGTTCGGTCACCTCGACCTCGTGTGCGCCCGATACCCGTTCTATTCGCCCGCAGCGTGCGCCGCGAACGTGCCACCGGTGGACGCTCGGGATTGGGATGACTGGCTGTTCGCCGCGACCTCGAAGCGCCCGCAGGTGCCTCGAGGGTGGGATACGTGGGCTGCCTGGCAGTTCTCGGCCGGGTACAACGGTCGCGGCCCCACCTACGGCTGCACGTCCGCCGACCTTGATCTGAACATCGCCCGTGACGACGCTTGGGAGCGTTGGATCGGCACCACCGCACCGCCGCCCTTGGAGGACGACATGCCTGTACGCCCGATCCCTGAACGCATCTACGACACCCGCATCACGAACCGGCCGCTCGCCGCCGGCGAGGTGCGCGAGGTGCCGATTTGGGCGCAGACGGTGGGGGTGAACATCACGGTCGTGTCCGCGGCTGATGATGGCTACCTCACCGCATGGGGCGCCGGCCCGAACCCGGGCACGTCGAATGTGCAGTTCCGTGCCGGGGTGCCGGCGGATAACTACGCCCGGGTGATGCTCGATGGTGGCCGGTTGCGGTTGTCGGCCACGTCGGCGTGTCACGTCATCATCGACCTGCAGGAATCGACCTGATGGTGAACGTGCCCATGATTCTCGCGGTGATCGTCGGGGTGATCGGCGTCATCGGTTCCGTCGCGGCAGCGGTCGCGGTGTCGCGCCAGTACGCGATCAAGGCGTCGCTCGAATCCATCATCGTCGCGAACAAGGAGCTGCGCGAGGAGAACGAGCACCTGCGGCAACGTCTCGCGGACGCCGAGAAGGTGACCGCGAATCTGGAAGGCCGGCTTGAGGTGTTCACTGCCCATTTCGCGGAGCAGATCGTCAAGGCCGTGGTGGAGACGGTGCAGCGCACTGCTGCTCTTGTCGGCACGGATTCGCGGACAACGACCACGCATACGCACACGCAGACGGCGGCGGTTGTCCCGTGACCGGCGCCGAGCTCGTCCACATTCTCGAATCCGTGTGGCGGCGTGAATGCCGCCGCACCGCCCGTCTACTGCGAAAGGTGTTCCCATGAATCCCACTGTCGGACGCATCGTCCACTTCCACCCCAACGAGCATGACTCGCTCTACAAGAACAACTCGGCTGAGTTCCACGCTGCGATCATCACGCAGGTGTGGACCCCGACGATGGTGAACATGATCGTGTTCCCCGCGTACGGACTGCCCGAGATCCGGTCATCGGTGACCCTGGGCAACAGCGCCAACGCGAACAGCTATTGGGCGTGGCCGCCCCGGGAGGGCTGATCCGTGAGTGAGAAGTTCATCGCTGCGTTCCGCAAGGCGGTCGCGACGTTCCTGTTCGCGTCGCTGGGCCTGCTGATCGGCGCCCCGCTGCTCGGCATCGACACCGAGACGTGGAAGCTCGCTGTCTCCACCGGTCTCGGCGCCGTGTTGAACCTCGTCTACCGCTGGGCTGAGAAGGCGCAGCACGACACCCCCAACGAAGGAGAATGACCGATGGCAACCGGGCACATGCTGACGAACAAGGGCAAGCTGCTGCTGATGCAGGGCTTGTGGGATGATGGCGCCGCGGGCGTCATCAAGTACGGGATGGTGAAGGTGCAGGGCGCTGCTGCTGACACCGCTGTTGAGGTGGCCGACTTGAACACGGTGACTGATCTGATCGTCACTGCCGGCTGCACCGAGTGCGACTTCACGAACTACGCGCGTGGGGCGCTCACCCGTTCGGCGGCAACGGAGGATGACGCGAACGACCGGGTGAACATGGATGCGTCCGACATCGTGATCGCATCCGCCGGCGGGGCGACGAACAACACGATCTTGGGTGTGTTCTTCTACGACGCGACCACGGACACGACCGACACGACCCGCCTGCTGATCTCGGTCGACTGGTTTGCGACCGGATTCCCGACGAACGGTGGCACGTACACGTACGCGATCACCGACCTGTACCGGGCGGCGTAGCCGATGGCTGACAACCCGACGATCGACAACGGGGCGCTGACCGACTTCGTTGTTGCCACCGACGACGACGGCACCGCGCAGGTTCAATGGGTCAAGCTCAAGTACGGCGCCGATGGGTCGTTCACCGCTGTTGACGCCAACAACCCGCTGCCGGTCGCCGCGTCGTTCACACAGACACAGGACGTTGCCTACGGTGTCGGCCCGGTTGGCATTGTCGGCGGTGTGCGCCGCGACTCCGATACCACCCCGGTGTCTGCTGACAACGACGTGCACCCGTTCATCTTCGATGAGGCCGGCCGCCTCAAGACGAGCACCTACCCGGCCTCAACGCCGACGACGACGGACACGATCACGGCGATTGCTGACACGGTGTCGATCGACGTGTCCCGCTACAGCAACCTGATGATCCACTGCAAGGGCACGTTCTCCACGGTGAACTGCACCTTCGAGGGTTCCATCGACGCCGGGACCACATGGTTCGCTGTGCAGGCTGTTCGCACGAACGCCAACACGATCGAGCTCACCACCGGCAACCTGTCGGCCGCACCCGCCTATGCGTGGGAGCTGTCGGTAAACGCCCTCACGAACTTCCGTGTGCGGGCCACCGCCTGGACTTCGGGCACGCAGACGTGGGTGATGGTCCCCGGCACCTATGCCACCGAGCCGATCCCCGCCGCACAGGTGACGGCCACGCAGCCGGTGTCGGGCACGGTGACGGCCACCCCTTCGGGTGTCGCCCTCGGCGTGGCCGACGATGCTGCGATCTCGGGCAACGCCATCCGTCAGGGCATCAAGGCATCGAACGCCATCCATACCGCCATGTCGGCGGACAACGATATGGTGACACCAGCCGCTGACCGCAGGGGCCAGCAGTTCGTCATGCCAGGCCGGGCGTCAGTCGCCACCTTGACCAACGTGAGTGGCTCGGCGTCATCGGTGTCGCTGCTGGCGTCGAACACGTCACGCATGGGCGTGATCTTGGTCAACGACTCGACCGCCACCCTGTACCTCAAGTTCGGTACCACCGCTTCGGCCACGTCGTTCACGTACAAGCTCGACCCCGGCATGACGTGGGAGATGGCGGCACCGGTCTACACCGGCGCCATCGACGGCATCTGGACGGCGGCAGCCGGCGCCGCCCGCATCACGGAGCAGACCTCGTAATGCCCGTCTACTCGCCCTACCGAGAGACACGCAGGGTGGTGCTCACCGACGCGGCGCAGTCCATCACCAACGCCACTGCATCCGATGTCACGTGGGGCACCGAGGTGACCGACCCGCGAGGGTGGACTTCGGGTGCGTCCGCAACGCTCACGTGCCCGACCGGCGACGAGGGCGGCTACTCGGTGTCATACGTTGGGGGCTGGGCCACCAACCCGACGATCACGAACTTCGTGTCGGTGCAGATCAACGGCGTCGCCACCTACTCGGCGTCCGTGAACGTGAACCTGAACGAAGTGACCTGCTCGTTCGACCGCACCTTCGCCGCTGGCGACACATTGAAGTTCGTGGTGTACCAGGCGTCGGGCGCGGCCATCAACATCACGTCCCGCCTCGAGCTGTCGTGGCTCGGTCCGTGATCGGGTAGCACATGAGCCTGTTGCTGCTGTTCCGGCCTTCGGCTCCCTCGGGGTCGGGGAACACCGCGCAGGTCGCCACCCTGACACTCACGGCTGTCCCGGGGGTGTCGTCCGGTGGCGCGGCTGGCAACACCGCGCAGACGGGTGGTCTGACGTTCACGGCTGTGCCTGGCGTGTCGTCGGGCGGGCCTGCAGGTAACACATCGCAGGTCGCAACGATCACCCTCACCGCGCGACCGGGAACGTCCGCCGGTGGTGCTGCCTCGACCACCGCGCAGGTAGCGACGCTCACTCTCACCGGTCGCGCGGGGGTCTCCACCGGTGGGGCTGCAGCGATGCCTTCGCAGACCCGGACGATCACCCTCACCGGTGTTCCGGGCACGAGCAGCGGCGGACCCGCTGGCAACACGGCGCAGACGGCGACACTGACGATCACGGGCGTCCAGGGGGTCTCCACTCCCGGCGGGGCAGGCAACACCGCGCAAGTCGGGGCGCTGACCCTCACCGCGCTCGCTGGTGTGTCGTCCACCACGGCACCGGCGAACGAACCCGGGCACGTCGCGCTGACCGTCACCCCGGCCCACACTACGATCGTTGTCACCACCTCAACCTGTGAGCTCACTGCAGCCTCAGCCGTCGTCGCGATAGGAGCAACATGAGCGATCAACTGGACCTCATCGGCCGCTGGTTCGTCGGCAAGAAGCTGACGTTCTCCGCAGCGTTCTACGCCGAAGAAACTGGGGCGCTCACGGACCCCACGACGGTGAAGTTCATCACCCGCAACCCGGCGGGCACCGAGACCGTGTACGTGAACGGCGTCGCCTCGGAGGTGACCAACCCATCGGTCGGGGTTTACAAGTTCGCGATGCCGCAACTCACCGCAACCCACATTGGTTCGTGGGGCATCCGTGTCAATGGGACCGGCGCGGTCGTCACATCCGATGAAGCGACGTTCGAGGTGATTACCACCGAGTTCGCGACCCCTCTGCCGTAGCGCATTCTGCGACTCGGCTTGCACTACCATATTTGAGAAGGAGGTGCACTGATGCCCACCGCATACCCGTATGAAGTTGGTGCCGACCCGCAGTTCGATGCGTTCCGCGCCAAGTACGACTTCACCAAGACCAACTCGCAAGCCGATGCTGACGCCCGCCGCGCGAAGGTGGACGAGGACTACAAGGCGGCGCTCAGTTCGCTGGCCGACCAAGGCAAGTACGGTCGCCGGAACCTCACCACCAACATGCTCGAGCGTGGCGTGTTCAAGTCGGGGGAGACGAATCGTCGTGCCGCAGAGCTGGAAGCAACGTTGTTGCAAGGCCAGTCGGCGGCGGACGCTGCGAAGGCGAACGCGTTGGGTCAGGTATCGACCGACCTGCAGCGGGCGATGACTTCGCTTGATCTGGACTGGGAGTCGGCGTACTCCGATGCGCTGTCGCGTGTCGCTGATGAGGGCGCCAACTCCAACTCCAACGGCGGCGGCGGTGGCGGCGGTGGCGGTGGGACGACTCAGCCGGCGCAGGTGCGTCAGCAGACGTACCAACCCTACGTGCCGCCCTCGGCGCCGGTGCAGTTGCCGTTCCTGCCCGGACGCCGCCAGGGGTTCGTGCAGCGTTCCCCGCTGCCGCCCCGCCGCCCGGTGGTGGCGTCCACCCCGTGGATGAGGTTGTCGTGAACGCGGTCCGTCAGGAAGCCATCGCCCGCCTACTGGGTAACGCCGCGAAGTACGGCGACCGTGGCGATTCGACCAAGACCATCGAGG
>Ga0209175_10000597_pt1 | contig 20473 bp, 38 predicted proteins | sample JI91814C2DNA_FD_187506 | JGI IMG/M metagenome (GOLD analysis project Ga0209175, IMG submission 187506) | Wastewater effluent complex algal communities from Wisconsin, to seasonally profile nutrient transformation and Carbon sequestration -... | ecosystem: Engineered > WWTP > Effluent > Algae...
ATTAGCTCTTCCTGAGAGGTGCATTATCTCCTCTTGGGATAGCTTTTGACAGTTATTCAATACTCCACCTGTAGCCATAAAGCCCAAGCGATTAACCTCCCATAAGAGGCTATAAGGGGTAAAAGTAGCTGTTGTAGGCAGATTGGTAGTCCAAGGCTGCCCATTGACCTCTAAAGCAGCAGGAACTGTCAAATCAATATGAGGGAGAGGAACATTGCCATCAGGAGTAGCTTGCCATGAAATCCCATAGATAGGGTTCTTAGCAAGGTTTAGCAATTCAGCAATGTTACTGAGGCACACGTTGATGTGATTCCTAATGTTACTGTCTTGCACCCTTTCATTGTCTAGTTCATTGGTAGCAGTGCGTACTTCTGAGACTAAACGTTCATGTGTCCATATAACAGACAGAGTACTTTGTACCCTCATGGGCGATGTTAGTGGCATGATAGTTCTATTGTTGTTGAGCAAACTGTGGCATTGCTACTAATGGGTATGCTTGTGCAGCTGTTCCCATCTCTCCACTGTCTAATTGTGCTAATAATGCTGAGCGTCTAATCACTTCAGGAAGCCAGAACTCTTCAAAGAAATCTGCTACTAATTCTGCCCCATTTGCTTCATCTGCTAACCAATCATGGGCAGGTGGTCGTTTAATTGCATTAATAGTGATTAAAGCCCCTGCAAGGCTTTCTGTATTCAATCCTACTACTTGTATCACTCCTCCTATTCTCTGTACTATAAAAGGGTCAGAGGGCTGCAAGGTAGTGTTTCTCCCTAAAGAAGTCTGAATTGCTTTGTGAGATTTTACAATAGGAAGAGCAATAGGATTAGGATTCAAAAGAGAACCTGTGTAATAGGCAGAAAGGACAAAAGCTATTTGAGCAGCAGGGACAGGCAGAGATGATGTAAAAGCATCCACCATAGAAGGGAAAAGCCTTTCCATGACCTCTGACTGTACTGTATGTGGGGCTGCTGATAGTCTATTGATTGCACCAATAATGATGTCATTCATTGATTGGTACAAATACTGTGCTCTGAGCCTAGTTGAGTATCTGATACCATCTATAAACAAAGACCCTGTGTTTTCTACAGGGTCTCCGATTGTTCTACTCAAGGCATTATGAAGTTCAAACAACTGCATTACAAGCTCATAAAGGATGTTTGTTTCTGCTGTTCTGTGCCCATAACCTGAATCCCTACAATAGGGTCAGTTGCTGCATCAAAGGCTAATTCGTGCATCCCTGTTACTCCATTAACAGTAACTTCTGCTTGAAAGAGCAAGCTGTACAGTACCTTAGAGCCTTTTGCAAATGGTACTTCCACAGTGCCACTATCACCAGAGGCAGGGCGAATGACGGTTACAAGGTCTTGGGGTGAGCCACTATCACGGATGACATTGCTCTTTGATACCCATTCCTTAAATGTTCCATTGGCTGTATTCATTATGGCTTAGGATTAACAAGTTTAGCTTTCACTTCAAGCAAAGGAGCAAGTTCATCCTTAATGCTAAGTGCTGAATTATGAAGGTTTGTTACCCCTGTCCATGCAGGAGCAGGAGGAACATAAGCGGTGTCTGCACGGTAGGTAAGAGTAAAGCGTACAAAGTCTCCATGCGCTGGCAAGGTGATTGGTACTGTATAGCTCTTACGACCGCCTGCTAAGGTTGCAATAGTAGCAGGTGGGATAATCTCAACAGCAGGATAAACTACACCTGCTGCATTACGCAAAGGGATACCTGAGCTAGAGATATACTCCATAGTAATACCAAAGCGCATATTAAGAGCAGTAATCTCAAACTGCATTCCTTCTGCATTCTTAACTGACATTCCCCCAGTAGTGTGAACACTATCCACAAGATGGTCTAAAGCACCTTGCTGACGGAAGATTTCATGCACCTCTGAGAAAGGATTTCCATATACTAACGGCATAATAATCTCCTATTAAATCATGGGGAAATTGCAAATATGTTGGTAAGCAGCATAGCGGCGCTCAAGCCCCTTAATGCCTACCCATTGCTCTTTATAGATTTGTTGACCTGGCATCTGGATATTCTTTTCTACTTTCATATCCCAACCACTATGAGTAACAGGCTTAAAAGAAGGGACACTAAAGTCCAATACCAAAGCACGATTACCCCAACCAGCTTCTTCCAATGTGTACAAAGGAATAATGTTCAAGGTCATACCAGCACCAACAATAGATTCAATAGGAATATCAAAGTTAGCAGATGCTTTCTCATCATAGCGTAGATAACCAGAAGAATAGAACGCCTTTTTAAGTGCAGTGTAAAGAGAGATACCACAATAGAAGTCTTTCTCTGAACTACCACCATTACGGGCGACCTTATCACACAAGTCCAACAAACCATTGTAGTTCACTGTTGGCTGATTGTAGGTGATGAAGTGGTCAGTATCTTTAGGGATATACTCTACTACTCCACCCATTGTATATTGTACACGCCCTTTGGTGTCCATTGACTTACCTTTGCGACCAAAGAGGAAGGTGCGCTCAATATCAAGGTTAGCTTGCTTCATTTTCAACAGCTTGTATATCTCTACTTGGCTCTTACCAATCCATGTCTTTTCAATTTCACTCTCTTTGGTATATTCCAATGCATACTTAAACTCTTGGGTAAAGTTATTATCTACCAAAGGATTCTTGAAGAAACCAAGTGGTGCATCGCCACCCTCAGGGAAGGAAGGAAGACCACGCAAGAGCTTCATACCAGTAGTGATTTGAGCACCAGCAGGAAGGACAGCAGGAATATCAATGATACCACCTTGGAAATCACCAGCACCCATGCCTGTAAACAAGCGACGTACGTAGATGCGCGTGTTACCTACGCCAGCACTGTCATTACGCTCAACTGCTGTAATAAGAAGAGGCTCATAGTCAGTATAAATATCACCTGCTTGTTCACCAAAAGCTGTGCTGAACTTAGGCAGCTTGGTTGCTTGGTCAACAGTAATGTACAAACCCATCACATAGACAACATCATTTTCCTGAAGTTGTGCTGCATGAGAGTTAGGAACACCAAAGCTAGAATAGTTATCTGTGGAGGCTGATGGGACAGTAATATCAAGGACACGATCAAGCTCATCCATTTGATAGGTTTTATGCTCCCGTGTCTCTTTTGTTTTGCTACCCGGATAGCGGGTGTGGAGCATGGAAAGAAACTTAGTATAGCCTCTAGTAATGTAAGCCATAGTACCCAAGTCATCAATACCACGCACGAGCAAGCGGTCAGGGATTGCTCCTGATGTTGCCAGCCCTTTCCACACTGATAGTTCCCCTTGAACCTGAGGAACATCATTGCCAATGATAGGCGTTTGCTGAATAGATGTTGCCATAAAATCAAATAATTCATAAAGAAAATGTTGTTTAGCTGCTTACAAGCTAAAGTATAATTCTTTATGATATATGCAAATATTTTCAGTATGCAGGTATGCCACCTTGTGAAAGGATTCTCATAGCAGCGACCAACTCTTCATTATCATTTCTTTCATAATGGTTTGACTGTTGTGCTTGTTGTTGCCGTTGAACAGGAGAAGCGTTGCCAGTACGCTGTACCTGCTGATAGAATGCTTGTTTGCCTTGCTCTAAACCTTGTTGGTAAGCGGCTGAGAGGTAGTCATTGAAATAGACTACCTTGTGAACCTCTTGCATACTCATGTTGGTCTGTTGTGCTTGAGCGACAAACTCAGCAAACTCATCCTCTGTATAGCCTGCTTGCTTCCAATTCTGTTCATACTCTTGCACTAATGCCTGTGCCTGGCTCTCTACTGGTAGTGCATCAAAGCCTTGCCCTTGCGCTTGAGTGTTTATCTCTCCATTGGCTACTTTCTCTCCCCAACTTTTCATTAGGGCTTCTGATTGAGCATTTTGGGCTTGGTACTTTTGGTAAAGAGATTGCTGTGCTTGATACACCATGCTAGAGAATGAACCAGGAATAAACATCTCTGCAGGGTCAACCCTTTGTTGCCAATCTTCTCCATACATTTGCTTTAATGAGTTTTGTACATTCCCTGCTATTTCCTCTTGGGAAAGCACAGGATTGATTCCATACTCCAAAAGGACTTCAGGTAGGTACTGAGCCATAAAGTCCTTAGGATTGGTCTGTAATGCCCTATAAGCAATAGCAAAGTCTGATAGCTCTTGCTCCATTTCATTGATGCGCTGTGTTTTGTATTGCTCTATCTCTTGAGCATATACATCACTTTGCATATATTCTCTGACTTGGTTAAATTTGTCATTGAGTATTTGAAGCTGCTGTTGAGGAGGCAAGTTTTCTGGTACATACCAAAAGTCTGCATCCGTAGCTTCTTCATTAGGTTCTTTGACAACTTGCTGAGGTGTTATATCAGGTTGACCATTAGGAAACTCTTGTTGAAAATACTCTGAACGGGTATCTTCATTAGGTTGCTCATACTGCAAGTGCTCATCACTATGGGTGAGCGCTGTACTAATAAGGTCAGCGGTGTCAGGCATCCCTTCAGGTGGACTGTCTGACATCTCCACCCCTGGTAACATTCCTCCATACATACTATCCATTTCTAGCTCCAAAAAGGTATAGGTGAGGTATCAACAATAGGTGATACACATAAGTTTAGTTAGTTGATAATAAAGGCTGATTGTAAAGACAAATAGAAAGTTCTTGCAAGCCTCTTTTACAAAGCTGTACATTTGCCTTTACGAGTTCTATTCCCCGATCCCTAGTGTAATAGTACAAGAGGAAAAGGAGAGAAAGAGAAGAGAGAGTAAATAAGAAGAGAGAGATGATAAAGGTAAAAGAGATAAAGAGTTAATATAGCTAAAGAGAAATTAAGAACCCCCTATTAAGGGGAGCTATGTCCTCATAAGTTTTTCTGCCTCTGAGAGTGCAGAAGAAATAGATGGTTCTCTTTCGCTGGGTTTAGGCTTGATTGGCTTATACTTTTCCTCTGTATATTTAGGTAAGTTACCCATCTTATCAGGTGTACCTACTGAGGGTATGCGGTTGTTGAGCTTGTCTAAGTTGTAGTTTTTCATCTTCCTGCCTTTAATCTTTCTTGTATTTTGTTTATTAAAGAAGTATGGCTTTCTGTTAGCTGTGTCTTAGGATTTGCTACGCTTTTACCTGTCTTAGAGTCTTTAGTAATTGGGGTATCAAGCATATTGGCTATAATGCCTAATGGTCTATCAGCTCTGTCTTGGTTCATGTCAGGAGCATTAGAGGGGTAGTTTACAACCTTATTTGGGTTGATATATCCTTGACCTCCTACATTTTGGCTACCAAAGTCTTGACCTGTATTGTAACGGACATGACCTATGTTCCTGTCTATGTTACTCATTTCTCTTTTCATATTTCTGTTTTCTGTATCATACTTAGACTGTGCGTTTAAATCACCATTAGATGGCATTTTCATAGATGAATTTTTTAGCTGTGCTTGATATAACTGTTCTGCCATTGTTTTAGCAAAATCGCCCTTCATATTGTCTGTCTCATTGTCAGGGACTAACTGACCACCATTTTTGTATGGCTGTCTAATTCTACCGTACATTTCTTGGTTCCCTTCCATTGCATCTTGTATAGCATCAATAGAATCATCACTCATGGATTCACCAGCAGGTGCAGGATTCATCATGCTATTTTTAACCCAGTAACCAGCTTTAGAAAGATCGCCGGCTTTAATAGCATTGACAATCTCTTTTTCTTTGTTACCTTGGAAATGGGCAGGACGATATTGATTAGTAAAATCAGCAGCAGGGTCAGCGCTTATCATTTGAGGGTTTTTGAACTTTTGAGTTGCTTGCCAGTCAGCAACAGCCTTATCAAACCCCGGTCTTTTAGATTTAATAAACTCTTCTTGTTCTGGCTTGAGCTTTTTGCCTGCATTTTTTCTTGCTTCATAGCGCATCATTTTGCCTATATCAGGATTTGATTTGGCAACAAACTCCCATTCATTAGCTACATCACTTCCATCTTCTCCTTTTTTAGGAGCAATATCGCCTAAGCCAATGATTTTTCTTACTTCCCTTTTAATTGCTTCAGATGCCCCTCCTCCGCCTTTAGTAGAAAAAGCAGCTCCTTTGCCGCCGCCATCTTGAGGGTCAGCACCCAAGCTATCTAAAAACTCTTTTCTTAATCTAGGCATAACAGCCTCCTTTGAAAGTATAAAATGAAAACAATAATGATTGCAATACTAATGCTTATAGCTGCTGAGGCTAAAGGGCAAATAGAAATAACAACAGTGGGTACTGTGAGCAGCTTTATACTAGATAGTATAGTAGTATTAAAAAATAAACAACTAGATATACAGGCTAAGTACCCTGCTTATGTCTTTAACTCTTATGTTTCTTACAGGCGTTGGGTTGACTTAGCAGAAGAAGTGGTTAAGGAAAACAAAGAGTCAAAAGGAAGTTTTGTGCCTTACAAAAATTATGCTTCTGAAATACTTCTTGTGCAGTATGAAAGACAAAAGAAAGCAGAAGCAAAAGCTAAAGTGGAGAAAGAGACAAAGGGCAATAAGTAACCCCTTGTGCATCCTCTACTATGACCATGCTTCCTAGGTGATTGACTACTTGTACTCTCTCACCATATTCTGATTTCCACCAAGAGCCTATTGGATAACTGATAGGCTCTTTGGTCTTTTGTTGTTCTTCCAGTATTTCAGGTAGATTTATATTTGCTTCCATAGCTTTGGTTAATAAGGTACATCATCATCTGTTTCTTCTTCCATCATAGGCATTACTGCCCCTTGCTGTGCTTCCTGCTGTGCCTGTAACTTGGCTATCTTACTTTCATTAGCTATCTCTCCTTTAGCTTTCTCTGCTGCCATTGCTACATCTTTCTGTGCTAGGTTATTGGTAGCTGCTTTCAGTTGCCCTTCCAAGTTCTTATTCTGCTCTTGTGCCTGTTGTAATTGACTTTGCATTTGTTTGATTACATCTAACTGACCACTAATCTCGTCACCCTCTTGAATATCCAAGAACTTCATAGAGTATTGGGTGAGAAGCTGCTGTACCTGTGGGTCAGTGGTTTGACCTGCTAAAGTACTAAGCAAGGTAGCTGCCATCTGCCTAGAGGTAGGAAGGTTCTGTGCTAACATAGTCCTACACTTGAACTTGGTTAGCTCATTGATGTCCAATAACTCACCTTCTTCCCCATTACCATCACTATCAATAGTCTTAGCTAGTATATCTTGAGGACAATACTTTTGTAAGAACTTAATAGTAGAATAAGAAAGGTCAGATAAAGTAGTCTCAATAGTCCTAGCTTGCAGTTTAATCCTTTGAGTGCCAAAAGATTGCAAGGATTGAGTAGCCCCCATAGTAGCTGGTGCTGCTTCTGCATTACCCTGCATAACTCCAAATATCCCAGTTACATACTCAGCAAGTTGCAATAACATGGTTAAAAGCTGAGTAGCTCCTTGGTTCAATGGTTGTGCTTGAACAGGTTCAGGTCTGCCACCATTCTGAAGAGAAGGGTCAGCAGTATAAGTAAGCACAGCCCCAGGGATAGCAGCCTTACGCTCAAAGTCATTAGGGTCAGTAACAGATGATTCAGCTACTAACCATTTACCATGACCACTAAGCTGATACTCATAAATCATCAAAGCCCAGAACTTATTCATAGCTTTGACAATATCCTTGATGTAGTGAGTAATGCCAAAGGTCCTATTAGGAGACCTAAAGTGAGAGAAGCAGAAATGATGAATAGGATATTGGTCAGTAGGCAGAATCTCTGTCTCTACTATCCTTTTGCCTATTTGCATGGTTCTTACTACCCTCTTTTGCTTAATCTTGCTTATCTCCTCAGTGGTCTTTTCCTCTCCATTCTCTAGTATCATGGTATAAGCAGGTATCATATCAGGCAGTTGTTGAATAGCTTGTGCTAACTGATTCAACTGTTCTTGCTGATGTGTAATTTGTGGTATTGCTCCCGCTGCTTGCAATCCACCTTCTACTGCCTGATATGCCCCCTCTGCTTGCTCTTCAGGTAGTCCACTGTTCGCCTGCGTGTTACCTGATTGTGCTTGTTCCTCTAATTGACTTACTTGCTCTTGTATCTGTTGCTGCTTCTGCATATACATTTGCTGTGCTTGCTGTTTCTCAGGGTTGGGTATCTGAGTAGGAGTAGGTGCTTCTAAGGAAGCATAGCCCTCCGGTGAGACAAACACAAACTTCTCTTCTAACTCAAAGAACTCCTTGCACCAAGCCCACTTCTTTTCCTTCCATCTATATTCTTCATAGGGAATCCATTCAGGATAGTTATTATCAACAGGTGCATGGGCATCCCAGAAGCTTTCATCTGCATCTGCCTTATCAAGGGTAACCCCAAACTTTCTCTCTGCTTGTATGACCTGCAAACGCTCTGCAATGCAAATAGTCCTAGCATCACTTAAATCCCTTTTCTTAGAAGCAGGATCAACATAGACATTTGTCCAAGGGATATGCTGAATAGTTACCCCAAAGGTAGTTTCCTCAAAGAAATTATTCTTTCTGGCAATGAGGTAACCACTACCTGTAACAATCATATCCCTTAATGCTTCAGGGAATTGTAATTGGCTAACATCTGATTCCTCCCATACATTCTTCTGTAACTTCTCCATCATGTATGACCATTGCTTATCCCTCTCCTCATTAGCTATTACTCTCAAGTAAGGCTGTGTACCTGTAAGGAAGGATAGCATTTGGTCCACAATAGCAAAGTTTACCTTGGTGCTAATAGGGATGTCGTACTTGTTATGTATAGTAGTAAGCTGCTTCTGGGTAAACTGACTTCTGGTCTCTTCTACATCCCCATAATAGAACTCTTCATCTTCTTTCTTGTACCTTGTAGAGCGCTCTCTAGCGTTATGGAGGTGCTGAAAGAGCTTGCAATAATGCTCTTTCTTATCCTTGTCTTTGCTATGGATTTGGGAGAATGCTTGTTCTCCATTGTGATTATCTGAGAGTGCCATTAATATTTTCCTCTTTCTTTTCTTACGCAGGGTTTAGGCTTTTTTAGGGGTTCTTTCCCCTATAAATACCTGAACAAACTTACATATTTTTTATGAAAATAAACACTGAAAAACTAAATTGCAATCCATGTTTTTATGTACATATAATTAACCTGTCTTATGGAAATTATTCTTGCTGATGGCTCAAATGAAAGAAGCCTTACCCCAATAGGTGAGGCAAATGGTGCTGACTTATTCGCCCAAACGGTAGAAGGATTAAAGAAACGGTATAAACAAGTAACCCCTAAGAAGTTCAAAAAGACTAGACAAGGTAAAGCAGGAAAGGAGTTCACCTACGTTGATAGACGATATGTTGAGCAGTGGCTTAATGAACACTATGCTGACAGGTGGTCTTTTGAGGTTGTTCCTAATAGTTGGTATTCTCTTGGAGATAACATTCATATACTGGGAACTCTCTCAGTTATGGAGAAGTCAGGGACTATTAGGAAGTTTACGTGCGTTGGTGCTAAAGAAGCCATTCCCTCTAATGGTCATCTTACTGTACATCCTTACCTTAAATCTGCTGAATCTGATGCCCTAAAACGCTGTGCTGCTATGCTAGGCTGTGCTGCTGACATCTATGCAGGTGAAGCAGTAGAATCTAGTGAAGAGGTAAAGCTAGGCAATCGAGAAGATATAGTTTGGTTTGCTAAGATTGCTCCTGGACTAGCTGACTGCTTGCCTGAAAGTAAAATTCACAATCTCCACAAACAATTCACTGCTCTTGCTGAGGGTAAAATCACAAAAGAGCAAATCATAATTAACTATGCAAAAGCTGGAATTAATCTTAAAGAATAGCTTTGGAGAGAACTTTGAAGTTCCTCCGCTAGGCGTACGCTTGAAAAGAGCCGTTGAGCCTTTCCACTTAGACCCCAGACAAGAAGAGATTCTGCTATGGAGAATCAACAGAGTTATTGAAGATGAACTCACTATCATGGCAGAAGAGTTCAAACAAATTTATTATCCTAACACTATTACTATAAACCAACATGGACAACAACTTTGAAACATTTGACTTTGAATTTGATGGGGGCAGCCCCGCTGAGCACAATGGCATTGCTAACGGCGAACTCGTTAAATGTCTCTTACTTGATTCTGGCTATCCTAGTGCTTACCTTAAAGCCTTGGAAGAAGAGAACAAAGCAGCCAAACAAACAGCAGAAGACTTAGGCTTAGACTTTGAGGAGAAAAAACCTTCCTTCAAGGATGGCGGTATTATGATTAAAGTGGCTATCACAGAGCGCTTAGGCAACCAAGAGAAAGTCTTTATCCTTAATGACAAAGATGAGTTTGTAGAGCCTAAGTATGCTTGCTATACACAAATCTCTATGCTCCCCCCTACTGTTATCTATAAGAAGCAGTGGTCTAGCTTCACAAAGGGCTTGCTTAATGTTAAGGCAGATGGCTCTCTCTATATTGGTAACATTACCCCTTCTGCTTATCTGGCTCAAGACTTTGAAACAAAGGTTTTAGATGAGGCTAAAGAAGCTGAACGTCAAGAAGCATGGGATAAATTGATTGCCATGTACAATAGCTTTACTGAGGAACAAGCCCTTGCATGGTTACTTAAATCATTGGCACAACGCTTTTTGCTCTCATATCGTAATAGCAAGGGTCAATTTGCCCTTCTTAAACCACAAATTGGCGTAGTATTTGAAGCGCAAGTTCGCCGCAAGGAAGGTAGCCGTTTGTTTGACCTTCAGCGCTTTGAATGGAATAAAGAGAAGCGCCAGTGGGATGTGTTTGGTAAGGTAGAGGCTTTTGTAGATGATGAGAGTGTAGATATCGCTACACAGATTGTTGGTATTCGTGAGGTTAATCGTATTAAACGTGAACAAGAAAAAGCTATTAAGAAAGTGAAAGAGAAGGTGCTTGATGAAGTCCCATTCTAGTTTTAGTCAATTGTGGTGGGACATAGCCAATGAGCTATGTCCTGCCCTTGATGAGCAATGGCGTTTGCCTTTAGAGCAATTGTATCAAACTCATGGCTCTTCCCCTGTATTAGAGGGCTTGCAAATCCTTTATCAGCGCAAAGGTGAAGAGATGCGCTATCTGCCCCAGCAAACCTTTGTGGCTTACTTGAAAGGTATCATTACTAATAGATACTATGAACATCAAGCCAAGCAAAAAGCAGAGCAAGCTGTTAATTCTGCCACTCACAACTTCTTTCTTACATGAAACAAAACCATCAGCACTCAGAAGCAATACTGCTAGGGTTACTTATGAAGCACCCTATTATGCAAGATATTATTCATCCTGACGTATTCCTTACCCCACAATACAAGTCAATGGCTCTTGATGTGCTGCAATGGTATAAACAGCATACAGATGTAGCGGCGCAGCCCCAGATGCTCTTTGGCTTAGTCAATGATAAAGGTGGTGAGAAATACTCCAGCTTTACTGTTCAATCCCTGATAGACTTTATAGAGAAGTCTATCCCTAAAACAGAAGAAGAAGCACATGGCTTCCTTGCTTACCACTTAGCCAAACTGGAAGATGAGCGCCATATTGCTGCTATTAAAGATATAGTAGAACAAGCATATAAGGAATTAGAAAAAGGAGAATATAACCTTGCAACCTTTATGCTCAAGCAAGCCCCATTCAGGTTTGAAGCTAAGCAAGAAGATACTGCTACCCTTATGCTTAAATCAGTAGAAGAATCTAATGGGTTTAAGACTGGCATCAAGGTAATAGATGACTATGCAGGAGGCTGGTATAAGGGTAACCTCTTAAGCCTTTGTGGAGATACGGGCTCACAGAAAACAAGAGCCTCCTTATGGATTCTCTTTAATATCCTAAAGGCTAATCCTTCCTTTAAGGCTGTGTATTTTGAGAAAGAAATGATGGCTAAAGATATAGGCAGAATGTTATTAGCCTATTTTGTAGGGATTAAGAATGACCATATTATTAAGGCTTCTACAAATATAGAGAAGGAAGCCCTTAAGATAGCTATTAAGGCTGAGTGCGAGAAGCCTGAGGTAAAAGATATACTTGACAGAATAACTGTCATAGCTCCTACTGACTTTAGCACAGTAGCTGATATGTGGAAGATTATTGACAATACTAAGGCTAATGTATGGGTACTAGATTATATGAGCCTCTTAGATGAGGATTCTAAGAGTACAGGGGAAAAGGCTTATACTGTTATGGATAATATGAAGCGTATCAAGAATATGGTTCACCATACCGGTAGCTTTGGTATCATTCTTAATCAGCTTAGAAAAGGCACTGTAGAACAGCGTATCAATAAGATTCCTCTCATGGATGATATTGAGTGGTCAGGTGATATTAAGAAGTTATCTGCATATGTCTTAGCCACATTTTACCCTTCCAATTATCATACTCACGCTTCTCCTGATTACTTCTACCTTATGTCTCTCAAGAATAGGGATAAGAAGAATTATACTGTCCCCTTGCTCTCTCAGCCTGAATATGTGAGGTTTGAAGAAGCAGGAGACCAAGCACCTGATATGATGAATTGGATAAGAGAATACCAAAAACTTAAAGAGAAGAAAGAGAGTTTTACATGATTACCAACCTTTGTGCTAACAACATTGAAAGCATTAAAATTGTTAGGACTGAAACAGAAAACGCTAATAGTCAGCTACTGGAAAACAAATACATTACCGTTCATATCATTCTAAAAGATAAGTATGGTAAAGAATTAAGCATAGCAGCTTTCTCTAAAAGCCATGACAACTGGACTGATGCTTGCAAAGAACTTAACATTGGTCAGCTATTCCCTAACACTGTCATTATTGAAAACAGTGAAGAAATGTGGAATCAACCAGTACAACAAACACTTACTAACCATTAAAACAAATTACCTTTATGCTATCATTTATTGGAAATACCCAACCTAAAGTATCACGTGTTATGACAGGTCTCACTAGTGTATCATTAGCTGATGCCTGTTTCCCTCTCACTCATAAACCTTTATTCTATTATGACGCTAACAACATGGCACAGCAAACTGGGCACAAGGCTCTTATGGCTGCTGACACTGAAGAAATTCTGTATGTTGGTTCTGAATATAATCCTGTACCTAATGCAGACATCTACACGACCCTAGCTCAATTAGAGCAACACGGCTGGCAGATGGAATCTATTAAGGCTCTTAATCGTAGGGTCTTTGGTTTCTCTTTGGTTCATCCTGAAATGACCTTTCAAGTCGGGGGGCTTGTTGCTAATGCTCGCTTGGTTGTTATCAATAGCTATGACGGCTCTCAAGCATTAAAGGTCTTTACAGGTGGTGTTATACAGGTATGCAGCAATGGCTTAATCATTGGCAAAGGAGTAGAATACAGCCGTAAGCATAGAGGCTTGGCGGTGGATGACTTTGAGCAAGTGCTTTTAGATACGGTAGAAAAAGGCTTGAAAGAATCCTTACGCAAGGTAGAGGCTAAAGAATGGGAATTAGATGATATGACCAAGCTGGAAAAGATGTGGAAGAGCCTTACCAAAGGTTTCCCTAATGCTACCAACGGGCAACCAGCTAAGATAGTTAATGCACTTAACCAACGCTTCTTTGAGGAACAGCGTAGGGGCTACAAAGGTGAGCTAGGCATGATGATGGCTGCTACTCACATTGTAACCCATGATTATGCCCAACACTCAGGAGGCTATATCCTCCAACTAGAAGCAGCTATCCCTAAAGTATTCTTTAACTAAAGGAGTGCTATGAAACAAAAGGCTCTCACCCTCAAACAGAAAGAGCAATTAGCAGCTAAGCTACTGACAGAGAAGCCTGCCACTAAGCGCATTAACACTAATGCTAAAGGTAGGCGCTCAGAGAAAAAGACTGAGAAATGGCTAGAGGAGAGAGGCTGGGTAGTTGATACTACCCGCCGCTCTTCTTATAGAGGTGGCTCTAATGACTTCTTTGGCTTATTTGACCATGTTGCTGTTTGTGCTACTGATATGACTTCTATCAATGGCAATGAAACCCCTGCTAAGAAAAGAAGGGTAGCCAGTTCTTTCTTTGAAGGGACAGTCTTATTTGTCCAAACAAAGAGCAATAGAGTAACCAAAGAAGTAATGGATAAGATAGCTGACTTCCCTGCTAGGAACAAGGCTATCTTTATATGGCATGACAACAAAGAAGAACCTGAAATCAGATTATCCCTAGAACGCAATAACCATATTTTTGGTTAAACTTATTCTCCACATTATCTATATTTCTATGCTTTCTTTTGCTGAACACTTAGAATTATTGGATTGCTCTAGCGCATATATCCAATCTTCCTCAAAACTCTATTCTTTATCCAAAATACTTAATAGGGGGGAAGAGCCTTCTACTGCTCCCTATTGTATAGTGTATCACAATGGAGACTTTACTGTTCAACAAGCAAGCCCAGAGATACCCTTAGGACAAATATCCTTTGTAGAACATAAGGATGCGTTACTAGCACTATCACAAATGACAGAACAAGAACTAGAATCCCTACTGTAATATGGCATACACAGCAGAACAACAAAAAGGCTGGCGCAAGTATAAGAAAGAACAAGCAGTGCGCTCAGAAAGACGGGAATACTTAAAAGCCTACAATGTTGATTATAGAGAAGAGCAATGGAAAGAAGAAGTAAAGTCAGCTATCAAAAAGACAAAAGACAAAGCTCTTGTCCATCAACATATTAAAGACATACGAAAAGTAGCAAAGAAGTTTGAGGTAAAAGAAGAATCCCCTTTCTTGCCTAACTCAATGCTTATCTATTGACTAACAAGCCGCTTGCCCCCTGCTAGGCTGCTCCGTATGGTTCTGTACTGGCTGGGCATAATCAAGCGGCTAATTTTTAACTTTATTGGAGAATGAGATGTGACGCAATTTGACGTTAGAAAAATACGCTGGCAAATGGATTTATCGCAAGTGAGATTTGCTGAGGAATTAGGCATCACACAGCCAACACTATGCAAAATAGAGAAAGGTGACTGTGCTATTGAAAAATATGAAGATAAAATTAAAAAAGTTTTTTCCTCTTGGAAAGAAAACAAAATCAAAACACTAGAGCAAGAGATAGAATATATCAAAAGTCTCTAGTCTTCTATCAGGGCGTGGCGGCAGTATCCGTTACAAGAATCAACTTGCTATGGTGTACCCCGACAACACCATCTATGGTTGGGTGGCATCGCCTTCTGATGTGCTAGAAGATGATTGGTGCGTGTTGGACTAATATAGGAGGTTTAGTGGGATGCTGCGAAGACGCTTGGAACAGAGCTATTCAGGTTAGCATCCCACTATTTTTTAACCAACCACCACCTCGTTAGTATCAACGAGGTGGTCAACAAAGGAGAAGAGATGAAAAAGTTTGAACAAGCATGGAAGCCAGCAACCGATTATTCGCCCCCAGCAGCAATGATGGTAGAAGCTGGAAATGGCGCATGGGTTAAAACCGAAGAAGCTGAAGCCCTTGAGCAGCTAAATAAGGAGATGCTTGAGGTGCTGAAAGACGCCTTTGAGTTTATCGGGGCTGCGGATGACATGGAGTGGGAAGAGTATCGCCCAAAAAAAGCAAGCATAAGAAGCAAAATTCAATCCATCATAAACAAAGCGGAGGAAGTATGACAGACAAGGCATTTAGAGTGCTTGTTGCAGAAATGCGCAGGCTTCAAAAAGAGTATTTCAAAACAAGAGATACTGCTGTGCTAAAGGTAGCAAAAGGGCTTGAATATCAAGTTGACGAAGCCTTGAAGGGCAATGATTTTAATGCACTGTTTTCCGTAACAAAGGAGGAAGTATGACACTAGAAGAAATAAAAGTAGAGCTTGCCAAGCTCAAAGAAAGCACAGCTTGGGCACAAATGCAGATTGGGATTTTGGATGCTACCATAACTGGTATGCAAAAGCAACCCGAACAGCCCAAGCTAGAGCGGTGGAAGCCCTGTTATGGGCAGCATTATTACTCTGCTTGGTCGTGTGGAACTAACGAATATGAGTGGATGAGAGATTCACATTTATTAGACGTTAGAATTTGGGAGAGTTTTAACTGTTTCCAAACCCAAGACGAGGCAGCAAAAGAAGAGTTACGCACCCGTGCTAGACGCAAGCTAGAGTGGTTGGCTAGGGAGTTGAATAAGGGTAAAGCACAGGCTAGTTGGTATATTGATGCTCTGTCCCAGATTAGTGAATTTGCAGTGGGGCAAGTTTATCCCATTGGAGTACCTAGATTTGAAACCAAAGCAGATGCAGAATACGCCCTCTCACAAATGACTGCTGAGGAATTGGAGGCTCTGAGATGAGTACTGATATAACATTCTGTTCTAATGGATTCCCTTCATGCGAGGTATGGAACAAATGCGCTAGGACAGAAAGAATCTCTTTTGAAAAGGCTTCCCATGCGTCCTACGCAGATTTTGAACCTAAAAAAGGTAAAGACTGTAAAGGCTATAAACACAAAGCTAAACTAACCCTTAACCCATTGGAGGACAAATGACATACGCAGAGAAGCTAGTAAAAGAATATGCTCTATTCATGTTTACCAAAGGTGACCCTATTGCAGTAGAGTTTATACTGAACGAGATGCTACAAAAAGCCATGCAAGCACAGCGAGAGGCTTGTTTGCAGAATAGCATACAAGCACAAAAAGAAAGGTTTGGTTTAGAACATGATGATATGTCAGATTGGGTGAAACAAGCAATCCTAAACGCAGAGGTGAATCCATGACCAAATACATAGTTGACATAACAGCCCGCATAGTTGTCCCTGCTGTCAATGTAGATGCAGCCAAATCTAAATGGTTTGGCTATCTCACTGAGGATGACTGTGAGTTTACAGTGCTAGACTACGATACATTGGAAGAGGTGGAAGAATGACACTACAAGAACAAGTCTGCACACTACAGCAGGCACAGAGGCTGAAAGGGCTAGGGTGTGAGCAGGGCTGCCAGCATTTTTGGGTTCAGATTGAACCAGAATGGCTTGTATTGCCACGTTTGTTGTGGGAAAACAAGCTTGACAAAACTGAATATTATAGAGCCTACACCGTTGCTGAGTTAGGTAAAATGTTGGTTAAGCGAGGAATCAATGCAATGCCTCATGTAGCTGGCGGCTTGTGGTGGCATCAAACAAAGTATTATGGAACAGAAGCCCAAGCAAGAGCAGCATTACTCATTCATATACTAGAGAAGGAGAAAGAGCCATGACACTGAAAAGATTTAACCGCATGGCTCCTACAACCCAGAATTTCCAGCTAGGGATTAAACTCTCTGGCAGAGGTTTACAGATTAGCACATACAACACTGATAAATTCTGGGTTGTGGAATTACTCGTTTGGTCAACTACATATCAATTATTGCACATGAAGGAAGGGGATTCTAATGACACCTGAACAATTAGTCCCCACGCTAGAGACGTGTAGAGCGCTGAAAGAGGCAGGGTGGGTAAAAGAGACGTATTTTAGGTATGTGTATGGCTCTTTCCCTAATAAATGGTTCTTGTACACACTTAATAGCCGTAGCAGCAAAGAAATAGCAATCCCAGCCCCTACCCTACAAGAGTTGTTGGGGGAGATTGCTCTTGTAGAATATAGAGAGGTTGAATTAGAGCGTGTTGGCAAGTGGTGGTGCGCCTGTGCTTGGGGAATTGATAGAAAAAAGTACCATGAGCAATCCCATTCCAACCCCGCCGAAGCCGCAGCCCTGCTATGGCTAGAGCTACATAAGGAGGCTGTATGAGATTTCTAATTGTTTTATTTGGCAATGTAGCAGCATTATTGGCTATTGGTATTGCTGGCTATCTAGCATTTTGTGGCAAAGATGGCTGGGGGTGGTTTTTATTTGTAGGTGTTTTAACTATCCAATCATTTGAGTTTGGTGGCAAACCAAAGGAGAACAAGCAATGACTGAGGAACTCTACAACCAACTCTACCCCAACGGCGAATCTCTCTCCCTAGAGGACTATTACTACATCATGTATGTAGCTAAGAGCAAGAGAGTGGAGAAACTGGAGCAATTAGTAACCCTATTATTGGAAGGAATGAAGCAATGACACACAAAGCCGAACACTGCACAATCTATCTATCAGACCTAGAGAAACTAGCACACGACACAGCAGCCTACATCCTGAACAAACCACATATAAGCAAGGACGATTTGGTTAGCTTGCTACACCATGAGTTTGTGAGAGCACAGGCTATGCCAATACCTGAAAGAATTGAACCAATTAAAAGGAGTATAAAATGACAGAAGAAGAAAAATCTGACTTGCTAGAAGAATTAAAAGCACAAGCAGAATGGGAAGACTGGCTCCTCTCAGATGAGTACCAAGAAATGGAAGATAGAAAAAACCAGCACGTTGACCCAATAGAAAGGGAAGAAGATAATGACGACAATGACTGAAGCATTCTTAAGTGAATATGCTATGGCAGAAGCACAAGAATACTCACCAGCTAAAGAGTACCTTGAGCTAATGACTAGACAAGGGCTAGCTGCTGTTGATACTGAGACAGGAGATATAATCTCTGCATTTGACCCTGATATATCTTGTGAGCAGAAGGCAGAAGCAGTAGCTTTCTTGCTCGATACTTTAGCTTTACAGGAGCAAGCATACAAGGATAGAGAAGCTAAGCTAAAGGAGAAAAGAGAGCGAGTAGTCTTGCTACAAGACAGAATAAAAGAATCCTTCAAACAACAAATGCTGAATGAAGGATTAACAAAGATTAAGACCTTAGAAAATACTTGGTACTTTATGAATAAGCCTAAGTTAGAATACAACCTAGAGTTTGTCCCTACTAAGTATTGTGAGGTAGAACTCAAAGGGAAAGTAGATGGCGCAATGGGTGAACGGCTAGCTTTGTCTAACCCTTCCCTTCAAGTTATCAAAAAGAAGCCTATGGAGTTCTACCATGATGAGCTAGAACAGCAAGGCTTACTGAAACAAACCACTAACACTATTCTCTGTAAGAGGTAACACTATGGCTGGTCATGTTAAAGTGCCAGAAGGAGCTATCTATGTTGATCACAGGGAAGTAGTTGCTTTTGTCTTTACTGACCATGCTAAAGATAAAAGAGTAGCCCAACTATCTGTTTATCTCAAGAATAGCACCCAATTGCACTTCCTAGGCGAAAGAGCTACCTCCTATTATAGAGCACTTAAAGATAGATTCCCTTATAGAGATGAAACCCTCTATGACTTGCAAAAGATGAATAGCCTCCCTAAGCCCAAATAATCATTTCCCAAAGCCATACTTCTGTACCTTCTCTTTTTCAGGCTGAATATAAGTAAGATTCTTTCTCACCTGATTAAGATAAGGGCTTTTGCTTGCTGCTTGCAATACCCCCATTAACTTATCTTGCAAACTACCTCCATCCCCTGCTTGCTGTACCGTAGGCTGGGCAGGCTGGGGCTGTTGCATCCCTCTATTTGCTTCCACTTCTTACACGCATGATTGTACTCCTTTAACCCTTCATCCCTCTATGGGCTGGAGGGTTTTATTTTTGTATAATGATTCTACCCATTCCCTTTTATCTAACACAGGAACAAAGGTAGGTTTCTCTTTAGGCTTATTTACATAATCTTGGTAATGGATTATCCCTACTGCTTTAATTTCTCTCTCTTCTGGCTGTAGGTTATCCCACCCTCCCTCTCTAAATAGCTCTTTATCCTTATCCTCTTCCTCTCTCTTCATTTCCTCTAACAAAGCTGCATAGAGCCATTGCTGCTTAGAATACTTATCCATCTTCCATGATAAGTCATTAGAAGTCTTAATGTCATAGATGTTATAGGTTCTCTTCCAAGCATTACTGTCAAATTGCTCAGTAATGATGTCAGACGTACCAGCTAACTTGAGAGCGTGAGACCATAATAAGACCTCACTGTTAATCTGACCCTTCCATTTACCCTGAGAAAAGTGATAGACCGCCTGCCTATGCTCTATGGGTATATCTTTTATGTCTTTCCCCTTACAGTATTCCTCTATTGCTTTATGCAAGGCTGTTCCTTCTTCTCTTATTCTATCCCATTCCTCTATTACTCTTTCTCTCTCCCATCCCTTATATCTTCCATTCTTACTATTAACTGCCTTGCTTATAGCTTCTTCTTGGTTAAATGGCTCTTCACTCCCTATAAAGGTAGTAACACTCATGTATTGCTCATTAGTGTCAGTATTCCAATAGGTATGGTCAAACTCTCTAAAGATAACTGGCATATTCCCTCCTTATTTCTCCATTAAGAATTGCCCTAATATACTCATTTTATAGGATTTAACCTAGCTTTTTATAGGTTTCTTATAGCTTATTTTTTGATATAGAATGGATGCAAATATGAGAGAGTACTATCCCCTCTACCCCATCTTTCTTATGGTTTAGGCTAGGGGGAGTGCCTGCCATAGGGGGTAGGTGTCAAGTTAATTAGCCAGTGCATTGACTATAAAACTAACTAACAATAATGCACATCAGCTAGTCAGCTAGTGGATAAGCAGCTAAGTCTATGGCTATCAACCACTTCTCTCATTTTTTAGTCTCACCTAATAACCCATTTAGCTCACTCTAACTTATTTACCTA
>Ga0209175_10000598_pt1 | contig 20469 bp, 22 predicted proteins | sample JI91814C2DNA_FD_187506 | JGI IMG/M metagenome (GOLD analysis project Ga0209175, IMG submission 187506) | Wastewater effluent complex algal communities from Wisconsin, to seasonally profile nutrient transformation and Carbon sequestration -... | ecosystem: Engineered > WWTP > Effluent > Algae...
TACGCCAGTCCGGATCTGCAATATTTAAATTCAGCTTCAACCTTTGTTGATCCTTCCGCCTCTGCGTTTGATAAGGGGCTTCGGTCCTTCTTTGGTAAGGCCAATTATAATTTTGATAACAAGTATTTGGTTGGGGTATCAGGCCGACTTGACGCTTCTTCGAACTTTGGGCCGAACAATAAAAATGGTTTTTTTCCTTCCGTATCTGCTGCCTGGAGATTGAGTGAAGAGTCGTTCATTCAGGATAATGTCGATGAGATTTCACAACTTAAAATCAGGGCGAGCTATGGCTTGCTGGGTAATGATGCTATAGGCTCGTTCCAGTTTGCATCATTTTATGGAACAGGATCTTACCTCGGTCAGCCAACGGTATATCCAAGTAATATGGGTAACCCTGATTTAAAATGGGAAACCACTGCGCAATTTGACATAGGTGTTGATGTAGGCTTGTTTGAGGACAAGATCACACTTACGGCAGATTTTTATAACAAGAAAACAAAGGATCTCCTGCAAAATCGCCCCATTCCGACCAGCTCCGGATTCGGTTCAATAGCCGAGAATATCGGGGAAATGGAAAATAAAGGAATAGAAGTTACAATCGGTGCCGGATATGATCTCGGCCCTGTTAAGTGGACAACGAATCTCAACATTTCAGCTAACCGCAACAAAGTTACCAAGCTGTATGGCGGTCAGCCGATTGATGACATTGGCCGTGGCGGGAACCGGATAATGGAAGGGCAGCCGATCGGAATTTTTTATAGCCATAAATCACTCGGTGTTGATCCGTCCACCGGTGACATAGTGTATGCCGATAAAAATTCGGATGGCGAAATCACTACTGAAGACCGGATGATCGTGGGTAATCCGCATCCGGATTTCATTGGGGGATTTACCAACACCTTTGGCTATTCAGGATTTGATTTGAGTGTATTCCTCCAGTTCTCCTACGGTAACGATGTATTTCATGGTTCAAGACTTTTCCTGGAATCGCTGCAGGGCGGAGATAATCAAACAACGGAAGTGTTAAGACGCTGGCAACAACCCGGAGATATCACTGATATTCCGCGTGCAACCCTTGAGCCGGTGGCAGCAGATAATAAACGTGTTTCTTCGCGGTTTATTGAAGATGGCTCTTACCTGCGTGTAAAGAATGTTACACTTGGGTATACCTTCAACAAAGAGCTGATGCAGCGTATTCATGTATCGAGCCTTCGACTGTACGTGAGTGCTCAAAACTTGTTTACGTTTACCAAGTATTCCGGACTTGACCCTGAAGTCAACTACGGTGGTAACGATACTGCCCAGATTGGAACTGATTTCTTTACGTTCCCGCAGGCGCGCACGTTTACAGCAGGTCTTAACCTTAAATTCTAAGTAACATGAGAAAGATATTTATACTCATCCTGCTTTTTGTAACCGCTGCATGCAACGTGCTGGATGTAGAACCGTATGACGGGACCGAGGCAGACGTTACGTTTAAGAATAAGCAGGATATTGAAAAAGGAATTCTGGGTTCATATGCTCCGTTTCAATACCTGAGTTATTACGGAAGAGGATTTATGATTTTTTCAGACCTCGCTGCGGACAACCTTGAAAACCCGATAGACGGCACAGCAAGCGATTACCGTGAGATAGACAATAACAACATCCTACCTGAAAATGGTGGCGCATCGGGAATCTGGGGATCTGCTTATGAGGCAATCAATACTGCCAATAATGTAATTGCACAGGTGCCGAACATGCCCGATATGTCGCCTGAGGAGATGGAAGTTGCGCTTGGTGAATTGTATTTTATCCGGGCGCTTAATCACTTTAACCTGATGGTCTATTTTGGTGATGTTCCTGTAAAAACAACACCAACACTAAGTACAGACGATATTAATCCACCCCGCGAGTCTAAGGAGGTGGTGTATGAGCAGATCGTTGAGGATCTCGAACTTGCTGCGGATTACCTGCCGGAATCCTCTTCAAAAGTTCGTGCCTCCAAGTACGCAGCAGTTGCCTTGCTGGCCCGCGTTCATTTATACATGGGAGCGTATGATGAAGCCATTGTATCGGCAACGGAAGTTATTGAGGACGGTGGCTATACGTTGCTGGAGGATTACGATGCAATTTTCACGGATGGCTCGGCTGAAACTATTTTTGAAATCGACTTTACGGTTCTCGCCCGTAACCGTATTGCGGAATACAATTTCCCGAAATCACTTAACGGCAGACGAGAAGTTGCTCCAACGACAGATGTTCTGGATGCGTACGAGTCAGGTGATGAACGCTATGCTGCATCAATTGCATTTGAAGGGACATTGGCGTATGCCATCAAATATCCCGATCTTGCGACAGGAACAGAAAATGTTATTGTACTGAGACTAGCAGATATGTACCTGATCAGAGCTGAAGCGAATGCCAGACTGGGACAGAATTTATCAGCGGTACAAGATGATATAAATGAGATCCGGTCAAGAGCAGAGTTAGGTGATACGGCTGCCGATACCTATCCTGAACTTCTCGCAGCAATCGAGCAGGAGCGTTGGGTTGAATTTGCTTTTGAAGGTCACCGGTGGTTTGATCTCGTACGGACTGACCGGGCGGTTGACGTGCTACCGAATGTTACCGATGTTAATCAAACACTTTTCCCGATTCCCTCGTCAGAGATTTTGACGAATACAAACCCAGACATGAAACAAAATCCAGGCTATTAATTCTAACCAAAACTAAATATGCATATGAAATCTAAAATTAAATTATTGCTGTCATGCTTCCTGTTAGTATCCGTATTTGCGGTGGTTGTCTCGTGTGGTGACGATGATGAGCCGAAAAAGGCTAAACCAGCTGAAGAACTTTATTTTATTGATTATGCGGATAAAAAGATTGCTACATTCCCGTTGGACGATCCGGCAAACATGACCGATGTTCTGGACATCACTAATTATAATGGACTGGCGTTAGCGTACAATAGTGATAACAAAAAAATCTACTTCACAGCCTTAGATCTGGACGACATCGGTGGCGTGTGGAATGTAAACCTGGATGGGACAGGTGTAGCGAATGTCGTTACTGATTTGTGGGATCCATATGGCATTGCATTGGATGTTGACGGAAACAAAATCTATGTAGCCGATGATGCTGACGCAGATGATATGGGTCATATTGTCCGCTCAAATATGGATGGATCAAGCCCAGGCGCAATCGTAACCATGGAAGGCGCTGGATTCCGTGCTGTTGCACTGGATTTGAAACACAATAAATTGTACTACTATGAAGTACAAGCAGAGAACTTATGGATGGCAAACCTGGATGGATCCTCACCTGAAATTGTTGTTGAAGGTGCCTGGGGATACGCGGTTGAAGTTGACGAGGCCAATGGAAAAATATATTTCAACGACATGTACGACATGGATGGAAATGAATCAGATGGCGTACTTAAGATGGCAGACTTAGATGGAGGAAACGTGGAATTGGTTGATAACTCAACTTCCCGTATCTATGGCATCGCTATAGATAATGCTGCTGATAAAATATATTGGTCAGGGCGTGACACCGGAGAAATTTATAAGGCGGATTTGGATGGATCTAATAAGATAACGTTAAAGAGCGATTTGACCAGCCCAAGGGGAATTTTTGTTAAATAAAAAACAAACGCGATGAGGAAGCTATTACTGGTTTTTTTGGCAGGACTTGGTTTTACAATGTTGGAGGGTTGTAAGGATGACAGCTTTCCGGTGCCACCTGCCAGCACAGTGCCTAAATTTTCAGTGTCCCTCAGCAACGATGGGTTTGCTCCGGCCACAGCAACATTTACGGATGAATCAGTTATTCCTGATCGTGCGGGTAACGTTTCATATCGCTGGGATTTTGGCGATGGAGAAACTTCAAGTGAAACGGCCCCGGAACACCTGTACACAGCCCCGGGTCAATATACAGTAAAGCTAACGTTGACAAGCTTTGAACTGTCGGAAGCAACCGAATCAACACAACAGGTCATCATCAAGAACGCGGATGCCACAGGTATTCCTGTATTCTTTACGGATGGAAGCACTGTGTATGGAGCGCTCATTAATGAAGACGCACCGGTTGTATCATCCATTGGCATAACAACCCTGGGCGATTCGTATGGCATGGCACTCGATACGGTGAACAACAAGCTGTACATAACCGATTATGATGCCGACAAAATTCTGGTAGCGAATGCGGATGGCACTGATTTGCATGATTTCCGCACAGGCGCAGGCGGCCCGGATGGCATAGCGATTGACTACGATAATGAGATGATTTATTGGGATACAGACGATGGTATCCGCAGAGCGGATATGAACAATGCTACGCTAACTCAAATGGAGGACTTTGTTACAGGCCAGGGTGCGCAAGATCCGGAGGGAGTTTCTATTGACCCTGTTACCGGATTCGTATTCTGGAATTCCTACAATGCTGGTTTATGGAAAAAGAATATCAACGGCACAGGCTTGCAGGAAATCATTCCCGATTTTGACGGTGCAGGAGACGGTGGCGGTGGTGGCAGTTCAGTCATTGTCGGATCGCGGATATTCTACGATGTGTTTGTTGCTTCAGGCGATATTCACATTAAGTCTGCTAACCTGGATGGCACTGGCATCGCTACCGTAACAACCGGAATCTCGCGCGTGGTGTTTGCGTTAGCGTACGATGCTGTTAACAATAAAATCTACTGGGGAGACAGAACGCCACAGGTTATCAAGCGTGCAAACCTGGATGGAACAAACACTGAAACCTGGTATACAGGTGCGAGTTCCCGTGGTCTTGTTATCGGAAGAGAAGAGGAAGAAGAGTAAGTAAAATTTAACCAAAAGCTCATGCTTCTACAGGAGCATGAGCTTTTTTATTGACATGAAAAAAATAGCGATTGCAGTAGCGTTGATGATCTGTATTGTTCAATGTACGGTTGTTGATCAATCCATGCCCAAGGGTAAGTTGATCATCATTGGCGGTGGCTCACGGCCCGATTCGTTGGTGGAAAGGATTATTCAGGAATCTGGCTTACGAACCGGTGGCTATTGTGTTATCCTGCCGATGTCAAGTGAAGACCCGGATTCATCGGTGTATTATGCCAGTCAGCAATTTTTGGAAAAAGGTATTACAAAGCTCTATGGATTTAATTTTAAAAAGGATCAACCTATAAAAGCTTCGTGGATTGATTCTATCCGCACCGCTAACCTGATTTATATCACAGGAGGTGATCAGGCAAGGTTTATGAATATTGCAGCCGGAACGGAAATTGAAGCAGCTATTCACGATGCGTATCAGAAAGGATGTGTGATCAGTGGAACGAGCGCAGGCGCAGCCGTGATGAGCAAGTTGATGATTACAGGGAATGAACTAAAACATAAAGAGTATTCGGCCACGTTTCAAACTCTTGAGCCGGATAACATCGAGATAAAACCGGGTCTTGGATTATTAACAGACGTAATGATCGATCAGCATTTTCTTATTCGCAGTCGCCATAACCGATTACTTACAGCAGTGATTGAGCATCCGGATATGATTTGCATCGGCATTGACGAATCGACTGCGATTCTCGTAAATGGAAATGATGTTGAAGTGCTGGGCGATTCGCAGGTGCTTGTGTACCGTAATCCGAGCAAATCCAAAACCGTTAAAAATCAAAAGCTGGGCACGCGGGATTTACGTATTGACGTCTATCTGCCAGGTGAAAAGTTTACGATCCGGTAGCTTATTTTTCCGGAGATTTTGATTCCCATGCTATCGCCAATTTTACGGCTTCATACGCATTCACCAATCCGCCTGAGCTGCTCAGGTCACTGAACTTAACCACACCTGTTTTATCTGATTTCTTTACCATCAATGAATCAAATTTCCGCGTTGATTTGATCAGAATATCCTTAACCTGTAAAGGAGTAAGGTTGGGGAAGTATGACAGTAGCATCGCAGCAACGCCTGAGACCGCAGGCGATGCAAAGCTTGTTCCGTCCATCGTCTCATATCCATTGGCGGGTGTTGTGGAATACAGCTGAACTCCCGGTGCAAAAAAGTTAACAGATTTTTTTCCGTAGTTCGAAAAATCAGCCGCCAGCGTGCTATCTGCACCCCAACCGGAAGCGCCAACTTCAATCCAGTTAGCTGCTTCTTTTCCGTCTTTGTAATAGCGGGTCGGAAAGGATGGTTTGGTATCGTTATTATCATCATCATTGCCGGCTGCGTGCACCAGCAGTACGCCTTTGGCCTCAGCATACTTCACAGCTTTGTCTACAGCATCTTTCTGCGGTGAATAATCTTTCCCAAAGCTCATGTTAATAATCTTCGCGCCATTGTCAACCGCGTAGCGGATGGCGTTAGCAATATCTTTATCGCGCTCATCTCCGTTGGGTACTGCCCGAAGCGCCATGATCTTTACATTATCCGCAATGCCGTTGATGCCCAGGTTATTTTTCCGGTTGGCTGCAATCACTCCGGCCACGTGCGTTCCGTGAACCGGAAATGTGCCTTTAACATCGTTGTTACCATAAAAACGTTCCTCTGTGTTGGTATAGTTATCTCCCACAATGCTGCGTGGATCAAATTCCGGATTATATCCATACTCCATTCCGTTTTTATAATTATCGCAAACCTCAGTATTATGATCAATAACATATTTCAGTTCGTTCGCGAAAGCATCAACATCCGCATCACGCCCCTGGTTTTCGTAAACAAAACCCAAAATTGATTTTGCTGCGCGGGTTTTAGATCCGCCCTGCAACGTATCAACAAGCTGCGGAGTAATGGACGATACGTTGTATTCCTTTTTTACGAACTCAATTGCTGAATAAAGGGCCTTATAGAATTGGCTATACTGATCGGTGGTTTCTACACAGGATTTATAATCAGCTTCATTTTTTTCTTTTGCTTCTGTAAAAGCGGTTTTAATCTTCAACCAATACGCGTATTCTTCCTTATCTTTTTTCAAGACGTTCGATTCCGAAAGATTTTCATACTTACCCTTAAGCCTTACGTATTCACGCGTAAGTTCATAGGTATCGCGTTTTACATTGCCGTTTTTTCCGCCAATAAAGCTCCAGCCATGGATGTCATCGATGTAACCGTTTTTGTCATCGTCAACTCCGTTATTTTTAACCTCTTTGGGATTGGTCCACATCACATCCTTTAGATCTTCATGTTCAAAATCAATCCCTGAATCGATAACAGCTACGGTAATAGTTCGTGAGGGCCTGCCTTTCAGGAGGGTGGCATAAGTTTTTTCAACGCTTAGTCCCTGCAGTTTATCGGTTTCCGGGTCACGTAAGAACCAGTCTTTCAAAAAGTCGGTCGTGTCAGCAGTTTGAGGGGCTTGAAACGAAAAAACCGTTGTGGACACGCTCAAAATGAGCATTGCTGTGAGAAGAAAACAGTTGGATTTTTTCATGCTGTTGGTGTGTTGAAAAACTATGGCTGCAAAATAACGCCAAAAACGGGCATCTCGTGCTCGAATCTGACCAGTGGCACCTTGAAATTGTCAAAACCATGCCAAACATTACCTCTGTGCTGATCAAACCTGAATAGCCCCGCACCGTCTACTGGAAAATGGCTGTTTTGTATTGAAAGTTAAACGGGAAGGAGTATGATTATGATAGCTGTAACAACAACCATAATGTTTTTTACGCTGTTTTTTTGGAGCGTGACTAAATTGTATAAAATGACGGCCGGTGTTGAACTGGTCCACTGGGTTAGGTTGCATAAATAAATTGCGTTGAGCAATTTCAACCGTATCAAAACCTGCCGGTGAAAAGCGGCCTTCACACGACCCCCCGTGTGAGAATACTACCTTGTTATTACCCACAAAGCTTATTACATTTGTCGCCCTGTTTGGATGGAAAGGGCGATTTTTCATTTTATGCCCGTTCTGAAACCAGTCAGATAATGCCCAGGTGGTGAAACCTGCCTGCCGGCAGGCAGGTTGGTAGACACGCTACTTTGAGGTGGTAGAGCCTTAACCGGTGTGTTTGTTTTGGGTAACTGAGCGGATGTTCTTTGTTTATGCGATAAAGAGTAAAGTCAGAAATTACATTTATGTAGGACTGACAAGTGATTTTGACCGAAGATTATTGAAACATAATTCAGGTCAAAACAGAACAACAAGAGCTTACGCTCCTTTTGTGGTTCTCCTGACTGAGCCTTATATGACACGGTTGGAAGCCAGAAAAAGAGAAAAGTACTTGAAATCAGGTATTGGAAAAGAATATCTGAAATTATTGACTTAATGCCCAGGTGGTGAAATTGGTAGACACGCTACTTTGAGGTGGTAGAGCCTTAACCGGTGTGCAGGTTCGAATCCTGTTCTGGGCACAATTATCAACTGGATTGGTGACGCCATCCAATTGAATTTCTAGTCAAGACTTCCTCGGTATGCAGGTTTGAACCTGCCTGCCGTCAGGCAGGTCCTGTTCTGGGCACGTTTTATTTTTTGCCGAAGTGGTGGAATTGGTAGACACGCACGTTTCAGGGGCGTGTGTCGCAAGATGTGCGGGTTCGAGTCCCGCCTTCGGTACGAACCCGCAACGCGAAGAGCATTGCGGGTTTTTTTATTTTTTTAGACTTCTTTGTGAAAACCAATTTTAATCACACTTTTTGGTTCGATTCCCGTCATGATTTATCCATATTATCGAACTTCATATGGAATTTAACAAAGCTGTATTTATCTTTCCCCCGAAATGAAACGAGCAGTTGTATTTCTGATTCTTCTCTCGATGGTGCTACACTGTAGTATCAGGCTCGGCTTTTTTACCTGGGTTTATCAAAACAGGCTTGAGATTGCGTTTACACTCGGACTTTCAGATGAAAAACCTATTACCATGTGCGGACATGAGTATGATGTTGATCGTGCTGTAAAGATCGAAGTTTCGCAAGACAATCACGATAAACTTCCGATCAATCCATTTCAAGTTCGGGAAATCAATCTCTTCCTGAGTATGACAGAAACTATCCCAGGGCGTTCTGGCGAATTACTGTTGTCGGTAATTTCTAATTGTACCTATCAATTTTCTGAATATCCTGATCCCGGGCATTCATTTTTTCAACCTCCCAGAATTTAAGTATTCCTTTAGTGGCGAAGTGCATAGATCCTTTGTTGGATTTATCCTTTGTTATTGCTCTTTCCCTTAAATGGAAAGCAGAAATTCTATTCAATCACGTCAATGGGAATTTATGTACAAAACAATTAAACTTCTGAGTTTGCTGCTGATTACCTCGGCAAGCCTTTCTGCACAGGAAGCATCGCTTGTGCTCAATTTTAAGAATACGTTTGGTAGTGATCTGATTTCTTTCGATCAGGATTATACGAACGTCCACGGTGAGAATCTTCGGTTCACACTTTTGAATTACTTCATCAGTAACATCAGCCTAACTAAAACGGATGGCAGTGTTTATTCAGTTCCGCAAGACAGTTCTTACTTCCTGATCAAACACACCGAACCTGAATCGCAGACGATTGAGTTAAAGGTTCCGAAAGGAAAATACAAGTTGGTCTCATTCATGATTGGGGTTGATAGTTTGCGAAGTACAAAAGGCATTGAACAGCGTCAGGGAATGCTGGATGTTGGAGGACACGCACGCGGAATGTACTGGGCCTGGCATTCAGGATATATTTTCTTCAAAATGGAAGGTAAGTCGAAGTCATTACCCGATTCAACGAATGGATTCTATTATCACATCGGTGGTTACGGTGGATTTGATAAGCCACTCACAAATAATATTCGCTACAAGATACTCGATTTAACAACGGTTAAAGTAACTGACAAGAAGACTCCGATCATTACTGTTACAGTCGATGCATCCAAAGTGTTCGATGCGCTCACTCCCTTAAAAGTTACTCAAAATCGTTCTGTCATGGGCGGACCGTTATCAATTAAGATTGCCGATAACTATGTGGAAAGCTTTTCGCTAAAGGAGATCACGTATTTGAAAAGATAGCGCATGAAGGTTAGTCGGATTATAGGGCTTCTTGTAACCGGTGCAGTCGCACTCGTGGCGTTTGACTTTGCTCATTATAATGATGTGATGGAGGTTAAAATTCCGTCTAATTTTCCGAAGCCTGTTTACAACCTGGAACAGAATCCGGTAACAGTTAAAGGTTTTGAACTTGGAAGGAAACTCTTCTATGATGGCAACTTGTCGAGCAATGGTATTGTGTCGTGCGGGTTTTGTCATCAGCAGCCCTCGGCTTTTACCCAACATGGTCACGACATCAGTCATGGTGTGAACGACCGGCTTGGGAAACGAAACTCACTGCCGATCAGCAACCTCATTTTCATGAAAACATTTTTCTGGGATGGCGGTGTTAATCACCTGGACTTTATTCCCCTGAACGCGATTGAGAACCCTAACGAAATGGATGAAACGGTTGAGAATATCCTGGTTAAACTCAATCGTTCAGAAATGTACCGCGCTGAATTTCGCGAAGCCTTTGGTAGCGAAACAATCAAGTCGGCTGAGTTTTTGAAAGCACTAAGCCAGTTTATGGCTGCGATGATTTCCGCTAACAGCCGGTATGACAAATATATTCGCAACGAAGGCGAAATGCTTTCTGCTCAGGAGTTGAGAGGCCTTGATCTGTTCAAGCAAAAGTGCAGCAGTTGTCATGCAACGGATCTGTTTACCGATGGTTTGTATCATAATAATGGAGTCACTAATGATTTTCGGTATGACAAGGGAAGGGAAGAGATTACGCTTGATTCGGCCGACCGAGGAAAGTTTAAAGTTCCAAGTTTGCGCAACGTAGAAATGACAGACCCTTACATGCACGATGGCCGGTTCCTCTCATTGGAAGCCGTGTTGAATCATTATGCCGAAGGTGTTACGATCAGCAAAACACTTGACCCGATTTTAAGTACCCATACTAAGCCCGGCATCCCGCTGACGGAAGAAGAGCGAAAAGATATAATCACGTTTTTAAAAACTCTTACGGATAACGAGTTTCTGCGTGACAGGCGTTTCTCAGAATTTTAAAGTATGAAGAAAGTAATTCTGTATATAATCGTGTTGACTGTTGCTTCCTGTACGCAGTCTAAAACTGAACAATCGGTTGATCACAGCCGACATATGCATGGTAGTGCCGGCAATTATGCCGATAGTGTCAATGCCGGTCTTATTAAAGATACCCTAAAAGGCAGCCCAGTGCGTACCGCCATGGCAAATTTTGGCAGCAACCACGTTCACATTCAGTATGGTTCACCCGGTGTAAAGGGTCGTACCATCTGGGGCGGACTCGTTGCGTATGATCAGGTTTGGGTAACAGGCGCACATCAGGCAACTTCTGTCATGTTCAGCAGCGATGTGGTGATTAACGAGACACATATAGCAGCCGGAAAATATGCGCTCTTTACAATCCCGGGAAAAGATAAATGGATTGTAATCCTGAACAAAAACTGGGAGCAACACTTGGCTGATGAGTATTCCGAGAAAGATGATGTAGTTCGGATTAAAATTACTCCGGAAACACTACCTCAGGAAGTTCAACGGTTAACGTATTTGGTTGAGAAGATTGATGCTGACGTGGATAAAGGAAGTATTGTAATGCTGTGGGAACGCATAAAAATCGTATTGCCTTTTAGAAATCAGTGATATGATAGTTAAATCATTTAAGAGTTAGCACTTGCTTTTTAAAAAATGAAGCGAATTGTTATTTTCCTGATCCTTCTTTCGATGGTGCTGCATTGCGCCACCAGGCTTGGGCTGATGACGTGGCTTTACCAAAACCGGCAGGCGATTGCCTACAACCTAAGATTAGTTAATGAACCGCACATTACGGAATGCAGCCATGATGCAACACTTGATCGTTTGGTAGAGATTAACACAGATACCGATAGCAGCGATGAACTCCCTGCCAAGATGTTCCAGGTTCGTGAGATAAACCTGTTCTGTGAATTTAACCTGACCAATACTTATCCGCAATATGCATTTCTGCGTGAGACTCAACTGCCCAACATAGTTGAGCGCAATTACCCTTCGCCCGACCTCGGCATTTTTCATCCACCTGTCTGATTAACAACACATTTTATTGTTGTTAAAACCTGACTGCTTTGCAGTTAGTGTAAATATATTATTCAATTTTTTCTAAAATTTATCAGATATGAAATCCTTATATTCATTATTAATAGCTATTGCATTAATTTCATTTTCAGCATGCTCGGAAGATGATGCAAATTCGAATGAGGGAACACTTGCCCTTGAATTCGATAACATCGTTGGAACGTCCAACCTGGAGCTGAACACAGCCAATACGCCTTATACAAACTCTAACGGTGAGGCTTATAAAGTTACATGGCTTACCTACTATGTGAGTAACGTCAAGCTAAAACGTGAAGACGGAACTATTTATGAAGACGAAGTTAAGGCAGACGGTTCAGCAGGTTATTACCTGATCGATGAATCGGACGCAGAATCTCAGCAGGTAGTTTTAAAAAATGTTCCAAAAGGTAACTATACAGAGATCACGTTTACCATTGGTGTAGATGCCAGTCAGGTGGATGAAGGTGCGCAGACTGGTCCACTTGATCCAGCGAAGGGTTTGTTCTGGAGCTGGAATTCCGGTTATATTTTTATGGCGATTGAAGGTGTTTCACCTGCATCAACAGAAACGGACGAAGCATTCCAATATCATGTTGGTGGTTATAAAGAGGATGTTTCCAATGTGAATCTTGTCAACAACATGAAGACAATTACCCTAAACTTTGGTGATGTAGCCCCTGTGAAGCCTGAGCATCAGCCAGAAGTGCATTTGGTTTTTGATGTCAACAAGCTATTAAATGGTACAGGTGAGTCAGTAACCTTCGCTACTAATGCTAGCCGTCACTCGCCAAAAGCCTGCGAAGACCTCGCGGGTAATATTACGGCAGCATTTGAGGTTGATCACGTTCACGCTAACTAAACGGTAACGGTGGCAACGAAAGTTGCCACCTATTTCAGTATGAGAAAACAAGCTGTTTATGTATTGGCATTGGCTGGTTTAATTTCCTGTGGGGATGCAGATATGTCACCGGATAACCCTTACGCTTTTGAGCATCCGGATAACTTTCCGGATCCTGTTTATACATTTGAAAATAATGAAATAACACGGGAAGGCTTTGAACTTGGTCGTTCGCTTTTTTATGATCCGATACTCTCGATCGACAATTCAATATCATGTGCAAACTGTCACCAGCAGGTAGTTGCTTTTAGTGACCCTGTTCATCGGTTTAGCAGAGGAGTGAATGATAAAGCTGGCTTTCGCAATGCACCGGCTATTCAAAATATGGCATTTCAAGGAGATTTCTTTTGGGATGGTGGGGTTAAGCATTTGGATTTTGTTCCAATAAACGCAATCACGAGTGAGGTTGAAATGGGAGAAACGCTTGCTCACGTGGTAGGGAAACTTCAAAACAGTGAAGTGTATCGCGAAAAGTTCACAAAAGCCTTCGGTACTTCAGGTATAGACAGTCAGCAGGTGCTGCATGCTCTTTCTCAATTCATGAACATGATGATTTCTTCCAATTCGCGGTATGATAAGTATGTTCGTAATGAGGGAGAGACGTTGACAGCTATTGAATTGGAAGGACTCTCATTGTTTGAGAAAAAATGCGCTTCGTGTCATACAACTGATTTGTTTACAGATGGCTCTTTCAGGAATAATGGGCTCGATGCAACATTCGAAAAGGATAGAGGAAGAGAGCGTATTACAGAACTTTCAGAGGATCGGGGAAAATTCAAAGTGCCAAGTCTCCGCAACGTTGAACTTACATCTCCTTACATGCATGATGGAAGGTTTGAAACACTGGAACAAGTGTTAAATCATTATGCGACCCAAGTCAAAGATTCAGAAACACTCGATCCTTCACTAAAAACTGAAGTAGTACCTGGCATCTCCATGACGGATGATGAAAAGATAAAAATTATCGAATTTCTAAAAACACTAACCGACCGGGAGTTTATTAAAGACTCAAGGTTTTCAAGACCAAGAAAATGAGTATAAAAAAGATATTTGCTCTCTGCATCATTTTGTTTGCCATTACGAAGCAATCCAAAGCATGCGATGTATGCGGTTGTTCACTGGGTGGAAGCTACTATGGCATTTTGCCTCAGTTCCAGAAGAATTTTATTGGCCTGCGCTGGAGTCAGGCTCAGTTTTATGCACACATGAATCACGGTGCTGTGTTGGGCGAGGAGCATTCACACGATACATACAGTAAAGTTGAATTGTGGGGAAGATATTATATCAATGACAGGGTACAGCTCTTCGCATTTATGCCTTACGGATACAATGATATGGATGGGACTGAGCAGAAAATAAAAACCCAGGGAATCGGGGATGTTAGTGTTTTGGCAAACTATTTAATATTGAATACAGGGGAGGATAAAAAAAAGAAATTAAAGCATACCCTGATGGCGGGTGCAGGTGTGAAGTTACCGACAGGTAAATATGATCTGGAAGATAATGGCTTAATTGTCAATCGCAATTTTCAACTCGGTACAGGCAGTGTAGATTTTATCCTTTCAGGGGTTTACACGGTTCGGTATCAAAAAGTTGGTTTGAATTCTGAAGTCGGATATAAGATTAATACCCGCAACAGCGATGAATACCTTTTTGGAAACCAGTTTCATGCCTCTACTCGGTTTTTCTATTGGCAGAACATCAAATCCTTGAGTTTGTTGCCGAATATCGGGCTTTACTACGAGCAGGGCACGCAACACAAGGATGGTGAAATCATTCAGGCCAACACAGGAGGAAAAGCAATATTGCTTTCAGCTGGAATGGAAATGTACTACAGGAAATTTTCGGCAGGGTTTACTTTTCAGGATCCAATCAAACAGAACTATAACAGTGACGAGATTGCGGAAATTACTAGCAGGGATCGGATGACGGTTTCGTTGACCTATAGTTTTTGAGGACTATTTTTGATCTTCTTTGAGTTTGCTTTGTGGGAGGCGGATTCCGTAGCAGGCGGAAGAATTAAAGATCGAGTTTTGCTATTATTAGTAAAGCAAATCGCAAACTTTTTAATTTTTCCTGGGTATTGTTCCAAACCTGTGTCTGCGAAGCATTCATGAAACCGGGGTCCTAACCTGAGAAAACGCAAAGAGAATTTCTGTTCCAATCTGTTCAACACGCTCTTTATATATAGATGCTTCCTGCGGACTATTATCGAATTCCTTTGGATCATTGTAGGTGAGCGCAATTCGGGCGGCAGCTCCTGGTACCAGAGGACAAGTCTCATCAGCATGTGAACATGTCATTACCGCTGCGAAATCCTTATTGTGATTGAACGGATCATCATACTTTTTAGAAAATGCTGTTACTGGATTTACATCTTCCGCAAAGAATACTTCATATACCGGGTTTTCTCCAGTCTTCACCATCAAAATTTTAAATCCAGCTTCCTGCATGGTTTTAACGGCACGGAGGTTAAATGCAGTAGCTTCTGTCCCGCCTGAATAGCATTGAACATCAGGAACACCATAATAATGAGCAGCAGCCTGAGCCCACAATTGAGCCAAATGACTCCTCCTTGAATTATGCGTACAGATAAAATTAAGGTGTATGGTCTGTTTTGCTTGAACACGATTTTCAATAAATGCAGTCAGCTGCCTCAGCAAGTTCCTTCTTTCCAGAGGGATGTTTTTAAAATTTTCAGTCAGGCGTTCAGCAGTGAGCTGTAATGCCGACAAGAGAGAGTTGGATGAATTACGAGTCATATTGCGTTATACTTAATCACAGCAACCAGGAGCACAGCAATTCTCTGGTTTTTCAGCAAAAACAGTAATACTGAAAATGCCAGCTTTACCGGAATTGAACTCTTTCATTTGCTCTATTGAGAGATAATCTTTCAGGATGTCATCCGGGAGTATAATCCGTTTTTCTTTTTGAATAGTGATTTCTGAAAATCCGGTTTGCTGAATGATTGATAGATACTCATCTTTTTGAATCGCGCCTGAAACGCAGCCTGCATACATCTCAGCTGATTTTTGCAATCCTTCGGGAAGATTTCCAACCAGCACAATGTCTGAAACACTGAAGTGACCGCCTTTTTTCAAAATCCGAAACGTTTCCGCGAAGGCTTGTTTCTTATTAGGAACGAGGTTCAATACGCAGTTACTTACAACAACATCAGCAATATTTCCGGCAAGCGGCATGTTTTCAATATCGCCCTGACGGAACTCAACATTCTTGTAACCCAGCTTCTCTGCATTGATCTTAGCCAACTCAATCATTTTTTCTGTGAAGTCGATGCCGATAACGCTGCCTTTTTCACCGGCAATAGACCGCGCAACAAATGCATCATTACCAGCACCTGAACCGAGATCAACAACCGTGTCACCTTCTTTTATTTTTGCGAACTCAGTAGGAAGCCCGCACCCTAGTCCCAAGTCAGCATCGGATACGTAACCTTCAAGTTTAGTATAGTCATCAGCCATAACCGTGTAGTCGATTGTGCTACAACCAGTAGCACCACAGCAACTGGAAGCGTTCGTGTCTTTGCTTTGCAAGGCAATCTGGCCATACTTTTCTTTCACCAGTTCTTTTAGCTGTTCTGAGGTCTGATTTTCCATAGGTTGTCTTGTTATCGTAATATTGCGATCATTTAGTGCAAAAAAATAGTTAACAGCAGTCTTTTCCCTGGTAACTCTCAAACAAGTCACCGATTACCTTTTTGGCTCTGCTCCATGCCTTTTCGTCAATGCAATAGCATACACTTGGACCTTCAATGTCTCCTTTGATGAGGCCCGCTTTCTTAAGTTCACTGAGGTGTTGCGAAACGGTTGATTGGGACAAAGGCAATTCATCAACGATATCTCCGCAAACACAGGATTTCGTTTTGATCAGAAACTGAAGAATGGCAACGCGAGCCGGGTGACCTAATGCTTTGGTCAAAACAGCCAGATCATTCTGTGCCTTCGTAAATTCTTCAGTCTTTGTAAGCCCCATATCTGATTAATCGTAAAATTACGATAAAGGTTTCACTTTTTTTGATTTTTTCTTCTTTTCCCTTTTTCTGGGTTTGGCCGCAGGTAATTCCTGCCGGTAAAACAAAAATCACTATACTTGCCAGACCCGATATGCTTTCAAAAAAGTGTAAATACGCAATTCATGCATTGGTTTTCCTGGCGGAAAGATACGGGGAAGGCCCTGTGCAAATCGGGGAGATTGCAGAACGCCAGAACATTCCTAAGAAATTCCTGGAAGCCATCCTGCTCGAACTAAAGAATGGAAGAATCCTGAACAGCAAGAAGGGAAAGGGCGGAGGTTATTATTTACAGCGTAAGCCGGAAGAGATAAATCTGACGGAGGTTATCCGCCTAACGAATGGGGCCATTGCCCTGCTGCCCTGTGTTTCACTCAATTTTTATGAAGCTTGCGAGGAATGCATCGATGAAAAGCATTGCACCATCCGAACAACATTTTTAACCATCCGCGATGAAACGCTGAAAATCCTTGCGGGTAGCAACCTGGCCGCACTGGTTAAACGACAGAAAAAGACCAAAAAGTAATTTTTAGTTGAAAGTATTAGTCTATCAGTTCTATAGATTATACTTTTAGATGAATTTAACTTAACGATCATTTATATGTCATTACGCTTGGGAGATGTGGCGCCTGATTTTACAGCAGAAACCACGGAAGGAACAATTAATTTTCACGAATGGCTCGGCACTGGATGGGGTGTACTCTTCTCGCATCCGGCTGACTTTACACCGGTATGCACAACGGAGCTTGGCGCGATGTCAAAGCTCACTCCGGAGTTTACAAAAAGAAACGTCAAGGTTGCAGCCTTAAGCGCTGATCCGCTGGATTCCCATAAGAAATGGGTGAATGATATCAATGAAACCCAGAATACAATCGTCAACTATCCATTAATCGCTGATCCGGAATTCAAGGTGGCCAACCTGTACGGAATGGTTCATCCCAATGTAACGGACAAGTTTACCGTACGTTCTGTGTTTGTGATCGGCCCCGATAAAAAGGTTAAGCTCACGATAACATATCCTGCATCCACCGGAAGAAACTTTGACGAGATCCTGCGTGTGGTAGATAGTTTACAGCTCACCGCTACCTACAGTGTTGCTACTCCCGCAAACTGGAAGCATGGTGAGGACGTAATTATTACTACGGCCGTTAAAGATGAGGATGTTCCAGCCAAATTTCCGAAGGGGCACAAAAAAATTAAGCCTTACCTGAGAACCACACCTCAACCGAATTTATAGATACGCTATAAATAGAAAGTCTCCCGAATTTCGGGAGACTTTTTCGTTCAGGAGAAATCAACTTACGGTATTACTACTTCGTAGCCAATCTTATCGTCAAACTCATCAGCTTCAACTTCAGCATAGTAAACATCATCCAACACGTAATATTCTTTGCCATCAATAGTCTCTACTTCGTACCCCTCCGGTAACGCATCCACTACAGCTCCCTCGGGAGCCTCAACTACTGAATATTCTTCAACTTCGGGAGCTTTTGTGTAGAACGTTCCATAGTAATAATAGTACCGGGCGGGCCCAACAACAACAGTTCTGTATCCGACAGGTAAAACCCGAACACGGAGACCGCGAGCCGGACGAACCACTACATAATCACGCCCAACACGGTTGTAGTAGACTCCATTATAAAAATGGTAATGTGTTCTTCTGTGTTTAACTACGACTGCCCCGGTCGGAACCACACGCACCTTAGTTCCCCAGCGTGGCATACCAACATAGCGCACATGTGCTTTGCGCACGACTACAGCATGTTGTGGCCTCCGGACAACCACGGTTGTTCCGCGCCTTGTGTGCACGACAGTTTTCTTTCGCTGGGCTTCAGCTTGTTCGCTTATCAGGCTCAATCCGCACGTAAACAGCAAAGAGAGTATAATGAATTTTAGTTTTTGCATGGTTGTATCATCAATTTTTGAGTTAGACATATATAGCGAGAAAAGGTTTAAAGGTCGCGAGGGCTAGCCTAAAATGATGCCTTTTAGGCTATTTGAACAGCTTTTATTATTGAAAGTAAAATCTGTACTTCAGATTGTAACCTTTAGTACCCGTCCCGGTAAATAACACGAAAATTGACAAAAACGCAGGACCTGATGACCGATGAGATGATCATGGAAGCCGTGAAAAACGGAGATCTTCAGCAGGCGTCCGTGCTTTTTGAACGCTATAACAAGCGGATTTACAATTTTCTAGTGCGAATGACCATGAGCAAAGTGCTGGCCGAAGATCTGACGCAGAACGTATTTCTGCGGATGATTAAATACCGAAACAGCTATCGGGAAGGGAACAAGTTTCATTCCTGGATTTATCAGATTGCCCGCAATGTGTTCAGCGATCATTACCAGATGCACAAGAACAAGTTTGCAGGTTTTGTGGATGTTGAAAAGGTGGGAGAATCGATCGCAGAGAAAGAGGACAGTATTGAGCAGGATGAACGGGAAAGGATTTTACACCGGTCGTTAGCCCTGCTGAATGAAGAACAACGCGAGCTGCTGATACTTACCCGTTTTCAGCACCTGAGGTACGAAGAAGTAGCAGTGATTATGGATACAACGGTGGCGAATATTAAAGTGAAAGTTCACCGCGCCATACAAAAATTAAGAGAACATTATTTTCAACTGGAGCAGCTATAACTATGGAACGCGAGAAACTTGAAAGTATGCTCATCGATTACATCGATGGAAACCTGGAGGAAAAGGACAGCCTTCTGATTGAAGCGGAACTCGAAGAGAATCAAGAAGCAAAAGCCTTGTATGCTCAATTGAAAGAAGTGATGACGAAGATGAGTGATGCTGCGATGCTTGTGCCGGGTGAAGCGCTGAAGAGCAGCTTTGAGCAGTTTCTTTCTCAGGAAGTGACGAAAAAGCCGGAAGCAAAAACGGTTACAATGGTTCCGATGATCTACCGCATTGCTGCTGGCATTATCCTGCTGATGGTAGCAGGGGTTACAACCTATTGGATCCGCAGGGATTTACAAAACCAGGAAGAGCTGGCCAGAATTAAAATGGAACTTGAAGTTAATAAGCGGATGATGATGTCCATGCTTGATAACGAATTCTCACCAAGCCAGCGCATGCAGGGTGTATCCGTAGCCTATGAAATGAACAAGCCGGACGATGAAATCGTAACGGTATTGGTAAAAACGTTCAATAACGATCCCAATACAAATGTGCGGTTAGCAGCATTGGATGCCTTGAGCAAATTCAGTTCAGAAGATGGAGTTCGTAAATCGTTAATTGAAGCGTTATCCACGCAAAAGGATCCAGTCATTCAGATAGCATTAATCCAGCTGATGGTGAAGATGAAAGAGAAAACAGTAATAGATCAACTGGAGAAAATAGCAACAGACAGTAAAACGATTAAGGCTGTTAAAACCGAGGCGTATTCAGGAATATTTAAACTTTCGTAAGATCAGCACCTCACTGCAGAGAGATTTGATCCGATGGTTATATAAAACAAAACAGATTTAAAAATTATGACAATGAAAAAAATACTAATAGGAGT
>Ga0209175_10000599_pt1 | contig 20433 bp, 15 predicted proteins | sample JI91814C2DNA_FD_187506 | JGI IMG/M metagenome (GOLD analysis project Ga0209175, IMG submission 187506) | Wastewater effluent complex algal communities from Wisconsin, to seasonally profile nutrient transformation and Carbon sequestration -... | ecosystem: Engineered > WWTP > Effluent > Algae...
TTATTGGTGAAATCTTATTTTAATTTTGTTTTTACAAGTAAATAATTAAACAAATAATGTTCAATAAAATTCTACTGTTATTTTTCATTGGATGTTCAAGCTTTATTTTTTCTCAACATATTATAGTTAAAGATAAAGAATCGAATGAGCCATTAGAAGCCGTTACTTTAACTTCTGAAAATGGTAAAATTTATTCCATTACCAATACGAAAGGACAAGCTGATATTTCTGATTTTGTTGGAAAAAACACAATCATTATTCAATCTTTAGGGTATGAAACAGTAATTATGAGTTATAATCAGCTTGAACTTGCGTCATTTCAATTGAGTCTGTCTCCTTCTTTATTAAAAATGGATGAAATTGTTGTTTCTGCTAATCGATTTAAACAACATTCGGTTGAAATTCCGGCAAAAATTACACCTATTTCAAAAAAAGAAATTGCCTTACAAAATCCACAAACTGCTGCCGATTTGTTAACAATTTCAGGAAAAGTTTTTATACAAAAAAGTCAGCAAGGCGGTGGAAGTCCAATGATTCGTGGCTTTGCCACCAATAGATTATTGTATGCGATAGACGGAATTAGAATGAATACGGCAATTTTTAGAGGTGGAAATATCCAAAATGTAATTTCATTAGATGCATTTGCAACTGAAAAAGTTGAGGTTTTATTTGGACCAAGTTCAGTTATGTATGGTAGTGATGCAATTGGTGGTGTAATGAGCTTTCAAACTGTAACGCCTCATTTTTCTTTAGAAGAAAAAACAGTAGTTTCTGGAAGTGCTATAACACGATATTCTTCTGCCAATAATGAAAAAACGGGTCATTTTGATGTGAACGTTAGTTGGAAAAAATGGGCTTCGGTTACGAGTATCAGTTCAAATGATTTTGGTGATTTAAAAATGGGTTTGCAAGGTCCGAAAGAATATTTAAGACCAATTTATGTTCAACAACAAAATGGAGTAGACGTCGTGATAACGAATGATAATCCATTAGTACAAAAACCCACAGCGTACTCGCAAATTAATTTGATGCAAAAAGTGCGATTTCAACCCAATGAAAAATGGGATTTTCAATATGGTTTGCATTTTTCAGAAACTTCGAGTTATTCGCGCTATGATAGACATATTCGTTATACTAATGCAGGGTTGCCACGCTACGGAGAATTTTATTATGGTCCACAAAAATGGGTTATGAATAATTTGAATATCACGCATCAATCAAAATCTAAGTTATTTGATGAAGTGTCGTTGCGTTTAGCACATCAGTTTTTTGAAGAAAGTCGTGTGAGTAGAAGCATTAATAATGCAAATAGAGAAATTAGAATTGAAAAAGTAAACGCTTATTCGTTGAATACAGACTTTACGAAAGCTACTGGTGCCACAAATAAAGTTTTTTACGGATTTGAATTCGTTTTAAACGATGTCAATTCAACTGGAATTAATGAAGATATTGTTTCAGAAACAAGCGCACTTGGACCAGCAAGATATCCACAAGCAACTTGGCAATCGATGGGCTTTTATTTGAATGACCAATATAAAATTTCTGAAAAAACATTGCTTCAGGCAGGCTTACGATATAATCAGTTTATTTTGAAAGCCGATTTTGATACTACATTTTATCCCTTCCCATTTACAGAAGCCAATATTGATAATGGTTCTTTAACAGGAAGTGCGGGAATAGTTTTTCGTCCAACAGAAAAATGGGTAATCAGTTCAAATGTTGCAACAGCTTTTCGTTCGCCCAATGTGGATGATGTGGGAAAAGTGTTTGATTCTGAACCAGGTTCGGTTGTTATACCAAATCCTAATTTAGAGGCAGAATATGCATATAATGTTGATTTGAATGTAGCAAAAATGTTCGGAAAAAGTCTAAAAATAGATGCTTCAACGTATTATACTTTATTAGATAATGCTTTAGTTCGTAGAGATTTTACTTTGAACGGAGCTTCTGAAATTGTTTACGATGGCGAGTTGAGCCAAGTGCAAGCTATTCAAAATGCAGCGAAAGCCAATGTTTATGGAATTCAGGCAGGTGTTGAGGTAAAATTACCTACTGGATTTCGATTTTCAACTGATTTGAATTTCCAAAAAGGAGAAGAAGAATTGGACAATGGCGATAAAAGTCCGTCACGTCATGCAGCACCATTTTTTGGTGTTTCTAGAGTGGGTTATGCAAATTCGAAGTTAGATTTGGAAGTGAATCTTCAATTTAGTGATGAAGTGGCTTTCGAAGATTTAGCTGAGGAAGAACGAGGTAAAACCGAAATTTATGCAATTGATAGTAATGGGAATCCATATTCGCCAAGCTGGTATTCCTTGAATTTAAAATCGATGTATAAACTAACTGAAAATTTTACGCTTACGGCTGGATTAGAAAACATAACCGATCAACGCTATCGACCATATAGTTCAGGAATTGTAGCACCCGGAAAGAATTTTATTTTAGCATTGAGAGCTAAATTTTAAAGAAATAGGTTGTCATATATGCTTATAGTTGTGTCATTTTGAACTTGTTCCAGTTTCTATTTGATTCTGAAACAAGTTCAGTTTGACATCAGTTTGACAAGAAATGCACTTTTTTGACAACCTTTTGATTTTATCGAATTTCTTGATTTTGAATCAAATCTAAATACAGGTTAATTTTATCTTTTAGCTCTTTTCTTGGAACGATGAAATCTAAAAAACCGTGTTCCAATAAAAATTCTGAGGTTTGAAATCCTTCTGGCAAATCTTTTCCGGTGGTATCTTTTACTACTCGTGGTCCGGCAAATCCAATTAAAGCACCTGGCTCTCCGATATTGATATCTCCTAACATTGCGTATGAAGCGGTAGTTCCACCCGTTGTAGGGTCTGTACACAGTGATATGTATGGGATTTGTTCTTCTGCTAATTGAGCTAATTTTGCTGATGTTTTTGCTAATTGCATTAATGAATAAGCGGCTTCCATCATACGAGCTCCTCCTGATTTTGAAATCAATACAAACGGAATTCTGTGTTTGATAGAATAGTCAATTGCTCTGGAAATTTTTTCACCAACAACAGCTCCCATTGATCCACCAATAAAAGCAAAATCCATACAAGAAACCACTAAGTCTTTTCCTTTAGATTTTCCAACGCCAGTTCTAATAGCGTCTTTTAATTTGGTTTTGTCCATTACATCTTTTAAACGATCACTGTATTTTTTAGTGTCTTCAAATTTTAATGGGTCTTTTGATGTTAGTTTTGCATCAAGTTCAGTGAACTCGTTATTGTCGAATAAAATTTCGAAATATTCTTTGCTACCAATTCGTACATGATAATCGTCTTCTGGACTTACCCATAAATTTCGTGCCAATTCATCTTGATCTATGATTTTTCCTGTTGGGGATTTGTACCATAAACCTTTAGGCACATCTTTTTTGTCTTCCGTAGCGGTAGTGATTCCTTTTTCTTTTCTTTTAAACCAAGCCATAATTAAGTTAGAAGTTAGAAGTTAGAAGTAGGGAAGGAGGACCTTAACTTTATCTAATTTCAATTAATATTTTTTCTTTCTAAAATTCTTTTAAGAAGATGATGCAGAATATAGGAAAACTTCCAACTTTCAGCATCGAACTTCCAGCCTATAAAGTGTTTACATTATTTAAATCGGCAAAAGCTTGTTCTAGTCTTGTATTGAACGTAACTTCTCCTTCGCGAACCCATTTTCTTGGATCATAGTGTTTTTTATTTGGACTATCTGCTCCGTCTGGACTTCCAATTTGTGTTCTTAAATAATCAACTTTGTTTACCATATAGTCACGGATTCCTTCTGTGAAAGCAAATTGTAAATCAGTATCGATATTCATTTTAATGACACCATAACCAATAGCCTCTCTAATTTCTTCTAAAGTAGAACCTGAACCTCCGTGGAAAACAAAATCAACAGGATTATTTCCTGTGTTGAATTTATTTTTAACGTATTCTTGCGAATTTTTAAGGATTTTTGGTGTCAATTTTACATTTCCAGGTTTGTAAACGCCATGTACATTTCCGAAAGATGCTGCGATAGTAAATCTTGGACTTACTTTCATTAATTCTTCGTAAGCGTATGCTACTTCTTCTGGTTGTGTGTATAATTTTGAACTATCTACATCAGAATTGTCTACACCATCTTCTTCACCACCAGTGATTCCTAATTCGATTTCTAATGTCATACCCATTTTACTCATTCTTTCTAAATATTTTTTAGAAATTTCAAGGTTTTCCTCAATTGGTTCTTCTGACAAATCAATCATATGTGAACTAAAAAGTGATTTACCAGTTTCAACAAAATGTTTTTCTGAAGCATCTAATAAACCATCAATCCATGGCAGTAGATTTTTTGCACAATGATCGGTATGTAAAATAACTGTTGCTCCATACGCTTCTGCTAAAGTGTGTATGTGTTTTGCACCGGCTACAGCTCCTAAAATAGCTGATTTTTGATTTTCGTTTGAAAGTCCTTTACCAGCATTAAATTGTGCACCGCCATTAGAAAATTGAATAATAACTGGAGCATTTAATTTTGCAGCTGTTTCTAAAACACCATTTATAGTACTTGATCCAACAACGTTCACAGCTGGTAAAGCAAAGCCTTTTTGTTTTGCATAGTTAAAAATTTCTTGTACTTGATCTCCTGTTGCAACTCCAGGTTTAATATTGTGACTCATAGTTTATGTTTTTGTAATAAAAAAGCAAAAATAAGAATTTATAAAATTAGAATGGATAATTAATACCAAAATTTAGCACAGTTTTTCCAAAATTGATTCCTTTAAACCATCTTTCACTGATTTCTCTAGAGGGATCATAGGTTTTGTATCCTAAATCGATTCTGAAAACAAAAAAGTCAAAATCATAACGTAAACCAATTCCCGAACCTACTGCTAAATCTTGTAATGATTTTATTCCTGTGAAAGTATAACGTTCATCTTCTACATTATCAAGAAAGTTCCAAATGTTTCCAACATCTACAAATAGGGCACTGTAAAAATTGCCACCTACTTTAAAACGGTATTCCGCACTAAAGGCTAATTTTAAATTGGCTTCATTAAAATCATTGACTCCACCACTTCGTCCTGGGCCTAAACTATATGATTGCCAACCTCTGTTATCATTTGAACCACCTGCAAAGTAGCTTCGTAAAAAAGGGATTGACTTTGCATTTCCGTATGGAATTGCAATTCCAGCAAAGGTGCGCATGGCTAATGAGTTCTTTTTACCAAAATCCCATTGTTTAACAAAATCTACTTCTGTTTTAATGTATTGTGCATATTCAATTCCAAAAAGTTTTGTGTTTCCTGCAGCACTTTCTTCTTTGTTTAAATTTAATCCGCTGCCAAGAAATGATAAAAAGTTTCCGGCTGATTCAATTCTGGCTTTAAAATTGTAATAGCTTTTATCGTTAATATTACTTTTTGTACTTCTATTGAATGTAAAACTAGATGAAACAATTAGATTGTCTTCTACTAAACGAATATATCTTTCAGAAATACTCAAAATGGTTTTATAATCTTGATCATTTGTGGTTAACGAAGTAGCTCCATTAAAAACATCTAACATGAAACCTAAAGTTCCCTCATCTGTTAATTGCCCATTTTCAATGTATTGAGGAGTTACATTATAAATTAAAGCCAATTCATTTAATCGGTCATATGAAGTTTTATAGACATTAAAATAATTTCCAGCATTTAGATTTCTCACATAGTTGATATTTAATAAATCAAACTTAAAATTGTTTCTTCCATTGGTTGTAGACCAGTTATAATTGATACCACCAGAAAGACTTTGTTTGTCTAATCCAATATTTTTTTGATTGGTTAAACCTGCGCTAATTTGGGTGGAAGGAAACATTTCTTTCTTGATGATTTTCTTGGTATTTAAAGGAAAGAAAATCCTTGGAATGCTCAATTTGGCATCAACTCCATATTCGAAAATATTAAAGAACACATTGTTTGGATTGGCAAAATCTTTAGATGAGCCTATATTTCCGCGGGTAGAAATTTCTAAATTTTCGGCTCTTTTAAATACATTTCGCCAAGTAAAAGACATGCGTCCACTTATTCCAAATTGCTGAATATCGGATGTAGTGAGGTCTATTGATGGTCTCCAAGCAAATTTTTTCTTATTAACTAAATAAATATTAGTAATTAATGACGTTTTAGTAGAATCATTTGGGTCTTCGATGTATTGAATAGTTGGGTAATTAAAAACGTTCAAACTGTTGAGCGATTTTGAAGTTAGTGCTCTATCAGAATCGCTAAATAAATCACCTTTTTCAATAAAAACTGAATTTAAAATTGCTTTAGGTTTGTATTGTAATTTTCCAGCACTAAAAAAATTATAGTTTTTGAAAACTACACTATCTTTATCTTGATTGTTTTCCTTTTTAGAAGTATTGTTGGTGAAAATATTGACTTGACTAATTTTATAAATTGTAAAAGGTTTTTTAATAAGAGTGTCTCCCATTTTTACACTTCGGTCTTCTATTTTGAGAATAATTGATAATTTTTGTGCCGAATCGTTTTGAATGGCTTCGTATTTTACATGATTTTCTTGAAAATGATATACACCATTGTTTCTAAAATGTTTTGTAATACGTTTTCTTTCATTATCAAAATTAGAGTATAAATATTGATTACCAAGTTTTATAAACGATTTTTTTTCTTCTGTTTGATACAAACTGTCAATTTCAGGGGTTTCAATTTCTCGAGATAGTGAGTCGATTTTATAAGGTTTTCCTGTTGTTACAGTATAAGTTACTTTTCCTCTTTTGTTTCCAACAGAATCAATTTTAAACGAAACCGAATTTTTTAAATAACCATTATCATAATAAAACCCAGATAATCGTTCTTTGGATTTTTCGGCTTTCTTTATGTCAATGATTACAGGAGGTTCGCCTGTTTTTTTTAGAAAATTACTAAAGCCAGCAACTACAAACGATTTTCCTAAACGTTCAATTTGTTTGTCTGAAAGCAGTTTTTTTAATTTATTTCTACGATTTGGTTTTCTAACCAACCAAGCGTTATAGGAAGAGTCTGAATTTTTCTTGGCCATGTTGTACAAACTCAATCGCAAAGGATAGTTCAAAAAAGTATTGTTTGGCTGTTGTGTCAATATATTGTTGATTCGTTCTTCTTTTATACGTTTTTCATTAGCATAAATTTCATTTTTAACGAGTAGTTGTTTGTTTTCAGGTACGCGTTGAACTAACGAACACGAATAAATTATTGTTCCGATTACAAATAATAATGTTATTTTTGGTAAAATATTTCTCAAAGTCCTTTTTAAAAAGTTAGTCAAAAATACAATTTTTATGGTTAGTAAAAACCAAATTAAACGAATAACGAGTTTACAGCAAAAAAAATATAGAAAACAAGAACAACTTTTTTTTGTTGAAGGTGTAAAAGGTGTTCAAGAATTGCTCGATTCTAATTTTGAATTACTTGAATTATTTACCACAAAATCTGATTTTATGGCAATTGATACAGGCAAAGTTCATACCATTACGGAATCAGAATTGAGAAAAATAAGTGTTTTAACTACACCTAATTCTTGTTTAGCAGTTTTTAAAATTCCAAACCCCATTTCATTTGAACAAAAAGGATTAATCATTGCATTAGATGATGTGCGCGATCCCGGAAATTTAGGCACAATTATCCGTTTGTGTGATTGGTTTGGAGTTAAAACTTTATTTTGCTCTGAAGAATCGGTTGATGTATATAATCCAAAAGTTGTACAAGCAACTATGGGTTCAATAGGTAGGGTAAATGTGGTGTATGGAAATTTAGAGCAATTTTTAAACGACGCAAAGTTGCCTGTTTTTGGCACATTCATGGATGGAACAATTATTTACAAAGAAAAACTACCTAGAGAAGGAATTGTTGTAATGGGCAACGAAGCGAATGGAATTTCGAAATCTATTGAAAATTTAGTTTCAAAACGCATTGCCATACCAAGATTTGGCGATTTGCAAGCCACCGAAAGTTTAAATGTCGCCACAGCAACAGCTATAATTTTGAGCGAGTTTAAACGGTGGATTTAATGAAACGCAAAATTAATGAAAAATCCTCTGGTTTTCATGGCTTGTACATCCCCTGTCCAAGGACTTCCTGGTGTGTTATCTCGAATTAATTCATCATCTATACCAAAAACCCCACGAATAGAAGGAGAAAATATAAAATATTCGGTATATATATCAATTCCAAAACCTACTTCATAAAAATTTGTCCATTGGGTCATTCTAAAACGGTCGTTGTAATTGTCATCTGGCGCTTCAGAGTTACTTCCTAAATTTAATGCAGTAGAAACACCACCTACTAAAAAAGGTCTAACATTTCCAGTTCGTAAAGCAGAATATTTTAATAACAACGGAAAAAAGATATAAGTAGACTTTACTTCTCGTAATCGATCACCCGAGTCTAGAATGTTTGGATAGGTTAAATTTCGCTGAGTTATATATAAACCTGGTTCAAATCGTAAATCAAAATATTCAGTAAGTCTCAAATTACCTATTAATCCTACATTAAACCCTGTTGTGGTTCCCACTTGTATATCATCGGTTATAGATAGATAATCAAATTTAAAGTCTAAACTGTTAAATCCAAGAAAATAACCCCAATGAATGCGCTGTTTATTCCAATTTTCTTGATTGATAATTGGGTCTTTGCCAAACATGCCTCCTTGAGCAAATATGATTTGGGTAAAAAGTAAGAGAGCAAATAATTTTTTCATATTATTTTTTAGATGCGTGATAAATAGTTGCCACTCCAAAAGTTTGTGGCAAATGATTTACTTCTATAAACCCAATTTTTCTCAAAATATTGTTCAATGCTTCTCCAAAAGGAAATTCATTTGCTGACTCAGATAAATATTTATATGCGGATTGGTCTTTTGAAAACAATTTTCCTAGTAAAGGAAGAATTACTTTTGAATGAAAAGCATAACCTTGTTTGAAAGGAAATTTTGTTGGAACAGAAGTTTCTAAAATTATAAATTGTCCACCAATTTTAAGTGTTCTTAAGATTTCTGTCAATCCTTTCTCAAGATTTTCAAAATTGCGTACACCATAAGCTACTGTAATTACATCAAAATAATTATCTGGATAAGGAATATTTTCACCATCGCCTAAAACCATTTGAATTTTTGAGTCTAATTTTTGATCTTCAATTTTTTTCTTTCCAATATCTAACATACCTTGAGAAATATCTAGACCAATAATTTCTGTTGCAGAAGTAGTTGCAAATAAAATAGCTAAATCACCTGTTCCAGTTGCAATATCTAAAATGGATTTTGGCTGACTTTTCGTTACCATTTTCAAGATTTTCTTTTTCCATTTGGCGTCAATTCCGAAAGAAATCAAACGATTTAAACCATCATAATTTCCAGAGATGGTATCAAACATTTGAGCAACTTGTTCTTTTTTGCCTAAATCTGAATCTTTGTATGGTTTTATAATTTTGGACATTTTATTGGATTTGGAACACAAAAGTACTGATAAAAAATTAAATTCAATTGCAAAAATCAATTTCAAGTTCAAAAATCAATTTCAAGTTCAAAAATCAAAATGAAGAAATATTTTTCGAAAAACGGATTTAAGAAATGTAAAAAATCTGTTTTAGTTTCACAAAGTTTCTCAAAGTTTTACACGAAGATTCACAAAGAAATTATAAAAAATCATTAGAAATCCGTCAAATCTGTGTCATCTGTGTTCCAAAAAAAATCAAATTCAATTGCAAAAATCAATTTCAAGTTCAAAAATCAATTTCAAGTTCAAAAATCAAATTGGAGAATTTTTTTTAGAAAAACGTATTTAAGAAATTTGAAAAAATCTGTTTTAGTTACACAAAGCTTCTCAAAGTTTTACACGAAGATTCACAAAGAAATTATAAAAAAATCAGTGGAAATCCGTCAAATCTGTGTCATCTGTGTTCCAAAAAAAAATCAATTTCAAGTTCAAAAATCAATTTCAAGTTCAAAAATCAATTTCAAGTTCAAAAATCAAAATGAAGAAATATTTTTCGAAAAACGGATTTAAGAAATGTAAAAAATCTGTTTTAGTTTCACAAAGTTTCTCAAAGTTTTACACGAAGATTCACAAAGAAATTATAAAAAAACTGTAAAAATCTAAAAAATATTTGTCATCAGCGTTCCAAAAATCACCTTCTAACATACGTTAAAAAAGTAAAATCAAACGCATGTTTCTCGTCTTTTGGGTGGAACTCTTCAAAAACCAATTTCCATTTATTCGTATCGATTTCTGGGAAAAAAGTATCGGCATCAACGGTGGTATGCACGCGTGTTAAATCAATTTTATCGGCAATTTCAATAGATTGATTGTAGATTTCGCCTCCACCAATGATAAAAACTTCTTCCTCATTTGGACACAAAATAATTGCTTGTTGTAAACTACTTGCTACCAAACAACCTTCTGGAGCTTCGTAGTCCTTTTGACGAGTGATGATAATATGAGTTCTATTGGGTAACGGTTTAGGAAAGCTTTCAAAAGTTTTTCTTCCCATCACAATATAATGTCCCGACGTTAAACTTTTAAAACGCTTAAAATCATCTGGCAAATGCCAAACCAATATATTGTCTTTTCCTAAAGCGTTGTTTTCGGATGCGGCTGCGATTATGGTGAGCATAATTATAATTTGAAACGCTAAGGTACTATTTTGTGGGGAATTATTTTTATTTTAGATATTTAAAAAATGTCAAAAAGTAAGAAATGAAACAAACCAATCAATTTTCCTATTATTTCCTGATTGTATAAATTTTTAGGTTTGTTTGGAGATTTAATTTTGTTTCAGGATATACTAATTGCACACATTTGTAATTTTCTTTTCCTTAAAAAAAGTTTCCTCCAATAATCATAATTTTTTGCTTTTCTTTTTCGGCTTCGATGAAGTAAACCATAAATTCAAAATCTTCATAGAAAGATTTTTTTTTTAACTTCTAAAATATTTTCATTGTATTTTTTGTCAAATAGAGTAACTAATGAAAAAGAAAGTCTTTGTAGTAAACCTGAAAAAAAAATCTTATAATTGATAACTTTTATACAAACTAGTAGAATAAGAAAACGACGATCCGTTATTTTAGAAAAATATTTTCAAGTTATTGGTTTTAAGGAAATTCAGACAGTAACTTATACAAAAGAGAACAAATTAATTGTTTCAAGCGTAATTAATTTTATTAAAAAATAACAAGTTCTAATAAGAAAGTTATTTAGAAAAATACAACTTATTACTGAATTTTTAATTCTAATTGATTTTTTAGAAATAAATTTAATTAAAATCTTACATTTGCAATTCTTAAAGAATATTATCATGAACGATACGATCGAAAATGTAAAATGTTTAATTATAGGTTCTGGTCCTGCTGGATACACTGCAGCTATTTATGCAGCTAGAGCAAATATGAGTCCTGTTTTATATCAAGGACAACAACCAGGTGGTCAATTAACAACAACAAATGAGGTAGAAAATTTTCCAGGCTATCCAGATGGAGTAACTGGACCAGAAATGATGGTACAGTTGCAAAAGCAAGCACAACGTTTTGGTGCAGATGTGCGTGATGGATGGGCTACAAAGGTAGATTTCTCAGGAGATATTCATAAAGTTTGGATTAACGATACTAAAGAAATTCATGCAGAAACAGTAATTATTTCTACTGGAGCTTCTGCTAAATATTTAGGAATAGAATCGGAACAACACTATTTAAAATTAGGTGGTGGAGTTTCCGCTTGTGCGGTTTGCGACGGATTTTTTTATAGAAATCAAGAAGTTGTAATTGTTGGAGCTGGAGATAGCGCCTGTGAAGAAGCTCATTATCTTTCTAAATTATGTAAAAAAGTTACGATGTTAGTGCGTAGTGATAAGTTTAGAGCATCTAAAATTATGGCAGATCGTGTTCAGAAAACTGAAAACATCGAAATTTTGATGCATACGGAAACAGTTGAAGTTTTAGGTGATGGACATGTTGTAACTGGCGTGAAAGCAAAAAATAGAGCAACAGGAGAAATTACAGAAATTCCAGCAACAGGATTTTTCGTAGCTATTGGTCATAAACCCAATACAGATATTTTTGCAGATTATATTACGTTAGACGAAACAGGTTATATCGTAAATGTAGCAGGAAGTTCAAAAACCAATGTGCCTGGTGTTTTTGTTGCTGGTGATGCTGCTGATCATGTGTATCGTCAAGCCATTACTGCTGCAGGAACAGGTTGTATGGCAGCTTTAGATGCTGAAAGATACATTGCATCGAAAGAGTAATAAAAAATGAATAATACAAAAATCCGGAATTACTGCTGGATTTTTTATTTGTAAAAATTTACTTTTTTTCTTTTTTAAAAAGAGTTGCATTATTTGTAAATTTTTCAATAGTAATTTTTGGCTCTCCAAATAATTCAATTTGTGATTTTCCCATTGCAGCTATCTGGATTGAATTAGTCACATTTACTTCGCATTTAGAATAATTTTCTGTATAAAGTTCTAAATTTTCTATTATAAATTTTTGTGCAGTTAAATTGCTGGTATTATCTATACGAATTTTTCCATTATTTGAATTTCCTTCAATTATTGCTTTACTTTTTTGGTACATATCAATTTTAAATACTGGTGAGACCACTAATGCTAATATTTCGCTACTTTTACTTAATTCTAAAGTAGTATTCTCTGATTTAACATTTATTTCAGCTGATGATTTATCATCTAAAATGAGTGAAAAATTATCTGATTTCACATTTACGAAAGATTTAGAATTATCATAATTTTTTATAGTTATGTTTTCTAATTCTAAATCAGCCAAAGCTTTGATAGTAGCTTCGTTACGAGCAATAATTAGTTTTAAATTGTCTGAATAATTGATTCTAATCGTAAATTTTTTGAAGCTACTTGCTTCTTTTAATGCATTTACTCTTAGTGTATTGCCAGAAACTTCAAAATTTATAATATCATGTAAATTATCATCAGCTTCAATTTCTAAAGAGGGTATTGTTCCTTTTACTAATAAAACTTCAAAATTGTCACTTACTTCAATGTTTTCAAAGCTATTAAGATCTTTAATTGCAACTGTTACAATTTTAGAACCTTTGATTTTTTCTTTCTTTTGGGCTAAAGAAATATTAGTTACAAATAATAGAGTAACAAATAGAAATGTGATGTTTTTAAACATTTTATTACGAATTAGTTTTTACAAATATAAAAAAAACATCAGTGAAAGTACTGATGTTTTTAGTAAGTTAAAAAAAGTTCCAATACATTTATTCATTTACTAATACCCATTCGCCAGAAGCTAATAGGTTTTCAGCTTTTTTGTATTTCATGGTTTCGCTTTTACCACTCATTACGTGTTTAATTGTAACAGTGTCATTACGATTAATCTTTGGCATTTCTCTTGTAATTGTTTCTGTTACTTGAGGTCTTTGACTTACCATTTTACCTGCCTTTCTTGATTCTGTTGCAATTAAATCTTCTTTTGTTTCAGTATAGTTTTCTTTTTGACGTACTTGTTTAGCTTCTTGAATATCTGATGGATTTTGAGTTGGTAAATCGCCTTTAAATAAAAACGATATTACCTCTTTATTTACTTCATCAATCATTTTTTTGAATAACTTAAAGGCTTCAAATTTATAGATAAGTAAAGGATCTTTTTGTTCGTGAACTGCTAATTGAACAGACTGTTTCAACTCGTCCATTTTGCGTAAATGTTTTTTCCAAGCTTCATCAACAATCGCTAAAGTGATATTTTTTTCAAAATCAGCAACTAATGACTTTCCTTGTGAAGTATAAGCTTTTTCTAAATCGGTAACCACATTTAACGATTTGATTCCGTCAGTAAAAGGAACAATTATTCGTAAATATTGGCCATTGTTATTTTCGTAAACATTTTTAATAATTGGAAAAGCTTCCGCAGCATTTCTTGCAATTTTATTGTTATAGTGTTCTAAAACAGATTTATACGTTTTTCCAGTGATTTCTCTATCAGAAAGTTTAGAAAATTCGGATTCAGAAATTGGCGAACTAATTGAAAAATAGCGAATTAATTCAAATTCAAAATTTTTAAAATCACCCGATAATTTGTTTTGTTCCACTACTAATTCACAAGTGTCATACATCATGTTTGCGATGTCAACTTTCAAACGTTCACCATGTAAGGCATGACGTCTTCTTTTGTAAACTACTTCTCTTTGAGCGTTCATTACATCGTCGTATTCTAACAAACGTTTACGAACTCCAAAGTTATTTTCTTCTACTTTTTTCTGTGCTCTTTCGATAGATTTTGTCATCATTGAATGTTGAATAACTTCTCCTTCTTTTAGACCAATTCTATCCATAACTTTTGCAACTCGTTCTGAACCAAATAAACGCATTAAGTTATCTTCCAAAGACACATAGAATTGAGAACTACCTACATCTCCTTGACGACCAGCACGACCTCTTAACTGACGGTCAACACGACGCGAATCGTGACGTTCTGTTCCGATAATTGCTAAACCACCTGCTTTTTTAACTTCGTCTGATAATTTAATATCGGTACCACGTCCAGCCATATTGGTCGCAATCGTAACAACTCCTGGTTTTCCAGCTTCTGCTACAATTTCTGCTTCACTTTTGTGCATTTTTGCATTCAATACATTGTGTTGAATACCTCTAATTTTTAACATTCGGCTTAATAATTCCGAAATTTCAACCGATGTGGTTCCAATCAATACAGGTCTTCCTGAATTTGATAATTGTACTACATCTTCGATAACTGCGTTGAATTTTTCACGAACGGTTCTGTAAATTAAATCGTCTTTATCTTTTCGAGCCAAAGGAAGGTTTGTAGGAATTTCCACCACGTCTAATTTGTAGATTTCCCAAAACTCTCCAGCTTCAGTGGATGCGGTTCCTGTCATTCCACTCAATTTGCTGTACATACGGAAATAATTCTGTAAGGTAACGGTTGCAAAAGTTTGAGTAGCAGCTTCGATTTTTACATTTTCTTTTGCTTCGATGGCTTGGTGTAAACCATCTGAGTATCGACGACCGTCCATGATACGTCCTGTTTGTTCATCAACAATCATCACTTTATTTTCCATGATAACATATTCGGTATCTTTTTCAAATAAAGTATAAGCTTTTAATAGTTGTGTTAATGTGTGAATACGTTCTGATTTTATCGAAAAATCTTTAAATAATTCTTCTTTTCGTTCAGCTTCTTCTTCTGTTGAAAGATTTTCTTTTTCGATGTGAGCAATTTCAGTTCCAATATCGGGTAATACAAAAAATTGCGCATCGGTATCTTGTGACAAGTAATGGATTCCGTTATCGGTTAATTCTACTTGATTGTTCTTTTCTTCAATAACAAAATACAATGCTTCATCAATTTTCGGCATTTCTCGGTTATTATCTTGCATGTAGCTGTTTTCAGTTTTTTGAAGTAGTTGTTTTACACCCTCTTCTGATAAAAACTTAATTAATGCTTTACTTTTTGGCAAGGCTCTATACGAACGCAACAAATTAAACCCTGCATCTTTGTTGTTTCCTTCTTTGAATAAACGTTTTGCTTCAGTTAAACAATCCGTAGCTAATTTACGTTGTAATGTAACTAGGTTTTCAACTTTAGGTTTTAACTCGTTGAATTCATGACGGTCACCTTGTGGAACGGGTCCAGAAATAATTAATGGCGTTCTTGCATCATCAACTAAAACCGAATCGACCTCGTCAACAATTGCATAATTGTGTTTACGTTGTACCAAATCTTCTGGAGCATGCGCCATGTTATCTCTCAAATAATCGAAACCAAATTCGTTGTTTGTTCCATAAGTAATATCTGCTTCATACGCTTTTCTTCTTTCAGGAGAATTTGGCTGATGATTGTCTATACAATCTACAGATAACCCGTGAAATTCGAATAAAGGAGCCTTCCATGTACTATCACGTTTTGCTAAATAGTCGTTCACTGTTACTAAATGTACACCATTTCCAGTTAAGGCATTTAAGTATAATGGAAGAGTTGCTACTAATGTTTTTCCTTCACCTGTTTGCATTTCGGCAATTTTACCTTGATGTAAAACCACACCACCAATCAACTGAACATCGTAGTGAATCATGTCCCAAGTGATAGCTTTACCAGCTGCATTCCAAGAATTTGCCCATGTGGCGTTATCGCCTTCAATAGTTATATATGTTTTTGTAGCCGATAATTCTCTATCTTTTGGAGTAGCAGTTACAGTTAAAGAAGTATTTTCTTTAAAACGACGAGCCGTTTCTTTTACTACTGCAAAAGCTTCAGGAAGGATTTCGTTTAATACTTTTTCTGAAATTTCGTAAGCTTCTTTTTCGATTTTATCGATTTCAGCATAAATATCTTCACGAGCATCAATATCTTGTGTTTGTTCAGCTTCTTGTCTTAACGAAACAATTTTGTTGTCTTTCTCGGCACGAGCTTGTTGAATTTTAGCTTTAAATTCGGATGTTTTAGCACGCAATTCGTCATGAGATATAGCTTTTAAGGCACCTTCAAACGATTTTACTTTTGTGATTATAGGTTGAATCGCTTTTACATCTTTCTCCGATTTATCACCCACAAAAGCCTTCAATATGGAATTTATGATACTCATAATTTTAATTTTCTTTTTTAATTGCTTATAAAACCACAAAAAAAGTCTCAGTATAGAGACTTTTTTCTGTATTTTTTATTAATATCTTAATACTCATCCTCATTCCAAAGATAATCTTCGTCAGTAGGATAGTCTGGCCAAATCTCTTCCATCATTTCATATATTTCACCTTCGTCTTCTATAGACTGCAAGTTTTCCACTACTTCTAATGGTGCTCCAGTTCTGATAGCATAGTCGATAAGTTCGTCTTTGGTAGCCGGCCAAGGGGCATCACTCAAATACGATGCTAATTCTAATGTCCAATACATTTTTTATCGATTTAATTTTATGCAAAAATAAATTTATTACTCAAAAAATCAAGTTTTTTTTTATTTTTTTTAATTATTTTTATGAACGTTTTTTTAATGGTCGTTGTTCAGTTTTTATGTGATGAGTAAATAGCGGTTAATTTTTTTAACATAAAACTAAACTGTTATACTACTTTCTAGGTATCCATTGTACTTCTTCAGCGTTCAAATCACTAGACAACTTTCGTGCCAAAACAAAAAGATAGTCAGATAGTCGGTTTAAGTATTTAATTACAAGTTCATTTGTTGGTTCTATGTCATTCAAATGTACCGCTAAACGTTCGGCTCTACGGCATACACAGCGTGCAATGTGACAATATGACACGATTGTATGACCACCTGGTAAAATAAAATGAGTCATTGGTGGTAATGCTTCATCCATTTTGTCGATTTCGTTTTCTAAAAAAATGATATCCGATTCTACAATTTCAAGATTTTGCAAACGCGGCTGACCATTTTTCAATGTTTCTTTTTCGGGTGGTGTGGCTAAAATGGCTCCGACTGTAAATAGTCTATCTTGTACTTCAATCAATACTTTTTTATATAAATCACTTATATTTTGATCCCGAATTAATCCAATATGTGAATTTAATTCATCTACAGTACCATAACTTTCGATACGGATATGATGTTTTGGTACACGTGTTCCACCAAATAATGCTGTTGTTCCTGTATCGCCAGTTTTTGTATATACTTTCATTATAGTGTTTATAGTTTTTGGTTTGTTGTTTATTGTTCTTGAAGTTATTTCTTCAAATGTGTTCTATATTCTTCAATGTTTGCTTTGACTTTTGGATCCAATTCGGGTTCAGCTATATCGGTTAGCTTTTCCATTTCATCCCAAATAATTTTTGCAACAAAATATCTTGCTACACCTTTGTCATCAGCTGGAATTATGTACCAAGGAGCAAAATCAGTTGATGTTTTATTAATAGCTTCTTCGTAGCACTTCATATAATCGTCCCAGTGTTCACGTTCTTTTAAGTCACCTGTACTGAATTTCCAGTTGTCTTCTGGATTCTCTAATCTTTTCAACAAACGTTGTCTTTGTTCCTCTTTACTCATGTGTAAATAAAACTTTAAAACGGTTGTTCCATTTTGAGAAATATGCTTTTCAAAATTCACCATTTGTTCCATACGATTGTCCCAAAATTGTGGTGTAATGTCCTCTACCTTTTCAATTCCTGGTAAATTTTCAAACAAAATATATTCGGGATGCACCCTTGTAACCAATACATTTTCATAATGGGTACGATTGAAAACAGCAAATTTTCCTTTTTCGGGCAAAGCCAAATAATGACGCCATAAATAATCATGTTCTAACTCGGTTGAATTGGGTGTTTTAAAACTATGCACCACTACTCCACGTGGATTAAACTCTTTGAAAACCTCACGAATTAAACTGTCTTTTCCACTAGTATCCATACCTTGCAAACAAATTAAAAATGCATGGCGGTTATGTGCATACATAGCATCTTGCTTTTTAGAAAGCTTCTTTTGGATTTTATCTAAAGCGAATTCTTCTTGCTCTTTATCTGTATCTATATTTAATTTCGTTGCAAAATTGGCTAATTTAATAGTCGTTTTTACTTTAAAATCTTCAATATTTATATTTTCCATTTTCAATCGCTTCTTAATATGTGTAAAAATAGTACTTTTATGAGCAATTTCAGACTTAAAATTTTCACAAAGTTATCGGTAAAAGTATGGAAAAATTTGAACTTAATAATCTATTTACTATAAAAGGTATTGCTGCGCCATCTGGTTTATTATACTCTCAAAATGTTTTATTTGTTATTTCAGATTCGAGTCAATTTTTATATCAATATGATATTGAAAAAAAACTTTTACTCAAATTTCCATTGGTAAAAGAGGCTAAAGAAAACATTATCAAAGAAAACAAACCTGATTTAGAAAGCATCACTCAATATGGTAATCAGCTCATTATGTTGGGCTCTGGCTCTACCAACCAAAGAAACACCATGTTTACATTGGATTTAGGTTCCGACACCTTGCAATCGCAAGATTTGAGTATTTTATACCACAAATTAAAAAATGTTGGCTCCTTTTCGGACGACCAATTGAATATAGAAGGTGCCATTTATGCGCATCAAACCATGTTGCTTTTTCAAAGAGGTAATTCAAAAAATAGTCGAAATGGTATTTTTATTATCCCTAACAACCAAGAAGATGGTATTCGATTTGTACCGATTTCGCTTCCAACATTAGATGATATTGAAACCACTTTTACCGATGCGATTTTATTAAGCGATAAAATTTATTTCTTGGCTTGCGCCGAAAACACAACATCAACTTATGAAGATGGCGAAGTGCTAGGAACCATTTTAGGCGTCATGCATGCACCAACTTTTGAAATCATGGAAGTTCGCTTATTATCTGAACATCAAAAATTTGAAGGCATCACCTTGTATAAGGAAACAGAAATGGAAATTGAGTTTTTATTATGTGAAGACAATGATACCGAAGATTTAGAGGCTACAATTTATAAATTGAATTTTAAGAAATAAAATCGTAACTTTTGCTAAGAAAATAATACATATATGAAACCTATAAAATAATGATTAAACATTTTCTTACACTCGAATGGAGATCTTTTGTTCGGTCTGCATCGTTTAAAACCAATTTGGCTTTTAAAATTTTCATGGCATTGATATTCTTATATTTTGCTGCTATGTTTGTTTTTATGGGAATTGGCGCCTTTTACGGATTTAAAAAAGTTGGCTTAGAACCCTTAGAAACGGTAAATAAATTTATGATTTACTATCTTTTTGTGGATATGATGATGCGTTATTTTTTTCAAAAAATACCCACATTAACAATTCGGCCGTTATTGGTTTTACCTATAAAAAGAGACACAATTGTTCATTTCTCTTTAGGAAAAACGGTTCTAAACTATTTTAATACGACTCATGCTTTCTTTTTTATTCCATTCAGTATTTTTTTATTACTAAATGGATATAGTATATTGGGCGTTATGACATGGCATTTAGGAATTTTGACCGTAATTTTATTTATCAATTTCTTAAACATTTTAATCAATAACAAAGATGTGCTTTTTGGCATCGTTGTCACAATTGTTGTAGGATTAATTACTTCTCAATATTATCAATTATTTGATATTACTATTTATACACAACCTTTCTTTCAAGGTTTGTATGAGCATATTTGGATGGCTTTATTTCCAATTTTAGGCTTGATAATTATTTATTATTTTACCTTTAATTTCTTTAAAAAAGATTTAACGTTAGATGAAAGATTGCACATAAAGAAGAATTTAGCTGCTGCAAACGACTTAACTTGGTTGAATCAATTTGGAACTTTAGGGACATTTTTAAAAAACGACATCAAACTATTAATGCGAAATAAACGAGCAAAAACAACTTTATACATGAGTTTATTTTTCTTGTTTTATGGCTTGATATTTTTCCCACAAGAAATTTATAAAAACTCAGTAATGCAAGCCTTT
>Ga0209175_10000610_pt1 | contig 20225 bp, 18 predicted proteins | sample JI91814C2DNA_FD_187506 | JGI IMG/M metagenome (GOLD analysis project Ga0209175, IMG submission 187506) | Wastewater effluent complex algal communities from Wisconsin, to seasonally profile nutrient transformation and Carbon sequestration -... | ecosystem: Engineered > WWTP > Effluent > Algae...
ACAGGCTGGTCGCACTTTGGTCACAGAATGGTCACGGCGGGAAATAGAAACAAAAATGGGCCAGATCTTTCGATCTAACCCATTGATTTGTTTGGCGCGCCCGACACGATCCTTCGGAGGAAAGGCTAGCTCTGTGCATGTTTTAAGTACAGACTTGACCACATCTGGCTGAAAGTGGTGTCTGGCATGGTCTGTGTGCTACAGTCTCGCGCAGCTCCTTGCCTACCGAGACTCCGCTGTGCCCCCTTCTAACCCGATCCAGAGCACCACGGAACCGCTCCTGCCGAACGACGAATGTGCGAGTAATCCGACTCTTGCCCTCCTTCCTAGAGCATGGGATGAGCTCGCAACCTGGGCCGAAGAGAACCACATCCTCGGTAGCCTGATACTCATTGTTGATGCAACGATGGCGCTGGAACGTCCGGGCGCGATCGGCACAGTGCTCCACTATCTGGTTCGGCCTGATGTACTGGATATCTTGAGCCTGTGGTCTGCCGAAAACAGTACCGCTATGCAACTCTACGAACTCGCGGTACGCCTGTCGACGGCGGACGCGATTTTGTCTAAGTATCAGCCCCTGCCGGAAGCAAAGACAGCCCGGACTCGCTTTTCGGGTTTCTCGCTGGAGAGACTCTACATCTTCGCTTTATTGGCCACGCGAAATCCATACGCTCGCACCGACCAACGTCTCTACCAATATTTTGAACGGTTTCGCCTCTGGGCGCTGATCCATGCGCTTGAGCGTGCCACACAAAATCTGCTGTACGACCGCTACCTTCGGTATGTAGCTGACAGGCTCCGTCTTGCGGGCGACGGAGTGAACGAATGGTTGCGCTTGGCGGAACAGCTGTTAAGTGGTGCTCAAGGTTACAGCGCGTTTGAACTTCATATTGATAACAAGGCGCAATATCATCTCAGTAACCTTTGGTTGGACAAGGGTGCTCGCCCGTTTCTGCAAAGTCTTTCCCACGTGGCGAGGCGGGAGTTTCCGCCGGATGCCGTGTCGGTTACAGGACTGTCGTCCCACCTACCTCCGGCCGGACGTCCGTGGAGCCGAAGCTCTACCCCCATTCTGCTTGAGGGCATGGATGACCTCGATGGCCCCAGCCCGGCTGCAGTTGTAGGAGAGGGGGACGGAGACCCGATATTTTCTTCGGACGTTCCGCAGGACGCGACACTTGCGCAGCAGCGACGCCACGCTTCCTCGGTGATCCTGGCCAGCGTGGAGGACAACCACTTCCTCCCCTGGAGTGTGAATCGACCAAGGCCTAGTGAAGTGAGGGCACTGGAACTGTGGATCAGCGAAACCTTACTTGGAAACGATGATGGTGCGCAGCGACTGGCAGCCACTGCCTGGATTGCTCTACGGACAGGTCGGTCGCTTCGACGAACCCTCGATATGGTAGTAGGGCCGGATTGCGGGGAGGAGTGGTCGGTCTCGCCCGCGGGGCTGACTCGACTGCCTGCTCGCCGCGATAGCGGATGGAGGCCGGAGGCTTCTGCCACACCTTGGATTCGCGCGCTGGCGCTTAAGCATGCGATCACTTTCCCATCCTCGATTTCGACCGCACTGAACCGATGGAGGGCTGAAAGGCCAGGAGCAAACACGCTTGGGGAGTTGCTGGATAGGCAGTCTGTCCTGAGCAGTTTCGGCCCCGCGACGAAGCCGATTGCGCGTCGGCTAACTGGGGGAATGCTTGCGCAGGCGCTTCCACAAGCGCTTTATGCCGTGTCCAATGATGCCATTTTTTCCAGACTGTTCTGCAGGCACCCTAATTCGGGTTTGCCTGGCGCAGCTGCATACCCAAGCTGGAGCGGTGGTGAGCTATTCAAGATCCTGAACTCCGTCGGTGTACCTCTGGCGAGTATAGAGCCGCCGGACGGCAATGCACTGGGAAGCAGGCTCGACCCCATTGAGTCCAAGCTTCGTCTTGAGATCCGTGACGCTGGGTTAAGGCTTCAAGATGCTCGGAGAGGTGGAGTTATCGCATTTCATAATGCGCTGACTGCCTACATTGTGGTGGCATTGCACGCTGCTACAGGGGTTCGCCCCGTACGTGCTGCATTTGAGTCGCAGCGTGATTTCGACTTCAAACACCACTTCGTGTTCGTTTCGGACAAGCAAAGTGGTAAGGCCCGCGACGGTCGACTGGTGCCGGTACCAATGGCTCTGTGTGACTACATAGCCACCGCTTACCTTCCCTACATTCAGGAGCTAGGGCGATGGATATCGGCGGCTGGGGACTTTGCCTTCGGCGAACGAGTCAGCGCACTTGCTGGTCGGGACGCTACCGCCTCAATCCCACTGTTTTTCTCGCTACGTCGGGATGGGGATGTTTTGGCTTGGTCGTCGGTCAATGAGCATTTCATCGAGCAGCAAGGTCTATTTCGGTGGCCGTTGCCTTTGCGGCATTTTCGGCATCGTCTGGCAACCCGGCTGCGTCGCCACGGGGTCGATCCTGAAATCATCGACGGACTCCTCGGGCATGCCGAACGTGGGAGTGCCTCTTACAGCGATCGGTCACCACGAGTGTGGTTGGAGGACCTGACGAACATCCGGGGAATCCTCGATCAGACATTTGCTGATCTCGGTTTTTCCCCGGTCGCACCAGTGCCGTCATCTGATCTGTCAGCATTGAACGGTCTACGTCCGGCTGGCACGAGCACTGATCGGCAGAAGCTCTTTGGTCGTGCGGAGCGACAGGCCAACCGGCTCGAGCGCATGCGTGTCGCTGTCGAAAGCGCCCGGGGGATAATCAAGCAAATTTGCGGTGCGCGGGATCTGGGAGAGCTGAATGCCGATGAACTCGATAGCCTGGCTCAGACCCTTTTGTTTACTGGGAAAGGCTTACCTCATCCGCTCGGTCCACTTCGCTATAGCGTCCTGATGCGTGGGCTCGACCGAGCCCAACTCAGACATCCACGTACGGTTCGGCTGAAACGTATATACCTAACGCTTGAGAGCGAGCCGTCACAGTTTACCCAAGAAGCAGCCGGCGCCCTCGAAACCTTCGGCCATCTTTGTGATGTACTCAATTCTGTCGTCGAGCCAAATGATCCCCGACGAGCCATCAGACGGTCGCTCACGCTTGGTGTAATTCGCCTCGTCGTAAAGAGCCGATTCTGTGACCTTAAGACGCTTAAGGGGCTTCTGACTGGGCGCAATTATCGTGTCATCGGCTTCGGAAAGCGTCATTACCTAGAAATCGGAGCCGAAACGGAAAGTGACATTCGGGAGGCGGGGGCTGACGCGCTGTGCAGGCGCATTGAGATCGATTACGCCACCGCACGCCTACTTGGTGCAACTGTGAGCTCCGACCAAGCGATCAATGCAGGCAATCGACTTGTCGATCCTGCGCTGCAGCCAATTGCCGCTGAGCTGTGCCGACATTTAAATTTCGAAAAATCCCTCGTAGCGGTTGCCCAGTTGATCGAAAGGTTGGCAATGTTGGTCGATCAGGTCAATGTGATCACTCTGCCAGGAATCGTTGCAGGATACCTCTCAGGTCGGGTCGAATCATATTCGATGACCTGGTACGACTTCGCCAGGTTGCACGAGGGATTTTCTAGGGACTTCAGCGCATATGGGGCTCAGGCGGAGAGTTGCGCTGCCGAGGTCGCCGAATTTGATGGTGAGCTGCTGCCTCCCGCAAAGGAGCGTGCCCCTGCTGACGTTAGCCAGGCTGCAGGCCGGAAACTGCTTACCGAAGTACGCGAAGTCTACGGTTCACTTCCCCCTTCGGGGCGCTCCGTCGGCCGGGTGAAACGGTCGACACTCGCAAACCGGATCCGTGAGCTTGTGCGCGGAGCGGGGGGGGCAGCCCCTCATGCTGCCCGTGCTTTGGCTCTGTGGGTCGGGGAGCTACTGACCCGGCGCAAACGTGGTGGGGATCAACTCGCTCTCTCGGCCGTCAATCGATACCTCAGTGCACTCTCTCGTCCGTTTGCCGAACTCGTCGGTGATACGCGGCTTGATCAACTCGATGAGGACGAACTGACTGATTTGTACTCGGAAGTTATCTTGTCAATGCCGCTAAAGTCTAAGCACTACGGTCGATGCCGCCTGCAGGAGTTTCATGCCTGGTTAGCACGGCAAGCTCCGATGGAAGACCCCGACTGGACTGAAATCCCCGGCGCTCAAAAAATTGTTAATGCGAGTCCGGGTTACTTCACCGAGGCAGAGTATCTGCGGGCATTTCACCACCTGTATGGAGTTCAGGACAAAGACTATGGGGCCCTGGGGGCTCTCCTTCTAATGCTCGCTTATCGGTTCGCCCTTAGAGGCGGCGAGGCATTCGGCCTCTTGCGAAGCGAATGGTTTTGGGAGGGGGCGTTGCCGTATCTGAGAGTTCGACACAACCGGCTAAAGAATCTGAAAACCGAGCGAACTTCGTCTCGCCTAGTCCCCCTTGTCGCCTCGCTCACCGCAAACGAAACTAAACTTATTGAGGAACGTCTCGCGCAATTGGAAGCGCATGTCGGAAGTGACATTGATGCCCCGATCTTTGGTGATGTCGCAACCGATCGTGCTGCGAAAGCGAATCTGCGTAGTCGGGTCATCGCGACGCTGCGCGGGGTTACCGGAAATCCATATATCACGCTGCATCATGCGAGACATTCAATTGCGAACCTGATCGCTGCCCGGCTATTTAGCATTGAAGCGGCGGGCAGGATTCCCGCTAATAGTGAAAACTTTGCAGCAGCAGAGACTCTACTTGGCGGTGCCCGTGTCACGCGCAGAATGCTTCCTGCCCTCGAGCGCTATCTTGGTCACGGGCAGAGTGGGACGACGCAGATGTATTACCTGCATCTGCTCGATCTGTGGAGTAGTCAGCTAGTCGGTCTGTCGCCTGGAGAGTCTCATAAAATACCTGGGGTTAATTATCTTGATAATTATTTACCCTATTGCCCCGTTAATTTTTACGAAAAGTTAGCAACTACGCACCCGAGTCCGGCGTTGGCGCTCATGTATCTGCGTCTTCGAGCGCGCGGATATGAGTGTGTGACGGCGGCTGACCGGCTAAGACTTGGCAGTGCAATCGCTAATAAAATTGATAGCGCGCTCAACAGAGTTGCGAATCGTTTTCGTTTTTCTATGTCATTGCGTGCTCAATTGCCGGACAGCCTTTCAGGCATGCCGGCGCTCGCAACGCTGCTCACCCGCATTCCGGAGTCCGGCTGGAATGACCTGATTGCCTACGCGGAGAAACGGTTTGCCGAATCGCCGTCATTGCCGGGCGGCGCGCCGATTGAGAATTTGATCACCACTTCACGTCAAGTCGTGATGTGGGAAGCCGAGCATTTCGCTACCCTGCGGAGCCACCTGGCCTGGTGGGGGCTGAGGAATGATCAGTTGCGTGTCCTCGCGACAAGAAAATGTTATTCGGATATTCTTTCTGTCGCTTCGGAATATGGTTTTGAGCTCGAGCCCCTGGGTCAATCGTCGAGTCCTCAAATCGATCTTGTTCGCGTGGGCATATATAAGGTAGAGCAACGGCTTGCGCTGGTTTTGAAAGAGTCCGAGCACGCAATCAGGCACTCGGCTGAATTTTGTATATGCCTCATCGTAGGGTCTGTTCTGTCGCTCGAGGCGGCAGGCTGCGGATAGTGATTGTGCGCTTGCCGACGTCGTCGATGACATCAAGTACCTCGAAAGTAGATATTTCCCTTGAACGCATCGACTCCCAAAAGTGGTCTAGCTCGCTGTGGTTGCTGTAGTGGCCGCTAATTGCAACGCCGTCCAAGTCCAGAATTCGCGCTGCGAAGTCGCTAAATCCTAAATTGTCGATAACGCCTTGAACTTCCCGTCGCTTCGTTTGCCCGATAAGTTTGGATGGGCGTGCGCTCAATTTCCCTTCGACTATGTAAATGGGCTTCTTGTCATGATCTTCGATCATTACGGGGTGTCTGAGTCGCGTTCGAAGGGCAAGTAACGTCTTCTGCACAGAGTGGTTTAATTCTTTCTCCTCGTCCGCCGTCAGTTGGACCTGCTGCCGGCGTTCGTTGAGAATGTCCTGGCCTGCCGCATGAGATGTTGTAGAAATGAGACCTTGCGCGTATTTGAAGCAGATGGCGTCGATTTTTTCTCGAAGGTGATCCGGTATGCCGCGTGTTGTTGAGATCTTAATAGCTGGATAGACAAAAGTGCCCAGTGAGTCTCGGCAAAGAGATGTCTTTAAATAGCACTCGTCAGTCGCCACTAGTTCCATGGAAATTAGGGTGTCGACAAGACCGTTGCCAAGCATTTTGATGTCGCGCCAATCGATTCCATCGAAGTCGCCGTCGAGATCTCCGTTTTCTCCCTTTAGGATAGCAATAGGGTTCTTTTCTATCAGTGTGTATATACGGTTGTGCATGATTTTCACCTTGTCTTCGACCAAAATCCAGCTGCTTGTGCGTGCGTCCAAGATCATTTTTCGGTATGTCTCTGGTTGCGCGGTGCATTGATGCGTCTGCGACCCTGATTTACTTCTAATAATGCGAAAGCGTATTTTTAGAAGGTGAGGTCGGCGTACGCTGAGGGGGATTAAAGCGATGACTCGGTGTTCACCAGTTGTTATAAGTGCTGGAGGTAATTTTCCCGTATTTTTTTGTACTCTTTGTTTTTAGTCGGCACTATCTTTGATGCTCCGAAAAACAAAAAATACAACCTAAATAAATATTTAAATAGGATATTTGTGGCATGGCTGCGCACCTCGAAAAGCCTCACCCCTCCCGCCGCTTGGTAAAATCCTTTTGTCCTGAGTCCCGTCGCCATCCAGGGCAATCGTAGCGACCCGACATACCCCACCGCAAAATTTCGTTCACCTTCATGACCTTACACGCCCCCTGTTCACAGCCGCAGAAAGTGTGTAGTTTCCTGGCTTTTTGGGCTTCCCATGAAGACAGGAGTGATGCCGCTGATGCAGGTGTTTGTTTCGATCTCCGATCCGCGCAGCCCTCGGCACACGCAGCACGATCTGGCCGAACTCCTGACGGTCGTGGTGTGCGGGGTGCTCAGCGGGGCGGACGACTTTGTGGGCATCGAGGAGTGGGCCAAGTTGAAACTCGACTGGCTGCGGGGCTTCATGAAGCTTGAGCAGGGCATCCCGTCCCACTACACGCTGGCCCGCGTGTTCGGGCTGATTTCGCCCGACGAGTTCGAGGCCGCCTTCCGGCGCTGGGTGGGCATGGTGATCCCCGCGCTGGCCAAAGACACCGTGGTGGCCATCGACGGCAAGACCAGCCGCCGGTCTCATGTCACTGACCGCCACAATAGGGCTCTCCCGCAATTTTGATGGTCCCGCGGCCAAAGGCGGATACTGGCCTGGTTCGCCGCCACGATCGGCAAGGCTTGGCGGCCCGGGAGTAGATCATGGATATGTCCCTTCCCTGGAGCCTGGAGGGTGACGGCCTCCAGGCAGAGCAGTTCGTCGAAGTGCCGACCGGATTCATGGTCATCGTGGACAGTTGCCAGCAGACGGCCGCCTGCCCCGACTGCGGCGAGCAGAGCCAGCGCATTCACAGCCATTACCTGCGCCGGCTCGCGGATCTGCCGTGGAGCGGGCAAAGCGTGGCAATCAGCCTGCGGGTGCGTCGATTCTATTGCCCGCGTGCCGACTGCCGGCGACGCCTCTTCACTGAGCGCCTGCCCGGCGTCGTCGCCCCCTATGCTCGGCGTACCGACCGCCTGCAAGTCTGTCTGGTGGCGCTGGGGCAACACACGGGGGGCGAAGTGGGCGCTCGTCTGGCAAGCCTGCTGGGAATGCCGGTCAGTGCCGACACGCTGCTGCGCCAGCTCAAGCGCTCAGCGCTGCCGCCGGCCTCGACGCCGCGCATTCTCGGGGTGGATGATTTCGCCTTCCGGCGCGGGCACTGCTACGGAACGATTTTGGTGGACCTAGAGCGCCACTGCCCGGTGGACTTGTTACCAGATCGCGAAGCGAAGACCCTGGCCGACTGGCTCAGGGCCCACCCCGGCGTCGAGGTCATCGCCTGTGACCGGGCGGGCGCCTTGCCGAGGGTGCTCGGCAAGGCGCTCCCGGCGCGATGCAGGTCGCCGATCGGTGGCACCTCCTCAAGAATCTGCGCGAGGCCATCGAGCGGCTGCTTGCACGCCACCACTGCGAACTGAAGGCTGTCAGCCACGCCCTGATCCCGACGTCTCCACCGCCGAGCAGGCTGACCACACCACCGGCTCCGGCACCGGCGTTGGTGCCATCGGTTTCGCGTCGAGCGCGCCTGCGGGAGGCGCGACGCCAGCATCGCCGAGAGCGCTACGAGCAAGTGCTCGCGTGGCATCAGCAGGGCAAAAGCGTGAGCTTCATCGCACACGAACTCCGGATGTGTCGGGGAACGGTACGTCGGCACCTGCGAGCCGGACAATTTCGCGAACGCGCCCCTCGAACCGTGCCTCCCGGCAAGCTGGCGCCGTTTCACGCATTCCTCAAAAGCCGCTGGGAAGCCGGCTGCCACTCGGCAGCCGCCCTCTGGCGGGAACTGAAGGCTCAGGGCTTTTCCGGTTCTCCCATTCTGGTACGCCGTGCCGTACAGCCTTGGCGGACCGAACTCGCGGCAGCTCAAGCGCCTGAAGACACCGCTCATATCCAGGTTCCCTCACCCAGCCGGGCGAGTTGGTGGCTGCTGGCTTTGGCACCCGAGAGCGATACGCAAACCCAGGCCGCTCATCAGCGCTTCGTAAAGGCGCTGGCGGAGCATTGCCCCGACCTCGCCACCGCTCAGACGCTCGCCATGCCCTTTGTCGACATGATCCGCCACCACCAAGCCGACCAGTTCGACCACTGGCTCACGCAGATCCATCACAGCGACGTCCCGGAACTACAAGGATTCGCACGGGGCGTATTGAACGACAAGGCTGCCGTTATAGCCGGACTGACCTCGCCCTGGAGCAGTGGCCAGGTCGAAGGGCAGGTCAATCGCTTGAAAGGCCTGAAGCGGGAGATGTATGGCCGGGCAAGCTTCCCGCTCCTGAAGGCCCGCGTGCTTCATCCGCCGTAACGGATGTCATCAAAATTGCGGGAGAGCCCCAATGTGCCGGTCGGTGACACGCCCTGTCGGTGGCCTACGGGGCCGGGCTGCGGGCCAGCGAAGTCGTTGCGCTGAAGGTGGGCGATGTGGGCAGCCAGCGCATAACCTTGCGCATAGAGCAGGGCAAGGGCCGCAAGGATCGTTACCACCGCGAGCCAGCTCACGTCCGTCTCCGCCTGGGTCGATGGGCGCGATTTCTCGATCCATTTGCGGACCAGGTTGGCATTGACCCCGTGGGCCAGGGCCACCGCGGCGACCGACGCGCCCGGCGCCAAGCACTCGGCCACGATCGCCGCCTTCAGCTCGGGGCTGCGCCGAACATAGGCGCCACGCCGATCCACTCCTGCTGCCTTCTCAATTTCCATGGTGTCCACCCTCAAAAATGGTGGACACCTTCGCTGCTCAACGGATTTACCTCAAGACGGGGCAGAGACGACGCTTACGGTACAATCGACGGTGGAGAAAATATGAAAACAGCAACTGACGTTGCCCCAGCGCCTGCGAGCGGGGGCATTTTGTATGGCTATGTCACCGTTGCCTGTGGAAATACTCCGATAGCGGCGAGAGCATCTTGTCGGGAGAATCAAGTCGGCGTGTATCTAGTGCCCGGCGCCAGCCCAGATAGTTCGGCAGGTAGTGCGTGGCGACACCGTGAAAGCGTTGAATCCACTGGCGTAGCCGGCTGTGATAGGCATTGACGTTTTGCACATGGAAAGCCCCTTTGACGCGCGTGCCGGCGGACAGATTGAGCGCTTCATGGCTGACGCCCGCGTCCTTGGCAAAGTAGTGATAACTGGCGTTGGTATCGCTGACGAGCAGAACGTCCTCATCGAGCACGGGTGGCAGGCATTCGCGCAACTGCGCTTTGCTGATGGGACCTTTGCCCGTGACGAAATCCAGAGTCTGGCCGGTACGGTCCCGAGCCACCAGCACGCAGATCTGTTCGTTGGAAATCCCTCGCTTGGTGGCCGAGCCACCCCGCTTGCGGGCTGGGCGCTCAAGCGTGCGCGCCCCTTTGCTGGATTCGAGGAAGTAGGTCTCGTCCGCCTCGGTGATCCCATGCAGATGTGCGGGGCGGTCGTTCTTGCTCCAGGCAAGAAACCGGTGGCGCCAGCGAAAGCTGGTATTGCGATGAACGCCAACGTCCCGAGCGCTCTGGCGAACCGTGAGCGAGGCCTGCATCGTCTGAAGAAAGTCCAGCCACTTGGCCTTGTGTCGAAGCCGCGCCAACGGCGTTCCCGTCAGGGCATTGAAGGTCCTGCCGCAGGCGCAGCACCGATAGCGTTGAAGGCCCTCGGACCGTCCGTGTCGATGGACGCGTTCGTGCGCGCAGTTAGGGCACTTCGGCGCAGCCTCGAAACAAGCCTCAATCCGCGCCGCCGCATGGCCGTCACCCGGCTGACTCAATACCTGAACAAGCCGGTCGCGCTGCCAATGCGACAGATGCGCCAGCGATTGCAGGACATGTTTGAAATCAAGCGGTTTCGTCGCCACCCTCCTGATCGCAGCAGAACTGTATATTCAGACAGATTGCTGGGGGCGCAGTTCCACAGGTAACGGTGACATAGCCTTTTGTATCGCCCTTGCTGTGCTGCGATCCGGCTGTGCCCGATGGGCAAGAATGAAAAAGCCCGCGCGAGGCGGGCTTGATGGCTTCGGTAGCAAATAGAGCTGTTACGCCACCCACTTCTCCTGACTCTTGTCGTAGGTTTTTGCGCCGGCGGCACCACTCTTGACAAGATTGATGGCGTGAAGTGCGTCTTGTTTGTTGATGTAGGACTCAGAGCTCATTGCGATGACCTTGTTGTTGGCGGCGTTGAAGTTCCAGCGCCACTGGCCTGAGACGTCTTTGTAGATAATGAAGTACATGTTTGATCTTTCAGTTAAATATGTGATTTTTGTTCGTCTTGCAGAGCAGGGCGAACCGCATGGAGGAAGGGGTGCTTCCGGTTGGTGTTGAGGGGCCTTGGTGCCTCTGTCCGCGAAATCGACTAAACTGAAGTGTCTCTGGTAAAGACACGGTGTCGCGTTCAGGTGGTAAGGATGCCCCTTTGCGCCTCACCAAGAAGCCCCGGGTGTTTGCGCACTCGTGGGCTTTTTGCTTGTTGCTGCTACCTCAGGCCGGTCTCTTCCACTGGGGGAGGTTGGCGGGCCTGGTTGGTGCAGCGATTGCATTGATTTTTGCTAGGTAGGGCAGAGCCTCTGCATCGCGTTCCTTGAAGTATCCTGGTGCGCGTTGAGGTAGCCATACTTGCAGTGCGTACTTCCGGAAGATCACGAGTAGCTCGATAGGGTAGGCGTTTGCCAGAACCTTGCGGCCATCTTCGAAGGTGTGCGTGTACTTCGGAAGAGCGCAGGTGTCGTAGCAGTGGTCCTTCCGGAGGTGGGCACAGAACATTTTCCCCAGGCTGCCATCTGGAAGGAAATGCTCCGCCAACTCATATCCGAGGCTTTCCATTGGCCCGGTGAGGATGAATGTGATCTCTTGAAGCACAGTGAAGTGTCCGGAAGGAATCTCCGGCTGGTTGAGCAGGTAGCGGCGGATGTGAGGTGGCAGATGTGGGGAGCCTGACCCTGCTGCCGTGCTGGGCTTTCCGATGTTAACTGACAGGCCCTTCGCGGATGCCCATTCGTTGATCCACTCGGATACCTGATAAGCGAACTCAGGGGAGAGCCATTGCCCGAGATGAGGCGCAATCTTGGGGTGAACCCAAGTGGACTTCACGCCCGCTGTCGTAACTACTTGAATCAACTCCAAAACGGGAATTCCCGTCTTGGCTTCGACAACAGCCAGATACTCTTTGGTGGACTTGTTCGAGAAGTATTCGTTCCATTGCTTGCCAGCAGCCTTGCACAACGCAGTTGCGTTGATGTAGCCATCGCCGGAGCGTTGAAGGATGACCGAGTTGTTGACCTCATGGACGATGAGGTCGAGTGGGTACTGATGTTGCGGTGTCACGGAGTGATTTCCAGTGGCGCCGACTGTGCGATCCGTAACGAGCAGGCGTTAACGAGGCGTTATTAACTGTTGACGCCCGTTACTCGTTTCCGCATAATCGCCCAAGTCGACTGCGTTCAAAAATGCACATTCAAGGCGGCCTGTCAAGTCAAGCCTTGTTTGTGTTGCTGTCGCCAAAAAGTAGATAACCCCGGTACCCGGCAAGGTGCCGGGGTTTTTCTTTCTGGATATTTAGCACTTTACCTGAATGAGTGCTAAAGGTGCAAATTATTTTTTACAATTAAAACAAAGAGCTAAAAATTCACCGGTAGGTGCGGGTGAAAAAAGCACTATATATTGTAGCTTCTTTGAGTTTTCGGGTTCTGTTGCTTTGTGGGTATGAAATTTGCTGCGAAAGGTCTAGTTTTCGCCGCCCTTGTCTGCGCTAGGCTTTTTGCGCTTACGTTGCGGGACCTTCTTCGGTTCGTCAGTATTAGCTGTTTGCGGGGTGTCGTTTTTTTTCTTAGGTCCCAGAGCCCGTAAATCTAGCGACGGCAGCATCAATGGACCGTTCTTGTGGCGCAGCGTCAAGGAGAGAAGCTGCTCCCTGATGACTCCAAACAGCATTGATGCGCCGTTGATCACAACTAAGCGTCTGCGCTCTTCCAGATCACCATCATGATCGATGTGGAACTCGCCCTCCAGCAAAACAGCAAACTGGTAGGGGAAGTCGTCGGGGAGTTCTTTCTCGCTGCTGACAGCAAGACTCACCATGAAATGATGTGGGTCTTCATCACCTTCAGGCATTCCGAGTTCAATCTTTGTGATGAAGCTTTCTGTTGATGCTGTTGGGTAGCATGCGCTCGGGCTGTCTGCTGGAGGGGAGGGGATCTCGCGAGCAAAGAGCGAGATGGCCGTGTACTGGCTGTGAAGAAGCTGAAGCGGTGAGAGTTTCATCCTGTTGCCTATCAAGCTGCTTCAGAGAACTCATCTGCCGCGCCGTCGTTAGCGGCTACGGTGCATAGCGTGTAGTTTCTTCGCCAGGACGACCGAACAGCCATTCGATTGACCGCTTCCTCGATAGCTGCTTGAACTGCTTTAGTGATGGCCTCTGGAAAGATGTTTTTGTGGTGAATGTTAGCGCAAGAGTCTTCCTTGGCAGGAAAGGTGTAGTTTTGCTCCCAAGGCTGGAAGTGCCGAACTTCACTCGGTTTGCGTACGGCAATGTCGAAGTCAAACCCCGCTGCCTTGACGATCTCTGCAATGGTATTGGTTGTCAGGTTCTCACGACCGGATAGTGCCTTGCTGACGCGACTTCTCTTCCAGCCCAGCTTCTCAGCAAGCTCGGCAAAAGACATACCCTTTGCGTGAAGCATACCCGTCAGGGTGATTGCAACATCGTCCCGCTTGTTTGCGAGCCAAGAGGCATGCTCATCGTCGGCATCATCCCAAAAGTCGGCAAAGGCGCGTTCGTTGTGTTCGTTGGGGGCCATGGCTGCTCCTAAATGATCTGCGGCTCTCGTGCATCGATGAAGGCTTGAATTTCTTTCTCAGTCTTCTTCTTCTGCGCGACGGTTAGCTTGTCCTTGTGCTTTGGGAATGCATCGGTTAGAAAAACGATATTGTTTTCGCCATAGTAGAACAACACACGAAGATCTCCGATTCTGATCCGCCACACGACTCGTTCTTCCCCTTGGTACGTGAAGCGATGAGTTTCATGGCATTGCTGTTCATCGTAGTGGCTTTGCAGCGTGCGTCCGCTGTTCGCAATCTTGAGCAAGGTGCTCATGCCACTCATGAAGTGCTTTTGATCAACTTTGCTCATCGTATCAAGCCAGTCGAACATAACTGCTGAATCCCGTTCCTCGCTCTTGGCCCTGCAGCACACTCGAAGCGCGTTCGAGGCTTCCGGATACGTCGCTGCGCTTTCTTGAGGCCTGAGAAATTCTGCGAGCTTAAGTTGTCTCAGAATCATCGGTTAACTTATAGGTTAACAATAACACGTGTGTTCGAAAAATCAACAGACGTTGAACGTGTTTTGTTGTGTGGGCGTTCGGAAAGCACGCAGGACTGCCCCTAGTGTCAAGCTAGGAGTGGCGCTGCCCAGTCGAACACGTCCTGGGCGAGGGATTCAGGTTTGAGGTTGGTAGCGACCTGAAAGCCGCTGGCTTCGAGCTTCCAGCATTCGGTGAGCAGGTAGTCCTCAAGCTCCAGCCGCAGTTTGGTGGGTAGCTCGATGCGGTCGGGGGAGTAGATGAAGATGCCTCGGCTGTCTTTCCCGCGCACCTTCCCATAGCTGCCCACGTCCTGAGCAGCGCGCAGCAGGTGGCGCTCGATGGAGAACTGGGATTGGTAGTCCGCCGAGATCACACTACCAACGCCCTTGGCGGTCACAATGTCCACGTCAAAGAGGTGGTCGCCGCGGTCGTGGATGACCTCGTTTTTTTCGCGCACGATGTGTTCGTAGTCCAGGTTGGCGATGCGTTTGAGTTCGCGATGCACCAGGGTGCGGAGGGACGGAGTATCCAGATTCTCACGTGCCTTGCGTTGCTTGCCTTCGGCTTGGGCTGCGGGTACCAGGGTTGTAAAGAGATCGTCGGCAATCGCTTGGGCAGATTCGCCACTCACGTAACGCGGTGGCGTGAGGGTCAGATTGAAGATGGGCAGAGTGAGAGGGGCGTCGGGTTCGTGTTCGGCCAGGGTGCTGCGAGCCACGCTCAGCAGCCAGGCAAAATCCTTGGTCATAGCCTTTGGCTGGTAGAAGCAGGTCAGCCGGCCGGGCTCGTCCATCAGTCGATACGCGGGCTTGCCTTTGCCACTCACGACCACGCCGATTGCAAACGTTTGCACGCCAGTGATGTCTGGCTGCCACAGGATTGCAGACCAGTGCCCGGTAAAGGGGTCTGGTGCTGACGGTTGGGCGACGTTGCGAAGTGGATGGCGGCGGTTCATAGGAGTCGATTCAGCTGGTCGCGCATCCAGGTGCCGGGGGCGCGATTTTGGATGAATCTTAGAACATTTCCGGGGTCGGATTCCTGGTAAATATGTTGCAGCAGGGGGCCTAGCCGGGGTGCTGCTTCGGCAGCGATGGCCGCATGGGCATCGGCAAACACGATCATGCGCGACTCGATGTCGGATAGCTGGGCACCTCGAAAAACCTCGCCCCGCCCCTCCTTGGTAAAATTACATCGTTCTGAATCCGCCCCGAGCCGACTCCGATGAAACCACGCAGCGCCATCAAGACCGACCTGTTCGCCTTTGATCACCACCGCAAGAAGATCGACACCCTGGGTGATCCGCTGGCCGAGATCGAGTCGCACATCGACTTCGTGGCGCTGGCGGCCGTGGTCGATCAGATCGCGCCGCGCCCGGTGAGTGCGCAAGGTGGCCGCCCGCCGTACCCGACCGAGACGATGGTACGCATCCTGGTCCTGAAGCGGCTGTACAACCTGTCGGACGAGCAGATGGAGTATCAGCTGCTCGACCGCATGAGCTACCAGCGCTTCTGCGGGCTGGCGAACGCGACGAACATCCCCGATCGCACCACGGTGTGGACCTTCGAGAACCGGATCGGCGAAGCGGGCGCCAAGGCTCTGTTCGACGGCGTTTCGGCGCAACTGCTTAAGAAGGGCTTCATCGCCCGGGGCGGTCAGATCATCGACGCGACCCTGGTGCCGGCGCCCAAACAGCACAACAGCCGGGGTGAGAAAGCGCTCATCGAGCAAGGCGCGATGCCGGCTGGCTGGAAGCCCGCCAAGCGGCGCCAGAAGGACCTCGACGCCACCTGGACCAAGAAACACGGGAAGAGCCACTTCGGCTACAAGCTCTCCATCAACGTCGACACGAAGTACAAGATCATCCGCAAGATCGAGACCGACACGGCGAGCACCCACGACAGCCAACACTTCGACAACGTGTTCGACACGGTCAACACAAGCCGGGACGTCTATGCCGACCGGGGCTATCCGTCAGCGGAGCGGGAAGCCTGGCTGAAGGAAAACGGCTTCCGCAATCAGATTCAACGCAAGGGCCAACGCAACAAGCCCCTGTCCGAGTGCCAGCAGCGGCGCAACACGCGCATCGCCAAGACACGGGCGCGGGTCGAGCATGTGTTCGGGGCCATTGAGCAGATGGGCGGCAAGCTACTGCGCACCATCGGCCAAGCGCGGGCGAACTTTGCGATGACGATGATGGCGGCGTGCTACAACCTAAAGCGGCTGGTTTACTTCCGGAAGGCCGGAATCAAGGCCTTCTGAAGCCCGAAATGGGCCAACTCGCGGCCGCCGGAGGCGATTCGAGGTAAAACAGGACGGTACCGGCAAAGAAAGCGGTGATTTGCCTAAGAAATTGAGCGAGATTTGGCTGCGATCATCGTTGTACCGCCCAATTTTCTGAAAACTGCGGGTTATTCGAGGTGCTCAGCTGTTTGTCGTTGAGCGTCCCTTCTGCATGAAAGGCGCGTGCTTTGTCCAGCAGGGTGGATCTGCCGGGCAGATCGTCGATGGGGCCGGCGCGCCAGTCGCCACGCACCTCTTTGGTCATGAAGATCATTTCGTGATCGATCACCGCCCATGTGCCACCGGGCAGGCGCAAGAGGTTGCCGGCGTTGCGGTCGGCATTGCATAGCCAGATGTCGAAGGCGGCGATTCGGGGGCCGCAGTCGGACTTGAGCGCGGCAAGCAGTACCTGGTCTTTCTCAGGTTCAGTCCAGGTGGCGTTTTTGAGATGTGGCATGAGCGAGGCGCACCAAGCCAGCACGTCTCCCTCGTGGGGGGCGTCATCGGGGTAGTCTGAACCCATCATCCCGGCGAGCCATGCGGCGTCAGCTACAAGAATGGCAGCTTTCTCAGGGGCGGGGAGTTCGCCCACCTTGGCCAGGACAAAGCCGATGGCCTCGTTTCCGGCTTGCGGCCAGAGGTGATCAAGGTAAAGCAGCTTGACGACGGCGGTCTCTCGCCCCTCACCAAAGTCGATCTCGGCAAAGTGGCTGGAACTGTTCCAACCACTGCTCTTTAATCGACCGATAAAGCGTTTGTATGCGGTTTCCGTTACGACCTGGGCAGGGAGCGGGGCGGTCATTTCTTCTCTTGTTCGGCGCGGATGGCGGTGCGAGCCATGTCCACGAGGATTCGCAGGGACGGGGAAAGGCCGTCCGGCAAGGGGGCGGATGGAGCGGCTAAGGCAATGTCTATCAATGCCTTGGTTGCTGCGTCGGCAGAGTTGTACTTGGCCACGACGCACTCATCGGGTGATGCCGCATGAGTGCTCGCGGATTGTTGCCCATTTTGGATGCCTGAAACGGGGTATTCCCCGATTCGTTTTGGCCCGCGGCCGCTAAGAAGCCACTCGATACAAACGTTAGACCAGACCGCGATTCGTCGTGCCATGTCTAGTGCAGGGTAGCCCTCTCCTTCAAGCCACTTTCTCGCACCTTTCTGCGTAACGTTAAAAATTCTTGCGAGTGTTGTCTGCCTGGCCTGGCCCTTCGGTGGGACGCTCATCTCATCGCAGATTTCGTTCAGGCGAGCAGAGAACGCAGCTTTTTCATGGTCAATTTCCATAGAACCAAGAGTTACATAGGAGGGGAACGATCAGTACTTGAGAAATGGTAACTTTCGGTACTATAATTCTTGGCATGTCGAATTCAAATCCCGTATCCATCGCCGTCTTCCTGGTTGGGTTGCAGCCCTTGGCCAAGGCCGTGGGGGTCTCCTATCAGATGATTCGAAAGACCGACGCGGCCGAACACGCGGCCCATCTGGTTCGCCGGACCGCTCTGGCCGAAGGCATTGCCGCCCTGGCTGACAAGCCCGTCCTCCATGGAGACAACGGCGCGACGCTCAAGGCCATCCAACCCTCACGATGGCCTGTACGCCGAGCGATCGGCGCGCATTCCAGAATTTCAGACGTGACTTACGAAATGCACTCTCGCGTCAAACGACAGCCACACAGAACCGGACAAACCATCAACCTGCCCGCTTGTCACTGACCGCCACAATAGAGCCACCTCTGACCGGCATATAGGAGCCAGTTTGAATCGTCTCTGAGGGACGTCTTCGGGGGTTCAAGAGTGGTTGTTTTTCGGGGTGCTGGCAAGCGTCGTTTTGGCCTTGTTCGGGCCCTGCCGCGGCGCACGGTAGGACGCCCCGTCGAGGGTCAGGCAATAGGCGTTGTGGCGCAGCCGATCGACGGTGACCGAAGCCAGCAGGCGGTTGCCCGGGAAGGCCTGGTCCCACTCGGTGAAGTCGAGATTGCTGGTGACCACGGTGGCCGCCTGCTCATAGCGCTCGGCGATCAGATCGTGCAGATCCTCGTCGGCCGGGGCGCGCAGCGGCTTCAGGCCAAAGTCGTCGATGATCAGCAGCGGCACGCGGGCCAGCTGCTGGAGCTTTCGCTCGTAGTTGCCGATGGCCCGGGCCGCGTTGAGGCTCGCCAGCAGCTGGGCGCAGGAGGCAAAGACCACGTCCTGCCCCTGGCGCACCGCGCAGTGCCCGAGCGCCTGCGCCAGGTGGCTCTTGCCCGTGCCGCAGGGCCCGACGATGAGCACCGGGGCCTTCTCGTGGATGTAGCGGCCGGTGGCGAGGTCATGGACCAGCGCCCGGTTGGTCGAGGGCAGCCGGTCGAACTCGAAGCCCTCCAGCGTCTTGGTGGCGCGGAAGGCCGCGCGGCGCAGCCGGGTGGCGAACTTCTTCTGCTCGCGCCGGGCCACCTCGTCCTGGATCAAGAGGGCGAGGAACTCGGTGTAGGCGAGCTTGGCGTCGATCGCCTGGCGGTTGCGCGCATCGAGCGAGTCGAGGATGCCCGAGAGGCGCAGTTGCTTCAGTTGCGGGGCCAGTTCGGTGGCGGGATTCATGGTGAAACTCCTTGGGGGGTGTAAAGACGCCGGGAGGGCGTCTTGGGGGCCAGTGAATCGAAGGGGGTTCGTCGGCGAAGAGATCGGCGGCGCCGCGGACGAAGCGGGCCCCGCCGGCGTAGGGCGCGCTGCTGACCGGCCCCGCCGCGGGCGCCAGGTCGTGCCCTCCGGCGAGGATAGTCTTGACGGTGCGGTAGTGCGGGCTGTCGTGCGCCAGGGCCCGCTCGCAGGCCACCTCGAGCCGCTCGGCGCCGTACTTGGCCTTCAGGTGCAGCACCCCCTGGGCGGCCCGCAGGCGCTCGGAGACGCGGTCCGAGAGGAGCCGCGCGATCAGTCGGGCGCAGGCCGGCCCGACCCCGGCGGCCTGCTGCAGACACCAGGCGCGGTCATGGGCGAAGAAGCTGCGGGCCTCGGGCGGCAGGTGGTCGGTGACGGTGCGCCGCTCGCCGGCCCGGCGGCTACGGGCGTGGATGGCGACCGACTGGAAGTCCTGATAGACGGTCACCACGCTGTCGGTGGCGCGCAGCCAGAGCCGTTTGCCGACGAGCGCGAAAGGCACCGAGTAGAGCCCGCGCTCGAAGCTCACGTGGCAGTCCCGATGCACCGTCACCTGCTGCCAGCAGCCCAGATCCGGCGGCACCGCCGGCAGCGGCAGGAGCAACGCGCGCTCCACCGCGAAGCTCTCCAGCGGCCTCACCCGCGTCGTGCCGTGGACGCGCTGCCCGGCCACCTGCAAGACCCACGCGCGCACCTGGGCGTTGAGGTCGGCCAGATCGCGAAAGCGCCGGGTGGGCAGGAAGTTGCCCTTCACGTACTTCACGCCCGCTTCGACGATGCCTTTCATCTCCACCCCATGAAGTTGGACTTCATGGGGACCCCGGTTCTGCGGGTCGCGCGGCGGGCAGGCATCGATCCGGAAGCCGTAGCCCTCCGCGCACTCGGCGTAGGCCCGCTGCACCTCGGGGTCGCGGGCGCAGGCGCGGGTGATGGCGCACTTGGCGTTGTCGATGATCAGCCGCGCCGGCACCGCACCGAACCACTCGAAAGCGCGCTGGTGGCAGCCGAGCCAGGTGCGCACGCTCTGGTCCCACACGAACTCCACGTACTGGTGGCGCGAGAAGGCGAGGGTCATCACGAAGGCCCAGGTGCGGCGAAGTTCGCCGGTGGCGGCATCGACCAGCTCGGGGCCGGCGCCGAAGTCCACCTGGGCCGCCTCGCCGGGATCGAAGGAGAGGCGCACCGTGGTGTCGGGCGGAAGGTCCCGCCCGATGGCGCCGATCAGGCGGCGGACGCTGGAGTAGTGGCCGGTGAAGCCGTGCTCGCGCACCAGCGCGGCGTGGATCGCCACCCCCGAGACACCCTGGCCGAGCCAGCGCCCGACAAGGGGGCGGTAGGCGCTGAGGGCCG
>Ga0209175_10000615_pt1 | contig 20106 bp, 19 predicted proteins | sample JI91814C2DNA_FD_187506 | JGI IMG/M metagenome (GOLD analysis project Ga0209175, IMG submission 187506) | Wastewater effluent complex algal communities from Wisconsin, to seasonally profile nutrient transformation and Carbon sequestration -... | ecosystem: Engineered > WWTP > Effluent > Algae...
AACCGCTTCACAAGCTTTTTCCGCTTTATAAAACGGAACTAAAAGCAATACGTTATGTTTGTTTTGAGGTAATAATTTCAATACAATTTTAGTTACGATTCCCAAAGTTCCTTCACTTCCGACCATTAACTGCGTCAAATTATAACCAGTAGAATTTTTCAAGGTATTAGCGCCTGTCCAAATGATATCGCCTGTTGGTAAAACGACTTCTAAATTTAAGACATAATCCTTCGTAACACCATATTTTAAAGCTCTCGCACCACCTGAATTTTCTGCAATATTTCCGCCAATAAAACAACTTCCCATACTACTTGGATCTACGGGATAAAACAAACCTATATCGGCAACTGCTTCGCGTAAAACTTGTGTAATTACTCCTGGTTCGGTAATAACTTGAAGGTTTTTCTCATCAATTTCAATGATTTTATTTAATCGTTCCATGGAAATCGCTATTCCACCATAAATCGATAAAGCACCACCACTCAAACCTGTACGAGCACCAATTGGCGTAGTCGGAATTTTATAGGTGTTCGAAACTCTTAAAATTTGCGCAACTTCTTCTGTATTGGCAGGTTTTACGACAACATGAGGCGGAAAACTCAAGTCTTCAGTTTCGTCGTGACCATAAGTTTTACGAGTTGCTTCATCAGTAAAAATATAACCCGAACCTACAATGTTTTCAAGCGCAAGTACTATTTCATGATTCATAGTGTAAAATTGATGTGTAAAGATAATTAATTTTATTTTTTGGAAACACAGATTTAACGGATTCGAGGGATTTATACAAATTTTAACCGCAAACTTTAATGCTGAAATCGAAGATTCAACGAATTTAAAGCATATCTCTTCTATGAACTTGAATACACAATCAATAGAACTTAAAATTATATGACTTATATGTTTAAAAAAAAACTTTGTGTTACTTCGTGCTTAACTTTGACAAACTTTGTGCTACAAAAGTTCTGATGTTTTATATTCCTACATTTTTTGTATTTTTACACAAAGTAAAATTTCTTTTGAAAACCCCAAATAAAAAATCGGCACTTTCAGAAATTCACGGCGTTGCCCAACCCGAAACGTTGAGTGTTGTTGTGTCAAGTCAAATTCAACAATTCCGAAGAAAACAACCTTCGGCAGAAGAATTAATTGCTGGAATTTTAAAAGGTGACAAAACCGCTTTGAGTCGCGCCATTACTTTGGTTGAAAGTACGAATCCTGAACATTTAGCAAAAGCGAATGAAGTCATAAAAGGTTGTTTGCCATATGCGAATAATTCGGTTCGAATAGGAATTACAGGAGTTCCAGGTGTTGGGAAAAGTACGTTTATTGAAGCTTTTGGAAAATATTTAACTTCTATTGGAAAGAATGTCGCAGTTTTAGCGGTTGACCCGAGTTCGTCCATCAGTCACGGAAGTATTTTAGGCGATAAAACCCGTATGGAAGAACTGGTAAAAGATGAAAACGCCTTTATTCGCCCAAGTGCTTCGGGTGATACGTTAGGTGGTGTTGCCAGAAAAACGCGTGAAACTATTATTCTTTGTGAAGCATGTGGATTTGATACGATTATTATTGAAACCGTTGGAGTAGGGCAAAGTGAAACCGCTGTGCACAGTATGGTAGATTTCTTTTTGTTGTTGAAAATTTCAGGTGCTGGCGATGAATTACAAGGCATCAAACGTGGCATCATGGAAATGGCAGACACTATTGTAATCAATAAAGCGGATGGTGATAATATTGCGAAAGCCAAATTAGCCAAAACCGAATTCAATAGAGCGTTGCATTTATTTCCAGCCAAATCTTCAGGTTGGATTCCAAAAGTAACGACTTGTAGTGCTTACGAACAAACAGGAATTGATGCGATTTGGGACATTATTTCAGAGTATTTCGAATGGGTAAAAGCAAATCATTATTTCGAAGAAAAACGTCAAAATCAAAACCAATTTTGGATGATGGAAACGATTAATGAACAATTGAAATCGCATTTTTACAATCATCCGAATGTTATTCAACTCTTGGAAGAAAATAAAAAAGCCGTTTCAACTAATGAAATTTCACCTTTTGCCGCGGCTATGAGTTTGTTGGGACAGTATTTTAAAAATGAGTGATTAGTAATTAGTTGCTATTGAGTTATATTTTTAAATAAATCTGAACACTTTTTACTGAACACTGAATACTATTCTTGCTCGTAACGTTCAATTTCTCTATCGTAGAATTCTCCAGCAATGGTAATTAAATGTTCCATTTCCGATTCTAATTCTTTTTCGTCTTCTTCCTCGATGTCTTCTAAAAATTCTACTTCGTCATCTTTTAAATTGATTACGAATCTTGGATATTCTAAATGGATTACGAAAATATCTTCAGGAAAATCGGTATTATCTCCGATAACAAATTTTGGTAAAATCATGGTTTTTATTTTTTATTTTATTTTATTTTTTTATGCAGGGACAAGTCGCAACCTGTCCGTACTTAATAATTTTTTATCAATTTTTTTGTCAAATAATTAAAGCGAATATACAAAAATAATGCAGCAGCGGTTAATCCGGCTAAAAGTCCAATCCAAACGCCAACGGCTTTTAATTCGGTTTCTAATCCTAAATAAATGGAGATTGGAAATCCAATTACCCAATACGCTACAAACGTGATATACATTGGAATTTTCGCATCTTGCAAACCACGAAGCGCTCCTAAAACCACTACTTGCAATCCATCAGAAATTTGAAAAACTGCTGCAACTAAAAGTAAATTAGCCGAAATTGCGATTACTTCTAAGTTTTTGGTTAGGTTTTCTGCATCATTTATATCTATAAAAATATAAGGTAATGAAGTGTGTAAGGCAACAAATAACAAAGCAAAAACCACTTCGATTAGTATCGTTAATAAAAAAATAGATATCGCTACTTTTCGTAAAGTGACATAATCTTCTAATCCTTTTTGATTTCCAATACGAATCATCGCAGTGACACTCAATCCCATCGCAAACATAAAAGTCATAGAGGCCAAACTTAGAGCAATTTGATTTGCTGCTTGACTTGTAGTTCCAATCATTCCACATAACCAAATAGCTCCTGTAAACAAAGCGACTTCAAAGAACATTTGCATGGCAGAAGGCATTCCAATTTTAATGATTTTTTGGTTGACTTCTTTCTTAATTTCTTTTAGACTAAACCCTTTAAAATAAGGATGAAATTTTGGTTTTAAATTCATCATGTAGTGCATAAAACCTAGCATTACAAAACGCGAAGCAATAGTTCCAATGGCTGCTCCAACGATACCTAGTTCAGGAAAAATCCAAATCCCATAAATTAAAAAATAGTTGATAACCACGTTGGTGATATTTCCAATTATGGTTGCCCACATCGAATATTTAGTTTCGCTCAAACCGTCTGCAAACTGTTTGTACGCTTGGTACATAATTAACGGAATCAAGGAAAAACCGACGATATCTAAATACGGTTTTGCCATATCGACAACAGCTTCAGGTTGTCCCATGTAGGCAATTAATGGTTTCGAAAAGAAGATTAAGGTAAATAAAGCCACACCTAAAATCGTACACAAATACAATCCATGATGAAATGCAGAACGACCACCAGCTACATCATTTTTTCCATCTGATTCCGCTACTAAAGGTGTAATGGCAGTTGAAAATCCAATTCCTAATGACATCGCAATGAACACAAAGCTGTTTCCTAATGACACAGCAGCTAACTCGGTTGGACCTAATTTTCCGACCATGATATTATCCACAATTCCCACAACAGTATGCCCTAACATTCCTAAAATAATAGGATAGGCAAGTTTTAAGTTATAGGAAAATTCTTTAGTGTATTCAGAAAAAGTCATTTTGGCAATTTTGAGCAAAGGTAGTTATTTTGAAAATCAAAGCAAGAAAAAACCCGACAGGATTCAGAATCTTGTCAGGTTTAATTATTGTGAATTTAATTTACTTCTTAATATTTGGATTTATGGTATCGCTTTCAATAATTCCGTCACGTAAACGAATGATTCTGTGTGCGTAAGCCGCAATATCTTCTTCGTGTGTTACTAAGATTACTGTGTTTCCGTTGGCGTGAATTTCGTTGAATAAATTCATGATTTCCACCGATGTTTTACTGTCTAAGTTTCCAGTTGGTTCATCGGCTAAAATGATAGAAGGTTTGTTTACCAAAGCTCTAGCCACCGCTACACGCTGACGTTGACCACCTGAAAGTTGATTGGGTTTGTGATCCATTCTGTCGTTCAAACCTACTTGTGTCAACACTTCTGTAGCACGTTTCACACGTTCTGATTTTGAATGACCAGCATAAACCATTGGCAAAGCAACATTATCCAAAGCCGTGGTTCTTGGCATTAAGTTGAACGTTTGAAAAACGAATCCAATTTCTTTATTACGAATTCCTGCTAATTCATCGTCTTGCATTTCACTTACATGTTTTCCGTTCAAAACATAAGTTCCAGAAGTTGGCGTATCCAAACACCCTAAAATATTCATCAACGTTGATTTTCCAGAACCTGAAGGTCCCATCAACGCTACATATTCGCCTTTGTTGATTTCCAAATCGATGCCTTTTAATACATACACAATTTCGTTTCCTAAAGGAAAATCTCTTTTGATATTGGTTATTTTTATTAACGAATTTGCCATAATGAAATTAGAATTTAGCCTCTCGACTTCGCTCGAGATGACAATATTATTGATGTAATACTCTAATAAGTAGAAAAAGAAAGGATTTTGTTACATAAATAAAGTAAAACAATGATTTAATTTATCATTAAATACAACCATTGACCAAATTTATATCCTAATTTAAACAAATAAATAATTCCCAATACAATAATAAAAGGAAGTATAAATTTGAAATATTTTGATTTAAAAAAAGAATGATTTTCCATAATAACCAATTTATAGATGTTTAATTATTAGTTCGAAAATATAAATTTTGTTACAACTAAAAACGAATTCTTTCAAACAAATGCGAACTAATCGTCTTATTCGGATTGATAATAAAATGTTCTTTTTCTTGTTCGATTCTAAAAAAGACAATTCCCAATTGAAAGGTATCAATTGTAACCGAAACCTTTGGATGGTTTTTTATGATTTCCCAAGCTTCTTCCATGTCGGCTGACCAATGAATGTCATCGAAAATCCAAACGGAATCATTTGAAACCGTTGGAAGTAAGACTTCAAAATAAGCTAAAGTCGCTTTTTTGGAGTGGTTGCCATCGAAATAGATTAGGTGATGGGTGATGGGTGATGGGTGATGGGTTTTAAAATAGCTTGAAAATTCTGTAGTTACAAAATTCACATTAGGTTTTGGATAGGTGAAATCTCTACCGTATGCACCTTCAAATTGTTTTTCAAAATTCTTTTTTGCTACATTTTGAGTGTTTTTACATCCTTCCAAAGTAGTTACTATAGCGTCTGGATTTCCTAAAGCTAAAGAATTTGTAGCCAATCCTAATGAAGTTCCAATTTCTAAAATGCTTTTTGGTTGAAAATAACGAACGATTCTAAAAAGTAATTCCGCATTTTTTGGAGTAATTCCTGCGGTTTGTACGATTTTTGAAATTTCACGAGTATTTGATTTAAAAACTCGTGAACCCGCACCAAAGTCAGTAACTTCAATCGTGTTTTTATTTTCTAAAAGCAATTTTCGGTACGATTTTAAGGTTTCGTATTCTGGATACTTTGTGTTGTCATAAAAGCATTTCGTAACCAAATCAAACACAAATGGCGAATGCACTCCATGTTCGTTTTTGGAGTGAAAAAGGAATTTTATGTAGGATTTAATTATGTGTTGCATTTATTTTGCCACAGATTAAATGATTTTCACGGATTATAAAAATTAAAACAAAAAAATCTGTGTTAATCCTTGTAATCCGTGGCTGACTTTTATTATTCCATTTTCGAACTCAACTCAAACCAACGTTCTTCTTTTTCTTCTAAAGATTTGATGATTTTTTGTAATTCATTCGCTTTCGCTTCAATTTGATCATCAGAAACTTTTCCGTCGGCGAATTCTTGTTCGATTTGTTTTTTGTTGTATTCTAAATCTTTGATTTCGCGTTCTAATTTATTGAATTCCTTTTGTTCGTTGAAATTCAAACCGTTAGATATTGTTTTTTGTTTATAGTTTGTGGTTTTATTTATCGTGGTTGTTCCCCCTTCGGGGGCTAGGGGGCTATCTTCATAACTTCTAAAATCTGAATAATTTCCAGGGAAATCTTCAATCTCGCCTTCGCCTCTAAAAACGAATAAGTGATCCACAATTTTATCCATAAAATAACGGTCGTGACTCACTACTAATAAACATCCAGGAAAATCCAATAAAAAACTTTCTAAAACGTTCAGCGTTACAATATCCAAATCATTTGTTGGTTCATCCAAAATTAAGAAATTCGGATTTTGAATTAAAACCGTACATAAATACAAACGTTTCAATTCGCCACCACTTAATTTTTCTACGAAATCGTATTGTTTTTTCGCATCAAATAAAAAGCGTTCCAATAATTGCGAAGCGGAAATAATTTTACCTTTCGTCAACGGAATATATTCGCCATATTCTTTGATGATATCAATAACTTTTTGTCCCGGTTTTGGGTTGATGCCACTTTGTGTATAATAGCCAATTTTTATTGTATCACCAATAATCACTTTACCCGAATCAGGTGGCATGGTTTGGGTTAAAATGTTCAAGAAAGTCGATTTTCCTGTTCCGTTTTTACCAATAATTCCAATGCGTTCACCACGTTGAAACGAATAGGTAAAATCGTCCAAAATTTTTCTATCTGGAAAACTTTTATTTAGTTTTACCATTTCGATAATCTTGCTTCCCATACGCTCCATGTTGATTTCGAGCTCTACCACATTTTCTTTTCTACGACTTTCCGCTTTTTCTTTAATCACGTAAAAATCATCTTGACGCGATTTCGATTTAGTAGTTCTCGCTTTTGGTTGACGACGCATCCAAGCTAATTCTTTTACGAATAAGTTTTGCGCTTTATCGATACTCGCATTTTCAGAAGCCAAACGTTCTTCTTTTTTCTCTAAATAATACGAATAATTGCCCTTGTATTGGTATATTTTTCCGTTGTCTAATTCGATAATTTCGTTACAAACACGTTCCAAAAAGAAACGGTCGTGCGTTACCATAAACAACGTGATGTTCTCTTTTGCAAAATAATCTTCTAACCATTCAATCATTTCTAAATCCAGGTGATTGGTTGGCTCATCTAAAATCAATAAATCAGGTTTACTAATCAAAATAATCGCTAACGACAAACGCTTCTTTTGTCCACCCGACATGTTTTTGACTTTCATTTTCAAGTCTTCCAACTTTAGCTTGTATAGAATTTGCTTGAATTGTGTTTCAAAATCCCAAGCATTGTGGCGGTCCATATCGTCAAAAGCTCTTTGATACGCTTCTTCGTCGTTCGGATTTTCTAAAGCTTTTTCGTAGCGTTCAATTACTTTCAGAATTTCATTATCCGAAGCAAAAATATTTTCCTCAATGGTCAATTCGTCTTGTAAATTATTATTTTGCGACAAAAACGCCATATTGATTTCTTTTCTAATCACCACTTGACCCGTATCAGGTTCATCCAAACCATTAATCATATTCATAATGGTGGTTTTTCCCGAACCGTTTTTAGCGATAAAAGCTATTTTTTGATCTTTGTTAATTCCAAACGAAACGTCTTTAAAAAGAATACGTTCGCCATAAGATTTGGAGATATTTTCGACTGATAAATAATTCATAATAAAATTTAGAAGTGCAAAAATAGTTTATTGTATCTAAAGATTATAGATTATTTCCTAACTTTGTGAAAATGCATTTTATGACTTCCAAAAAGAAAAATAAAATAGAAGAACCAGCAGAAGCTTACGAAGTAACCCCTAAAAGTGAGGTTTCTTCTGAAGAATTGCATCCTGTTTTGGTTCAATTATTAGAAAAATCCATTAAAGAAATTGAAGAAGGAAAGACATTCACACACGAAGAAGTTATGCGAATGACGAAAGAAAAATATCCATTTTTGAAATGATCTTAAAAGTAATATGGGCTTCAACTGCTAAAAATTCATATCATGAGGAAATTGATTTTATTTATCTCAAATGGAATTCAAGGGAAGTTGTTAAGTTTGAAAAGCTTGTTACCGAAGAAATACAAAGAATAATTTCAAATCCTTTAATTGGAAAAATAAGTTATAATGATGTTTATTCTTTGTCAATATCTAAACAAACGACATTATTTTACAAAATAGATAAAGATTCAAATTTGATTGAGTTATTATTGTTTTGGAATAATTTGAAAAATCCCCAAGATTTAACATCACTTTTATAATGCAACTATCCGTAATCATTCTCAACTACAACGTCCGCTATTTTTTAGAGCAATGTGTGCTTAGTGTTCAAAAAGCATTGGAAGGCATTGATAGTGAAATTATTGTCATTGACAACGCTTCATCAGATGATAGTTGTGAGATGATGAAAACCAAATTCCCGCACATCAAACTCATTGAAAACGAAGCAAATTTAGGTTTTCCAAAAGGCAATAACATAGGAGTTGCTCAAGCAAAAGGCGAATATATTTGTATCTTAAATCCTGATACTGTGGTTGCAGAAGATACTTTTTCAAAAGTATTTAGTTTTGTCACATCGAGCGAAGTCGAGATGTTACACTCCCAACTTTCAACTTCCAACTCCCAACTTGGAATAATAGGTTGTAAACTAATTGATGGCGCAGGAAATTTCCTTCCCGAGAGCAAACGTGGCGTTCCAACACCTTGGGTGGCATTTACAAAAATCTTTGGGTTGTATAAAATTTCAAATTACTTCGGAAAATATTACGCCCAACATTTGTCTGAAAATCAATCTGGAAAAGTTGATATTTTAGTTGGGGCATTTATGATGATGAAACGCGAATTATATTTAAAAGTTGGCGGTTTTGATGAAAATTGCTTTATGTATTTAGATGATATCGACTTGAGTTATTTGGTACTAAAAACTGGGAAATCAAATTATTATTTTCATGAAACTTTTGTGATTCATTACAAAGGAGAAAGTACCGTTAGAGATGAGACCTATATGAAACGTTTCCGTGAAGCAATGCAATTTTTCTACAACAAACACTTTAAAAGATCATGGTTTTTTGATTTCATGATGCAAGTAGGAAGTTTTGTTTTTAGTCTTTTGAAGAAGAGCCAGCAAAAAAATGAAGTTCGGATTATTGATGAATATGTCGTTTTTTCAAGAAAAAATAGAGAACTTAATCTATCAAAAAAAGCAACTTATTTGTCTGATTTTAATCAATTTGAGAACCAATCGCATAAAAATATCGAAATAATATTTGATACGACTACTTTTAGTTTTACCGAAATCATTACTTTTATGCAGTTAAATAAAGGCAAGAAATTAAGTTTTAAAAATTACATTTCTAGTTCGAATTACTTAATAGGAAGTAATAATTCAAACGATAGAGGACAAATAATTTTGTTGTAAAAAATTATTGAAATGAAATTCATCTAACACCAATTTCAAATTTTAAAAAAGTTAGATAATTCTTTATAAAACAAATGAAAAATTAGTATTTTTGTAAACCAAATACGAAAACACAACTTTAGTTTAAAGATATGTCAAAGTTTGAATTGAAATTACCTAAAATGGGCGAAAGTGTTGCTGAAGCAACTGTAACCAATTGGTTGAAGAAAGTTGGCGATAAAATTGAAATGGATGAGGTAATACTTGAAATTGCTACTGATAAAGTAGATAGTGAAGTGCCTTCGGAGGTTTCAGGAACACTTATTGAAATTTTATTTAATACTGATGACGTAGTTCAAGTAGGACAAACTATTGCTATTATTGAAACGGAAAGAAGTAGCCCCCTAACCCCCGATGGGGAAACTGTTGCAGTTGTAGAAAATCAGCCTGCTCAACAAATTGAAAATCAAGTAAACGAAATTATTGATACCGTTAGTCAAGCTTCCCCTTTGGGGACTGAAGGGCTTAAATTCTTTTCGCCATTAGTAAAAAATATTGCAAAAGAAGAAGGAATATCTTTAGCTGAATTAGAGGCAATTGCTGGTTCTGGTAAAGATGGTCGTGTAAACAAAGAAGATTTATTAAACTATATCAAAAATAAAGGAAGTCAAAATAGTGTTCAGTCTTCAGCTCCAAGTATTCAGTCAACACCTGTTGCTCAAAACTCGAATCCCGTAACTTCAAACCCGCAACCGGTTTCTATAAATGGTGGCGATGAGATTGTAGAAATGGACAGAATGCGAAAGTTGATTTCAGGTTACATGGTAGCTTCGGTTCAAACTTCGGCTCACGTGCAGTCGTTTATTGAAGTGGATGTGACAAATATTGTAAAATGGAGAGATAGAGTTAAAAATACATTTGAAAAGAGAGAAGGTGAGAAATTAACTTTTACTCCTATTTTCATGGAAGCGGTGGCAAAAGCATTGAAAGATTTCCCTGAAATGAATATTTCAGTTGATGGTAATTTTATCATCAAACGTAAAAACATCAATTTAGGAATGGCAGCCGCCTTACCAAACGGAAACTTAATTGTTCCTGTAATAAAAAATGCAGATCAGTTAAACTTAGTTGGAATGGCAAAAGCGGTAAACGATTTAGGAAACCGTGCAAAAGCAGGAAAATTAAAACCAGACGATACGCAAGGTGGAACATATACAGTCACGAATGTAGGAACTTTTGGTTCTGTTTTCGGAACGCCAATTATTAACCAACCACAAGTAGGTATTTTAGCTTTAGGTGCAATTAGAAAAGTGCCTGCGGTTATTGAAACTTCAGAAGGAGATTTCATTGGAATACGTCAAAAAATGTTCTTATCACATTCTTATGATCATAGAGTTGTAGATGGGGCGTTAGGAGGAAGTTTTGTGAAACGTGTTGCTGAATATTTAGAAGCTTTTGATGTGAATAGAGATTTTTAAGCTTTTTATCTCGCTTAACTCATTTAACTTTTAATAATCGTTGAACTATATACTAAATTATATTTAGCATTTTTTTTAGTTATTTTTTTTTATTAAAGGCTTTAATTTAGGGAATGTTTTATACTTTCTCCTTTCATTAAAAAGTTATTTTTTTGATATAATTGGACTGAGGTAAATTAAACCCAAATTACAACATAAAGCTACTTCAAAAATAAGCACTTACTCCTTTTTGAAATCTTAAAATATTACTATATTTCAGAATTTAAAAAAGTCCGTGAGTACTTATTTTTATTGTGTTTTTAGCTTTCATAACGAAGTTTAATGCGTAGTTTGGGTTTAATACTTGCATGTGAAATGAAAATGTAAATATAAATTTGATGTAAAAATTATACTTTTGAACAGCTTCAATTTTACTTATAGTATTACTTCGTTAAGTACATTTTTCTTCTTGCATACAAATCATAGAATTGATCGTCTTTTAAATCGTCTATGAATAAGATGCTTTCTCCAGTAGATTTCATTTCTGGTCCTAATGCTTTATTTACATTTGGAAACTTACTAAAAGAGAAAATCGGTTGCTTAATCGCATATCCTTTTAATTGCGGATTGAAAGTAAAATCGGTTACTTTATTGTGACCTAACATTACTTTTGTTGCATAATTTACATAAGGTTCGCCATAGGCTTTTGCAATAAATGGAACTGTACGAGAAGCTCTTGGATTCGCTTCAATAATGTAAACCGTATCGTCTTTTATCGCAAACTGAATATTGATTAAACCTACCGTTTGTAAAGCTCTAGCGATTTTCTCTGTGTGGTCTTTGATTTGTTGCATCACAAATTCGCCTAAATTAAACGGAGGCAAAGTTGCATTACTATCTCCGGAGTGTACTCCACACGGCTCAATGTGTTCCATAATTCCTATGATATATACTTTCCCATCGGCATCACAAATAGCATCTGCTTCTGCTTCGATAGCGCCATCTAAATAATGGTCTAACAATAATTTATTTCCTGGAATCGATTTTAACAAATCAATTACATGCTCTTCTAATTCTTGTTTGTTGATTACAATTTTCATTCCCTGTCCACCCAACACATACGAAGGTCGCACTAGTAATGGGAAATCTAACGAATCCGCTAATAACGAAGCTTCTTCTGCACTTTCTGCAATTCCAAACTTAGGGAATGGAATGTTTAATTGTGTTAATAATTCTGAAAAACGCCCTCTATCTTCGGCTAAATCCAAAGCATCAAATGAAGTTCCTAAAATTTTAATTCCGTATTTAGCTAATTTTTCTGCTAATTTCAAAGCAGTTTGTCCACCTAACTGAACGATAACACCTTCTGGCTTTTCGTGTTGTATAATATCATAAATATGTTCCCAAAAAACAGGCTCGAAATACAATTTATCAGCCGTATCAAAATCGGTAGAAACAGTTTCTGGATTACAGTTAATCATAATCGTTTCATAACCACATTCTTTAGCGGCTAAAACACCGTGTACACATGAATAATCAAACTCAATTCCTTGTCCAATTCTATTGGGTCCTGAACCTAAAACCACTACTTTTTTCTTATCGGTAACAATACTCTCGTTGTGAACATATTTAGTTCCGTCAGCTTTTTCAATTTCAGCTTCAAAAGTAGAGTAGAAATAAGGCGTAACCGCTTTAAATTCTGCTGCACAAGTATCTACTAATTTGTAAACACGTTTGATGTTTTGCTCTTCGCGTAATTTATATACTTGACTTTCCAAACAACCCATCATGTGCGCAATTTGACGATCTCCATACCCTTTTTGTTTTGCTTCTAACAGCAATTCTCTTGGTAACGTATCTACTTTATAATTCGAAATTTCTCTTTCTAAATGGAATAATTCTTCATATTGTTTTAAGAACCACATGTCGATTTTTGTAATCTCATGAATTCTACTTAACGGAATTCCCATCGCGATGGCATCATAAATTACAAAAACTCTATCCCAACTCGCAAAAGTTAATTTTTCGATGATTTGTTCGTAGTTTTTATAACCTTTTCCGTCTGCTCCTAACCCATTTCGTTTAATTTCTAATGATTGTGTGGCTTTGTGAAGCGCTTCTTGGAACGAACGTCCAATACCCATCACTTCTCCTACCGATTTCATTTGAAGTCCTAAAGTACGGTCAGCACCTTCAAATTTATCGAAGTTCCATCTTGGTATTTTTACGATTACATAATCTAAAGTTGGTTCAAATAAAGCCGAAGTTGATTTTGTAATTTGATTTTGTAATTCATCTAAATTATAACCTAAAGCTAATTTTGTAGCAATTTTAGCAATCGGATAACCCGTAGCTTTTGAGGCTAATGCCGAAGAACGAGAAACACGTGGATTGATTTCAATTGCTACGATATCTTCTTTATCATCTGGTGAAACTGCGAATTGTACGTTACATCCTCCAGCAAAATTTCCAATAGAGCGCATCATTAAAATTGCCATATCACGCATTTTTTGAAATGTTGTATCAGATAATGTCATTGCTGGTGCTACTGTAATCGAATCTCCAGTATGAATTCCCATTGGGTCCATATTTTCAATCGTACAGATGATTACTACGTTGTCGTTACTATCGCGTAATAATTCTAATTCGTATTCTTTCCAACCCATTAAAGCCTTGTCAATCAACACTTCATGAATAGGAGACATTTCTAAACCATAGGTTAAGGCACCATCAAAATCTTCTTTTTTATAAACAATTGCTGCTCCAGTTCCTCCTAATGTAAAAGAAGGACGAATTACTAATGGAAAACCAAACTCCTGGGCAATTTCTTTTCCTTGTAAGAAAGAGTTAGCCGTTTTAGCCGGTGCTTGGGGAATTCCGATTTTATTCAGTAAGTTTTTGAATTGCTCTCTATCTTCGGTAATATTGATAGCGTTAATATCTACACCAATTAATCTTACTTTGAAATCTTTCCAAATTCCTTTTTCATCGGCTTCAATACAAAGATTTAAAGCAGTTTGTCCTCCCATGGTTGGTAAAACTGCATCTATTTGAGGATGAGCTTTTAGAATTTCAATAATTGATTTTGTGGTTAATGGTTTTAAATACACATGATCGGCCATGGAAGGGTCGGTCATAATGGTTGCAGGATTAGAGTTAATTAAAATAACTTCAATTCCTTCCTCACGAAGAGAGCGAGCCGATTGTGAACCTGCGTAGTCAAATTCGCAAGCTTGACCAATTACGATAGGTCCAGATCCTATGATTAAAACCGATTTGATTGAGGTGTCTTTAGGCATTGTGTTGTTGTTTTTTTGTGGATTGTAGTTATATTGTGTTGATAAAATTACAAATTTTCAAAGGTTTACGCTAGAATGCGCTTTAAAACATATTAAATTTTATAAACAGTTTAAAAAAAAGCCGCTACTAATAAAAGTAACGGCTGATATATTGTTTTAAGCTAAAACATTATTTTTTGTGTCTTGGTTCGCAAGAAACAGTCAACTTATGTCTTCCTTTAGCTCTTCTACGAGCAAGCACTTTTCTTCCATTAGCAGAAGCCATTCTATCCATGAAACCGTGCTTATTTCTTCTTTTTCTTTTTGATGGTTGAAACGTTCTCTTACTCATTGTATCATCTTTTAAAATCTATAAATAAAAACCTCTTTTAAAAATCTTTAGGTTTTCTATCCTAAAAACCGAGTGCAAATATACAAAGACTTTTTTCATTAACAAGTACTTTTTTAAAAATATTTTTAATTGATTTTATTACCTTTGCATCAAACAAAAATATCAATATGTTTCACAAAAATATCAAATTAGTTTTAGCAACGTTAATTATTGCTTTCGGAATTTATCAATTTACTGAAGGCTTTATCGGAAATGGAATTTTCTTATTATTACTTTCTACCATTTTTATTTTCTTATATTTCAAAAATGAGTTTATTTTATTAGCTTTTTTGAAGTTAAGAAAGCAAGATTTTCCAGGCGCTCAAAAATGGTTGTCATATATTAAAAACCCTGAAGCTGCTTTAGTAAAAAAACAGCAAGGTTATTTTAATTACTTACACGGTTTAATGGTTTCTCAAACTAACTTAAACGAAGCTGAGAAATATTTCAAGAAAGCAATTGCTTTAGGATTGTCTATGGATCAAGATTTGGCATTGGCAAAATTACAATTAGCAGGAATTGCTATGACAAGAAGAAGAAAAATTGAAGCTACTAATTTATTGAATGAAGCTAAAAAATTGGACAAACAAAATATGCTAAAAGATCAGATAAAAATGATGAAAGATCAAATGAAAAAAATCTAATTATTTTGTTTTAATACATAAAAGCCCCTTTCGAGGAGCTTTTTTTGTTAGTTATTTTCCTAATAACATCTTTCCTGCAATTAATAAAAGAATAAATCCAAATACTTTCTTCAACATTTTTTGGTCTAAATTAACCGCCATTTTACTTCCGAAATACCCTCCAACAACAAAGAAAACAGCTATTATGCCTACATATCGCCAATCAATATAGCCTTCTTTGTGATAGGTATAAACCGCAACTGCAGTAACCGGAACCACTAAAACCGCTAAACTAGTCCCTTGAGCTTGGTGCTGTGAAAATCCTAATAAAAGAACCAACAACGGAACCATAATAACGCCGCCACCTACCCCAACTAATCCACTTAAAATTCCAGCTAAAATTCCTATTGAGACTAATGACAATATGATTTGAATACTCATTGGTCGTTTATTTTTTGTTATATCCTGAAGTTGGGATTTCGATTTCATATTTTTTACCAGAAGTATTTGTTAATTTTTTATCTCTCAACCATGGATTGTGAATTTTTAAAATTTTATAATTTATCCCTTGTGATTTTGCAAATTTTGCCAAATCAGTAATAGAAGAATCAATTAAAATCTTTTTTGTTGGAACAGAAAAATAAAGCGCTTCATTAGGAATACTAAATCCATACTTTTGCGATTTTGACATAATCTCTTTTAAAGCTAAAATTCGGAAAACATAACGCGAAGTTTCTTCTGTAAGCAATAAATCGTAATAATTATCCACTTGTTGTTCTTCCATTTTTTTGCTGATTCCGTTCATTCCTCCATTATATGAAGCTGCTGCTAATGTCCAAGAACCAAATTTTTCTTTAGCACTTACTAAATATTTACAAGCCGCTTCCGTTGATTTTTCTAGATGATATCGCTCGTCAACCTCTTCACTAACCTCCATTCCTTTTTCTTTAGCTGTTGCAGGCATAAATTGCCAAACTCCTCTCGCTCCTGCTGGTGAAACAGCATTTACCAAACTACTTTCAATTACGGCTAAATATTTAAAATCATCTGGAACTCCATATTTTGCCAAAATGGGTTCAATAATTGGAAAAACTTTATTCGCACGCTTAATAACCAAAGTCGAATTCGTATGATAATTCATATTGGTAACCATTTCTTTATCCAAGCGCTCCTGAACATCAGCCAAAAATGTTGGTACTTCTTCTCCAGCAAAATCCATTTTTAAATTATATCCCACAGGAGAATACTTTGATGTATCAGAAACCACTCCGTAAATAAATAAATTTCCCAAAATAGCTATTACAACTATCATTAACACTTTCTTTCCCATTAACTTTTTCATTATTTCTTTACTTTAATATTAATTTAGGTAAATTTTCATTCAACCACTTAAATTTGTTTACAATCATTATGTGTGTTCCACCTTTTATTACAATACAATTCTTAATATTTTTAATTGGAAATACCTCATCTGCGTCACCATGAATGTGAATTACAGATTCATTTATTTCATTTTGATTCCAACACAAAATAGTTTCAATTGACCAATCTAAATAATTCTTATCTCGAACTGATAAATATTTCTCATACAACTTCAATCGTTTCGTTACAATATTATCTCCAAATACATATTTAACCAATTTTTCTATATCTGCCAAAAGTTGGGTCGGAATTAACTTATACGCTTTTGTTGCCTTTGCGACTTTAAAACGAGGCGGAAATTCGGTATTAGATTTTACACTCGAAATGATAATTACTTTACGTACTTTCATTTGTTTAGCTATTTCCTGCACCAAAACACCACCAAAAGAAACACCCACTAAAACCGGATTTTCATGTGAGATTTTTTCGGTCATTCGAAGTGCGTAACTTTCTATACTTTCATTTTCAAGAGGCAAAAACCATTCCAAAAAATGCATTTCAAATTGGTCATCTGGTAATTTTATGTTTTCGAAAATTGTTGGACTTGCCGCCAAACCCGGCATGAAATAAACTGGAATCTTACTCATTACCATTATATTAAAAAAGTTTCGTAAATTTACACCCAAATTGAAGTTATCATGGAAGTCAAAGATAATGAACTTTTAAGACAATTTGAAATTATTACTGAAACTGGTTTGGTTGCAATTGAGTATTCTATACAAGAACGCAAGCTATTTTTAACCAAATTTTGTAACAATAATAATGAAGATGAAGAGTTACATCATGAATTTATCAAAACCGTACTAGAACTTGCTACAGAACGAAAATTAAAAGTAGTTCCAACGCATGTAAAATTCACAAAATTCTTCCGAAAAAACAGAAAATATCGAGAGCTTTTGCCTCCGGGTTTAATGATTTAATTTTCGAGAAAAAAGAATCAAGAAGTTAGAAAAAAGAAAAATTCCCAAGTTATTAATGAACTGGGGATTTTTTTATGCTTCAACGTTTATGAATTCCATTCTTACACTTCCGTCTTCGTCAATTTTTGTTAATTGAATATCGTGTAACGTATTCACTAATTCTGGATTCCAAGGTGTTTTTACTTTTACATAATTTTCTGTAAAACCATGAATATAGCCTTCTTTATTTTCGCTTTCAAATAATACCGATCTATTGGTTCCAATTTGACTTTCATAAAAAGCTCTTCTCTTCTTAACCGAAAGTCCTCGCAACATTTTACTTCTTTTTGAGCGCACATTCGCTGGCACTACTCCACCCATGTCAACCGCTTCTGTATTTTCTCTTTCCGAATAAGTAAAAACGTGTAAATACGAAATATCTAAATCATTCAAAAAATGATAGGTTTCTAAGAAATGATCGTCTGTTTCACCCGGAAAACCAACAATAACATCGACTCCAATACAAGCATGTGGCATTACTTCACGAATTTTTGCAACACGTTCGGCATACAATTCTCGCATGTAACGACGTTTCATTTTCTTTAAAATATCATTAGAACCCGATTGTAATGGAACATGAAAATGAGGAACGAATGATCGACTTTGCGATACGAATTCAATAGTTTCGTTTTTCAACAAATTTGGTTCGATGGAAGAAATTCGCAAACGCTCGATGCCTTCAACCTCATCTAAAGCTTTTACTAAATCCAAGAACGTGTGTTCGTGTTTTTTATTTCCGAATTCTCCTTTTCCATAATCACCAATATTAACACCAGTTAATACAATTTCTTTGATGCCTTGTTGTGAAATTTCGGAAGCGTTTTTTAATACGTTTTCCAAAGCATCACTTCTTGAAATTCCTCTTGCTAAAGGAATCGTACAATAGGTACACTTATAATCGCAACCGTCTTGCACTTTTAAGAAAGCACGAGTTCTGTCGCCAATTGAATAACTTCCAACATAAAAATCGGCTTCTTCAATTTCACATGAATGTACTTCGCCCATGTCGTTCTTCGACAAGTCATTAATATAATCGGTGATTTTGAATTTTTCTGTTGCTCCCAAAACCAAATCCACACCATCAACTGCGGCTAATTCTTCTGGTTTTAATTGCGCATAACAACCTACAGCTGCTACGAATGCTTTATCATTAAGCTTCATTGCTTTTTTAACAATCTGCTTGAATTGCTTGTCCGCATTATCGGTAACCGAACAGGTATTAATTACATAAATGTCTGCAATTTCCTCGAAATCAACACGTTCAAAACCTTCATTTTGAAAATCACGTGCAATAGTAGACGTTTCAGAGAAGTTTAATTTGCATCCTAAAGTGTAGAATGCGACTTTTTTCTTATTTTCCATAAATAAAACTCAATTAATGAAATCGTTGTCAAAAAATTGAGAATGCAAATTTAACCACAAATTTTTTGATATTAAAATATTAGTAAAATTAAACCACAGATTCGCCGATTTATAATTATCTATTTATAAAAATCTGCGAATCTGCGGTTAACCAACTACTCTTTTCTATATTTCTTTGTCTCTTCAAAAACGTGTTCTAAAATTTTAGCATCTTGCTCTGTGAATTCTACATGACGACGACTCATTACAATTTTAGCTGTTTCGAATGCTTTTTTAGTGATGTAAGTGGTAAATCCTGAAGCTCCACCCCACGAAAAACTTGGTACAAAATTTCTTGGAAATCCAGAACCAAAAATATTGGTTGAAACACCAACAACTGTTCCTGTATTGAACATCGTGTTGATGCCGCATTTACTGTGATCGCCCATCATTAATCCACAGAATTGCAATCCTGTTTTTGCAAAACCTTCGGTTTCATAACTCCACAAGCGTACTTCTTCATAATTGTTTTTTAAATTGGAATTATTCGAATCGGCACCAATGTTACACCATTCTCCTAAAACCGAATTCCCTAAAAACCCATCATGACCTTTATTAGAATACCCGAATAAAACCGAATTATTCACTTCGCCACCAATGCGACAATGTGGTCCAACAGTTGTTGCTCCATACACTTTTGTTGCTAATTTCACTTGTGCTTCTTCGCACAAAGCAAAAGGTCCACGAATAACCGAACCTTCCATGATTTCAGCGTTTTTTCCTATGTAAATCGGTCCTGTTGAAGCGTTTAACGTTACAAATTCTAACTTTGCTCCTTCTTCAATAAAGATGTTTTCAGGTGCAATTACGTTGACGCTTTTTGGAATGGGTTGGGAGAATCTATCTTCTGTCAAAAGTTCAAAATCTTCTCTAATGGCTGCATCATTCTTAACAAAAATGTCCCAAGTATTTTCTATTCTTAATACGTCACCTTCGTATTCAATTAGCTCATACTCTTCAAAATTAACTTCATCTTGGGTGTCATTGGTGTAAAAAGCAATAATTTCTTCTCCAAAAAGAATTGCTTCTTTAGGATTCAAATTTTGAACCATATCAATTAAAATCGGATTTGGCAAAAACGAAGCGTTAATCATAATATT
>Ga0209175_10000616_pt1 | contig 20028 bp, 23 predicted proteins | sample JI91814C2DNA_FD_187506 | JGI IMG/M metagenome (GOLD analysis project Ga0209175, IMG submission 187506) | Wastewater effluent complex algal communities from Wisconsin, to seasonally profile nutrient transformation and Carbon sequestration -... | ecosystem: Engineered > WWTP > Effluent > Algae...
GTATTTCAGGAAAGCTTCAGCAAGCTCCATGTTGTCTTTCAGATCGTAGAACGCCATCTCGGGCTCGATCATCCAGAACTCCGCTAAGTGCCGGGTGGTGTTTGAGTTCTCAGCGCGAAACGTTGGACCAAAGGTATAAATCTCACCTAACGCTAACGCATACGTTTCTCCTTCCAGCTGACCCGATACGGTAAGGTTTGTTTCTTTACCGAAGAAGTCCTCTTTGTAATCTATATGACCCTGTTCATTCTTAGGCAGCTTGTTCAGGTCAAGTGTAGTCACTTTAAACATCGCGCCTGCTCCTTCAGCATCCGATCCGGTAATAACGGGAGTATGCACATAGGTAAATCCGCGATCGTTATAAAATTTATGAATGGCAAATGCCATCGCATGTCGCACGCGCATCACCGCGCCAAACGTATTGGTGCGTGATCGCAAATGCGCAATCTCTCGTAGGTATTCGAGACTTGGTCTGTTCTTAAGCTGCAACGGATAAGCTTCCGCATCGCAGTCACCCAGTATGGTAAGCTCAGTTACTTTAACTTCTACGGCCTGACCTTTTCCCATCGAAGCAATAAGTTCTCCGGTAATGGAAACACATGCCCCGGTTGTAATTCTCTTTAAGAGTGCTTCATCGGTAGCAGTAAAGTCAATAACTGCCTGGATATTCTGAATTGTAGAGCCGTCATTGATGGAGATAAATTGATTGTTGCGAAAAGTACGCACCCAACCCTGCACGATAACGGTTTGCCCGGCGGGTGCGGTTGACAGAAGCTCTTTTATTTTAGTTCGGTTCATAAAAATGTAATTCGCTGTGACTCAAATGCTTTTCAACGACAGCGAGGGCGCAAAAAACGTCATTTTGTAAATTTTATCAAAAAACTATTTTAAAGTTGTCGATTTGGTACGCCAATTGCCTTGCCGGATTTTCAGGAATAAGGCGAATTGATAACTTTGCCTATCGATCAGGAACTCAGAGAGACAGAGAATAATGCAGAGACTCGGACTAAATCAATCCCTACAACAAAAGCTGTCACCCCAGCAGATCCAGTTTATTAAGCTGTTGCAGGTGCCTACAGCAGAGCTCGATACCCGGATCGAAGAAGAGCTGGAAATCAATCCTGCGCTTGAAGAGGGTGAAGATGAGCAGCAGCCCGAAGAAAAAGCTGAAGCCGAGCAGGAGTTTGATGAAGCGGAGGCTAAGAACGAAGAGGATGTTGACCTAAAAGATTACCTGGGTGATGACGACTCTATCGGCTATAAAATGCAAAGCGATGGCGCGGGAGAGGAAGATGACCGCGAGATGCCGATCCCTATGGGAACAAGCTTGCATGAACAACTCATGTCGCAGTTGGGCTACCTCGGGTTAAGCGAACCGCAGGATGCCATAGGCAGGCAATTAGTGGGAAGCATTGAAGCAGATGGCTACATCCGCAGGGATCTGGATGCCATTGTCAACGATCTTGCCTTTTCACAAGGCATCGACACAACCGTTGAAGAAGTTGAATCAGTCCTGAAAAGAATTCAGTCGTTTGACCCAGCGGGCATCGCAGCCAGAAATTTGCAGGAGTGCTTGTTGCTGCAGCTTGACCGCATGGATAATGGCCACGACATTGATGTAGCAGTCGCTAAAAAAATAATTTCAGACTGCTTTGAAGAGTTTACCAAGAAGCACTATCAGAAAATCCAGAAGAAGTTAGGTACTGAAGACGAAGAATTTGTTCGTGATGCAATGGAGCTCATCGTAAAGCTGAACCCCAAGCCCGGCAGCGGCAACACAACCGGTATGGTAAAAAATCAGTACATCATGCCTGATTTTATTCTGGTGAATAACAACGGCAAGCTTGAGCTTTCGCTGAACTCCAGAAATGCGCCTGAACTGCGCATCAGCAAGTCGTATACGGAAATGTTTAAAGCCTACGACAAAGGCGATAAAAAAGACAAGAAGCTTAAAGAGGCCGTCACATTTGTCAAGCAAAAGCTGGATGCCGCAAAATGGTTTATTGATGCCATCAAGCAGCGGCAGCACACGTTGCTGCGTACGATGAAAGCCATAGTTGATTTTCAATACGATTTCTTCCTGGAAGGTGACGAGACAAAGCTCAGGCCGATGATCCTGAAGGACATCGCACAAATGATCAGCATGGATATCTCCACCGTATCGCGTGTTGCCAGCAGCAAGGCTGTGCAAACCGACTTTGGAATTTTCCCGTTAAAATATTTTTTCTCAGAGGGTATCTCAACCGATTCAGGCGAAGAAGTAAGCTCGCGTGAAGTCAAGCAAATAATAAAGGACATTATTGAAGCTGAAGATAAGAACAAGCCGTTCTCGGACGACCGCCTGGAGAAAATTCTAAATGACAAAGGCTACAACATCGCAAGACGTACGGTAGCCAAATACCGCGAGCAGCTAAATATACCAGTTGCCCGCTTGCGTAAAGAGATGAAGTAGTGGACGCATTCGCCCGGATCATTTCGTACATTTTTCACCCGTTGCTGATGGGTACGTACTTTTTTGCGCTGATGATATTTCTTTTGCCCGTTGCGCTTTACCCGATCAATTCCAATTCACAGCTTTTATTTCTTGTGCTTGTTTTCATTACCACATTTGTATTGCCGGTATGCCTGATGTCGTTTTTAAAAATCTTTGGATCTATAAAATCGTTTAAGCTTGAAAGCCAGCAGGAACGGATATTTCCATTTTTTATGATTCTGGTGTTGTATGCTGTCTTTACATACCTCCTTACGTATCATAATAGAATCGGATTAGACGATAATGTTTTTAAGTTTTTACTCATCATTGATTGCCTCGTACTGATCGGAGCATTATTTACCCTGTTTTATAAAGTCAGCATTCACGCAATTGGTATTATGGGATTAGCGGGAATTTTAATACCCCTGAACAAGGAATCGGATAACATTATGCTGCTATGGATAACGATTGGCGTGGTTGTGCTTGCGGGAATTGTTATGTCGGCCAGGCTTCAGCTGAATGCGCATACCCCGCGACAAGTTCTGGTTGGAGCGCTCTCAGGTTTTCTGATCGGATTTTTTGGAATCATTCTTTTATTTTAACTATACCGTATGAGCACCTATCAATACCTGAACTACGCAGTCGATCAAGGCGTTGCCACGATTACCCTCAATCGCCCGGATGTGTATAATGCGCTCAACGATGAGATCACATTCGAGCTTCAGGATGCGCTGAAGGCTGTTTCTAAAGATGAGCAAGTTAGAGTTGTAGTTTTAACCGGAGAGGGTAAAGCATTTTGTTCCGGTCAGGACCTTAAAGCAGCTTCGGGCGATCAGAAGCGGTCGTTTCTCCAATCGCTTCATAAGCGGTACAATCCGATCATCAGTGCCATGCGCAATCTGCCAAAACCAATTGTATGCAGGTTGAACGGAGTTGCTGCAGGGGCAGGATGTTCCCTTGCACTCGCGTGCGATGTTATTGTGGCTGCAGAAGAAGCAACATTAATTGAAGTGTTTATCAACATTGGCCTGGTGCCGGATTCTGGTTCATCGTATTTTCTTCCCCGTACGGTTGGAATGAACAAGGCATTTGAATTATGCAGCATGGGTAACCGGGTGAAGGCTACTGAAGCAGTTACGATTGGATTGATAAACAAATCCGTTCCGGCAAGCGAGCTTGACAGTGCGGTTAAATTTTACACGGACTATTTTGCAAAAGCCCCAACCAAATCCATTGGACTCATTAAAAAGATGCTGAATAAATCCGTCACGAGCTCACTTGAAGAAATGCTGGAGTACGAAGCGTATTGCCAGGAGATCGCAGGTACCTCTGCCGATTACAAGGAAGGTGTGACCGCATTTCTTGAAAAACGAAAACCGGATTTTAAAGGCAAATAAAAAACCCTGACGGTACCGTCAGGGTTCGGAATGATTTTTTGGTTTCGGTTAGAATGCTGCTAAAGAAAATCCAACTGTAAAGTTGTTGATGTTCTCCTGACCGCCCGGTCCGATGCCCGGCCTGAATATTGGCGAGAGACTGTAGTAGGCATATACAGAAACATTTCCACCACCAATGCGCAAGTACGGCCCGTAGCGAATAGGATAGAGGTTAAAATTCTGTTTGTCTTTTATCTTCTTCGCCTCGCCATCCTGACTGTATTTTTGTTTAGTGAAAGATTCGTAGAGGACACCAAACTTAAAGCCTAACGAAACTTTAAAGCTGCGGTTAGGATCATCCGGGCTGGTGCTAAAGCGGAATTCCAGTGGAAAGTCTATATAGTTGGTAATGAGCTTTGTTTTTCTAAGGTTAGGAAGGGTAGAGGGTACCATAGACACGGTATCCATGTCTGCACTAAACCCCAATGTTTTATCGTTGTTAAACTTATAGCGCTCCAGCCCAAAGCCAATACCCGGATGAACGCTGAACTTTGATTTGCCCAATCGCTTATCGTAGAAATAGTAAACATTTACTGTGCTGGATCCGAAGAAATTGGTATTGAACCCGTCTTTCTCGGAAGGCAAGTTAAAGCCCACGTCTACCTGAAACGTACCGGGAATATTTGGCCTGCCTTTCTTTTGTGTTACCTCAGGTTTACCCTGGCTAAATGCCACACTGCCAAGTGTTATCAGAAGAAGTAGAATGCCAAGTTTTTTTGTTGAGATGTTCATTTCAGTTAAATATGGAGGCACAAAAATAGACTTTTTGGTATCGGGTGCAAAAGCTGTTTTTGCATGAATTAATTTATTATTTACATTTGCAGTCCAAAAAATAGCATCCGGACCCGTGGCTTAATGGATATAGCATCTGACTACGGATCAGAAGGTTGGGGGTTCGACTCCCTCCGGGTCCACGAACCGATTATCATTGGGTAACAAAACCGCTTAAAGACAACTTTTAGCGGTTTTTTCATTTTACACACTTCCAACTCGTCAAGTTTATACCATTCGGACATTCTATCAATTCGGTAGCTTTTCTAAAATACTTTTAAATATCTGAGTGATGAGATCCAGCCCATATTAGTTGTAATTCACGAAAAAAAATCGTTTAAAAATATGATCTGGTTCCCTGTGAAGGGAACGGGATTTGATCACCAAAATTGCAACAGCAGTCGCGCATTAGGATGGAATAGCGTTTCGGAGCCAGTCTAATATCTTCACCATTGCCAGCGTGTCCATTTTACAATATGCAAGAAGATGTTCGCGCTGCTGTGCTGCCGTGTGTTCATCCTGCAATTTTAATTGCGCATAAACCTTGCTGGCGGTATCACCTTCCTGAATGATTAACGAATCATAACGCAAGTCGGGGCATAGTACAGGCAGAACATTTTTAATGGAATAATTTCCTTTAAACTCCGGGTGATAGTAAAAGCGTTTCTGAAAGAGTGTCATTAAATCAGAAATGCGGGCTGTGAGTGCAGACAGTTGTACTTCCTGCTGTGGAAAAAGTTTTATAAGTTCTTTTATTCTTGTTTTTTCGAACGTGGCATTATAACAGAGAATGCTACCAACTGTTCCGAGCGTGGCGATTAATTCATGCACGAACATTTCGCGCGGGTCGGTTTTTCCGTTGCCCAAAAACTCATAATGTTCAGGTTTATCACCGGCTGATCGTTGCACGTGCAGCGAAAACTGAAATGGAATCTGTTGAAAAGGACGCGTATCATCAAACTCGGGCACGCCTGGCCAAACGGTTTCAAAGTCGAGAAAGTAGACCGGATATTGAAGGCTTAGTAGGAAACGTTGGATAGCCTCCTGATCAACAAATGGTTCACCCGAACGGTAATGCGCAAGTTGATGGGCAACCCATTTACTCAAAACATAATCCTGAGGAATATGATCAAGATGCAGATGTCCATCGGAATACAATTTCCAGGCTGCGTTAGGGCCAAGGTCGAAAACTGAATCTGTTTTTGGAATGTGTTGCCAGCAATGATTGGTGAAGTCACAGTCATAGGGAGCTGCACAATGCGGACCGATGTCTGTTACTGGTTCAGGTTGTGCGAGCACATGTTTCAGCTGATAAATTTTTCGCTGCACGGAACTTTGTTCCGCCACTACTTCTTTCAGGATCGATTGCTTTTTAAATAGCTGCTGAATATCAAGCTCACCTTTCCGGATGTATTTACTATTCACGTGAACAATGGAAATATCATCCAGCATAATCCCACAATGGGTAATCACATAATATTGGAATGCTGCATCCTGTACGTGCTGTGGTTTAACGCTGCCAGCGCCTTTCACTTCGTATGCATGCCACGCATCACCTTCTTTCACTAAAATATCCAGTGCGCACAGTACACCCTCATATTGAAAAACAGCTTCGTAAATGATGCTGGTTCCTTGCGCGATCAGTTCTCGTGTTTTGATAACAGATTCCTGATACGAGTATGAATCCGGAGGTGACGCATCTACACCACCCGGAAAAAGCTGTTGTGCCAATAATCCCACCGCGCTTCCGCTGTCCTTCACATATTGCACGCGCTCGTCAACCGGATTCTTCAGCTCAGGTCGGTATTTATGCAGGTGTAAACGCTTGGTGCACTGGCATCCATACATAAAGGTCGACTTGGAAAGAATATGTTTTTCGATCATTCGGGATTGGGGAATTGGTCTTGTGAAGATAAGTATATTCAATATACCGTGGACTGTCGACTGTAAACTGTCGACTGACTATAATTCTCCAAAAACTTTTTCGTTATCTTACAGAACGGTCATTTCCCCTAACCCAGACGTATGATCAAAAACTATTTCAAGCTCGCGCTGCGCATTTTGAAGCGCCAGAAAGTCTATTCAGCCATAAACATATTTGGCCTCACCACTGGAGTTACTGCATCGCTGCTGATTCTATTATATGTAGCGGATGAGCTTAGCTACGACCGCTTTCACCCTGATGCGAGTCGCATCTATCGGGTAGACTTCCATGGCAAGCTGCAGGATGAGACTTTCGTTACGCCTACTTCGGGTTTGCCCATGGCTGAAGCCATTCAGCAAGAGGCTACGGGTATTGAATCAGTTGTGCGCGTAGACCGATGGATGACGTGCCCTGTTCGGTATGAAGAGAACACGTTTACTGAAATGCATTTTATGCTGGCAGACTCGAACTTCTTTTCCTTTTTCAATTTTAACTTGTTACAAGGCAATCCTGCCGAAGCACTAAGGGGTCCAAACAAGATCGTAATCTCCGAGCGGGCTGCTGCACGTTACTTTGGATACAAAGGAACAGGTGATCAATCGCCCATCGGCAAGACGTTAGTAATTGGAAGTCCGGGTAATATCACGGCAGAAGTCACAGGCATTGCCGAGAATCCACCGCACAATTCTCACATGCAATATGATTTTCTCATGTCGATGGAAACTTCGGGCTACATGGATAATCCCATTTGGCTGAACTCGGAAGTGTATACTTATTTTAAAGTGTTTCCAGGCACCGATGTTGCCACAGTTCAGCAAACACTGAACAGTTTCGTTGAGAAATATTGCGCGCGGGAGTTGCAGGAGTATCTGAACGTGTCGCTGGACCAGTTTACCAAACAAGGCGGTCATGTCGGTTTTATAGCCGTACCGATGCTGGACATTCACTTGCACTCACAGCTTAACGATGAGCTTGAGCCGAATGGCAACATCCAGTATGTGTACCTGTTCGGCATCATTGCTGCGTTCATTGTGCTGCTGGCGTGCATCAATTTCATGAACCTTTCTACCGCGCGGTCAGCAAACCGGGCAAAAGAGATTGGAGTCCGCAAGACCATTGGTGCGGCAAGGAGCCGCTTAGTGGTTCAGTTTATTTTGGAATCGTTTGTGTATGTGTGTATAGCGTTTTCGATATCGGTAGTACTGGTGTATGGTTTGCTTGGGCCGTTCAACACACTCTCGGGGAAAGAGCTAACCGCAGGCATGCTGCTACATCCCGCATTTATTGGCGGCTTACTCGTTTTTATGCTGATCATCGGCTTTCTGGCAGGAAGCTATCCAGCCTTCTATCTTACTTCGTTTAAGCCGGTTGAGGTATTGAAAGGCAAGATTCGCGCAGGCGCGAAGAGCTCCCGCATTCGCAATACGCTGGTGGTCTTCCAGTTTTTTATTTCCATAGCGCTGATCATTTCATCCATCATGGTGTACAACCAGTTGAAATTTCTGCAGGAGCGAAGTGTTGGATTTGATAAGGAGAATGTGGTAGGACTTATGCACACCATGAACCTGGGCGGAAATTCGGAAGCGTTCAGACAGGAGATCCTGAAATATCCCGAGTTCGTGGCTGCAAGCTTTTGCGCCCGGCTGCCGCCTGATGTGGATTGGTTTGGAACGTATAAAACCTCGGAGTCAGGGGCTAGCCATTTGGTTGGCGTTTACGTGAGCGATTATGATCATGTTGCTACCCTGGGATTAGAAATGGTTGGCGGCAGGTTCTTCTCGCGTGAAGTTCTTTCCGACACGGCTGCGGTTGTGCTGAACGAAGCAGCCATCCGGCAGATGAATTTAAAAGACTGGCAGGGTAAGCGTCTCCTTGACCCGAGTGGTGGTCATCCCGGCTTTGAGATCATTGGCGTTGTTAAAGATTTTAATTATGAATCGATGCGCAGGGACGTTCGGCCGCTCGCGATGTTCTTCGGCTCTACCCCAAACTGGGGTTTGGGTGTAAGACTTTCACCCGGTAACCCGGAAGAAAAAATAAAACGGCTGGAAACACTTTGGAAAAAATTTGTGCCCACCGCACCGTTTGAATATGCATTTGTTGACCAGAAGATTCATGCCAAGTTCAGGGCTGAGCAGCAGTTGAGCAGTGTCATCGTTGTGTTCACTGCTCTTGCTGTGTTTATTGCATGCCTTGGGTTGTTCGGACTGGCAACGTTTACTGCCGAACAACGTGCAAAAGAGATCAGCGTGCGGAAGATTATGGGTGCATCCGTACGGCAGGTAGTGATGCTGTTGTCAAAAGAATTTGCAAAGCTGATTGTGATCGCGTTTGTGATTGCGTTACCGGCAACCTGGTATGGTATGAATCAATGGCTGCAGGGCTTTGCCTACCGGATTGACTTTAATTTACTGGTAGCTGCGCTGGCTGGTGCGATTGCACTGGTAGTTTCACTGATTACGGTAAGTTATCATTCTATTAAAGCAGCTTTGAGTAATCCGGTGAACGCATTGCGAAATGATTGAGTTAACCTCAAGCTTCTACCCAATAACTATTATCTTATCTTTAACCTCATGACTGAACGCGAACTGAGAAAACTGGAGGCGACTATCCGCAGCAAAATGGAAGACATCAAAAAGCAGCGCGTGAGCTTAAAAGATTCAGGCATTGGCGGCCTGATGAATTCATTAAAGAAAGTAGATGAAGCGCTGTACGAAAAAATCCTTCCGGAGTATAAGCAAATGGCTACATCGGCTAATATTTTCAAATAGACCAAACTAGTCCACGGTCGACAGTCGACTGTGGACGAGCTCTGTAACCATCCCCCAAACACGGAGTATTCCCTCCGTACCAACCCTTTCAAGCATGAAACACATAACCCGCATTCTCCCCGTTTTTCTGATGATTTGCCTCCCGTTGGCAGCATATTCACAAAAGGCTGAACCCAAAGCCGAAGAATCCCGGTCTGCCGGGATGAGAAAGATCGCAAGTGGCCAGGGCCTCAATATTGATATCAAAATTGATCATGCGAAGCTCGAAGCTGATATTGAATCGGCTGTTGAAAGCGCATTACGTTCAATGGAGCATACGCTTGAAGGCCTGGAGATCCACATTGAGCCGATTGAAATTAACCTTGGGAAGCTGGATGTGAATTTAGATCCGTTAGTAATTAATATTCCTAACCTAAACATCGACATCGAACCGATTGAAATCGAGCTTGACGAGTTGGATATGGATGAAGATGATTGGAATGACGAGGGTGAGGATGAAGATGATGGCAATGATGATCAGGACAAGAATAAAATAAAAGATAAGACTAAGCCTGACAAAGAGAAGTCAGTTAAAGACAAATCCGGGAAAGAGAAACCAGTTGAAGGTAAGTCTGAAAAAAACGATAAGGATAAAGCGAAGGGGTTGAAGAAGATTGGCTAACGATCGGTCATTAACAGGTAGGATAAGGGTAAAGGGAATTTCAGGATTTTTTCCTAAGTTGTACTACCCTAAACCTCTATCTCATGACTACAACCTCAACAAAACCCTCCGCGGCATTCTGGATTATCAGTGTTCTCGCTCTTATATGGAATTTAATGGGCGTGATGATGTACATCATGCAGGTAACGATGAGTCCGGAAACGCTTCAGGCCTTGCCTGAGGCTGAGCAGCAATTGTATACGAACATTCCGATGTGGGCTACAGCAGCTTTTGCAATTGCTGTTTGGGGCAGCACGCTGGGCTGCATATTATTATTGCTGAGAAGAAAACTTGCCAATCCTGTGTTCACAATTGCGTATTTCGGGATTATGGTGCAGATGGTTCATTCATTGTTTATCAGCAAATCAATTGAAGTATATGGGCCCGGTCAGGCCGCTAGCATGCCCATCATGATCATTCTCATCGGTGGGTTCCTGATCTGGTATTCGCGCAGAGCAACTGCGATGGGCTGGTTGAAATAGATTTTAATAACTTTTATATGTCACAAACAGCGCGGAGATCCTGCGCTGTTTTTTTATTGGGTGAAATTTTCCTTCATCATCTTCTTAAATGCAGGGTGCATCTGTGAATTTAAAAATTCAGTGATGGCAACTTCTGCAAGACCATGCTTGCAAAACGGATCTTCGTTCATAATCTGTTCAAGTTCTTCTTTTGAATCAGCCTGGGCTATGATAATCCCACCCGTGCGCGGAACCTTGCGACCTGATGTTAAGAATACGTCCTTCTTGTAATACGTGTTCAGGAACTTGACATGATCCGTCATGTGCGCGTCAAGCTTTTCGAGCGTAACAACGTAGTGGAGGTTGATTATGAACATGAAGTAAAGATAGTAATGTTCAACTTCTCAGTCAGCATCCTGGATTTTGAAGACTTATTTCACCGTTACCGTATAGGTAAGCGCATAGCTTTTGTTCAGCAGCACATGAACAATATGCCGGCCTTTTTCTGCGAAGGTGTGCTCAAGGCTGTAAAGTCCTTCCGGATCTTTGCGTAATGTTGGATGAAACGATTGTACATCCTTCGGCCCGTGAATAGAAAGCTCAGCCTGGTCCATCGATTGATCGCTTGCAAACCGGAAATTAACCGCTTCATGCCTTGTTACCTCAATATCAAAGGTTGCCGGATAAAGTTGTGTAATGTTATTGCGATACGCGCTGCTGTAAACAAGCGGTCCGTTCAGAAACTCTTTCAGGGTAGGATTTTCGAGCTTCGATTTTCGAGCCTCGAGATTCGGGCCTCGAGTTTCGAGCAACATCCACTGAGTATCAACCGGATAATGATTGCGTACAAATACTTTCGGATCGGCCAGAAAGTACGAGTCGTCATATTTTTTTACGAATATCTCGCGGTCCATATCGTAGGCACCGCTGGCCCAGGTTGCGTCACACAGGTACCATTTACCGTTAAGCTTTACCGCGTTCCAGGAATGATTAGGTTTACCAGCCTGACGAACATTTACAGTAGCATTGCGGCCATAGCCATCAACAATGACACACGAAATACCTGCGTGCTGCGCGAGCTGCGATACGAGCCATGCGTAGCCGGTGCATACCGTTTTCTTTTCCGTTATCAGGTGACGAAAAACAATTGGCGTGAGTTTTTTATTCCAGGCTTGAAGATCTTCCGGGGTGTCAAACTTGTCTCGCTTCTCGCGGTTTATCCGAAAGACCTCGTAATCAAACTCGATGTTATTGCACACCCATTTGTAAATCGCCCTGAATTTTTCTTCCTCACGACTGAATGGTTGGGTCAGCTTTTCAGACAATGCGGGCAGGTCCATGATCTCTGCTCCGAAGTGTGCATCGGCAACGCTGTCAGCCAGATGAAAATCCGTATACCGGAAATCCGCCAGTTGCGCACGCAAACTGACGGATACCAATAAACAACAAACCAGCAAACAAACTTTCATTGTGATCAGAACAAACGCTTAGCCTTACGTGATCGTTTCTTTTCAGATTTTGCTTCCGTATAAATCTCGTCATCAGCGGCTGCGCCCGTTACTACAATCTCAATAAGTTGGTCAGGCTGAGTGTACATCGTAACATCCAGATTATTTTTTTCAGCAATCGATACTTCGGAGTTCTTTTTACCAATGTAGCTTAGGACCAAAGCATCATTTTTAGTAACGTCAACTGTGATGCTGAAACGTCCGTCATCACCGGTGAGTACGCCTTGATTTGTTCCTTTCACAGCAACACTTACACCTACCAGGACCTGTTGTTCATCGTCCCGAACAATGCCTGTAATGGTTTTTGTTTGCGCAGAAGCCACCGTACTGATGAGCACAAACAGTAAGCTGAAGAAGCTGATGGTGAGAAAAATTTTGTCGTGTGTGAAGCGTGCCGAAGCATTGTATGCCTGCAGCAGATAAAGGTTCAGGTTCTTTTTCATAGGACTTTAGTTTCCTATGAGATGCTACGATTAGGGAAAATCCATAACATTAAAACAGATTCTTAATTTTATTCCAGAATTTTTTTACTCCGGAAGCTCGTTCGGTGTATAGCGTATGGGTGGAAACTTCACCTGTTATGACAATCTCACCCGATAATAGAGTATTGTCGTCTTCCATAATAATATCTACCGAACGAATAGAGGTGGTTACGTATATATCCTGTGTTTTTAAACCAATGAAGCTGAAGGTGAGCGACTGTGAAGCTTTTGGTTCGAGGGTAATCTCATATTCACCTTCTCCAGTTGTTATTGCGCCATTGGCAGTTCCGTTTTGAACCACACTAACCCCCGGCAATGGAGCGTTCATTTCGTCCCTCACAACACCTCGTATTACATGCGCCTTCTGGTCTCCCTGGGTCTTCGTTTTAGATACCTGATCAACTGTTTGTCTTTTTGTTTGTGCTTCCGCTGATTGTGCAAATGAAGGTTTGCTGATGAGCAACAGTAATAGGCTCACGGCTCCGGATTTCAATAGCATAAATCCAGGACGAATCTTCTCAGCTGGAAAAAGTGTATAAGCTTTTAGCTGGTTAGTTCGGAATCGTCCGCAGGCATGTTCAGACTTTTTGCTGATGAAGGCGATGATCTCATCATCCGTAGCTTTTGTAAAATCAATTACGTTTTTGCTGCAACTGCTGCAAAATCCGCCTGAGGAGGTTGGCGTAAAGGAATTCCAGTCTTCTGAACAGGGTTTGGGAATGGAGAGCGAAAAGTTTGCTTTCATGGAGCGGCTGTTTTTAGGAAGATGCAGCGGACATCTGAATTCCATAACGTATAATGGCACAAATACTATTCACTCTTATCTTGCAGCCATGTTCGTTGAAGTCCATACTCCGCAGCAACTCACCGGTCAGGAGCTCGATGCGTACCTGGAGCGAGGTTGGTTTCGCATGGGGCAGACAATCTTCACCACCAACTTTGCTCATGTACAGGATCGTATGCTCAGCACCATTTGGTTGCGGGTGCAGCTATTCGAATACGAGCGTGATGTTGCGCATACGAAACTGCTTAGTCGAAATTCGCGTTTCATAACACGCATTAAGCATGCTGAACTTACAGAAGATAAGGAAGTACTCTACGCGCGCTATCGCGAAATGTTGTCGTTTACCGTGAGTGACTCGCTGCAACATTTACTTCTAGGCAAAGGTGACGGTTCGTCCATTTATAACACCTACGAAGTGACACTTCATCATCAGGATAAACTAGTCGGTTGTGGCTTCTTCGACCTGGGCGGAAATAGTGCGCAAGGAATTGTTTCGTTCTATGATCCGGAGTACAAAAAATACAGTCCCGGGAAATACCTGATCTATTCCAAGATACAATTCTGCAAAGATCTTGGGCTGCAGTACTTCTACCCGGGATACTTTGTGCCCGGCAATCCCTTTTTCGATTATAAGTTAAAAATCGCGCGTAGTGCGTTGCAATTTTTACACATCAGCTCAGCGTCATGGCGGAACATTTCAACCTTCACTGAAAATGATATTCCGGTACAGACGATGGGCACCAAGCTCAACGCATTGAAATTGCTGTTGGAAAAAGCCGGAATTGAAAGCCAGGTACTGAAGTATGAATTCTTTGATGCAGGATTGATTCCGGAGATGCGTAATACGGGACTGCTTGACTTTCCATTATTTCTTCATCTTGGAAATGTTGCAGAGGAACCGGTGAATGTGCTGGTTGTATTCGATGTATGCGATGATCAGTTTCAATTGCTGGTGTGCGCACCTGTTTGGAAGCCCGACCGCACCAATCCGGATGCAACGTTTTATTCTTCCTTTTTTCTGAAACCTGTGCAGGAAGTTTATCGGTCGCCAGATGCAGATGTGATGGCTGACTTGCTAGTGCGGATAAACCAGCATACACCAATTCGGAAGCCCTGAAAAATTACAGCCTGTAAATTCATTACTTTTGCTGCAGCTTATTTTAAAAACTTGAAGCAAACCCGACTTAACATTAAGGACATTATCCTCTGGGAAGACGAAGATTACTTCGCGCTGAACAAGCCCCCGTTTATTTCAACCTTACAGGACCGGGTGGATGAAACTAACCTTCTTGATCTGGCAAAAAACTATGTTGAAGAGGCACAGGTTTGCCATCGGCTTGATAAGGATACTTCGGGGGCGATTGTGTTTGCTAAAAACCCCGAAGCCTATCGAAAGCTGAACATGCAGTTTGAGAACCGAAGAGTTCAAAAAGTGTATCATGCCGTAGTCGATGGGATTCATAATTTTAAAGAAGAGCTGGTGGATGCTCCGATCTTAAAGCAGGACGATGGAATCTCTAAGATCAGCAAAACAGGAAAGCCGGCACAAACCTGGTTCAACTCTCTTCAATCGTATCGCTTTCACACGTTGGTAGAATGCCGGCCGATCACGGGGCGCCAACACCAAATCCGAATTCACCTGACGCTACTAAAGACCAGTATCACGGGGGATGAGTTATATGGCGGGAAGCCGTTTTATCTGTCCAGCGTGAAGCGTGGGTTCAACCTAAAAAGAGACACGGAAGAAGAACCCTTTATGAAGCGGATGGCATTGCATGCCCGCGCGTTGGAGTTTACGAATCTGAAGCATGAGTCTATTCAGCTGGAGGCTCCTTATCCTAAGGATTTTCAGGCACTTATCCGGCAATTGGAGCTTAATTCCTGATACGATAAAGGTATTAGGCGTTAGGGCTTAGAAAAACGTACCCCTAAGACCTGATCCCTAGCGCCTATTTCCTGACCGAAAAGCCCGAACGCTGCTTGGATTTCACAACACGTACTGTTACCTTTGTGTCCCTTTTCAAAAGAAGGGTGAAAAATCATCGATTTTAACAGTAAAAATGGACCATTTAAGCTATAGAACCGCACACGCCAACAAGGCTACGGTTGAGAAAAATTGGATCCTGGTTGACGCAAAAGACCAGGTATTAGGCCGTGTTGCCAGCGAGATTGCAAAAATCATTCGCGGCAAGCACAAGACCAGCTACACTCCAAATGTTGATTGCGGAGACAATGTAGTGGTGATCAATGCCGAGAAGGTAAAGATGACCGGCAAAAAGTGGACTGACCGTGTGCTGTATACGCACTCTGGTTTTCCGGGCGGACAGCGTGAGCACACGCCTGCGTTGATCCGTGAGAAACACCCGATCCGTTTGGTGGAACACGCTGTTCGCGGCATGCTTCCTAAGAACAAATTGGGTAATGAGCTTTACAGAAGCCTGCACGTATATGTAGGTGGTGAGCATCCTCACACAGCACAGCAACCTAAGGAACTTAAGTTTAAACTATAATTAATGGATAATTTCAACGCAACGGGTAGAAGGAAAACTTCAGTAGCCAGAGTTTACGTAACTCCGGGGAAAGGTGACATCACTGTGAACGCCCGTGATCTCAAGGAATATTTCCTATCTGAGATTCACCAGACAATGGTTAAGCAGCCACTTGTGGCGCTTAAATTCGAAAATCAGTACGATGTAAGCGTTAACGTAGAAGGAGGCGGTGTAAAAGGTCAGGCAGAAGCAATTCGTCTGGGTATTTCCCGCGCACTTGTACTTTCAAATGCTGAGAACAAGCCAACGCTGAGAAAAGAGGGTTTTGTAACCCGCGACTCTCGTATGGTGGAACGTAAGAAGCCAGGCAGAAGAAAAGCCAGAAGGAAGTTCCAGTTCAGCAAACGTTAATCTAAACATCGAAATCACATGTCAAAAAAACTTACATACCAGGATTTGCTGGACGCAGGTGTTCACTTTGGTCACCTTACCCGCAAATGGAACCCGAAGATGGCTGAGTACATCTTCATGGAGAATAACGGCATTCACTTAATCGATCTTAATAAGACTTTATCAAGCATCGAGGAAGCGTCTTTCGCATTGAAGAACATTGTACGTTCAGGTCGCAAGATCATGTTCGTAGCTACCAAGAAACAAGCTAAAGACATCGTTTCTGACGAAGCAAAACGCCTGAACATGCCATACGTAACAGAACGTTGGTTGGGCGGTATGCTTACGAACTTCGCTACGATCCGTAAGTCATTGAAAAAACTTTCTCAGATCGATAAGCTCATGAAAGATGAGGCTTATACAAACCTGGCGAAGAAAGAAAGATTGATGATGTCACGCGAGAAAGCAAAGCTTGAAAAACAGCTTGGTGGTATCGTTGACCTGAACCGTCTTCCTGCAGCGTTGTTTATCATTGATGTAAAACGTGAACACATCGCGGTAGCGGAAGCACAAAAATTGAACATCCCTGTTTTTGCAATGGTGGATACAAACTCAGATCCATCTGTAGTTGATTTCCCTATCCCTGCGAATGACGATGCGTTTAAGTCAATCTCCCTGATCACCAAGCACATTGGTGAAGTGATCGAAGAAGCCTTGAGCGAGCGCAAGAAGGACAAGGAAGAAGCTACGCTAAAGCGTGACGAAGAAGATAAAAAGAAAGTAGACGAGCCTGTAGCTTAGTCAAACAATACATAGAGGCATTAGGCATCGGGCAAAAGGCAACCACCTAATGCCCAATTCCTAATGCCTTTTTTCATTTTAAAAATTTTAAGACTATGTCAACTATTTCAGCAGCAGATGTAAACAAATTAAGGCAGATGACCGGTGCCGGTATGATGGATTGTAAAAAAGCCCTTACCGAAGCAGAAGGTGATTTCGAAAAAGCCATTGAGATATTAAGAAAGAAAGGACAGAAGGTTTCAGCATCCCGTTCAGACCGTGATGCAAAAGAAGGTTCTGTATTTGTAAAAACTTCAGGCGATAACAAAGAAGCAGTATTGATCGCATTGAATTGCGAAACTGACTTTGTTGGTAAAAACGAAGAGTTTCAGAACCTCGGCAAACTGATCGCGGAAACTGCATTCAACAAAAAGCCTGCAACGAAGGAAGCTTTGCTGAACGAGAAAGTTGGCGACTTAACCATCAACGATAAGATCGTTGAGCTTGTAGGGAAGATCGGGGAGAAGATCGAAGTGAGCGAATTTATTCACATGAAAGGTGAAGCTGTTGTTCCGTACATCCACGCTGGTTCCAAACTTGGTGTATTGGTATCCCTGAAAGGTGTTAACGGAAAAGATGTAACAGAAGCCGGTAAGGATGTAGGCATGCAGATCGCAGCGATGAACCCGGTAGCAGTTGATGAAACTTCGGTTGATAAATCTGTGATTGAAAAAGAACTGGAGATCGCAAAAGCATTGATCCTGGCAGAAGGCAAGCCTGAGAATATGGTGGAGAAGATCGCACAGGGCAAGCTGAATAAGTTTTTTAAGGACAGCACATTGTTGCCTCAGGCTTTCGTGAAAGACAGCTCAAAAACAGTAGCGCAATATTTGGACAGCGTGTCAAAAGGATTGACCGTTGCTGAGTTCAAGCGCGTATCGATTGGATAAAAATAATTAGTAATAAAGTTGATGAGAGAGGAGCTGCAAGGCTCCTTTTTCATTGATATGAATCAACGTATTTTAATTGTTGTATTACAATTTATCTGACAGCGTTACCCTCGTCTTTTTTCCACCCGGATCAACCCAGTAAACCCGGTAATCGTTGATCCGATTCAATTGATCATCGCTGAGTTCTACTTTAAACTCTGTTTTTTCCGCCTTGCCGATTGCCTGAATACCCCGTAGCTCTATGGCGCGCGCACGGTCGCGAATATTAATATCAACCCTATACACCGACAGGCCTTCTCCGTCCGTATTGCGTGTGATTACAATAAGCTCATTGTTCTTCAAGGTAACACGGGGAGGTTGCGGCATTTCAGCATACCGAATCCGGTGGTAACCTCCACCGCAGCTGATCAGGATAAAAAGAGAAAAGCAAACCATATATGTTTTCATACAGTTTTGGCTGCCAATGCTGTGCCGCGTCATAAACATTGAAAATTGGGTGCATAGGAGATAAAATGCGTTGTATGAGATTAAAATTTCCCCACCTTGTTGCTACATTCACATCCATGAAGACTGTATTGCTGGTAGAAGATGAGAGTACATTCCAGATGATCGGAAAGATTTTGTTACGTACCATTGGCCTGCCGCCTGAAAATTTTTACAGTGCGCAAACCGGCAAGGAAGCACTTGAGTTGCTCGACAAACTCACCGCGGAAGGCAAGGCGTTGCCGGAGTTGATTTTACTGGATGTGTACATGCCGATTATGGACGGCTTTGGGTTCCTGGAAGTGTATGCAACGAAGGAATATTCCGGAAAAGATAAAGTCACTATCATCGCGCTTACCTCATCGCAAGATCCTCAGCACATGGAAAAGATGAAACAGTTTGGGGTAACCAAGTATATGACCAAGCCGCTCGAGGAGAGTAAGATCCGGGCAGAGCTGATGGGAGAGTAACTATAGATTCTTGTGTCCCGCGGAATACAAACTATCGAATGTGATTTTTAAACTGTCCAGAAAATATGGGCCGTATTTCAGGGCTATCATACCTTTAGAAGCCAGGTTATACACCTTACTCTTTCGTGAAAGTTTTCTTTCGATGCCCTTATTGAAAATTCCATACTCCGTTTCAAGCATGGTGACATAGTTAACGAGTTTTGGGGTTTTGAAACCCTCATGATACAAACCAAACAATCTACCGGCTTCAGAATCATGTTTAAACTCCATCAATCCCAGGCTATCCTGGATTCTATATTCTCTTTCACGAAATCTGTCATTCGTACACGCTGTAGAAAGAAGAAAAAGCACGATCGGAATGCAGGAAAACAAATTTATGCGTTGGGATTTCACCTGATGAAGGTAATAATATCAGAGTGCATAAAAAAGGAGCTTTTCAGCTCCTCTTCTTTAAAATAAAACCAATATAACTACCTACTGTTGTTCAAGCTGAAATTTAATCGGCAGTACCATTTTCACGTTGACCGCGATTTTATTTTGAAGGCCGGGCGCCCATTCGGTAAGTTTTTCAACCATGCGAACGGCTTCTTTATCGCAGTCCACGTCAAACCCTCTGAGAACTTTCGCATTGACAACGTCACCTTCGTCACTTACCACAAATTCCACATATACAGTTCCTTCCTTACCCATTCTTCTGGCACTGGCCGGATAGCGCTGATTTTTTTGTAGGGTTTTGATCATTCCCTTCAGGCCACCCTTGTATTCTGGCATTATTTCAACATGTATAAAGGGCTCATTATTTTTAACTGCCACTGTACCCAAATCTGTTCCGGTATCAACTCCACCAAATGTTCCGGTATCTGTACCTGCGACTCCATCGGGTGTGCCTTCTGTTCCGGTAGATGTTATTGCGGGTTCAGGTTCCGGTTCAACCGGATCAGGCTCGAGGGAGGCGACAGGCGGAAAATTTTGATTCACCTGCCGTACAGGTTCTGTGCGCTGTGTTTGTGGTATTACTTCTGGTTGGATAGTAGGGGCCGACCCAAGTACAATATCCGGTAACCTTCTGGGGAGTTCATCAATGATCTTGCTTCCTTTCAATAATGCAGCAGAAGCAAAAATTACTGTCGCAAATCCAATGCTTACTAACAACCCT